>Ga0335073_10000344_pt1 | contig 60989 bp, 55 predicted proteins | sample Lox_Sample_22_FD_207093 | JGI IMG/M metagenome (GOLD analysis project Ga0335073, IMG submission 207093) | Soil microbial communities from Loxahatchee National Wildlife Refuge, Florida, United States - Lox_Sample_2.2 | ecosystem: Environmental > Terrestrial > Soil > Wetlands | place: USA... | reverse complement strand
ACACCGTACACCGTCACCGTGAGCGCCAGCGTCGATGGCAAGAGCGTTGCGACCGCCAGCGCCACACGCAGTTACGCGGCAGGCATCTCGCCGCAGGAGGTGAGCGCGGATGGTGGCGTGCGCGGCCGGTTTTTCCCCGCGCAGGCACAGGCGAAGCGAGGGATACCGGTACTGGTGCTCGCGGGCTCCGGCGGCGGACTGCCCGAAGCTCAGGCGGCCTTGCTCGCAAGCCACGGGCATCCGGCGCTCGCGCAAGGGATCTTCGGCTACCGCGACTTGCCCCCCACCCTGCGCAGCATCCCGCTCGAGAGTTTTCAGGCGGGGGCGCGCTGGCTCGAGCAGCGCACGGGCGCCCGGCGCGTCGCGGTGATGGGCACCTCGCGAGGATCCGAGGCGGCGGGGCTCGCCGCCAGTTATTTTCCGCAGGACTTCGCCGCCGCCGTGCTGTACGTGCCTTCCCATTTGAGCAACGGCGCGATCGATGCGAGCGTGCACAATGCCGGTGCGGCGTGGACGTACCAGGGCAAGCCCCTGCCCCTGGATCAGGGGGAGACCGATTCCAACAACGCCGATGAAGCGGTGCATGCCGTGACGCCGCCCGGATTCATCGCGACCCCCTACTATCTGAAGACCTGGAGCGATCCCGCCATCGCAGCGACCATCGGCATTCCTTACGAGCGCATGGACGGACCGGTGCTCGCCATCGGCGGCGGCGCGGACGAGATGTGGCCCTCGTTCATCGGTGCGGCGCAGATTGGCAAGCGTCTTGCCGCGCACGGCAAGGCGGATCGGGCCGAGGTCCACATCTACCCGGGCGCAGGCCATATGGTCTCGCGCGTGGGTACGGGCGGACCGCTTTCCTCGTTCGTGTTCCATCCCGTGGCCAAGGACTTCGAAGCGACCGGTGGGCTTCCGAACGCGAATTGCGAGGGCTCCTATGAGGCGTGGAGCGAGGTCCTGAGGTTTCTCGGCAAGCTCCACTAGCAGCGGGCTTTCGAGCTACGGCGATGGGTCCAGGTCGCCGGCCAGAGAAGGCTGTGCCATGTCCTTGAACAAGGCACCGTCCGCAGGCTTGTGCCCCGGCTTGCAGAACACGAATGGCAGCGGCACGAACACCAGCACGCAGTTGTCGTTGAGATTCACGAGGATTCCGCCGTCCGGGTTCGACTGCACGCGCTGCGTGGCCGCGTGGTCCCAGCCGAATTCCGGACGTTTCGCAGGTGCCTCGACCGGGGGGAAGCCGAAATCCTTGGGCCTGTCACGAGCAGCCGCTGCCGCGGAGGCCTGCGCGGCGCGCGCCAGCTCCGCGCCCCAGTCGACGGGCGCGCGCGCAGCCTGCGCCTGCCGCTCCCGCGTGTCGGGGATGCGGCCGGCGGGTGTGCGACCTTGCCTCTCGCGAGCGCGCGCAGCGGGCGGGCGCAGCGCGCGCCGCGTCTCGCGCAAGGGCGCTTGCGGCGGCGGCGGAACGAGCACCAGCTCGATGCTCTGCGATCGAGCCGGGATGGGCGCGCCTGTTCGAACGAGCAACAGCCACGCGAGCAGGCCATGCAGGGCGAGAACCGCCGCGGCGATCAGCGCCGGTTGCGATCCTGGCCGGGACGCGCGCATGCGCGCGTCTCAGTTCGACTCCGGGCGCACGTTGCGTTTGTTTCGGCGCGCTGCGAACCAGAGCGGTGCGGCGGCGAGCGTGCCCACGGCGAGCGCGCGCCCCAGTTGCGGAAGCAGCGACCGCATCGAGATGCCGATGCCCGCGCCGGCGTAGCCGGGCGACGGTCCGCCCGTGATCACGAATTCCATGTTGATGAGCGATGCGAGGACGCTCAACGCGGCGATCCCGATGAGCGGCCAGCGCAGCGGGATGCGCCGCCGCAGCGCCCACACGCCGAAGGCCGCGGCAATCGCGGCGGGAAACAATCCCAGGAACACAAGGGCCATGCCGCGGTCGATGATGCGGGAGAGAGCCGGCGCGACGTTCACCGTGCCGAGATAGGCGTGCATCTGCTCGAGGCACAGAACGAGAATGGCCATGCTTGCGACCGACAGCGCGAGGTAGCAGCCGAGCGGAACCAGCGTGAACCACAGTGCGGGCCAGCGGCTCGACCATGCCAGGAGCTCGGGCCGCGACGCGTAGCGCCTTATCAGCAGGGCATCGCTACCGAGGGTCGCGTGCGCGTCGCGCCGCGCCTCGGACTCGCTCGCTCCGCATGCCAGCGCGTCCGCGACCAGCTCCGCGAAGTGGTCCTCGATCTCGCAGGCCGCGCGTTGCGCGTTGCGCTTGGAGACGCCGGCCGCGCGCAGCCCCGCGCGCAGCTCGAGAAAACGTGGCTCAGCCATGCGCCGTCCCTCCGAGGATCGACTCCACGCCCTCACTCATGCGACGCCAGCTCGCGGTCAGGCGTGCGAGGCGCGAGCGGCCGCTCGCGGTGAGGCTGTAGTAGATGCGGGTGCGGCCGTCGGCGAGGCGCGCCCGCGAGCGCACCAGGCGCCGCGCCTCCATGGCATGCAGCGCCGGATAAAGCACGCCTTCGCCGATGCGCAGCGCATCGCGGGTCAGCGCCTTGATGGCGCGCGCGATCTCATAGCCGTACATGTCGCGCTCCGCGAGCAAGCGCAGCACCACGAGCTCCGGCACGCCCGCCATGAGACTTGAGTTGTTGTCGGCCATGGCACCCTATACCTTGTCTGCCGAGGTATGCTACCAGAGATGCGGGCGCCAGCAAAAGTTCCGGAAACGACGCGGCCCCGGGCTGCGGTGGCGGCGATTTCGGCGGCTACTTGCCGTAATAACGGATCGGCACCTTGGACTTCTCGGCGAACTCGTAGGTCAACTGGCGCTTACCCGGCGGATAGCCGTTCTGCTGCAGGATGAACGCCATGATCTCCACGTCCTGCTCGGGAGCGAGACTCCCCGGAGTCGCCGCCGGCATGAGCTTGGCAACGAAATTGAATATGTCGCTCAGATGAAAGTCATAGCTGGGATCGGCGAAATCGGCGCCCTTGAGTGCTGGCCCGGAATAGCCGCCGGCCTGGCCCTCGAGCAGCGGACCGTGACACATCGCGCAATTCTTGTAGTAGGCGAGCGAGCCGCTGGTGGCTTGCTCCTCGGTGTAAAGTGCCGGCGGTGATGCTCTACGGCGCGGCTTGGGGAGCCGCTCGGAGACCGACGTCACGCCGCCTGCATCGTTGGTCCAGGCGATGGCAGGCTGCAGAGAGCCATGTGCCGCGCCCGCCCCCTCGCCGCGCACCGCCATGCGGTAGGGAGCGATCAGCTTGCCGAGCTCACCGCTGCTCGCCAGCTCGTACAATCCCCGGTTGAAAAGACTCGCCGCCTGCTGCGAAGCCGGTGCGTAGAGCGCCACCAGGTCCCAGGCCATGTGCTCGTCGGACAGGGCTGCCATTCGAAAGTCCGCGTGCTCGCGCCGGCTCTCGCGCTGGAGCTCGAGCGATGGCTGCCAGGCGATCGCCGCGCCGATGCGGCGCGACTCGAGTGCTTGCAACATCAGTGAAGTCTTGGGGTACACGTGCATCACGAGCTTTGGCCTGGCCGCGATCCAAAGACCCGCGTAGGTGTCGAGATCGGCAATGCCGACGCGGGTGCCTGCAGGCAAATCTCTCGGCAACGCGTCAGTCGAGCCGCGGCGCCGCACGATCACGAAGCCCGTGTGCGCGTAGGCCGAAGTCGCCATCACGTTCGGCGGCAGGTGCGGATCGCTCACATCCACCGGGAAGCCCATGATCAGCTCGCAGTCCGAGCTCGCCATCCCGGCGAATCGCGACGGCGGTAGGCCGTCGCCGCCCTTGCCATATCCGGTGAAGCGGATCATTTCGAGCGGCTCGCCCTGCGCCTCGGCCACCGCGCGCGCGATGCGAGCATCCATGACGGCCGTGGCGCTCGCCTCATCGACGCAGACCCGCAGGGCGCCGGCATGGACGCGGTGCGTAAGCACCGCGCCCATGGCCACGCCGAGCGTCAGCACGAGCGCGCGAGCGAGCCTCCTTCTCACAGCGAGAACACGTAGAGGTGACCCCCCTTGGGGATCGATTTGACCTCCGGGTCGTTCGCCATTTGACCGCCCCAGATCGGTCCCGCACCGCCCCAGCCCGCCCAGACCGCGACATATTGCTTGCCGTCCACGGTGTAGGTGGTCGGCACGCCGATGATGCCCGAGCTCAGCTGCGGGCTGGTCCAGAGCACCTGGCCGCTCTTGGCGTCGAACGCCAGGAAATGTCCGTCGGTGCTGCCGCTGAACATGAGGCCACCCGCCGTCGCCAGGGTCGCACCGGACCAGGGCAGATGTGTCTCGTGCTGCCACACCTGCTTTCCTGTGTTGAGATCGACGGCCTGCACGGAACCCCAGTTGTTCGTGGTCGGATCGTGCTTGACCTCGAAGGTCTCATCGAGGAAGGCGAGTCCTGCCTTGTAGGCCACCGGCGAGGCGCCCTTGATATCCATGCACGCGTGCTGCGTCGGGATGTAGGCCATGTGCGTCTGCGGATCGACCGAGATCGGCCACCAGTTCTTGCCGCCGAGGAAGCTCGGGCACGTGAACACCTGCTTGTCGACCGTCGGACGCATGGCTGGATCGTCCTGCGGAACACCGTCCTTGACGCCCACGATCGAAGTCGCATGCACGAACGGCTCGGCATAGATCAGCTTGCCGCTGGTCCGATCGAGCGCGTAGAACCATCCGTTGCGGTCCGCATGCACCAAGGCTTTGTACGGCTTGCCGCCGTAGGTGAGATCCACCATGACCGTCTCATTGGCGCCGTCGTAGTCCCAGGTATCGTTCGGGGTCCACTGGTAATACCACTTCAGCTTGCCGGTGTCGGGGTCGAGCGCCATCACCGAATCGGTGTACAGGTTGTTGCCGGGCCGCAGCGTCGCCAGCCAGGGCCCAGGGTTGCCGACGCCCCAGAACAGCGTATTGCTCGCGCGATCGTAGGTTCCCGTGATCCAGGGATTGCCGCCGCCCGTCTTGTACGCTCCCGCGGGCCAGCTGTCGCCGCCGGGAGTGCCGGGTGCCGCCGTCGTGTACGTCTTCCAGGCGATCTTGCCGGTTTTCGCGTCGAGTGCGACGATGAAGCCGCGCGAGCCGTACTCGCCGCCGCCATCGCCGATGATGACCTTGCCCTTGACCACCAGCGGCGCACCCGAGATGAAGTAGCCGACTCCCGGCGGAGCGAGCGCGGCGTCCCACTTGACCTGGCCGCTGGCCGCATCGAGCGCCACGATATGGTTGCCGAGGGTGCCCATGTAGACGAGATCGCCGTACAGGGCGACTCCGCGATTGACGACATCGCAGCAGACCGTCTTGAGTGCCTTCGGGTCGATCGGATAGTCGTACTTCCACAGCACCTTGCCGCTGGTCGCGTCCATCGCGATCAGGTGATCGAGCGGCGTGGTGACGAACATGTACTTGCCGTTCACGATCGGCGCGGCCTCATGACCCTGCGAGAGTCCGCTCTCGTAGTCGAACGCCGGCTTCAGCTTTGCGACGTTGGTCGCATTGATTTGATCGAACGGCGCGTAGCCGGTGCTCTCGTAGTTGCGGCGATACATGAGCCAGCCGTCATCCTTCTGGGCATTGCTCAGCCGCTCCGCGCTCACCTGCGGATATGCGGGCATATCCGCGGCCGACAGCAGCGGTGCCAGTAGCGCCGCCAAGATTCCGGCTGCAGCGGCAGCCTCCAGACTGTTCCTCCTCGCTCCCATGATTGCCTCCAAGGTGTGGTCGATTGGTTCGCAAGCGCCCCGCGCAGCGTGCCGGCCGCCGGCCCGCACGCCGTGCAAGGTTTTTCGCTGTAGGAGGGTTTGCAAGCGCCATGCCACGCGGCGCCGGATCGCCGCACGAGGCGCGGGCTGCGGCAATCACGTATTTGGGCGGCTGTTTTCGCGTGTCATATTCGTGACAGATCTCACGGTCGCCTTGACACACACGCGGGCTTCAAGTTACTTGACTCGCGGAACGGGGGGAGTTGCATGGCATACCGACACGAATCGGGATGGCGGTCGCGCGTATGAAAGGCGCGCTTGCGGGATTCCACGCCGAGCGTGTGCTGCGGGTTGCCGCGCAAGGTGCTGCGGCTGTCGAGGAGGCGGCCGTGGCCCCGGCGGTGAACGGCTCGTGGCTGCGCTGCCTCAACGAATTCAAGCTCGATCCGGTGCGCGACTACCAACCCCTGGTCTGCGATCATGGACACCTCGTCGAGCTGCGCGCGCAACACGAGGACCTGGTGCGGATTGCGCGCGCCGAGATGGATTCGCTGTACGAGGCGATCTCGGGCTCCGGCTACGCGCTGCTGCTCGCCGACGCGGACGGGGTGATCCTCTGCGAGAAGGTCGATCCGGCGCTCGAGTCGCTGTTCGACCGCGCCGGCCTCATCGTCGGCGCCGACTGGAGCGAGCGCTCCCAAGGCACCAATGGGATCGGCACCTGCGTGACGGAACGCCATCCCATCACGATTCACGAGTCCGATCACTTCCGCTCGCGCCATGCGAGCCTGTCCTGCTCGGCGGCGCCGGTTCACGATCCCGAGGGACGCTTGATCGCGATCCTGGATGCATCGAGCGTCAACGGCGGCGGCACGCGCGCCTCGAAGCTGCACACGATCGCGCTCGTCAATGCTTCGGCGCGCGCGATCGAGAAATGCCTGTTTCTGCGGCAGCACAGCGGCAGCATGATCGTGCACGTTCACGATCGCCCCGAATTCGTCGACCTATCCCACCATGGAGCCATTGCCGTCAACCCGGGCGGAACGATCCTCGCGGCGGATGCCAAGAGTCTCGAGCTGCTGGGCCGCCGCGATCGCCAGGAGCTCGTCGGCCGGTCGGTGATGGAGGTCTTCGACACCACCCATGAGGAGCTGTTGCGCGCAACCGGCGAGCCACGCTCGCTGTGCGAGATGGTCGACACGCGTCTCGGGAAGCGCTATTTCGCGCGCGTGACCGGCGCCGTACCCGGAGTCCCTTCGCTGTGCATGCCGCGCGAATCGATCCAGCGCGTGCGCGCCGACGGACGCGTGCCGGTGACGCTCGAGGATCTGGCCGGCGGCGACCCCGAAATGCAGCGCAACGCGCGCAACGCGCGCCGCATCGCCGACAAGAACGTGCCGGTGGTGATTCGCGGTCCCACGGGCTCCGGCAAGGAAGCCTTCGCAAAGGCGCTGCACCTCGCGAGCAATCGCGCCAGGCAGCCTTTCATCGCCGTCAATTGCGCGGCGATTCCCGAGTCACTGATCGAGAGCGAGCTGTTCGGCTACGCGGCGGGCGCCTTCACCGGGGCCCGCCGCGAGGGCATGCGCGGCCGCATAGCGCAGGCGCATGCGGGAACGCTGTTTCTCGATGAGATCGGCGATATGCCGCTCGCGTTGCAGACGCGCCTGCTGCGGGTGCTCGAGGAGCTCGAGGTGGTCCCGCTCGGCGGCGCGCCCATCAAGGTCGACATTCGCGTCATGTGCGCATCGCATCGCAACCTGGCGGAGATGATGGCGCGCGGCGAATTTCGCGAGGATCTGTTCTACCGGCTGAACGGCATCTGCATCGACCTGCCGGCGCTCGCCGCGCGCAGGGACAGGCATGCCTTGATCATGCGGTGCGTGGCCCAGGAAGCCGGCGCCGAGGACTGCTCGATCGAGGCTGCCGCGCTGCAGCGCCTGCTGACGCACCGCTGGCCGGGGAACATCCGTGAGCTGCGCAACGCCGTGCGCACCGCGCTCGCGATCTGCGACGAGCGCGTCATTCGGCTGCGCGATTTGCCCGCCGAGATCCGCCGACCACGCTGCGAGGCGACTTCCTTGGGCCGGCCCGAGCCGCGGCAGCCGGACGCGATCTCGCTCGCCGGCGCCGAGCGCGAGGCGCTGGTGCGGGTGATCGAGCAGAACAACTGGAACATGACCTCGGTGGCGGCGCATTTCCGCATCAGCCGCAACACGCTCTACCGCAAGATCAAGCGCCACGGCATCCGCATAACGCGCTACCCGCAGCACTGACCCGCGTTGCCGCCGCGGGTCGCCCGCGCAGCGGGCGCGATCCACAGATGCGGGGGGCCTCAGGATCAGGTGGGCTCGGTGCGCCGCCCGCGACGGCCACGCGTCGCGCTCTGGCTGGCCGACTCCTTGGCTGGCGGCAGCTCGACTGCGCGGCGCAAGTTCGGGTATGGCGCGCTCTTGTGGGGTATCGCCATGGCCTCGACGAAGTGTTGCTGAAAGCGCGGCTCGATGGCCGTCTCCACCTTCTCGATGCGTCGCACCAGAGACTCGATGACGGCGCGCGAGGTTGCATCCAGCAACGCGATCCGCGCCCCGGTGCCCGCGGCATTGCCGGCCGAGCGCACGTGCGCGAGATCGCAATCCGGCAGCATGCCGAGCACGGTCGCATACTTGACGTCGATGTGGCTGCCGAATGCGCCGGCGAGACGAATCCGATCGACGTGGTCGATCCCGAGCCGGTCCATGAGGAGCGCAACACCGGCATAAAGCGCCGCCTTGGCGAGCTGGATCGCACGCACGTCATTCTGGGTGATGCGCATCTCCGGCGCATTCGCGCCGGCGGCGGGACGGTGCAGGACGTACGCGAACGTCCTGCCGTTCTCGACGATGCGCGGGCTGCGCGCGGCCAGCCGGCCGTCGATCACGCCGTCCTGATTGATGACGCCCGCGAGATACATCTCCGCGATCACCTCGATGATCCCCGAGCCGCAGACACCGCTGATTCCCAGGGATGCCGTGGCCTCGTCGAATCCGGCCTCGTTGGACCATAGGTCGGAGCCGATCACCTTGAAACGCGGCTCGAGCGTATCGCGCTCGATGCGTACGCGCTCGATCGCCCCGGGAGCGGCACGCTGCCCGCAGCTGATCTGCGCTCCCTCGAAGGCGGGTCCGGTCGGGCTCGAGCAGGCGAGCAGGCGCTGATTGTTGCCGAGCACGATCTCGGCGTTGGTGCCGACGTCGACCAGAAGCGTGATCTCCGGCGCGAGATCGGGACGCTCCGACAGCACCATGCCCGCGGCGTCCGCGCCCACGTGTCCCGCGATGCAGGGCAGCACGTACACCCGGGCATTGCGGTGGAGCTTGAGATCCACGACGTTGGCCCGCAGGGTCAACGAGGTGTCCGTTGCCAGCGCGAATGGCGCCCCGCCCAGCTCCACGGGATCGATGCCGAGCACCAGATGATGCATGATCGGGTTGCCGACCAGCGTCGCTTCGAGGATGTCCTCGTGCGAGACCTTGGCGCTGTGCGCAACTTCGACCGCCAGACGATTGAGCGCCTCGCGCACCGCGGCGGTCATGAGCGCCGCACCGCCCGGGTTCATCATCGAGTAAGAGACGCGACTCATGAGATCCTCGCCGAAGCGGATTTGCGGGTTCATGGCGCCCGCCGAGGCCACCACCTCGCCGCTCGTGAGGTCGCACAGATGCGCGGCGATGGTGGTCGATCCGATGTCGACCGCAAGCCCGTAGGCAGCCTCATGCAATCCGGGCCAGACGCCGATGACCTGCCGGCTGTCATGCACGGCCACCGTCACCTGCCAGTTGCCGGTACGCAGCGCCGGCTGCAGGATCTGCAGCACCGCCAGATCGCAGGTGAGATTCTTGAGATCCCACTCGGTCTCGAGCGCCTCGAACAGCCGGCGCAGATCGCCGGACGGGTCATGCATGTCCGGCTGCTGCACCTGGACGTAGTGCAGGCGCACCACGGGATTGAGCTCGATGGCGCGCGCATCGGCTTCCTTGCGCACCACCTGGCGATGGACCTGGCTGCTTTCCGGCACATCGATCACCACGTCGGCGCACACACGTGCCTGGCACGACAGCCGTCGTCCCGGCGCGAGGTGCGCGCGCTTGGCGAGGCGCGTCTCCGGCTCGCTCACCGACGACAGGCTTTCGCTCGAGGATGAGACGCCGAGCTTGGCGAACTCGCCCTCCGCGACCAGCACCTGGCATCGGCCGCAGAGCGCGCGGCCGCCGCACACCGAATCGATGTCCACGCCGAGGCTTCGTGCCGCGGACAGCAGCGGCGTGCCTTGCGGAAAGCGCCCGCGCTTCCCGGAAGGCATGAACACGACCAGTGGCTCTCGCTCCGCCATCGCTCTCGTGACTCTCAGGCGGAGCGGCGGCGATGTCCGCCTTCGCGCCGTCCGCGCGGCGCCTCACCGGTCCCGGCGGCAGCCGCCCCGGCGCTGGTGGGCGGCGGCGCTTCACGGAATCGGCGGATCCAGCGCGCGCAATCCGGATCGTGGCCGAGCATCACGTCGGCGCCCATCACCGCCTTGATGACTTCGATGTGCAAGGGGTTGGTGATGGCCGATGTGAGGCCGGCGGCCATCGCCATGGTGAGGAACGCGCTGTTGATGCCGTCGCGGTTCGGCAAGCCGAAGCTCACGTTGGAGGCTCCGCACGAGGTATTGACCTTGAGCTCCTCGCGCAAACGGCGCACCAGCCGCATCACCTGGACACCGGCCTGATTGATGGCGCCGATCGGCATCACCAGCGGATCGACCACCACATCGCTCGCGGGAATGCCGTGATCCATGGCGCGCTCGACGATTTTCTTGGCGACCGCAAAGCGCACGTCCGGATCCTCGGAAATGCCGGTCTCATCGTTCGAGATGGCGATCACCGCGGCGCCATGCCTCTTCACCAGCGGCAGCACCGCCTCCAGCCGCTCCTCCTCGCCCGTGACCGAGTTCACCAGCGCCTTGCCCTTGTAGACCCTGAGGCCTGCCTCGAGAGCCGCGACGATCGAGGAGTCGATCGACAGGGGCACGTCGGTGATGGTCTGCACCAGCTGCACGGCCTTTGCGAGGATCGCGGGCTCATCGGCCAGCGGGATGCCCGCGTTGACGTCGAGCATGTGGGCGCCCGCTTCGACCTGCGCGCGCGCATCCGCTTCCACGCGGCTGAAGTCTCCCGCCGCCATCTCGGCTGCGAGGATCTTGCGTCCGGTCGGGTTGATGCGCTCGCCGATGATCACGAACGGACGATCGAAGCCGATGACGACTTCCTTGGTGGCGGAGCTGATAACGGTATCGGTCATGTTGCGGTCCTTTGAGCAGCGAATGTCGGATCGTCGCGTCCGGGATACCAGGGCGCGCGTCCTCGAAGAATGTTGGAGCGATCGACGATCTCGGCCACCGACTCTTCCTGGCGGTAGGCCATGACATGCACCCCGCTGACGCCCTTGATCTCGCGGATCTCCTGGATGAGATCGACGCACAGATTGCGCCCCTCGCGCGCCTGATCCTGCGCGCCGGCAAGCCGCGCGACGATCGCGTCGGGCACGTGCATCCCCGGAACGTTCTTGCGCATCCACTCCGCGGTCTTGGCGGAGCGCAGCGGCCCGACCCCCACGAGAATGAACACCTTGCCGAAAAGCCCGAGCGCCTCGACCTGCTGCATGAAGCCGCGCAGCAACGGCAAATCGTAGCAGTACTGGGTCTGAATGAACTGGGCGCCCGCGGCGACTTTCTTCGCCAGGCGCTGGGCGCGCCAGGCGTGCGGCAGGCCCGATGGGTTCTCCGCGGCGCCGAAGAATACCCGCGGTGCGAACGTGATCTTGCGCCCGCTCTGAAATCGATGCTCGTCGCGCAAGCCGCGCGCGATCTCGAGCAGCGACACGCAGTCGAGATCGAACACGGGCTTGGCTTGCGGATGATCGCCCGCTTGCACGCCGTCGCCGGTGAGACAGAGCATGTTGCACACGCCCATCGCCGCGCCCCCCAGGATATCGCCCTGGATGGCAATGCGGTTCTTGTCGCGACAGGAAATCTGCATGATGGGCGCATAGCCGACGCGCGTCAGCAGCGCGCAGACCGCGATGCTCGACATGTGGCAGTTCGCGCCGCTGCCATCGGTCGCATTGATGGCGTCGACATAGCCGTCGAAGACCCGCGCGCGCTTGTATACGTCCTCCGGATCCGCGGAGTCCGGGGGCGCGAGCTCCGTGGTGACGGCAAATCCGCCCGCGCGCAGGACTCGCTCGAAGCGCCCGGGCGAGGTGTGCCCGGCAAGAATGGGCAGCGGATAGCCCGGGACCGGCTCGTCCTCGAATTTCACGAAGCGCCCCCCTTGCCGGCGGCGGCGTTCGCGCCGGGCACGGGTGCCGCTTTGGGAGCCGCCTTGGCATCGGGCTCGGGATTCAGCTCGCGCACCACGCGCAGCCAGGATGAGCGGCCCTTGAGCCGCTGGTCGACCGCGAACTGCACCTGGCTCATGGCCTCGATCCCGTTGGGAATGCGCAGGCCGCCTTGATAGGCCTGTACCCACACGCACTTCATCTCGGGCTTGACTTCACAGTGGCCGTTGTCGCGCACCCCGCCGCACGGCCCGTTGCGCAAGTTCTTCGGGCAATTCATCGGACAGGACATTCCGGTCGAGGACAGCACGCATTGCCCGCACATCTGGCAGTCGAACAACAGGCCCTTGACCGAGCGCTCGAGCGCAGCGACCGGACGCTCGAGCCGCTCGTATCCGAGCCTGCGAAACACACCGTGCATGCGCCTGAGCACGCCCTCGAACCCCCGGTAGAAGGCATGCAGACCGCGTGCATGGCGCACCGACCACAGACGCACCGCGTACATCAGGAAGACCCGGTCTGAGGCGCGCTCAAACCCTTGGCCCGGATCAACCGCTCGAGGTCCTCGTCGGAGAACCGCGCCTCGATGCGCGCGGCCTCGGCCTCGGCCTCGGCTTTGAGATCTTCACCACAAATCCGCGGCGCGCTGCGCTGCCAGTCGGCGAGATAGGCGTCCGAGCTGCCCTTGCCGGCGCGCATGGCGGCGCGGTCCACCGCCTCCTGGAATCGCTGCGAGAGCTGCACCTTGGCGGTTTCGCGGCCACGCTTGACGATGACCTGCGCCGGAATGTCGCGCCAGGAAATGACGATCAGCGACGCCACGTGACGGACTCCTCGCGCCGGGTGTCGCGCCCGGCCGCCGCGTCGCGCCCGGCCGCCGCGTCGCGAGCCACGGCCGACTTGAGCGAGCTCTCCAGCATTCCGTACCCGGTGATGCGGTGTTCGTAGGCGAGACCCATGCGCGCCGCGATCGCGCGGCCCTCCTCGATGGCCTCGGGCCGCGCCGCTTGAGAGAGGTACACGAGCTTCTTGTAATGCCCGAAATAGCTCTGGAACAGCTCGGGGTGCTTGTCGAGCCCGAGTCCACGGATCACCAGGCGCTCGAAGTGGCGCAACAAGAAATCCGTGAGATAGAAGGTGCCGATCTCGGCATCGGCAAGCTCGGCGAACAGCTTCGAGCCCGCGAAGAACTCGTAACAATGCGCGCCCGGTATGCGCTCGATACCTTCCTCCTCGAGCACGGCATCGAGCAACCCGCCGGTGCCGCAATCGGCATACGCCACGAACAGCGAGCGGTAGTGGCAGCGCGAGGCACGAATCAGCGCCCGCACCGCCGCGGGGATGCGCTCGGGGCGGTTATGCAGCTCGGCGGGAAGGCACTTCACGTCGACCTGCGTCCAGCCGCTGGCGCGCTTCAGCGCCATGATCTCGTGGGCCAGCGCGCCGCACGCGATGATCAGCAAACCTTGGCCGCCCTCCGGCACGGCGAGCACCCGGCCCGAACGGCTCAGTGCGCCGCGGCCGCGCCCGCGCGCTTGGCGGCGAGCAATCCCTTGGCCGTCTCGACCGCAACTGCGGCATCGCGGCAGTACGCATCCGCACCCACTGCCTTGCCGAACTCCTCGTTGAGCGGGGCACCCCCGACCAGCACGATGTAGTCATTGCGGATGCCTCGTTCCTTCAAGGTATCGATGACCACTTTCATGTAAGGCATGGTGGTGGTGAGCAGCGCCGACATGCCGAGGATGTCGGGCTTGTGCTGCTCGAGCGCCGCAAGATACTTGTCGACCGGATTGTTGATGCCGAGATCGATGACCTCGAAACCGGCTCCCTCGAGCATCATCGATACGAGATTCTTGCCGATGTCGTGGATGTCGCCTTTCACCGTGCCGATGACGATCTTGCCGATGGGCTCGACACCCGTCTCGGCGAGCAGCGGCCGCAGGATCTCCATGCCGCCCTTCATGGCATTCGCCGCGAGCAGTACCTCGGGCACGAACAGGATCCCGTCGCGAAAGTCGATGCCGACGATGCGCATCCCTTCGACCAGCGCATCGTTCAACACCCTCTCCGCAGCCCAGCCGCGCTTCAGGAAAATCCGCGTGGCCTGCTCCACTTCGGGCTTGAGCCCGTTGTAGAGGTCGTCATGAACTTGCTCGGTGAGCTCTTCGTCATTGAGCGAATTCAGGTCGAATTCGCCCTCGGTCGGCTCTGACATCTCCATCTCCAAAGGTTTTTTGTGAGCAGCTACGGTAAGTTACGAGCGCGACGCTCCGATTCTCGGCCCGCCATGGTAAGTCCCTGGCGCGAGGGGGAGTTGTGAAATCGCGACGGCAACTGATCTGGACACGACATGCTCACGTGATGGGCGGCGCGCCGCCCTGCTCGGTGCGCCGGGCCACGTAGGCATCCAGCGCCTCGATCACTTCGGGGGCACGCTTCGGGGCGACATAACGCGCCAGGGTCTGCTGCCAGATGCCGGTTGCCCGCTCGGTCGCCGTCTTGGCTCCATCCTCCGCCCAGGTCCCGTAGTTGCGCCAATCGGAGACCAAGGGCGCATAGAAGGCGCTGCGGTAGCGCTCCATGGTATGCGCGCAGCCGAAGAAATGGCCGCCGGGTCCGACTTCGGAGACGGCCTCGAGCGCGAGATCGGCGGGAGCGGCCCCCACCGGCTGGAACACCTCGGCAAACATCTGCAGCATCTCGATATCGAGGATGAACTTCTCGTAGGAGGTGGTGAGGCCGCTTTCCAGCCAGCCGGCCGCATGCAGCACGAAGTTGCACCCTCCAAGCAGAGCGCCCCACAAGCTCATCTGCGACTCGTAGGCGGACTGTGCATCGGGAATGTTCGCGGCGGTCGCGTTGGAGGAACGCCATGGCAGATCGAGGAAGCGAGCGAGCTGACCCGCCCCGAACGCGGCCTTGGCGTACTCGGGCGTGCCGAACGCGGGCGACCCCGACTTCATGTCCACGTTCGAGGTGAAGCTGCCATAGACCAATGGCGCGCCGGGTCTCACGATCTGCGCGAGCACCAGGCCCGCGAGGAATTCGGCGTGCGCCAGCGTGAGCGCACCCGCGATCGTCACCGGCGCCATCGCACCGGCGAGCGTGAAAGGCGTCACGATCAGCACCTGGCCGGCGGCGGCGAAATCGACGATGCCGTCGCACATCGGTATGTCGAGCTGCAGCGGGGAATTGGTATTGATGATGGTGTAGACGTAAGGCCTGGAGCGGAACTCCTCGGCCGTGATCCCGTGCGCCAGCCGGATGAGCTCGAAGTTGTCGGCGACCTGGCCGTGTCCGCGCGAGAATATGAAGGGAATCTTGTCGCATAGCATGAGCTGCGCTCGGGTCACGTGCAGATGACGCACGTGCACCGGCAGATCCTGCGGCTCGGTGGCGCCGCCGAGCACGTGAATCACCTCGAAGCTCTGACAGAGCTTGACCAGATTGCAGAAGTCCTCGAACGTTCCGGCGCGGCGCCCGCGCGCCGTATCCATGATGTTGGGCGGTCCGGAGGTCGGAGCGAACGCGACGCACCCCCGGGTGAGCGGAACGTGGCGCTCGGGATCGAGCGCGTGCAGCGTGACATCGTGCGGCACCGTGGCGAGCGATGCGTTGGTGAGTCCGCGCTCGATGCGCACCATCTGCGTGCTCTCATCGACCGCGGCGCCGGCGCCCTTGTAGCGTGCGCGCGCATCGGGGGACAGCACCTTCATCCCCTGCTTCTCGAGAATCGCGAGCGCAGCCTCGTGAATCGCAGCGACCTGATCGTCCGAGAACACCCGCAGCGGCTCGAAGGGGTTGCGTAGGTGGCGGTAGGCTCGCGTGCGGTCGAAAACCGCGTGGCTGACCTCGGCGCTACCGGGGCGCCGCCGGCTGCGGCGTCCCGCTGTCTCATCGGGCTGTTTCATGAGGCGCGATTATAAGGAAGATGACGCAGGGCCGGGCGGCGCGCGCCGTGATTTCCGCGCGCGCCGCGATAGATTTTTGATATGCCGCCCCGGGCGGTATGCATTTATCCGATACGCGCGCGCTCGTGCCCGGCAAAAGGTCTGCCCACGGCGGTCGAGCGCACCACCGCCTCGGCCAGATAGTCGCCGCCTCCGCCCACGTGCGCGCGCTTCTCGCTCACGCTCGTGTCGACATGCGGATCGGCCGCGCCCGCCCGCCGTGCCGCGGCGAGCGCCAGCACGCGCGAGGCGCGTTCGGCATGCGCGAGCGCAGGCTCCGGATCGGAGTAATCGCAGCTGCCCGCCGGGTCGTGGACGCGGAACACCTTGAAGCTCGGCTGATTGACCAGGATTTCGACGGTTTGCGAGACCACCCCCGCGACCGCGCCGACGGCGTTGCAGACCTCGGCGTGCGCCGGAATCGACAGGCGCGCGCCGAGACGGCGCGCGACATCGGGATAGTACACTCCCACCGGCGCGCCGATGGCGACCAGCGGCTGCGCCAGGGCGAGCCCCGCCTGCAGCAGCCGCGAGAAGCGGCGACCGGCGGCGATGTCCTCGAGCAAGCGCTCGCCCAGAGCTCCGAAGCCGCGCGCGGGCGCCTCCAGACCCGGATCGTGAGCGAGCGCCGCCGCCAGCAGAACGCGTGTGCTCTGCTGTACCACATGCTCGAAGGTGCGCTCGCAGATCGCTTCGGCTGAGGCCGAAAGGGCGGCGGCGCTCGCATTGCGCTCCTCGGTCGCGAGGATTCGCGCGCCGCACGCCGCCGCCTTGCGACACCATCCGGTCTGCTTTCCGAGCACGTGCATCGCATCGCTGGGCGTGAAGGCGGCAATGGTGGCGAGACCGGCATCGGCGAGCCGGCGCAGCGCCTCGAGGCCCGAAGCGTTGCGCACCAACGCCGACACGGGCCGCGGCTCGAGCGTGAGCGCTTCGAAAATCCGCCGCTCGATTGCGGACAGGTGCTCGGGGGCGGCGCGGTCCGGATTGCGCAGCGCGTATTGCGTCGCGAACTCGGGCAGGTGTGCGAGCTCGGCGGTTTCCTCGAGGCTCTTCAGGACGCCGGGGAAATGATGTGCGAGCAAGGCGAGCGGCATTGCCTTGCGCGGCCCGACCCGGAGCCTGACCTGGCGGTCGAAGCTCACCTCGCTGTCCCCGCCGAGGCCGCTGGTGCGCACATCGACCGCCTCGACCATCGTGCGCCAACCGCCGATCAGCGCTCCCTCGGCTCGGATGGCCGGACGCCCGCCCGCCACGACCGCGATATCGGTGGTCGTGCCTCCCATGTCGGACACCACGAAATCCCGAAGCCCGGTGAGAAACCCGGCGCCGACCACGCTCGCCGCCGGGCCGGAAAGAATGGTCTCGACCGGGTATTCGAGAGCGACCTCGGCGCGCATCAGCGAGCCGTCGCCCTTGACGATCATGAGCGGCGCATCGATTCTCTGCTGCTCGAGCACGCTCGACAGCGCCTCGATGAGATGGCGGATCTGCGGCGTGAGGCGCGCGTTCAGCACGGCGGTGAGCGCGCGGCGCGGCGCATCGAGCTTCGAGCTCAGCTCGTGCGCGCAGGTCACGGGCTTGCGCGACCGGGAGCGGATGAGCTGGCGCGCGCGCAGCTCGTGCGCGGGATTGCGCACCGAAAAATTGCCGGCCACCGCGAACGCCTCGATGCGCGCGTCGAACTCGCTCACCGCCCGCTCCACGGCGGTCTCATCGAGCGCGGCGATTTCCTCGCCCGCCGCGCCGTGGCCGCCCTCGACGCGCACCACCGCGCCCGCCTCGTGACGCGCCAACCCCGCGCGCTCGACCATGGCATCGTCGAAGCCGATGAGCAGCGTGCACACCGGGCTGAAGCGGTTCTCGACCACGGCGTTGGTCGCGAGCGTGGTCGACACCGACACCAGGGTCACATCCGCGCGGCTCGCGGCCGCGGGCAGCGCTTCGAGCACGGCACGCAGCGCCTTGCCGATGCCGATCGAAAGGTCCCAGTGCGTGGTGAGCGCCTTCGCGCTCGCGGCCACGCGCCCGCCATCCGCGAGCAGCACGGCATCGGTGAACGTGCCGCCCGTGTCGAATCCGAGCCACAGACCCTCGGATCCTGGATGTTTCGCGCTCATCGATCGCCCCTGGCCTTGCCGCCGGGCGGCTAAGATAACACCGCTCCGCGGCGCCCGTGGAGCGTCCGCGCTAGCGCAGCAGCCGGTTGAGAAGCGCGGCCAGGCGCACGCCCGCCCTCGTGAGCTGCTGCGCGCTGACGGCGCTGGCATCGGTCGCGTACGCCTCGGAGAGACGGTAGATGCCCGCATCGCTCCGCGCCGGCAACAGCCCGTACGCATGCTGCTTGGCCACCGCGAAGGTCTCGAGCGCCCACTCATCGGGCGTACCTCGGCTCCAGCGCAGGAGCTCCGCTTCGCTGACTCGAGCGATCAGGCTGCGAGCGATCGCGGCCGAGCCGGGGCCGAGCCGCTCGAGGAAAACCACGTCCCAGTCATGATGCAGGTTGTTCTGCGAAAATCCGGGCCCGCTCGCGAGCTTGCGATTGCCGCCCTGATCGTGATCGTCGCTCGCATGCAGCGGCTGGTGCAGATCGCCGACCAGGTGCAGGAGAAACTGCAGCGCGAGCCGACGCTCTGCCTCGTCCACACGAGGGTCGGCGAGCTCGGCGGAGAACTGCTCGATCTTGTCGATCACGCAATCGTGCGCGGGGCCCCTCGACGCCGGGGTGCCCTGCGGCAGCCGCGGGCGGCCGTGGCATGCGCTGTTGAGGTCCGGGCCGTCCCGGATCTCGAGGTCGACGAAATGCCAGTCGCGTGTGGCGTTATAGCGCAGCCGCGCGCCATCGCGATCCGAGTCGCGGTACTTGTCGGCCCAGGTGGCCTCGTGAGCGAGGTCGCGTGTGACGAGGCCCGTGTCATCGCCGGCGAGCAGGTGCTCGACGGTGCTGCGCGCGGCCGGCGTGAGGTAGTGCTCGGCGATGAGCCCGATGATCTCGTGGCCCTCATCGCCCCAGGCGTGCGCCTCGGCGGGGACGATGCACAACGCCGCCAGCGCCCAGCCTGCGACCGGAGCGAGTGGACTCATGCGGGGAGCGCCTCGCCGCGCGTCTCCCGGCCGAGCGGCAACAGGGTCAGTCCCAGCAGGAACGCGAGTGCCGTGGTCGCGACCGGCATGCCGATGCTGCCGTAACCGTGCACCCCCGCGCCGATCAGGAAATTGACGCCGGCCCCGATGAAGCGGCCGAACGAAGTGACGAACGCGAACGCGGTCGCCCGCACCGCGGTCGAATACTGCTCGGGCAGCCATAGGCTGTAGATCGCGAAGTTGCCGCCGAAGAATCCCAGGAAGAACAGACTGCCGATGAAGCAGCCGAGCGCGCCGTCGCTGAGGTAGAAGGCCCAGCCGAAGGACAGGAAGATGCAGAGCGCCATGCCTGCGAAGAAAAACGCCAGCGTCGCACGACGGCCCACTCGCTCCGCGAGCGGCGGCGCGGCGAGACAACCGAGGCAGGTGCCGATCGAGAGAAGCCCCGTGCCGAAGGAGGCGAGGCGCGCCGACTCGGCGGCGCCATGTCCGGCATGCTTGGCGAGCGTGATGATGGCGGACGGCTCGTAGACAGCGGCGGCCCACAGCCCGATGATCGAGATGGTCACGAACGCCGCATTCATCACGGTCCGGCGCCGGTACTCCGGAGTGAATATCCCGCGCAGCGGGCTCACGCGCCGCGCCGCTTTCGAAACGTTCACCCACTGCGTCGGCTCGTTGAGCTTGCCGAGCATGTAGAGCGCGAGCAGCACCGGCGCGCCGCCGCACAGAAACATCGCGCGCCAGCCGAAGCTCGCGCCGACGGTGAAGTTGAGCGCGGCCGCCAGGAAGAAGCCGACGTAGTAACCGGTCTGCAGGTAGCCGGCGCCCATCTTGCGCCGCGATTCCGGCCAGACCTCCGCGACATACGTGCCCGCGAGCGCCCACTCCCCGCCGATCCCGACCCCGGCGAGAAAGCGAAAGACGCCGAGCTCCCAGACGTTCTGTGCGAGCGCCGCCGCCCCGGTGAAGATGGCGTAGCACGCAACCGATGCGGCAAGGGTTCGAGTCCGCCCCCAGCGGTCGGCCAGCGGTCCCCACACGAAGGAGGACCCCCAGCCCGCGAGAAAGACCGCGAACAGCACGGAGCCCGCGTACACGACGCGCGCGGGCGAGCCATCCATGCCCGACTTGGGCAAAAGCTCCGTGAGCGCGGGCGCGAGGACCAGCGCAAAGATGAATGAATCCATGCCGTCCAGGGTCCACCCGAGCCAGGCGGCCCAGAATCCCCGGACCTGCGCCGCTGTCAAAGGCTCTTTGGATTGCACATGCTCCCCCGTTTTTCTCGAATTATGCCCCCGGCGCCGCCGGTGCTGCGCATTCCCCTATACTATCCGCGGCGTGCGGCGGCGGCTCGACATGATCCTCGCCGCGCAAGGGGGAGCATGGCATGGCCGGCAATGCGGTTTTTTTGCGAAACACCTGGTATGTGGCAGCCTGGTCGCACGAAGTGGGGCCCGAAGCGCTGCTCGCCCGCACCATCACGCAGGTGCCGCTGCTCCTCTGGCGCGATGGAAGCGGCCGCGTGGTCGCCCTCGAGGACCGCTGCTGCCATCGTGGCGCACCTCTCTCGAGAGGCCGCCGGGAGGGCGACCGCGTGCGTTGCATGTACCACGGCCTGCTCTTCGATGCGAGCGGCCGCTGCGTCGAGATCCCCTCGCAACATTACATCCCGGCGGCGGCCAAGGTGCGCGCCTATCCGGTCGCCGAGCGCCACAAATGGATCTGGGTCTGGATGGGCGAGGCCGATCGTGCCGACGAATCGCTGATCCCGGATACGCACTACCTGGACGATCCCGCCTGGCGCGGTGTCCCGGGCTATCTGCACTACGACGCCAACTATCTGCTGATCACCGACAATCTGCTGGATTTCTCGCACTTGTCCTACGTGCACGAGACCACGCTCGGCGGCTCGGCCAACTACGCGGGCATCCGTCCCAAGGTGACGCGCTCGGCGCGCGGCGTGCGCGTCGAGCGCTGGCTCCTCGACGACGCACCGGCGCCGTTCCTCAAGAAGCTGCGGGCGTGGCCCGGCAACGTCGATCGCTGGAACATCTACGACGTGGTGCTTCCGGGCGTATTGCTCATGGACTCGGGCAGCGCGCCCGCCGGCACGGGGGCGCCCGAGGGCCGGCGCATCGACGCGGCCGAGTTCTTCGGCTGCCAGGCGGTCACGCCGGAGACGGAGACCACCACGCACTACTTCTTTCAGCAATCGCACGCGTTCGCGCTCGACGATCCGCAGGTCACCGAGAGTCTCACGCAAAGCGTGCTCGCCGGGTTTCAAGAGGACAAGGACATGATCCTGGCGCAGCAGCGCATTCTCGACCTCGACCCGCAAGCACCCATGCTGGCGCTGCGCATGGATACCGCGCTTGCCAGCTTCCGGGCGATGCTGGATAAGGCCATAGACGCGGAGCGATCCTCCGGGCGCACCGCGCTGCCGGGCGCGGCCGGCGCGGCGAGCGAAGCAAGCAGAGAGGCGGCATCGGGGCCGACTCATTAAGATACGGGATCCATTGCAGGGAGAACGACGATGGGGATAGCGAAGGGTTGCCTTGCCTTTGCGGGCATAGTGGCAGTGATGGGCCCGTTCGAGGTGCTGGCCGACACGCCGGCGACCACGGGCGAGCTCGAAGAGATCACGGTGACGGCGGAAAAACGCGCGGAAAGCGTGCAGAACGTGCCGATGTCGATCACCACGTTCAGCTCCGCCTCGCTGCAAGCGAAGGACATCAATACCTTTTTCGACTATGCGACCAAGGTGCCGAATCTCGCCTTTGCGCCGACGGGCGACGGCATGGGCACCGCGCAGACCGTCTCGATCCGCGGCGTCTCCGGCAACAACGTGACCAGCTTCTACATCGACGACACGCCCCTGCCCGACTCGATCAATCCGCGCGTGCTCGATCTCGACCACATCGAGGTGCTGCGCGGTCCTCAGGGCACCCTGTATGGCGCCCGCTCCATGGGCGGCCTGGTGCGCACCGTCACCAAGCAGCCGGATCTCGAGGAGTATAGCGCCACGGTGCACGGCGGCATGTCCTACACCGATCGCACCGACACGCCGGACTATGTCGGCGATGCCGTGTTCAACCTGCCGCTGATCAAGGACGTCATGGCCTTGCGCATCAGCGTGTTCGACGACTACGAGGCCGGCTACTTCAAGCGCAGCTACTGCACCGACCCCGCCGCTGCCATGGCGCTCAGCTGCACGCCGCTTTCGACCAGCGGCATCACCACGGTCAAAAACGTCGGCGATCTGGGCACCTCCGGCCTCTCGGCCGCGCTCACCATCAAGCCGACGGACGATCTGACCATCACGCCGAAGATCCTGCTGCAGAAGGAAAGCTACAATGGCTTCCCGCTCGCCGATTATCTCACCGACACGGCGAACGGCATCGGCTATCCGGTACCCACGCCGCCGACGGGAGCGCCCACGCCCAACAAGATGGTGCCCACGGATTTCACGCAGGCGCGCTGGTTCAACGTGCCGGAAGGAGGCTTCGACAACTGGGGCCTGACCTCGATCACCATCCACTGGAAAACCGCCGTGGGCGAGGTCGTTTCCTCGAGCTCGTACTTCTCGCGCAAGGTGATCGAAACCGAGGATGAGACCGACTTCGTCTACGCGGCGGTCACCAGCGGCTGCAATGCGGGAGCCGTCTCGGCCGGGGCTTGCGGGGCCGTCGGCACTCCCCAGCCGGGCGGCATCACCGAAGAGAAGGACTACCAGCAATTCGTGCAGGAGGTGCGCTTCGTGTCGGCCTTCAGCGGACCGGTGCAGCTGGTGGCGGGCGGCTATTACTCGGACCTGCACGGCCGCATCCCGTTCGCCGCCTACTATCCGTCGGCGGACGTGCCCAATCTCGGTGCCACGCTGGGCCTGCCGGTGAACAGTCCGGATTTTCCCGACCCGAACCTGGTGTTCGCCCAGGATTTTCACACCGAGATCAAGGAGCCGGCGGTGTTCGGCGAAGTCTCCTACACTCCGATCGAGCCGCTCAAGCTCACCGCGGGCCTGCGCTGGTACCAGGTCAAGACCTCCTCCGAGGGCTATGAGGTGGGACTTGCCACGGGCAGCTGGCTGCCGATCGAGAGTCCGCTGGCAACCGTGACGGAGAGCGGCGTCAATCCGAAGTTCGAGGCCGACTACCACATCACGCAGGACCAGATGGTCTACGCCAACGTGGCGAAGGGATATCGGCCGGGCGGCATCGTGCCCATCGTACCGGCCGGCCAGCCCGGAACGGCGACCGATTGTGTTGCCGCCTTGAAGGGGGTCGATCCCAACATCACGCTCGCCCAGACCCGGAGCTATCAATCCGATTCTCTATGGAACTACGAGCTCGGCACCAAGACATCCTGGCTCGATCACCGTATCACCATCGATGCCGCCGGCTTTTACATCAAGTGGCCGAACATACAGCAGGAAATTCTGCTCTCCTGCGGGTTTCAGTTCACCGCGAACGCGGGTGGCGCAGCGATCAAGGGCGGCGAGCTCGAGGTGCGCGCGCGCCCGACCGACCCGCTCGAGGTATCGCTCGGCATGGGTTACCAGAACGCACAGATCACGCAGTCGAGCATCGAATCACCGCAGGCGGTGGGCTCGCCCATCTATCAGGTGCCCGACTGGACCGGCAACAGCACCGCGTCCTATACGATCCCGCTGCCGGGCGGCTGGAACTCGGTGAACGAGATCGACTATTCCTACGTCGGCCGCAGCTTCAGCGGCAACAATGTGCCGAGCGATCCGCGGCTGCGGCCCTCGTACCGGCTGCTGAATGCGAGGCTTTCGTTGAATCATGGCCCGTTCGAGTTCGCGCTGGTCGGCAAGAACCTCGCGAACGAAGTGGCGAATCTTGGCGACAGCCGTTCGATCGCCGCGGAAACACCGGGGCGCCCGCGCCTGTTCGTGAATCAGCCGCGCACCGTCGGTTTCGAGTTCCGCCAGTCGTTCTGACGGGCGCCAGATGAGGCTTGCAAGCGACATGCTCATTCGTTGGCCGATCGCCGCAGTGCTCTTGTGCGCGCTCAACGTCCTTGGCGCTGCGGCGGCTCCCGACTGGCACAAGACAGTGCAGGACTTCGCGCGCCAGCATTTCAAGAATCCGGCCTGGGGCTACTCTCATTGCGAGCGCGACTACGCGCTCGCGCGCGAGCTCGCCGCCAAGGATCACGTGCGGCTCGACGACGATGTGCTGTTCGCGGCTTCTTTCCTGCACGACATGGCCGCTTTCCCGCCATGGGAGAACGAGAAGCTCGATCACTCGGACGTGGCCGCGGACATCGTGCACACGGTGCTCAAGGGCAGCGGTTTCCCGGAGCGCAAGATCGATGCGGTGCGCGACGCGATTCGCACGCACATGTACTACCGCGACCCGAAGACTCCGGAGGCGCTGTATCTGCACGACGCGGACGCGCTCGACTGGCTCGGCGCCATCGGCGCAGCGCGCATCATCGCGCTGGTGGATCCGAAGGGCGGCGACCCGGATGGCCCGCAGGCGATGAAGATGATCGATGAGAATCTGCAGAAGGTGCCCGCTCGCGTAATGTCGCCCGCCGGGCGCGCCCTGCTTCCCGGACGCGAGGCGGAGCTTCGGCGTTTCGTCGAGGAGCTGCGCAGGGAATCGGACGACTTGCGCACCCTGTGAGAGCGCCGGCGCGTAGCATGTCACACTGGATGCTGGGGGAATGAGAGCCATGCAAATTCGGCGCAGCCTGCCGGGGTCGAGAAGTGCCGCATACACGGTGCTCGTCGCGCTCATCCTGACGTACACGGCCGGCCCGGTCCGCGCCGAGCTCCGGGCCGAGACCGGCGGCGGGCCGAGCGCGGCGACGCTGCCCACGCCGCCATCGAAGCACTGGGTCTGGATCAACGATTTCGTGTTCCCGCACATGACCGACGGCATGGCGTATCTGGTCGACGGGGATACCGGCCGCTATCTCGGCACGCTCAGCACGGGCTATGGGTTCGAGCACGTGGTACTGCCGCGCGACGGCAAGCTCATTTACTCCCCCGAGACCTATTTCTCGCGCGGCACGCGCGGCAAGCGCACGGACGTCGTGACGCTGTACGATCCCGCCTCCTTGAGCCCGGTGGGCGAGATCGCGATGCCGGCGAAGCGCTCGTCCAACCTGCCGATGGTCAGCAACGCGGCGCTCACCGACGATGAGAGATTCCTGCTGATCTACAACTTCAATCCCGGGCAGTCGCTCGCGGTGATCGACCTCAAAACCCGCAAGTTCGTGCGCGAGATCGAGACTCCGGGATGCGCCCTCGTCTACCCCACCGGTCCGCGCTCTTTCTTTAGCGTGTGTGGCGATGGCTCGCTGCTTCTCGTCTCGCTCAACGACGCCGGCGTCGCGCAGCAAAAGCGCTCCGAGCCGCTGCTCGCCATGGGCGCCGACCCGGTCGCCGAGAAGGCCGTGCGCCTCGGGCGAACCTGGTACTTCGTGTCGTTCGATGGGCGCGTGTTCCCGATCGAGGCCGATGCGGAGCGCGCCACGGCCGGTAGCGGCTGGTGGCTCGCCTCGGATGCCGAGCGCAAGGCCGGCTGGCGTCCCGGCGGAGTGCAGCCGTTCGCCCTCAATGCGAGCGATTCGCGCTTCTATGCCATCATGCATCGGGGCGCGTTGTCGACGCACAAGGATCCGGGCAAGGACGTCTGGGTGTTCGATACGGGCTCCCACGCGCGGGTGCAGCAGTTCGCTCTCAAGAACCTGTCGAGCGCAATTGCGATATCGAGCGACGAGCATCCGCTCCTGTTCAGCATTTGCATCGAAGGCACCGATCTCGACATCTACGATCCGGCGAGCGGCCATCTGCTGCGATCGGTCGAGCACATCGGCACCACGCCGACGGTGCTCATCACCCCGTGACGCCATGATCGATCCCGCGCTCGGATCCTTGATCGTCGTCTGCATCATGACGTTGCTCGTGACCGCGGCGGCTCACAAGCTGCGCGATCCGGTCCGCTTCGCGCTGGTGCTCGCCGCCTATCGAGTGCTGCCGCAGGCCGCGGCCCGAGGCCTCGCATGGACCGTCCCCTGCGCCGAGCTCGCGATCGCGCTGGCCCTGCCATGGCCGCGAACGCGCCGCTGGGCGGCGCTCGCCGCCGCCGGACTCCTGCTGCTTTATGCGGCCGGCATGGCCCTCAATCTCGCGCGTGGTCGGCGCGATCTGGACTGCGGTTGCACCGCAGCCGGCCGGCGCAGGCCGATCGCGCCCTGGATGGTGTGGCGCAATCTTGCGCTGGCGCTCGCCAGCGCGACAGCCGCGCTCTCCTGGGCGCCTCGTGCCCTGGAGGGGGTGGATCTGTTGACCATCGCGGCTGGGGCCGTGGCGAGCCTCGTTCTCTATGCCGCTCTCGACCGGCTGGTCGGCGAAGTGGCGCCGCGCGCCGCGCTGTTGCGGAGCAAAGCGTGACCGCGCTCGCCGTCTCGAACGTGATCCTGTGGGTTGTGGTCCTGTGTCTGTGCATCGCGCTGCTGGCGGTCGTACGCCAGCTCGGCGTGCTGCACGAGCGCATCGCGCCGGCCGGGGCGCTGATGCTCGCGAAGGGCCTCAAGGTGGGCGAGCTGGTGCCGACGATCTCGGCACAGGATCTCGAGGATCGAACGCTCGCGCTCGGAGCGCCGCGCGCGGACGAGCGCGCCACGCTGCTGATGTTCGTATCGCCGACCTGCCCGGTGTGCAAGGCGCTGCTGCCGGTGCTCAAGTCGAGCCTGGCGTCGGAACGCGATTGGCTCGACATCGTTCTGGCAAGCGACGGGGACCTGGCCGCGCAACGCGAGTACGTCGCGGCCCAGCGCTTGACGAGCTTTCCCTACGTGGTGTCCCAGTCGCTCGGCGTCGCCTACCAGGTCAGTCGCCTCCCGTACGCCGCGTTGATCGACGCGCAGGGGGTGCTGCGGGCACGCGGCATCGTGAATTCGCGCGAGCACCTCGAGAGCCTGTTCGAGGCCAAGCGCCTGGGCTTCGCCTCCATTCAGGATTATTTCGAGTCCGCGGCTCAGAACCGCGCCGCCTGAAGGCGAGCGCGTTGCAGTGAGGGCAGTGTCATGAAATGGTTGGACGCAATTGTGGAAACCTCGGCGCGCTCGCTCGCACGACGAACGTCGCGACGCAGCGTGCTGGCCGGCCTCGGTTCCTTGTTCATCGGAGCGGGTATGGTGCCGCTGCTGCCCGTGGCGCGCGGTGCGCAGACCAAGCCCGGCGGCGCAACCGCCGCCACGGCGGCCGACCCCGGCGACCCCGCGACCTGCGAGTACTGGCGGCATTGCGCCATCGACGGCTTCCTGTGCGGCTGTTGCGGCGGGTCGCAATCGACCTGCCCTCCCGGGACCGACATGTCGCTGATCACGTGGATCGGCACCTGCCACAACCCGGGCGACAATACCGACTATGTGATCTCGTACAACGATTGCTGCGGCAAGAGCTCGTGCGGGCGCTGCTTCTGCAATCGCAACGAGGGCGACTCCTCGCTGTTTCAGCCGGGAAAGTCCAACGACTACAACTGGTGCTCGGGCAACTCCAAAGCCAACATTCCCTATCACTGCTCCACGGCGCGCATCGTCGGTGCCGCCAAGTAGCCGTGCCGCCCCGCCTGGCGCTGCTCGTGCTCATCGCCGCCTGCGCACGGCCGGCCTTGAGCTACGAACCCAAGGTCAACTTCCAGCTGCATTGCATGGGCTGCCATCTCGCCGATGGCTCCGGCTCGCCGGGTCGAGTGCCGTCCCTGCGCCGCTCGCTGGTGCTGCTCTCCGCCTTTCCATCAGGCCGCGACTACCTCATTCGCGTACCGGGTGTCGCGCAGTCGCCGCTCTCCGATGAGGAAACAGCGGCGCTTCTCAACTGGATGGCGCGCAACGTGAGCGACCTTCCGCCGCCGCGCGATTTCCTCGAGTATTCGGCTGCCGAGATCGCACGCTCGCGCAGCCATCCGCTGGCCGCAGTGGGCGCCGTGCGGGCACGGCTGATGCGCGCCGCGCGCGGCCGATAGCACCGTAGCTCCCCGAACATCGCGCCTGCGCGGCCGAACCGCGCCGCCGCGGCCCCTGCGTCAGGAAATCCGCAGATAACTTACGCAATTGTACGTAGAGCATTCGGCTGCTCCTGCCGGTACTTTCTACTGCAAAGATAAACCGATCACAACTGGATCGAGCCACGGTTTCTCAATGGGAGATGACAGCATGAGCATCCGAAATCTGGCGACCCCGACATGGCTCCTTGCCGCCGCGATCTACTTTGCAATGGTCGCTCCGAGTCACGCCGTTCCGAGCTTCGCGCGTCAGACCGGTATGGCCTGTGCCGCGTGCCATACCGTGTTTCCCGAGCTGACGCCTTTTGGGCGCGAGTTCAAGCTGAACGGTTACGTGCTCGACAACATGAAGCAGGTCACGGGCATCGATACCTCCGCCAATCAAACGCTCGCGCTCAATTCCATTCCTCCGCTGAGCCTGATGCTGCAGGTCTCCTACACCCGCACCAACAAGGCGCTCCCGGACAGCGTAGTGAGCGGAGCGCTGGCCAAGGACGGCGACATGCTGTTCCCCCAGCAGGTGAGCTTCTTCTACGCGGGCAAGATCGCGGAGGGGCTCGGCGCCTTCGTGCAGCTCACTTACGACGGGGCCGAGGATCACTTCGGATTCGACAATACCGACGTGCGCTATGCGCATCACTGGTCGTTCGGTGGCGCGAATGACAACGATCACAGCCTCATCCTCGGCGTCACGCTCAACAACAATCCGACCGTGCAGGATCCCTGGAACACCACGCCGGCCTGGGGATTCCCGTATTCGCTGAGCAGCACCGCGCCCGCGCCGATCACCTCGGCCAAGATCGACAGCGGCGCCGGTGGCTTCGGGCAGAGCGTGGGCGGACTCGGGGTCTATGCCTGGCTCGACGATCACTATTATCTCGAGCTCACCGACTATACCTCGGCAATCACCGGGGGCGGGCACCCGCTCGACAGCACGCAGGCGAATGTGGTGCATGCGCTTGCCCCTTACTGGCGATTGGCCTATGAGCAGCGCTGGGATCGGCATTCTCTCGAGGTGGGCGCCTACGGCCTGGTCGCGCACGATCAACCCGGAAACGGCAAGGCCCTGTCGGGACCGACCGACAAGTATCGCGATGCGGCGCTGGACGCGCAGTATCAATTCATCGGCGAGGACCACCTGTTCACCGCGCTCGCAACCTACATCGACGAGCGCCAGACGCTCGATGCGAGTGCGAGCGCGGCAGACGGCCTCGCGGCGAATCTGCACAACAACCTGAAGACGCTCAAGCTTACCGGCGAGTACTACTACAAGCGCAAGATCGGCGGCTCGCTCGGCTACTTCGACATCCGGGGCAGCAGCGATGCATTGCTCTACGCGCCTGTCGCCGTGACGGGCAGCGCAAACTTCAGCCCGGACGCCACCGGCTACATCGCCGAGATCAACTACCTGCCGTGGCTCAACACCAAGTTGCAGATGCAGTACACGGGTTACACCAAGTTCAACGGCGGCAAGACCAACTACGACGGCTCCGGCCGCAACGCCGCCGACAACAACACGACCTATTTACTGGTCTGGATCAATTTCTGATCACGGCACAGCTTGCGAGGTAGCGCCATGAAAACTCACCTAGTCATCGCCATTTGTGCCAGCGTCGGGTTCGGCCGCTGGGCTTACGCCGCGGACAGTGCCATGGAAAACATGACGGAGCCGCAAAAGGCGGTGGTCCACAGGACCATCGAGACCTGCGCGACCTGCCATGGGGTCAACGGCAAGAGCGTCGCGCCCACCTTCCCCAATCTCGCTGCACAGGGTGCGCCGTACATCGAGGCCCAGTTGCATGCGTTCAAGGATCAGACGCGCGGCGATCCGGACGCGCAAGCGTACATGTGGGGCATGGCATCGCAGCTCAGCGATACAACCATCGCCGCGCTCGCGAGCTATTATGCGGCACAGCCGGCGCCGGAAGGCAAACCCGGCGATGCGGCTCTGATCGCGCAAGGCAAGCGGCTGTTCGAGGAAGGCGTGCCGGGGCGGCAGATTCCGCCGTGCGCGAGCTGCCACGGCAAGAATGGTGAAGGTCAAAGTATCTTTCCGCGTCTCGCTGGCCAGCACGCACCTTATCTGCTCAAGCAGCTCCTCGTCATTCAGAGCGCGCTGCGCACGGCGCCTGTCATGCACGGTGTGGTGAAGGAGCTCAACAAGGAGCAAATGCAGGCGGTGGTCGCCTACCTCGAATCGATCTGAGGACTGCCTCTCAAGCCGGCCGACTCGGGCGCTCGCGTGCCCTGGAGGCCGGCGAGCGCCTCGGTCAAGGCGTTGGGCTTTTGCGAGTCGGCTGCGGTGATCTCGCGAACGATGCGCCGCTGGCGATCGATCATCAATGCCACGGGCACCTCTCTCACGCCGAACTCGCGGAACAGCTCGCCGGAGGAGTCCAGGGTCAGCGGCATGGTCACCGCGTACTTGCTGCGATAGTCGCGCAGGTCTTGCTGCGTGGCCCATAGTCCCGCGGCGATACCCAGCAGGCGAACGCTGGGCGCCTCGCCGAGCGCGCTGATCTGCTCACGCATGCTGCGGCACTCCGCCGCCGCCACCGGCCGCGACTGCGCGAGGTAGGACTCACACCACGGAGAGAGGAACACCAGCACGACCGGCCGCGGATCGGCGTCCTGCAATCGGAAGCGGCCGCCATCGAGCGTCTTGAAGGAAAGCTGCGCGACCCGATCGCCCAGCTGATAGCGGCGCGCCGCGAGAGCGGCCGGTGTGGTGGCCTGCGCCGGCGGCGCGGCGCGGGACTCTGCACGTGCCGCTGTCAATGCGTCATCCAGGCGTGCATCGGCGAGGTGTCCCACGTACAGGATCCGCCCGTCGCGCCCGATCACGATATGCTGAGGCGTGACGCGGAGCCCGAAGGCTGTCGCCAGGCGACCGTCATCGATGACGATCGGCATGGTGATGCCGAGCTGCTTGCGGTAGGCCTTCACCGCATCGATCGAATCGTTGAAGCCGGTGTTGATGGCGATCACCGCCAGGTTGGGTCCGGCCGTCTCGAAGGTGTGCTCGAAGTGCGGCATCTGCTGGCGGCACGGAACGCACCAGGTGGCCCAGAACTTCAAGTACACGGCCTTGTGGCCGTAAAGGCTGCCGAGATCGATGGCATCCCCGTCGATGCTGGTCATCGTGAGCCGCGGCGCCGGTTTGCCGATCAGCGGACGGCCCGCCGCCTCGGCAAGGTCCTGTCCGCTGCTGGCGGCGGCCTGGGCCAGAGCGGCGCCGGCAGCGAGGATCGTCGCCGACAGGCATCGGAGGATACGCAGGCTGGCGCTTGCGGCCCGACGACTCATGGCGATGACTCCGATCGTGGCGCCGCAGGTGAGCTGACCGGGGCGCCCGCTTCCTTGATCATGAACACCAGGATGCGGGCCGGCTTGGTCGAGCTCGCGTTCGCGGACACCGTGTGCACATCGTCAGGACCTTCATAGAAGATCTTGCCCGGCCCGAGCGTCAGCAACGGACCGCCGGCAACCTGCATCTTGACCGTACCTGCGAGCACGTAGACGAATACCTGGGCATTGTGCCGGTGGGCGAGCGAGGCCCCTCCCGGTGGGTACTCGACCGTCAGCATGCGTACCTCCTTGCCGGGCGCTCCTTCCACGGCACGGGTCATCAGCTCCTTGACCGCCGCCGGCGCACTCTCGTCCGCGCGCGCCGCCGCCCCGAAGCTCGGAATCAAGGTCGCCGCCGCGAGGGCGGCCACTATCTTGCTCATGCGCTTCCTCCGTAGCCAACGTGCACTAAACTATGGATCCATAAAAGGACCACCCTGGGGGAGATTCATGGAACCACTATTGCAGCTCGCCATCGCCCTGCCGGCGCGTGGCTCGCGAGCGATCCTGGCCTCGCTCCATGGTCAATTGCGCACGGCGATCCTGCACGGACGGCTCAAGCCGGGCGTCAAGCTGCCTTCGACGCGCGCCCTCAGGTCGCTGTACGGCGTGTCGCGCAACACCGCGGTTGCGGCCTACGAATTGCTGCTGAACGAAGGTTATGTCTGCGCCCGGCGTGGCTCGGGTACCGTGGTGGCCCGCGCGCTGGCCCGCCCCGCGGTGTCGCGCAACCCGGTGCGCCAGGCGCGGCTGCGCGCGCATGTCAGTCCCTGCTATGGCACGCGCCCGCGCCCCACCAGGTCCGACTCCGCGGGACCCACGGCATTTCGCGTGGGGATCCCGGATCTCGCGAGTTTTCCGTACGACGCATGGCGCCGCTTGTCGAACCGGGCGCTGCACAGATTCCGCTCGCATCCCCCGCTCGCGGCCGACCCGCAGGGCGAGCCGGCCCTGCGCGCCGCCATCGCGCAGCACGTCTCCTTTGCGCGCGCCGTGGCGTGCAACCCGGAGGACATCGTGGTCACCGCCGGAGCACAGCAGGCGTTCGACCTGCTGGCGCGCATCTTCAGCGCGGGTGGCGCTCGCCGGGTGATCGCGCTGGAAAATCCCGGCTATCCGCCGCTGCGGGCCGCTTTCGAGGCGCAAGGCGCGCGGATCGCGCCGGTGCCCGTCGACGCGCAGGGGCTCATGGTCGAGCGGTTGCCGGCCCGGCTGCGCGCCGTCTGCGTCACTCCATCGCATCAATTTCCACTGGGAACGGCGATGTCCGCGCAGCGGCGCCTGGATCTTCTCGAGGTGTGCCAGAGACGCGGCGCGGCCATCATCGAGGACGATTATGACGGCGAGTTTCGCTTCACCGATCGGCCTCTCGATGCGCTGCAGACCCTCGACCGCGCCCAGTGCGTGTTCTACGTCGGCACTTTCTCGAAGAGTCTCTTGCCCGACCTCAGGCTGGGATACATCGTGGCGCCGCGCTGGGCGCTCGACGCGCTCGTCGCCGCGAAGCGAATCATCGACGGCCATTCGAGCGTACTCACCCAGTCGGCGCTCGCACTCATGATCACCGAAGGCTTCATGGCCCGCCACGTGCGCCGCATGCAACGGATTTACCGGGCGCGACGCGAAGCTCTGCTCGGCGGATTGGCCTCGTTGCAAGATTGGCTCGAGCCGCTGCCTTCGATCGCCGGTCTGCACGTCGCGGCCACGATGCGCGGCGCCGGCCGCGAGGACTCGCTCATCGAAAGTGCCGCGCGCCGCGGCCTCAAGCTCGGCGGCTTGGCCCGATACTATGTCGGAGCTCCGCGCCTTCGCGGTCTCATACTCGGTTATGGGGGCACCGCGGAGAGCGCGATCCGCGAGGGTTTGGCGCGGCTGCGCAGTGCGATGCCGCCGGGCTAGGGGGCGGCTGCGTGCAGCGGCGAGAAGCCGTAGGCCTTGAACACGGCGTCTCCCGCAGCGCTGCGGATGAAGGCCAGGAACTTCTCGGCGGCCGGCCGTGCCCGCGTGGTGAGGGCCACCGGATAAACGATCGGCGGGTGCGAGTCGGCCGGAAACGCATCGACGATCCGCACGTTCTTGTCGATGCGCGCATCGGTCTCGTAGACGATGCCGAGCGGCGCCTCGCCGCGATCGACGAAGGCGAGCGCCGAGCGCACGCTGTCCGCGCGCACCAGGCGGCCCGATATCTCGTTCCAGACGCCGAGACTGCTCAGTGCCGATTTCGCGTAGCGTCCAGCCGGGACCGAGTCCGGATCTCCGGTCGCCAACCGCCCGTCGCCGAGCGCCCGGGCGAGTCGAAAGTTGGGCGCGATCTTGAGCGAGACCGTGCTGTCGAGCGGCGCAATGAGCACCAGACGGTTGCCGACTACGTCGCGCCGCGTGGCCGGCTGGATCAGATGGCGCGACTGCAGGTAATCCATCCAGTCGACGTCCGCGGAGAAGAAGACATCCGCCGGAGCGCCGTTCTCGATCTGATGGGCCAGCGCCGAGCTTGCGGCAAAGGAGAACCTGGCCTCTATCGACGTCTGCTTGGTGAATGCATCGCCGAGATCTTGCAACGCATTGGTGAGCGAGGCGGCGCCGAATACCAGGATGGCGGCGCTGTCTCGCGCATCGGCGCAGCGTGCGCGCGGCGCGCCCGCGATTGCGCACAGCATCAACAAAACGCAGGTCAGGCCCTTCATGAGACGGATTCCACTCCCGGCATGCCTGGTTTCCTCTCGCAACGTATCCCATTGTATATAGCGAGGGGCCGTATGGGCCAGCGCAGCGCTCAGTCGCGTCCGAACGCCTTGCGCAGCTCGACCTTGGCGCGCTCCAGCACCCGCCTGCGCTCGCGCGACAGGTTGGCGCCGCCTCGGTTGATGTAGAAATTGAGCATCGCCATGGCTGACTGGAACGGCGTCCCCTTGCGCCGCCGGCTCGCCTGCGCCGAGCGCTTCAACGAGCGCGCGATGCGCAGGGCACTGCGCGATTTGAAGATCGACCGTTCCAGATCGAGCGCATCGCTGTTGCGCGTGACGCTGCCCGACCAGCGAGCGCCGGCGCGCGCGGGCGTGCGGCCGCGGCCCGCCTTGCCCTTGCGCTTGCTCTTGATGGCTCCAGCCATCTCATCCGCGCCGCTTGAAGTACTGCACGGCACGCTCGTGGCGCTCGGCGGCCTCACGGCTGTCGAAGGTGCCGAGATTCTTGCGCCGCTTGGTGCGCGGATCGACCTTGCGGGAATAGAGCCGGAAGCGTCCATCGGAAAGTTTGCGAATCATGAGCCAACTCCAGCAATTTGCGTGCCATTGCCCGCTCGAGACCTTTCGCAAGCGTAGCCGGCGGAGCGCGCGCGTGCGCTCCAGATCCGCATCGCCCGAGCTCTTCGGGGGCAATCGAAAATTGCAGGGTGCTTGGAAAATTTTCACGGGTAGGAGCGCGCCGACGCCCGGCAACGATGCTCGGAGGTGCACTCGGCGGCGCGTGGTGGTTACGCTCCGTAATTTGGATCCCGAGGGGAATCACATGCCGGAGAAACAGACCATCGAGCGCGCACGCCGCGACAAGCGCGCGGGCAAGGCCGCGAGCACCCAGGCCGGGGAATTCATTCGCGAGGAGATGCACCACATTCGCGAGGGCAAGCACGGCGCACGTTCCGCGCGCCAGGCGATCGCCATCGGGCTGTCCAAGGCGCGCCGTGCCGGGGTGGACCTCGCACCGCCCAGGGAGGGCAAGGCGTCGACCAAGACGCGCAAGAGCGCGCAGCGCGCGTACGCTTTGGGGCACGGCGCGGCGCCGCGGCGCAAGCCGACTGCCAAGCGTGCCCAGGCTTCCGAGAAGGCGCTCCGGCGCGAGGGGCGGTCGGCCGCCGGGCATGCCGCGCTCGCGCGCCACTCGCGTACCTCCGCACGGATGCGCAGCCCCGCCGCCCGCTCGGCCGCGGCGCGCAAGGCCGCCCACACCCGGGCGAGCAGGCACGACCACGCCTGATAGAGCGGCCGCGGACCCCGGGGATGAGCTAGGATGGGCCCCCGGGGGAACAGGATGGAGCCATGGCCGAGCGGCCGGACGATGAATATCCCTTACGCAGCGCACGGGCGGCACTCCTCGAACAGATCGGTAGGTCGATCGCCGGGCTCAGGGATACGAGGCGCTCCGACCGAACCATCCATGCGATTCGCAAGGAACTGAAACGGGCGCGCGCCTCGCTGCGCCTGCTGCGCGGATGCCTGGGCGACAGCATCTATCGGCGCGAGAACGCGCGCTTGCGGGATGCCGCCCGGCCCTTGACCCCCGTGAGGGATGCGAAGATCCTGTTCGAGGCGTTGCGCAACAGCGATCCGCACATGGGGGCGCCGAATCCGAGCGCGTTCATGCGCCGTTTCTACCGTGTGCTCGGCGAGCAGCGCCGTGGAGCGAAACGTCAGTTGCGCGGCGCGGATCTCGCCCGCGCCGCCGGCGTCCTGCGCGCGCTCGAGCGCCGGATCGCGGCGCTCCCCGAGCGGCGCTTGGCGCGCGCCCCGGCGAGCAGGGCGCTCAAGCGCGCTTACAAGGCCGCGCGCAAGGCTTTTGCCGACGCCGAGCGCCAACCGACCGACGAGAGCTTGCATGAGTGGCGCAAGCAGACCAAGTATCTCGCGAACGAGCTCGAGGTGCTGCTGGCATTCGGCCCCAAGCGCTTTGCGAAGAGCCTCGAGCGTGCGCAGAAGCTCGCGGAGGAGTTGGGAGATGACCACGATCTCGCGCTGTTGACCGAGAAGGCGCTACGCCACGCGACCGGTTCCCATGCTCCGAGCCGCGACGACACGGTTCAGGAGCTCCTCACCCACCTCAAGGTCCGGCGCACAGCCCTGCAGCGCCGCGCCTTCAGGCTCGGCCGGCGCCTGTTCGCGGACAAGCCGCGGCGCTACGAGCTGTAGCTGCGGCCTGTGACGCAGCTCCGCTCGGCCTGAAACAGGGCACTATATACTTTCCGCCCCGCAGAAGAATCGAGGAGATCTCATGTCCGTACGATCACTGCTTTCTCTGGCCGCACTCGCCGCGTTCGCAGCCTACGCCGGCGGTCTCGGGCTCAAGCCCGGGCTGTGGGAGGTGAAGATCGTCAAGCAAGTGGTGGACGGCCGGGACATGACGGCGCAGATGGCCGCCGCCCAGGCACAGATGCAGCAGGCGATGGCCAACATGCCCCCCGAGCAGCGCGCCCGCCTGCAGGCCATGATGCCCAAGAGCGCCATGGGCCTCGGCGATGACGGCGGCTTTCGCATCTGCATCAGCCCCGAATTCGCCAAGCGCGATCAACCGGTCATCGACAAGGACGGTCACTGCCAGCCCGGCGCGGTGAACCACAGCGGCAACACGACGACCTACGAGTTCACCTGTTCCGCCAACGGCACCACGCGCCAGGGCAAGGGCACGACGGTCTCGAGCGGTGAGCTGGTCACGAACCAGATCGATATGACCACGACGATGGCATCGGGAAAGACGCGCACCATCCACAACGAGTCCGAGATGCACTTTGTCGGCGCCGACTGCGGCGACGTCAAACCCTTCGACGCGCCGAAGTAAGCCGTCGGTCGCGGCCGCCGCGCGCCGACTCGCCGATTCGCGCTAGTCGCGCAGCAGCCAGCGGCTCGCGGCGAGCGCGCTGCGCGCCGCGCGGGCGATCGCCGCGCGCGACTCGGCCGAATCGCGCAGATCATGGGTGACCTCGAGCTGGGCCCCGCGGCTGCGCGCACCGCGATTGCAGATGTTCAGCGGATGGCGGCCGGGGTAGCGCTCGCTTGCACGCTCGATGGGCAACCCCGCCTGGGCGAGCGAGTCCGCCAGCAGCTGGCCGAGATCGGTGTCGAGCCCGCCGATGTGGATGCGCGTCTCGCCGAGACAGCCGTGGATGCTGAGCACGAGCCGGGCGCGTGCGGCCATGGTGAGGCAATTCGGATGGTCGAATCGATGGCTGGTGATGTGCAGATCGCGATTGGCGCCGCGACTCTTGAGCCCCTCGAAACTGAACAGACTGTGGTCCGCGCCCGCGACCAGCTCGGCGATCTCCGAGGTGCCGACCTCGATCAGGCCGCCATGGGGCGCGATGATGAGCACATCGGATCCGCAGCGCTCCGCGCTGCGGATCCGGTAGTCACGCCCGAGCGTCTCGTTTCGCTCGAGCTCGGCGTAGCAGCTGTACTTGCTCAAATCCCCAACGCGTCCAGCGTGCGATAGGCGAAGACCGACGGCGCCAGGAACCAGGGCGTCCCGAAGAAATAAGGGCGGGTCGGAAACGGCAGGCCATCGAGCGCCGTGCGGCCTTCGGCGCGGCCGGCAATTTGCTGCCCGATCCGCATGCCGAAATAGGGCGCGAGCGGGACTCCTTGCCCACAGTATCCCATGCAGTAGTGGATACCCTCGTTGCTGCCGAGGTGCGGCATCTTGTCGAAGGTGTAGGCAACCCAGCCCACCCAGGCACGATCGATGCGAGCGCCGCGCAATTGCGGAAAGACGCGCGCCATCATTTCGCGCAGCCGGGGCACGCACGCGAGCGGGTCTTTCTCGCCGAGCGCGGCGCGACCGCCGAACACGAGCCGCCGCCCGTCCGCGGAGGGCCGGAAATAGACCACCACGCGCCGCGAATCGACGATGTTGCGCCCGTTGGGAATGAGCGCGCGCAGCGCCTCCTCCCCCAGGGGCTCGGTCGCGATCTGATAGCTGCCGATCGGGATCACCCGCCGGCGCAGCCAGGGCGAGAGCGCATCGGTGTAGCCGTTGGTCGCAATCAGCACCTTGGATGCCGCGACCGTACCCTCGGCCGTGGTCACCTCGAACCCCTTGCCCGACGCACGAATCGATTGCACCGGGCAGCGATCCCGGATTCCGACACCGCGCTCGCGCGCGCGTCGCCATAACAGCAGCAACAGCTTCATCGGATCGACCGCCGCATCATGCGGATAGACGCAGCCGCCATGATAGAAATCGCTCGCGATCTCGCGCCGCTGCTCGGAGCGCGGCACGACGTCGATGCGCTGCTCGAGGCCGGGAGGCTGGTTGCGCGCCTCGTGGACCATCGATTCGAAGTGGCGCGGCGTGTGAGCGCCATAGAAGCAGCCGCACTCGCGCCAGTCGCAATCGGCACCCGGCTGGCTCGCGAGCGCGCGCAGATACGAGATGGCTTCGAACCCTTCGCGGCAGATGGCGAATGCGCGCTCCGCTCCGTGCCGAGCGCTGAGCGTCGCCAAGGAAGGTTTGAAGCTGTAGGCCACTTGACCACCGTTTCGGCCCGAGCACCCCGCGCCGAGCGGCCCGGCTTCCAGCACCAGCGTGTGAAGCCCGGCGGCCGCCGTCTCGTGTGCGGCGGATAGCCCGGTGTACCCAGCCCCGACCACCAGCACGTCCACTCGCGGCGGCAGCGGCTCGGCTGCGAGCGTGGGCACGGTGCCGTCCTGCCAGAACGGCGTTGCCTCAATAGTGGCAGGATCCGACATGCAGCGGTCAGGTGCCGCAGAAGGTGCGCGTGACCCGTTCGGCGGGCTGCGGCGGGGCGGCGTAGGACTCGAGCTCGGGCCGTGCCTGGTACGGATGCGACAGCACTTCGAGCAGCTCCTCGAAGGGACCGAACTCGTTGCGCTCGATCGCCGCCGCGATCACCTGCTCGATGCGATGATTGCGCGGAATGAATGCGGGGTTGACGCGACGCATCGAGGCCGCCCGCTGCGCGCCGACCTGCGGCTCGCGCGCAAGCCGGGCGCGCCAGTCCGCCATCCACGCCGCGCAGTCGTCGGACTGCGAGAAACAGCTGCGCAGGGTTGCTTCGGCGCGGCCGGCGTCGAGAGAGGGATCTGCCGCATCGCACAGCCGGCGAAAGGTCAAGGTGTAGTCGCACCCGTTGCGCGCGAGCGTATCGAGCCAGGCCCGGATCAGCTCGAGATCGCCTTGAAGCTGCGTGAGCAGCCCGAACTTTCGTCGCATGCCATCGAGCCAGTGCGCGCCGAAGTGCGCGGCAAATGCGTCGATCTCCGCGCTCGCCATCTCGACCGCGCGCTCCGCCTCGGGGTCGATGAGCGCGATCAAGGTCTCGGCGAATCGCGCGAGATTCCACTGCGCGGCCGGCGGCTGGTTCGCGTAAGCATAGCGCCCCATCCCGTCGATGGACGAGAACACGCTGGCCGGGTCGTAGGCATCCATGAAGGCGCAGGGCCCGAAGTCGATGGTCTCTCCGGAAACGGCGGTGTTGTCGGTATTCATGACGCCATGGATGAAGCCGACGTGCATCCAGCTGGCGATGAGCGCAGCCTGACGCCGGCACACCGCGCGCAGCAGCTCGAGGTAGGGCCGCTCCGCCGAGACGAGCTCCGGATAGTGTCGCCCGATCACGTAATCGGCCAGGATGCGCACCGCTTCCGCATCGCGGCGCGCCGCGAAATATTCGAAGGTGCCGACGCGCACGTGACTCGCGGCGATGCGCGTGACGATGGCGCCTGGCAGGGCGCGCTCGCGGAAGACCACTTCGCCGGTGGTGACCGCGGCCAGCGATCGCGTGGTCGGGATGCCGAGCGCGTGCATCGCCTCGCTCACCAGATATTCGCGCAGCACCGGCCCCAGCGCGGCGCGCCCGTCTCCGTTTCGAGACCAGGGCGTCCGTCCCGACCCCTTGAACTGGATATCGCGGCGTATTCCGCATCGGTCCAATACCTCGCCCAGGAGAATCGCGCGCCCGTCACCGAGTTGCGGCACGAATTGACCGAATTGATGACCCGCGTAGGCGGTGGCGATCGGGTCGGCGCCCTCCGGCACGGTATTGCCGGAAAAAAGCGCCGCCAGAGCGGCATCATCCAGCGACCCGCACTCGAGTCCGAGCTCGGCGGCCAGGGCCGCGTTCAGCTTGATGAGTCGCGGCTCGGCGACGGGAATCGGGGCGAGCCGCGCAAAGAATCGCGCCGGCAGCGCGGCGTAGCTATTGGAGAATGCCCAGCCGGGTATCCGCAAGCGCGGGGACCGAGGCGCTGTCTCGTTGGGGCGCGGTTCCAGCATTCGCGCATGTTACCAGCGATTGCGCCAGAAATTCCTTGCCCTCCCCGGCCGCGGACTCACGCTTCGCCCGGGCGAGCCGCGTATAGAGCTTCAGGTAGTTCTGCGCCATGCGCTGCGCGGTGAATCGGCGTTCGAACTCGCCGCGGATTCGCCTGCGGTCGAGCGAGCCGATCCGCTTCACCGCAAGCGCTGCCTCGTCCTCCGAGTGGACGATGAATCCCGTCACTCCGTGCTCCAGCACCTCGGGGACGGAGCCGTTCTGGAAGGCGACCACCGGCGTGCCGCACGCCATCGCCTCGATCATCACCAGCCCGAACGGCTCGCGCCAGGCGATCGGAAACAGCAATCCGGCGGCGTTGCCGAGAAATTCCTGCTTCTGGTCCTCGCGGATCTCGCCGATGAACTCGACGTCGCCATGAGAGAGCAGCGGCTCGACCGTGGCCTTGAAGTATTGCTCGTCGACTCGATCGATCTTGGCGGCGATCTTGAGCTTCATGCCCGCCCGCGCCGCGATACGAATGGCGGCATCCGGCGCCTTCTCGGGCGAGATGCGGCCGAGAAATGCCAGATAGTTGCCGCCACCCCCGCCCCTGGCCAAGAGATCCCGCGGTAAGCCATGCAGCACCGTGGCGACGTAGTTGGCCTGCGGCAGCGGCACGCGCTGAGAATTGGAGATCGAGACTACCGGGACATCGCCGTACAGGCCGTACAGGGCGGGCAGCTCGGGCAAGTCCAGCCGGCCGTGCAGCGTGGTGATCGATGGCGTGCCAAGCCGACGCAGCAGCGGATAGCCGAAGTAATCGAGGTGCGCATGCACCACGTCGAACTCCCGCGCCCGCCGTGCCACGATCTCGAGCTGCATGAACAGCGGCACGAAGGGGTCCTTCACGTCGGGATCGAGCCGCAAGGCTCGCGGCCAGATCGGGAACAGACGCGCCTTGGTGAGACTGTCGCCGGAAGCAAACAGGGTCACCTCGTGTCCGAGCTCGACCAATGCATCCGTGAGATACGCGACCACCCGCTCGGTGCCGCCGTAAAGCTTCGGAGGAACGGCCTCGGTGAGCGGCGCGATTTGTGCGATTTTCATCCTGTTCCCTGCTCGCTGGTCCGGGATCGGCATTAGCACGCATCCTATCCGCTCGAGTTCCGATTGTCGGCTTCGAATTGGAACTGATCCTTGTCAGAGAACTCTTATGCAGCAGTAACGGTCGGCGGCGCCGTGCGAGCGCGGCGCGCACATCGCCGCTGAAAATTTTACAAGCGCGCGTCATGTCGGGGTGGGCGAGTGAACACATCGAGACTCCAGGCCGGCGAGACCTCCGACCCGTCACCGGCGTCGCATTCGGTCGACGAGATCCCGGCGCCGCAATTCGCCATCGCGGTCACGGGTACGCTCCAGCAACGGCGCACTCGAACGCTCAAGCACGGCGACACGTTCGCGGTGGTCGACCAGCGAGGCGATATCGGCGGCGAGCCCGGCAATTCCGAGGGCCTGTACCACCGCGACACCCGCATGCTGTCGCAATTTCAACTGTTGCTCGAGGAAGCGCGGCCGCTCCTGCTGTCGTCCATGACGCAGGACGACAACGCCGCGTTCAGCGCCGACCTCAGCAATCCCGATCTCCTGGTGGACGGCAAGATTGCGCTGCGCCGGGAGAACGTGCACATCAACCGGATCAAGTTCATCTGGGACGACGCCTGCCACGAGCGGCTCTCGGTGCGCAATTTCAGCGATCGACTCATCCACCTGCGTCTCTCCTACCGCTTTGCCTGCGATTTCGCAGATCTGTTCGAGGTGCGCGGTGAGCAGCGCGCCGCACGCGGCCGGGCATCGAGCGCGCTCGAGAGCGATCGTTTGGTGCTGCTCGACTATCACGGCCTGGACGGCGTCGAGCGCGCGACGCGGATTGCGTTCTTTCCGGCGCCCAAGACCCTGACCACGGCGCGCGCCGCCTACGAGCTCACCCTCAAGCCGCGCGCCACGCGGCGGATCTTCGTGCGCTGTGGCGTGCGAGCGGATCGCGACGACTGGAGCGGGCGCTGCTTCTACCGGCGCATGCGCGCGGCGCGCCAGGCGCTGGGCGCGTCGAGCGAGCGCGCCGCGAGCATCGACAGCTCGAATACCGTGTTCAACGAGGTGCTGCGCCGCTCCGTGTCGGACCTGTACATGCTCATCACCGACACGCCGCAGGGCCCGTACCCCTATGCCGGTATTCCCTGGTTCTCGACGCCGTTCGGCCGGGATGCTCTGATCACCGCCTTCATGACGCTCTGGCTCGATCCCGCGATCGCGAAGGGTGTGCTGGCGTTTCTCGCCTCGACTCAGGCCAGCACGATCGAGCCCGAACGCGACGCCGAGCCCGGCAAGATATTGCATGAGATGCGCCACGGCGAGATGGCGAACCTTCGCGAGGTGCCTTTCGGCCGCTACTACGGAAGCATCGACGCGACGCCGCTGTTCGTGCTGCTGCTCGGCGAATACTTTCGGCGCACGGGCGATCTCGCGACCGTGCGCGAGCTGTGGCCCAACGTCGAGGCGGCGCTCGAGTGGATCGATCGCTACGGCGATCGCGACGGCGACGGCTTCGTCGAGTACTACCGCCAGACTCAGGATGGCCTGGTGAACCAGGGCTGGAAGGATTCCTACGACGCCGTCTTTCACCGCGACGGACGTACCGCGGAAGGCCCCATCGCGCTATGCGAGGTCCAGGCTTACGTGTACGGCGCCAAGCACCATGCGGCCGTGCTCGCCGAGGCCCTGGGACAGGCGCAGCGCGCGGCAACGCTCGCGGCCCAGGCCGAGGCATTGCGCAACAGTTTCGAGAGCAAGTTCTGGTGCGAGGAGCTGTCCGCCTATGCGATTGCCCTGGACGGCGCCAAGCAGCCGTGTCGGGTGGTGACATCCAACTCCGGACAGGTTCTGTTCACGGGCATCGCTTCCGCCGAGCGCGCCCGCCGTGTCGCCGAGACGCTGCTCTCGCCGCCGGCGTTCAGCGGCTGGGGCATCCGCACGGTCGCCGCGACCGAAGCGCGCTACAACCCGATGTCGTATCACAACGGCTCGGTATGGCCTCACGACAACGGCTTGATCGCGATGGGCTTTGCGCGTTATGGGCAGAAGCCGGCCGCGGCGCGAGTGTTCGGTGCGCTGTTCGACGCCGCCTCGTACATGGATCTGCGGCGGCTGCCGGAGCTTTACTGCGGGTTCGCGCGCCTCGAGCGCAACGCGCCGACCCAGTACCCCGTGGCTTGCTCGCCCCAGGCGTGGGCGAGCGCGACGCCCCTGTGCCTGTTGCAGGCATCCCTCGGCCTCGAGCTGTTCGATCGCACCGGCGAGATCAAGTTTTACCGCCCGCAGCTGCCGCATTTCCTCGAGCGAGTGCATTTGCGCAACCTGCGCTTGAGCTCGGGCTCCGCCGACGTGCTGCTGCATCGGCATGACGAGAACGTCGGGGTCACCGTGACGCGGCGCGAAGGGGATGTGGTGGTCGTGGTTAGATACTAGCCGCCCGTGCGCGTGATCGCATGCGGCCGCCTGCGCTGGTCTTCCGGCCTCGGACGCGTCTCCGGCATCGCGAATGCCGCGAGCAGGAGCGCGGCGGTGCCGATGCTGGCGAGGAAATAGAAGGCGAAGCGCATGCCGTAGTGATCGGCGACCCAGCCCGCCACCGAGGTGCTCACGGTGCTGCCGATGCCGACGGCGAACCCCACCGCGCCCAATGAAAGATTGAAGTGGCCGGTGCGTGCCGCGACGTCGCTCACGAGCAGCGGCACCATGATGCCGAACCCCGAGGCGGCGATGCCGTCGAGCACCTGGACCGAGATGAGCAACGCGGGATTCGCCGTGGTGGACAGGATGAGCGCACGCAGCGGCAGGGCGATGAAGCTCACGATCAGCACCAATCGCCGACCGCGGTGGTCGGCGAAGCGGCCGACCGCGGGTGAAGCCAGCGCGACGATGACCTGCGGCAGCACGATGCACGCGCCGATCAACAGGCTCGGGTTGCTGCCCTTCGCCGTCAGAGTGCCGCTGATCAGCATGAGGAGCGGCGCATTCGCGAAAGTGAACAGCATCGCGCAGCCGCAAAAGATCAAGATTCGACGATCCGACAGCACGTGCAACACGCCGGCACGATTCGCCTCGTCACCGTGCGTCGAGCTATCGCGCGCGACCGCGAAGCGGCGCAGCGGCAACAGCGCCGCGAGCGCCGGCAGGGTCAGGGCGGCGGTCAGATAGAACACCGCGCGCTCCGAGACGTACTGACCGCAGGCGCCCATCAATGCGGCGCCGACCCCGTTGCCGATGGCGGCGTAGCGGGCATTGCGCCCCAGGCGCAGCGCCATGGCGAAACGCCCGGCGAGCGCGAGGCTCATCGCGGCGGTCGCAGGTCCGAGCGTACAGCTCGAGATGCCGTGCAGGACCTCGGCGAGGTACACGAGCAGCGGTATCGGGTACACGGCGAACATCAATGCGCTCGCCGTGAACACGAGAACACTGAACGCCGCGACCCGAGTCTTGTTGTGGATCGCGTCCACCAATGCGCCGGCAGGTACCTGACTCAGCATCGAGCTGACCGTACCGATCGAGAGCGCGACGCCGATCGCGGTCTGGGTCCAGCTTTGCCCGCTCAGGTAAACGGCGATGAACGGCCCGAACCCGGTCTGGATGTTGGCAACGAACAGGTTGAACCAATCGAGGCCGCGGCCCGCGGAGGCATCGATCGGTCGAGAGGGCTCCGGGTGCTTGCGGCCGCCCGCGGGCGCCAGCTCATTTCTTTGCTTCGCCGGTGTCTGCCGCATTCTGTGAAGCTTCGGCCGGCGGCGGCATGAGTACTTGGGGACTGGTCGAGTCCTTGTACTCCGGCGCGGACTGTAGCTTGGCTCGAGTGACGCTCAGGATGAGGGATTTGTCGTGGGCCTGCGGATTGAAGTGCAGCAACGGCCAGTCGACCGCGATCCGACGCGTGCCCACGCCGAGAAACCCGCCGAAGTCGATGATCGCGACTCGCACGTGCCCTTCGGGGTCGGCCAGCACGTCGACCACCCGACCGAGCGCCCCGCCTTTCGGATCCTCCACGTTCTTTCCCAGGATCGAGGTGAGCGAGGTGCCCACCTCCCCCACCCGCGCATCGACTTGTTCCACCGGATTCGGGGGATTCGGCGGCTCGGGTCCCTGAGGCTCCTTGGGGTGCACTTTGCGCCGGTGATGCACCTTGTGCACGGGTGCGCACGGTGGCAAGGCGCTGCTCGGGCGCTTAGCCTCGTGCGACTGGGAGATCGCCGAGGCCGCAGTCTGCTCGGCGGACGGCGCAGGTGCGGACGGCGCAGGTGCGGGCGGCGCGGGTGCGGGCGGCGCGGGTGCGGGCGGCGCGGCAGCTGCCGAAGAGGGTGCAGGTTCCGCCGGCGGCGACGGCTCCGGCTCGGCCGGTGCCGCCGCGGACCGCGCTGCGCGGGTTGCGCAGGCGGACAAGAGCGGCAGCATGGCAGCGATCCCGGCGAGAACGAGTCGCCGCGGTCTCATGGCACCTGTTCCGTTTCCGCATGGAGCTGCCGGCCGTACATGCGGCTGTACGCGCCCTTGGTCTGCAACAGGCGGCGCGGCGAGCCGTCCTCGATGATGCGGCCACGGTCGAGCACCACGATCCGATCGAAGGAGTCCAGCGTCGACAGTCGATGCGCTATGGCGATGACGGTACGTCCGCGGAACAGGCGCGCGAGCGCCTCCTGAATCGACTGCTCGGACTCGGTATCCAGCGACGAGGTGGCCTCGTCGAGAAGCACGATGGGGGCGTTCATCAAGAACGCGCGTGCTATGGCGATGCGCTGCCTTTGGCCGCCGGAAAGTATCATGCCGCGCTCGCCGACGAGCGTCTGGTAGCCGTCGGGCAACCGCGCGATGAATTCCGTGCAGCGCGCGGCCTCCACCGCGCGGTATACATCCTCGTCACTGGCATCCGGCCTTCCATAGCGCAGGTTCTCGAGGAGCGAGCGGTGAAACAGAGAGATGTCCTGCTGCACCACCGCGATCGAGCCGCGCAGGCTTTGCTGCGTGACGTGGGAGATGACCTGGTCGTCGATGGCGACCTCGCCCGACTCGGGGTCGTACAGCCGTTGCAGCAACGCGATGACGGTCGACTTGCCCGCGCCGGAGCGGCCCACCAGGCCGACCTTCTGTCCGCCCGGGACGGACAGCGTGAAGTGGCGCAGCACCTCCTGGCCGTTCGGGTAGCTGAAGCTGACGTCGCGAAAAGAGATCGCGCCCGCGAGCACCTCGAGCTGCCGAGCGTCGGCGGCATCCTGCATCTCGTGCGGCAGCCCGAGCACCTGCACCGCCTCGCGCAGCTTCGCGACCTGTTGCACCATGTCGACCACGGCCATGGCGAAGTCGCGCGAGGCATGCAGCACCGTGAAGCCGAGCGTGGTGGTGAGCACGACGTCGCCGGTCGAGATCTCGCCGCGGTTCCACAGCTCCACCGACCACACCAACACGCCCGCGGTGACGAAGAACACGCTGACGGCGTGGAACTGGCGCAGCCGCTCGAGCGAGCGCAGACTGAGGCGCTGCGCCTGCATCTCGTCCTGGATCTTCATGCTCAGGCGCTGCTGTTCGCGCTGCGCCGCGCCGAATGCTCTGACCAAGCCGATGTTGCTCACCGTATCCGTGAGGTCGCCGCTCACGTGGGCCGCATGGCCGGCAAAGTTCTGATGCAACTCGCGACCATGCGCCGCCCACCACGCGATGATCGCGCCGAGCGCGCTCACCACGCCGAGCAGCACCGCGGTCAGATGCCAGTTGATCGTGCCGAGCACCAGGATGCTCGCAACCACGGCGACGCCGGGCGGGATCGTGGTCCAGGTCAGCGAGTTCTCGATGAGCCAGGCGGCATTGGCGGCCGCGGTGATGCGGCCCGCGAGGGCGCCGGGGAAGCGCTCGACGAAGTAACGTGTGCCCTGGCCTGACAGGTGATTGAACAGCTCGAGCCGTATGTCGCCGCCCACCGCCACGAAAGCATGCGTCGATGCCCATCCTGCGACGCGCCACAGCATGTTGTCGCCCGCGACCAGGGCAAGCAGGATCGCCACCGCTCCCCACAGAATTTCCGAGGATGGATTGCGGGTCCCGAGAACGTCGACCAGATGCTTGACGGCGTACTGCGAGCCGACGTTGCAGGCAACCGCCGCGAGCACTGCGGCGAGGACCACCAGGTGACTGAAGAATCGCCGCCTCACGTAGCGTCCGAGAAAGCGAAATGCACCTTTGGACGCATAGCGAGGCAGGGACATGGCTGACGTCGCGCACCAGTGGCCGAAGGGTCGAGGTATTCTTCGTCAACTGCCGGGTGCGGCCGGACGGACAATCGAGTGACCGGCTGTCGGCGTCCGCTGACAGCGGCCCGCGGGCGTGGATCTCAGCGCCGCCGCTTGCGGCAGATCATGAGGATCTCGTCCACATCCGTCGTCTCGATCAGTCCGGCGCGGAATTCCAGCCGCTTCTGCAAGCGCAGTCCGAGCGGCATGAACACCCGGTTGTACCACCACAACGCGCGTTCGCGCTGGTGCGTGAGCCACCACATGCCGAGGTCGAGCAGTCTCGAGGAGCGCGGCTGCATGCCGAACACCGCGCTGCGCTCGATCTCGAGACCGTGCCGGATGAGTGTCGCCGAAAGCCGCCGCGGCTCGTAGCGGCGGCGGTGCCCCACAAAATCGTCGAACGCATTCCAGCGCTCCGGATGCAGCGGCACGGAAAGCAGGATCACCGCACCCGGCTTCGCGACGCGCGACAATTCGCACAGTGCCGCCATCTCATCGTCGACGTGCTCGACGATGTCGAAGGCGCAAACGAGATCGAACGACTCATCGGCGAACGGCAGCGAAGTGACCAGTCCGATCGCGACCGAGGCACCGCGCGCGCGCAATTTAGCGGCCGCCGGACCGCTCAGATCCACGAACTGGGCGCCGTCGAGAGGCAGCCGCGGACGCAGCCCCGGAGCGACCTCGAGTCGCGCGGCGCAGGTCGGCAAGAGCGACTCGATCAGCGGCCAGGTATTGAACCGGTCCGGCTCGACGAGGCGGGCGCCGGACCAGAGCGAGTCGTAATAGTGCCGATTCGCGTCGAGAAGCTGCCGCTGGTTCGAGACCCGCGGCTCGGATGCAAGCATGGTGCCGTCACTTTAGCATGCGGACGGCGGGTGAGACCTCAGGCTCGGCCGGAGGCGAACACCGCGAGCATGTCTTCCTCCTCGGCGACGCCCGAGGCATTGTTGCCGAGCATCGCGAGACACTGTTCGGCCGGCATCGGACGCGCGAACAGGAAGCCCTGGCCCACCGTGCAGCCGAGCTTGCGCAGAATCTCGGCCTGCTGGTAACCCTCGATGCCTTCCGCGATCACCTGGATGTGCAGGTGCCGCGCGATTGCGATGATGGCGCTGACGATCGCGAGATCGCTCGAATCGGTCACCAGGTCGCGCACGAAGCTGCGATCGATCTTGAGCGCATCGACCCGCCAGTTCTTCAGGTAGCTCAAGCTCGAGTAGCCGGTGCCGAAGTCGTCGATGGCGATCTTGATACCGAGATCGCGCAACCGGACCATCGTGTCCTGGCGGTTCTCGCCCGCCTTGGCCTGACTCGAATCGAACACGGCCCGTTCGGTGAGCTCGAGCTGCAACAGCTCGGGCTTGAGTCCGTGCGTCTTGAGCAGCGTCGCGATGGTCGATTGCAGCTCGCCGCGCTGCAGCTGCGCGGGCGCCACGTTGAGCGACACCGGAACCAGTTTCACTCCGTTCTTCTGCCAGGCGCTCAGCGTTTGCAGCGTCCGGTGCAGCACGAAGTTGCCCATCGGAACGATGAGCCCGGTCTCCTCGGCCACCGGAATGAACTGGTCCGCAGGGACCATTCCATGCACCGGGTGCTGCCAGCGGATGAGCGCCTCGAGGCCGACCACCTTGCGGGTCTGAAGGTTGACGAACGGCTGGTAGTGAACGTCCAGTTGCTTGAGGCGCAGCGCATCGCGCAGCGAGGCTTCCATCGCCACCCGCTGTTTCAGCTTGCGGTTCATGATCTGGCTGAACATCTGCACGTTGTTGCGCCCGCGGTCCTTGGCTTGATACATGGCGGTGTCGGAATGCTTGAGCAGCTCTCCCATGTCGGCGCCGTCGCGCGGGAACAAGCTCACGCCCACGCTGCCGGAGGTCTGCAGGGGTTGCTGATCGATGACGATCGGCTTGTTGAGACTCTCGATGATGCGATTGGCACCGAGCGTCACCTCGTCGTAGGATTTGACGTTGCGGAACACCACCACGAACTCGTCACCACCCATGCGTATCACGACGTCCGAGTCGCGCACGCACGTTCGCAGCCGCGACGCCACTTCCTGCAGCAACTTGTCGCCGGTCTCGTGCCCGCGTGTGTCGTTGATGTGCTTGAAGCGGTCGAGGTCGAGAAACACCACGCCGAGCATGGTATTCCCCGCCCGTGCCTCCGCGATCGCTTGGGGGAGGAAGGTGGCGAGATAGTGTCGGTTGGGCAGGCCGGTCAGCTGATCGTGATGCGCCATGCGATCCAGCCGCTGCTGGTTGTCGATCAGCTGTTGCTCGGCCTTGCGGCGTACCGACACGTCGTGAGTCACGTAAGCCAGAGCGTCGCGGCCGTTCGATTCGAGGCGGTTGCAGCGCACCTCGACATCGACCGGTGCCCCGCTCTTCACGCGCAGCTGCAGATTGAGAGCCATCCGCGCATCCGCGTCTTTCAAGCGCGCGAGCACGCTCTCCGGCGCTGTATCGGCATCGGCGAAGATGTCGGCCAGGGTCAAGTTGCCAACCTCCGCGCTCGTGTAGCCGATCCGCGCGATGAAGGCCGGGTTGCAATACTGCACGCGAAGCCGCGCGGAATCGACGATCACGATGCCATCGTTGGTCTGGTCGATGATGGCCTTGTAGCGCGAGTCGACCGCGAGCCGATGACTGAAGTAGCGTCTCAGGCCGATGATGAGGAAAGCGGTGGCGGCGGCCGCGAGCAGCGCGAGGAAGCCGGCGAGCAACAGCGTCAATCCGTCGTTCGTGCTTTTCACGGGGTCCGCGGCGACGCCACCCGGCGTCGCGACCGGCGCCGGCCGCGCCATGCTGATGATCCACGCAGGCGCGCCCGACTCATCGCGCACCACGGCGTAGGCCGGTCCCGCGTTCGACACATGGATACCGAGGGCACCTGGCTCGGGCGCGGAGCTGCGCAGCCAGGCGCGTACCTCGGGAGGTGCGCCATCCATATCGAATTGCGCCGCCGCTTGCAGCGACGCCCCTGCGGGATCGCGCAGCGCAGCCCGCAACGCGGGCGCCAGGGCGCGGGTCGCCACCAGCCAACCCTGGGCGACGGGCGCGTCGCGCGCGGCGATCGGCTCGGCGATCACGAGCTGGCCGTTCATGAGCGCCGGCGAGGCGCCACGCGCTTCCCCTGCGCCGATCGCGCTCGCCAGATATGTCAGCAGGACGGGATCGGCCGGTCGCTCGACCAACTGACCATCGCTCAGGACTGCGCTCCAGCGAATCGACTGCGACGCCGTCGCAATCAGCACCGTTCCAAGGCCGAGCGGCGCCACCGAGCCGGTCTCGAAGCGTGCGCCCTGAGTGGCGCCTTCCTGGACCAGGTCGATCGCGCCTGCGCTCTGCGCCAGCGCGCGCGCGGCCAAGCTCAGGGAGTCCGAGTCCCGGCGGACTTCGGCGGCGAGCTCGCGCAGCCGGAGCGACACGTTATCGCGCTGGAGAGACTCGGTCGCGGCTTCCCAGCCGCGCTGGCTGTGGAGATGGAAGGCCAGGATCGCCGCGCAGGCGAGCACGCAAGCGACCAGAAAGAGCGTGCGCCAGTGAGACTTGAGAGCCGTGCGCGTCGGCCGGATCAAAGGTCGCCGCTCCTGGCGGATCGACTCCTGTAGGCCATTGCTCGGCAATGCGACATAATCATCGGTTCACCAACACTCTTGGGTGTGCAGTATCTTTGATAGCCACCGATGCCACCGATATGCGCAGCACAGTCCCGCGTAGGACCGACGATGCGGAGGGCCACAAAAGAGTGACCTCCTTCAAAACGCGCGAGGCTGGCCAGGTCCGCCTGGACACCAGCCTCGAGCTGCTGCTCGAGCGCGATTTCGCGGGCCCGCCGCCCTGCGCGCTGGCCACGCTCGTGGCGACGGCAGGCTCGACCTATCGCAAGCCCGGGGCGCGCATGCTGATCATGGCGGACGGGAGCTACCTCGGACTGCTGAGCGGGGGATGCCTCGAAGCAGACCTGCGCATTCACGCACAGGAGGTCATCGACCACGGGACGCCCCGCGCCGTGGAGTACGACATGCGCGGTCCCGACGACGTGCTGTTCGGGATCGGCGCTGGATGCGAGGGCGCCATGCGGGTATTGCTCGAGCCTCTGGATGACGGGAGTCGCGCGGCGGCCGCGCTCGCGGCGGCGGGCGCTCTCACGCGTGCGGGCAAGCCGGCCTGCCTGATCTCGATACATGAATCGACCGAGCTCCCGCTTGGTACCTGCGGCCCGGCTGCGCTGCCGCCCGCGCTGTCGGCGGCGGCCGCGCGATCGATCGAGGAAGAGTGCTCACGCGAGATCGTGAGCGACCAGGGCTCGGAGCGACTGCGCGCGTTCATTCAATATCTCGCCCCGCCGCCGCACCTGTTGATCTGCGGAGCGGGCCCTGATGCGCAGCCGGTGGCAGCTGCCGCGCGCTCACTCAGGTGGCGCGTCACGCTGGTGGATCATCGCCCCGCCTACGCGCAGGCGCAGCGCTTTCCCGGCGCGCGCGTGCTGCTCGCGGATGCCTCAGCGTTGCTGGACGCCGTCGATGTAGCCGGCTGCCACGCGGCCGTCGTGATGAGCCACCACCTGGCATCGGATGTGGCGTACTTGCGCGCGCTGAGTCGAACCGCCCATCCGGCCTACGTGGGGCTTCTCGGCCCCGCGGCGCGCCGCCGGCGCATCGCCGAAGAGCTCGGCGCGGAGAGCGAGGGTCTGGCGGGCCGGCTGCACGGTCCGGTGGGTATCGACATCGGCGCCGTCACGCCCGAGGCCATCGCTCTCGCCATCGTCAGCGAAGTGCATGCCTGGCTCGCCCGACGCCCGAGTGGCGCAATCGCAACGCCCCATCGCTGAGCCGTTCGGCTCTTCTCCAAGCGTAGACGTTTGGCCCGAGTAGCGTAGAATCCCGTCCACTGGGCTGGTTATCCCCTACAACAATAGACTGCAGCGCGGACGCTTGTTGCGCTTTTGCGGCATCTTGGAGACAGGGCATGTTCAAACTGATTACGCCTTCGCTGGTCGCGTCCGCGGCCGCAGCGCTGGCCGGCTGTGGCGGCACGAGCACGCAGACCGGGAGCGTTCCGAATTCCACCGCTCACGGCTCGCTCGGCGCTCCCGCGTTCCGCATCGCCTCGCTCGATGCCGCGACCTTCCAGGCGCAGCTCGGCGCCACGAGCAGCGGCGCGCAGCTGCTCGAGATCACGGGTGCGCCCAAATGCGGCGTGGATTTCTACTACGTCAAGTTCTGGACGCTCGGCGGGGCGGGCGAAACCACGGAATCCTCCGGCGCTCTGATGGTCCCGACCGGCGCCGCGCCGGCCTGCTCCGGGCCGCGGCCGATCGTCGAGTACGCGCACGGCACGAATCCCGACAAGACGCTCAACATCGCCGACATCACCAACACCTCGAACACCGAGGGCGCACTGATCGCGGCGATGTTCGCGGCCCAGGGCTACATCGTGGTGGCGCCCAATTACGCGGGCTACGACATCTCGACGCTCGGTTATCACCCCTACGTCAACGCGCTGCAGAATTCCGGCGAGATGATGGACATGCTGGCGGCGGCGCGGGTCGCGCTGCCGCAGACGCTGTCTTCGGCCACGAGCGACAGCGGCACCCTGTTCCTCACCGGCTATTCCGAAGGAGGCTACGTGGCGATGGCGACTTTCCGCGCCATGCAAGCCGCCAACATGACGGTCACCGCCGCCGCGCCGATGTCGGGTCCCTACGCGCTCGAGGCCTTCGGTGATGCAATCTTCTTTGGCGCCGTGGACATCGGATCGACGGAATTCGCGCCTCTGATCGTGGCGAGCTACCAGCGCGCCTACAGCAACGTCGATAGCTCGGCGAATCCCGTGTTCTCCTCGACCTATTCGAACGCCGAGTCGCTGCTGCCGAGCGCCACGCCCATCGACACGATCTTCGCGGAGAATCTGCTGCCTGAAACCTCGCTCTTCGACAAGAGCACGCCGATCGTCTCCATTCCTGGCCAGCCGGTGTTGTCGGCGACCCTGACGGCACTGCTCGCCGTGCCGCCCACGCCTGCTCTCCCGTTGAGCGCACAAACGCCGATCTTCGATCTTGGCTTCGGCAGCCCGTATCTCATCAACAACGATTTTCGCGTTGCTTACGCAGAAGATGCGGCCACGAACCCCGATGGCGCCGTGCCGACACCCACGCCGGGTGTGCCGCTCGCCCATGTCAAGCCTACCTTTGGACTGCGGCAGGACCTCTACGTGAATGACCTGCGCACCAACTGGTTTCCGGAGGCCCCCCTGTTGATGTGTGGCGGGGATCAGGATCCGACCGTGTACTTCAGCGTCAACACCGAGACCATGGAGACGTTCTGGAGCGGCTTGCCGTTGCCGGCGGGCACGGTGACCGTGCTGGACGTGAATGGAACGCCCTCGGGTCCCTTCGCGGCGATTCAGGCGGGCTTCCAGCAAAGCGAAGCCGCACTCCTCGCGTACCTGCAGACGCCCTCCGGTGGCGGGCTGTCCGCGACCGCCGCCGAGGAGCAGGTCGTCGAGGGATACCACGCGGCGGTAGCGCCGTTTTGCGCCGCAGCTGCGCGCGCATTCTTCAGCCAGTTTTGAGGGGACGGTGCAATGAAAACAACCAAGCTCAGCGCGCAGATCGTACTCGCCGTCGTGATCATGGGCGCGGGCTGCGCGTCTGCCGTCGCCGACGATTATCTGAACGATGTACGCATCGGATCCTATTCGGTGTTCTACCACACGAGCGCCGATGACATCTCCGGCCCCTACGTTCCGCCGGGGGTGAATCTCAAGGCCGAGAACCTCGAGACGTTCTACTTCGGCTACATCGTGCATCTGCCGGAGCACTTCATGGTCGAGCTCGCCATGGGCTGGCCGCCGCTCTCGAAGATCAAGGGCGAGGGTCCGGCGACGCTCGGCTCGGTGCCGTATAACGGTCAGGAGATCGCCAGCGCCCGCTGGATCTCGCCGACTTTGCTGCTCGAATACGGCTTTCTCGGGCCGAACTCGAAATGGCAGCCCTTCATCGGTGCGGGCGTCAACTACACCACCTTCTACGATCGCGACTCGACCGCTCAAGGCAATGCGGCGAGCGGCGGCCCGACGAAGATCTCACTCACCGCCTCGGTCGGACCTGCGGTCACGGGTGGCGTGACCTACCGTATCAGCGACCGATGGGCGGCGCACGCCTCCTATTCGTGGTCGCAGGTCAAGACCAATCTGACGGCCGACACGGACGGCATGATCCGCACCACTCGCGTCAGCTTCGGGCCGCAGGCGCTGGTGCTCTCGGTGGGCTACTCCTTCTAGAGGCGAGGGAGCTTCGATGCCGCGGCGAGTTCGCGACTGGCGCAGCGAGGGAGTCCGGGTGATCGCGAGCGATCGGCTCGACACCAACACCGCGCAGACGCCCGGCATGCTGCGCGCGGCGGCCATCGACTTTCGGCGCGTCGGCTCGAAGAAGCTCTGGGCGGGAACCGTGCGGATTCAGCCCAACGCGAAGACCGGCGCCCACCACCACGGCGCGCTCGAAAGCGTCATCTACGTGGTGCGCGGGGCCGCGCGCATGCGCTGGGGCGAACGGCTCGAATTCATGGCCGAGGCGCAGGCCGGCGATTTCATCTTCGTTCCGCCCTACGTGCCGCATCAGGAAATCAACGCGCTCAAGGACACGGCGCTCGAGTGCGTGCTGGTGCGAAGCGACAACGAATCGGTCGTGGTCAATCTGCAGATCGAGGCGGCGGAGCGGGTCGAGGAAGTTTACTGGATCGACCCCGTGCATCGGGAAAAGCCCGTGCCGCCGCCGGCGGCGGTCAGGAAGCGCCGGCCAGGCTCTCGATGAGCACCCGCCAGTAGGTCAGGGCCGTGTAGAAGGCATCGACGCGAATGCGCTCGTTGAGCCCGTGCGCGAATTCCTCCGAGTCCTTGATGAACACCCCACCCACGCCGTAGGTCGGAATACCGGCATTGCGGTACACGGCGCCGTCGGTCGCATAGGAAGCCTGAGTCGGCACCACGCGCGCACCGGGATCGGCGGCAATCGCCGAGCGTCCATTCGTTCCACTGTACCGGGAACTCGAGCCGTCGCAGCGCCTCGAGCGCGTCGGCAAGGTCGTAGATCGCGTTGTCGGCCCTGGGCATGGAGCTGTGGCCCCCCGGATTGTGGGTCGTCAGCACGAACTTCACCGAGCTCTTCTCCGCACCCTGCACGTAGAAAACCTGCGGTTTGCCGGTGTCCTCCGCCAGCACGCCTCCGCCGCCATCGCCATTCAAGGCGAATTCCGCATCGACGAGGTCGCGATGCGTGGTCACGAGGTCGCGCGCGGTGGCCTGGGCGGTCTCCTCGTCGCCGCTGAACGCGATGATGAGGTCGCGTTTGGGCACGTAGCCGCGCGCCTTCAGGGAGAGAAAGGTGGTGGTGAGCAGCGCGACCTCTTGCTTGACGTCGGCGGTGCCGCGCCCGAAGAAATAGCCGTTCTCCTCGATCAGGCGATAGGGATCGCGCTGCCACTCGGCGCGATTCGCGGTCACGACGTCCATGTGGGCAATGAGGTCGATCGGCCGGCCGCCGCTGCCATCCCCGCGGTAGCGCACGACCAGCGATGCGGTCTCGCCGAGCGGCAGCACGTGCACGTCGGCGGCCGGGAATCCGCCGTCGATGAAGCGCTTGGCAAGATATTCGGCGACCTTCGGAACGTTCCCCTTCCCGACCGAGCTCTCGATTGCGACGATGTGCGCGAAGATTTCGCGCGCCTCTGCGCGCTCGGCCGCCGATCGGGGACCGGCGCCCGGTGCGCTCGGCGCCGCCGCCTGCTGATTTGCGCTCCCATGCCGCGTGTGTCCCGTGCTAACCTAGTTCAAAAAGACCCGTGCCGAGCGGACTCGAAACCCACGCCGAGGTGCATCGATGCGACGACTAGTGCTCTCCTTCATGGCGCTTGCGCTTGGGTGGGCAGCCGCTCCGATACACGCCGAGAAGCTCAGGATCATCACCTGGGCCGACTACGTCCCGGCCGACCTGGTGGCGGCGTTCACCAAGGAGACCGGCATCGAGGTCGAAGTCACGCTGTCCAACAACGAGGAGATCATCTCGAAGCTGCGCGCCACGGGAGGCGCGGGTTTCGATCTCGCGCAGCCGTCCCAGGATCGAATCACCTCGGTGCAGCGCGACTTCGAGATTTACAAGCCCTTCGACCTCGGCAAGGTGAAGCTCGGCGAGTTCCAGCCGGCGCTCCTGGACATCGTCAAGCGCAATGCGACGATCGACGGCAAGCTCTACGCCCTGCCCTATCTCTGGGGCACCGATGGACTGGTGGTCAATACCAAGTATGCGCAGCTGTCCGACTATACGGATCTGTGCCGCCCCGACCTCAAGGGCAAGACCTCGATCCGCCTGCGCCGTCCCATCCTGATGGCATTTGCGTTCGCCTCGGGCAAGGATCCATTCGCGCTGTACGGCAATCCGAAGGCCTACAGCGAGCTCATGGAGCAGGTCGCCGACAAGCTCATCGCCTGCAAGCCCAACTTCAAATTCTTCTATGACAACAAGGATCAGCTGCTGAACGGCATCCGCGCCGGCGAGATCTGGGCGGCGGCGATGTGGGACACCGGAGGCTGGACGCTGAATCGTGAGAATCCCGCAATCCATTACGTGATACCGCGCTCCGGCGCGCTCGGCTGGCTCGACACCTTCGCGCTGCCTGCGCGCGGGCGCAATGACGCGGCCGCCTACGCCTGGATCAATTTCACCATGCGGCCGGAGAACGCCGCGCGCGTCATCAAGTCGGTGGGCAACTTCTCCGCCGCGCAGGGCACCGCACCGTTCATCGATCCACGCCTCAAGGAGCAGTTTCGCGAGTCCTTCCCGGACTCGGAATCGATCGCCAGGATCCACTGGTACCCGGCGATACCGCCCGGACTCGAGGAAATCGAGGGCCGCCTGCTCGACCGTATCAAGGCGGCCGATTGAGCACGGCCGACTTGGTCGCGGACCGCGTCGTCAAGCGCTTTGGCGCGCACTCCGCCGTCGATGGACTGTCATTCAACGTCGAGCATGGCAGCTTCTTCTCGATCCTCGGGCCATCCGGCTGCGGCAAGACCACGCTTCTGCGCATGATCGCCGGGTTCATCGCCCCCGACAGCGGCGATATCTCGATTGGCGGCCGTAGCATGCGGGGAGTCGCGCCCAACCGGCGGCCCGTGAACATGGTCTTTCAACAGCTCGCGCTTTTTCCGATGATGTCGGTCGGCGAGAACGTCGCTTTCGGGCTCGCTCGACGCGGCGTGCCGCGCTCGCAGCGCATCGAGCGCAGCCATGCGATGCTCGAGCGCGTGGGCTTGGGCGGCGCGGCCTCGAAACGGGTGGATGAGCTTTCCGGCGGCCAGCGCCAAAGGGTCGCCATCGCCCGCAGCTTGGTCCTCGAGCCGACGCTGCTCTTGCTCGACGAGCCCCTGGGAGCTCTCGACTTGAAGCTGCGCGAGCACATGAAGATCGAGCTCAAGCAACTGCAGGCTGCCTTCGGCACGACCTTCGTGTACATCACGCATGATCAGTCCGAGGCGCTGGTATTGTCGGATCACGTCGCCGTCATGAATCAGGGCCGCTTCGAGCAGCTCGGCACGCCGCAGGATCTTTATTACCGTCCGCAGACGCCCTTCGTTGCCGCCTTCGTCGGCGCCAACAACCGGGTCGTCGGCCGGATCACGGCCGTGGGCACCGAGACCGTCGAGATCACGACCGCGGACGGCTGGGCGATCCGCGCGCAGCCGCAGGGCAAAGTGGCTTCTGGGGATGCGGTCGAGGGCTTCGTGCGGCCGGAGATCGCGAGTCTCGGTCGCGATCCGTCGGACTTGCCGCCGGGACAGCCCATGCACCGGGGCCAGGTCGAGAGCCTGCTGTTCGATGGCGCAAATTCGGCCGTGTTGATCAACGAGGAGCGCACGCGTCGGGAGTTTCGCATCGCGCTGCCCCAGACCGGCCGTTTCTCGGACTTGAGGCCGGCGGAGAAGGTGCTGTTCAGTTTCGACCCCGCGCGCGCGGTGTGCTTTCCCGCCCGCCCCGGCGAGGCGGGGCGCGATGCTTGACGCGGCGCTCGAGCCCAGATGGCAAGGGCGTGTCGGCCTGGGCCTGCTGCTCGCCCCGGCCATCCTCTGGCTCGGGGCGCTCATCGTGCTGCCTCACATCGATCTCGCGATCCTGTCGCTGCGTGAGCGGGTGGGGCCGCGCCACTACGTGGCGAGTCTCGCCGAGTACCGCACTTTCTTCACCGAGCCGCTCTACTGGCACGTGTTCGTGCGCACGGCTCTCATGTCGGTGTTCGCGACGTTCCTGACGCTGCTGCTGGCGTTCCCGATCGCCTGGATCATCGCGAAGGTGGCGCGCGGGCGTGCGAGCTCGGTGCTGTTCATCCTGTGTCTGATTCCGTTCTGGGTGAGCGAGACGGTGCGCACGCTCGGCTGGATGATCCTGTTGCGCGAATCGGGGGTCTTGCCGGCACTGCTCGTCAAGCTGGGCATCACCGCGACGCCGGTCGAATTTCTGTACCACGACGCCACCATTCTGGTCGGGCTCGTCTATACCTCGCTCCTGTTCATGGTGATTCCTCTGGTATCGAGTCTCGAGAGCCTGGACAACGCGCTCATCGAGGCCGCCTACGACCTGGGCGCCGACGGATTCACGATCCTGCGCACCATCGTCATTCCGCACGCGGCACCCGGCATCACCGCCGGATGCATCGTCGTGTTCATGCTGACGCTCGGCAATTACCTCACCCCGACGCTGCTCGGAGGCAAGAGCTCGCAATGGTTCACCGAGCAGATCTACAACCAGTTCATCACGCGCTTCAACTGGGAGCAGGGCGCGGCCCTGGGCTTCTTGCTGCTCGGCTTGTCGACCGCGCTGGTGATGATCGGGCTCAGGCTCGCCGGCCAGCGCTTCGGCGATGTGATGCGGCGGACATGATCCCCTCGCTCCCGCGGCCGCGCTGGCTCAAGACCGCAAATGCCGTCTACGTGGTCGCATTTCTCGCCTTTCTTTTTCTGCCGCTGGTGGTGGTCGCGGTGTTCGCCTTCAACGACGCCCCCTATCCGGCGCCTCCATGGCACGGGTTCACGCTCGACTGGTTCCTGGGAGACGCCAAGTCCGGCCGCACGGGATTGTTCGGCGACAGCGAGCTGCTCGGCAGCATCTGGACCAGCTGCGTGGTCGCTTTCTGGGTGACGCTGCTCTCGGTTCTCATCGGCACTTCCAACGCTTTCCTGCTCGAGCGCGGCCGCTTCCTCGGGAAACAGGCGCTGTCCATTCTGATGCTGGCACCCCTGGTGATTCCCGGCGTCATCCTCGGCATCTCGATTCTCGCCTTCGCCAGCCGAGTCGCCCAGCTCGTGGACGATCTGTTCGGGGTCGACTGGGACTTCCTGCGCCCGGGGCTGCCCCTGGTCGTATGCGGTCAGTTCTCGTTCATCGCCACGATCGCGACGCTCACCATCAGCGCGCGGCTGCGCCGTTTCGATCGCACGCTCGAGGAGGCCGCGTTGAACCTGGGCGCCACCCGAGCGGCAGTGTTCGGCACCATCGTGCTCCCCTACTTGCGCCCGGCGCTGCTGGGCTCCGCGGCCATCGCCTTTCTGATGTCGTTCGCTGATTTCAACACGACGCTCATGCTGGTCGGTGCCGATGCGCCGCTCACGGTCATGATGTACGGCCGTATGCGCGAGGGAGCGAGCCCGGTGCTGAATGCCGTGAGCCTGTTCCTGATGCTCGCCTCCGCGATCCTTGCCCTTTCCCTGATGCGCGGCGGGCGGACGCGCGCCGCCGCGAGCTCCTGAGTCACGGCTGCGCGGCGCGCGCGCCGGCGGGCAATGCCTGCAACAGCTCGAGGCCGGCGGCTGCGCTGCGCTGAAAGCCCTTCCACAGCGTGACCGGCGGTCCGGGACTGAAGGCGTCATACCCCGCCGAAGCCGGGGCATCGGCCCAGGTGCCCTCGGCGGATTCCGCAACCGGCACGTCGAGATAGGACGCACGCGTCTCGTCGCCCTTGAGGTAGCGGTCGAGGAATGCGCAGATGAAATGAGCGTTGATGGCGTTGACGCGCTCCGCGCGCCACACCGGATCCTCGAACCAGTCCTGGTCCCAGAGTCGCGCGCGCATCGCCCGCGGAGCAGGGTTCAAGCCGATCGAATGGCCGGCGCCCTTGAA
>Ga0335073_10000342_pt1 | contig 61153 bp, 57 predicted proteins | sample Lox_Sample_22_FD_207093 | JGI IMG/M metagenome (GOLD analysis project Ga0335073, IMG submission 207093) | Soil microbial communities from Loxahatchee National Wildlife Refuge, Florida, United States - Lox_Sample_2.2 | ecosystem: Environmental > Terrestrial > Soil > Wetlands | place: USA... | reverse complement strand
ATTTGCGTGTCCGGCCGCGAGCTTGGCCGGGCATATTGCCGTCATCCGCAAATCACTGGATGGCTGCTGATTTAGGGCAATTCCATCCGGTTTCCAAGCCTGAAGTGGCCCGCCGATGGACAGCGGGCGTGGGCATTTTCCTGTATCAGGCCCCAAGTCCTTAGCGCGGCTTTAGCGCCGCTTTGGCCGCGATTTATCGGCTTTGCCGGCCGTTTTACCGGGCTTTCCCGTCTTCCTGGGCATGCGCGCCTTGGCGGCGACGGCGGCTTGCGGTTTCTTCGCCGGCGCGTCGGCTTCGCTTGCGCCGGGATGCGTGCGGTTGGGGCTGTGCGACATCGGCCCCCACCAGTTCGACAGGGTGCCGTCGCCCCAGACCTTCGGCCGCTGCGGACGGTCCTGATGCCAGGGCCGCGGCTCGAAGAAGCCGAGTTCTTCGTCGTACATCTGGTCCATCTCGCAATAGAACTCGACGACCACGCCGTCCGGGTTCTTGTGATAGATCGCGATATTGTGGCCGATGATGTGGCGCAGCGGCCCCCAGGTGAGGTGGATATTGCTTTGCGCCAGGAAGTCCGAGGCGCGCTTGACGTCGGTCCAGTCGCGCACCTCGAAGGCAATGTGATGGATCCCGGTCTTCGCATCGCGCAGGAAGTTCACGGTGTGGTGGTCGCGGCTGCAGCGCAGGAAGGCGAAGAAGTCGCCGCGCCAGTCGGAGACGCGGAAGCCGAGCACGTCGCAATAGAATTTCACGATGCTCTGCACGTCCGGACAGGTATAGGCAATGTGGCCGAGCTTGAGCGGCATCACGCCGTTGAAATTGTCGTCCTTGGGCGCAAAGCCGAAATCGGAGAAAACTTCGATCACCGTGCCCTTGGGATCGGTGAAGGTCACGGCCTCCTTGATGCCGGGCGTGATGTCGCTGCGCTTCTCGCTTTTGACGCCCAGCGCACGAAGGTTGGCGACGATTTCGCCCGGATCGCTGCCTGGCGTCGTCTGCAATGACAATCGTGGCGCGCCGGCTTCGCTGCCGCTTTCCAGCACGATCGCTTCGAGTCCCGATTTCGTGGCCAGGATGGCGCGGTTCTTTTCCCGGGCGGCGAGGCTCAGCCCGACAATGCGGGTGAAATAATCGAGCGTTCGCTCGAGATCGGGCGTGGTGAGGGTCGAGTGGCCGGCGCGTTTGATCTGCAACATGGCACGTTCCCTGAACGGTTCCTCTTTTTCGTTTGCGATTGCCGCGGTTACGCGGCTTCTCCGATTTTATGCGCGCGGACGTCGATCTTGAGCTCGCCGAGCACGGGAGCCGAGCGGCAGACGATCACGTCGCCCGGCTTCACCGGTCCAACGCCTTCGGGCGTGCCGGTATAGAGCAGGTCGCCCGGATAGAGCGTGTAGAACGACGAGGCGAATTCGATCAGGCGGCGGCAATTAAAGATCAGGTCGCTGGTATTGCTGCTCTGCCGCACCTCGCCGTTGACGGTGAGCGTCAGCGGCAGCGCGTCGGGATCGGGGATTTCGTCGGCCGTCACCATCCACGGGCCGGCAACGGCATAGCCGTCGACCGATTTGCGGAAGCTTCTGTCTTCGCGGCCGCGCACGGTGATGTCGAGGCCGAGGCAATAGCAGGCGACATAGTCGAGCGCGTTCGCCTGCGGAATGTCGCTGCCGGCTTTGCCGATCACCATCACCAGTTCGATCTCGTGATCGTTGCGGCGGTCGGGAAAGCGCAGCGGAATGCCCTCGGACGGGCCGATCAGCGAGGAATTGGATTTCAGGAACATGCCCGCTTCGAGGATCTTTGACGATTGATGCGCCACGACCTGTGAGCCGGGTTTTGCGGCGGCAGCCTGCATCTCGCTGATATGCGCTTGGTAATTGGTCGGCGCGCAGGTCAGCTTCGACGGCCGCGCGACGGGAGAAAGCAGTTTCACCTGCGCGATCGGCAAGCCTCGCGCTTTGTCGGCCATGCGCTCGATGCGCTCGCGCCAGGCCGGCAGCGCCGCGACGACGGCGTCGCCCCGCATCGCATAGGGCGCCGCCTTGCGGATCTCGGTCTGCGCCTCGGTGACATCGTGCACCAGCCCGTCGCGTACCACGCCCAGACGATCGTCGTCATAGCGGCAAAGCTTCATGGGGTACTCCTTGATCGTCCCGGAATTGTCATTTTGTTGTCGGAAAGAGACTAGCAGGCAAGCACGGACAAAGTCATTGCAATCCTTGGTTAGTCAGTGCCTGCCAGGTCGGTTTTGCGGCCCGACAGCCCGAAGGTCACCGTGGTCACGCAGAGCAGGCTGATGGTCGCGGAGACGAAGAAGATCGCGCGCGGCTCGTTGCGGTCCATCAGCATGCCATACATGATCGGCGCGATGCTGGCGCCGATGTTGAAGCCGGTCGAGACAAAGCCGAACACCTTGCCGAAGGCGCCGGGTGGCGTCACCGCCCGCACCAGCATGTCGCGCGACGGATAGGTGATGCCGACGCAGAAACCGGAGAATCCCATAACGACGATCAGCAGCACCGGCCCGAAGTTGAAGAAGCCGACCAGCGCGGTGACGATGCCGCCGATCGTCAAGCCCGATGCCGCCACCGCGGCGTGGCGCGACGTGCGTCCGGCGAGAAGCCCCCCGGCCAAGGTGCCGGCGGCGCTCATGGCGAGCAGCGAGGTCAGCGCCATATTGGCGACCGCCGGCGGCGTCGCATGCAGCGCGCCCAGCGCCACCACGAGATAAGTGTTCAGCCCGCTGCCCATCAGCGAGATCATGACGAAGAAGCCAAGATTGAGCAGGATCGGCGGCGACAGCAACAGCCGCCAGCCGGTATCGGCAGCGTCGGTATGCGCCTTTGCGGGCGCTTTGGCCGTGGCTTCGTCCACAGGCTCGGGCTGGGCCACAAGCGCGATAAGCACGAGCAGGCCGAAGATCGCCGAGCCGATATAGGCGCCGCGCCAGCCGAATTGGCTTTGCATATAGAGCAGGGTGGCCGGCGCGACCGCGGAGCCGACCATGCCGGCGAAGGTGTGAAACGAGAACACCTGGCCGATTCGCGCCGACGGCGTGTGCCGCGACAGCAGCGAATAGTCGGACGGGTGATAGACGGTGTTGCCGAGACCGGCGACGCCATACATCGCGACGAAGACCCAGAACGAGCCGACGATGCCGGCAACGGCAAAGCTGACGCTGCTGAGAAACAGCCCGAACAGCAGCACCGGCCGTGCCCCGATGCGATCGACCAGGAAGCCGACCGGCGTCTGCAGCGCGCCGGAGACGACATTGAAGACGGTGAGCGCCAGCGCCAGCTGCGTGTAGCTCACGCTGAAATCATCGCGGATGAAGGCGAGCAGCGGCGCCAGCATCAGCATATAATAATGGCTCATCATATGCGCGGCGCAGACGCCTGCGATGAGCCGCGACTCGGCCGGCCTGATGGCGCGGCCCGATAAGGCTTCCGCTGCTTCCGTCATTGCCGCGGCGCCGGAGCGGCCTTGACCTTGCCTTCGGAGTCGGCGTCGCGCAGCGCCTGCCAGATGTTCGCCGGCGTCAGCGGCATGTCGACATGGCGGATGCCGCGCTCGGCGAGCGCATCCATGACGGCGTTCATGATCGAAGTCAGCGCGCCGGCGCAGCCGGCTTCGCCGCAGCCTTTGACGCCGAGCGGATTGGTCTTGGCCGGCGCCGGGTGATCTTCCAGCACGAAGGAGGGGACGTCGGCGGCGCGCGGCATGGCGTAATCCATGAACGAGCCGGTGAGGAGCTGGCCGTCGCTGTCATAGACGGTCTTCTCCATCAGCGCCTGGCCGATACCTTGCACCACGCCGCCGTGCAGCTGGCCGGCGACGATCATCGGATTGACCACGACGCCGAAGTCGTTGACGCAGGAATAGCCGACGACTTCCACCGCGCCGGTGTCCGGATCGACCTCGACCTCGGCGATGTGGCAGCCGTTCGGATAGGTCGAGGCGGACGGCCCGTCGCTGATGTGATCGACGTCGAGCGATTTCGGCGCATCGGGCGGCAGGTCGGCGCCGTTGCGCAGCTTCTGCGCCAGATCCATGATTGAAATGCTGCGATCAGTGCCGACCACGGTGAAATTTCCGCGCGCGAAGGTGATGTCGGCGGCGGCGGTTTCCAGAACGTGGCTTGCGGCTTCCTTGCCCTTCTCGATGACCTTGGCCGAAGCTTCGACAATTGCGGTGCCGGAATGCATCAGCGATTTCGAGCCGCCGGAGCCGCCGCCGAAGCTGAGGCGATCGCTGTCGCCCTGCAAGAGCGAAATCTTCTCGAACGGAATGCCGAGCTGCTGGCTCAATACCTGCGCGAACGGCGTGGCATGGCCCATACCGAAATCGAGCGTGCCGGTGGTGAGGGTCACCGAGCCATCGGCGTTGAAGATGATGCCGGCGGATTCTTTCGATGGCGGGGCGGTGACTTCGAGGAAATTGCCAATGCCGAGCCCGCGCAGCTTGCCACGCTTCTTGCTGTCGCGCTTGCGCTTGACGAAGCCCTTGGCGTCGGCGAGATCGAAGGCCTGTTTGCTCAGCGCGACAAAGTCGCCGCTGTCGTAGGTGGTCGCGGCCGCGGTCTTGCGCGGCAATTCGGCCGGGCGGATCTGGTTGCGCTTGCGCAGCGCCATGCGGTCGACGCCGAGCTCAGCCGCGGCGGCGTCGATCAGCCGCTCCATGTAGTAATTGCCCTCGGGCCGTCCGGCGCCGCGATAGGCCGAGACGTGCGAAGTGTTGGTGAACACGACCTTGGTCGAAACCTCGATCAACGGCGTGCGGTACATGCCTTGCACGTTCTTCACGGCATTGATCGTGCCCGGCATCGGCGCGACCGGCGACAGGAAGGCACCGACATTGGCAAAGCTCGTCAGGCGCACCGCGAGGAAGTTGCCGTCCTTGTCGAGCGCCAGCTCGGCATCGACATCGTGGTTGCGGCCGTGGCTGTCGGAGACGAAGCTGCCGGAGCGCTCGTCGGTCCATTTCACCGGACGGCCGAGTGCGCGCGCGGCGTGCAGAAGACAAATGTATTCCGGAAACACCGCGGCCTTCATGCCGAACGAGCCGCCGACCTGGCCGGTGAGGATGTGCATCTCCTTCGGCGTCACACCCATGGCTTCGGCGAGATTGGCGCGCATGCCGAACACGCCTTGGGTGCCGACGTGGAGCGTGAAGCGGCTGCCGTCATAGGCTGCGACCGCGGCGCGCGGTTCCATCGCCGCAACGACAAGGCGGCTGTTGACCAGGCGAAGCTTCGTCACATGCGCCGCGGCGGCAAAGGCCGCTTTCACAGCGTCGGCATCGCCATAGTGATAGTCGAGCGAAATATTGTTCGGCACGTCATCATAGAGCTGCGGCGCGCCGTTCTTCGCGGCTTTTTCCGCCGTCGTCACCGACGGCAACGCTTCGATATCGACGGCGACAGCTTCCGCCGCGTCCTTGGCCTGCAGCACGGTTTCGGCGACGACATAGGCGACCGGATCGCCGACATAGCGCACCTTGTCCTTGGCGAGCGCCTGCCGCAGCGGCTTCTTCATCGGCGAGCCGTCGCGGTTGTTGAACGGCACCACGCATTTCAGCGGGCCATAGGCCTGCAGCTCGGCGGCGGTGTAGACGGCGAGCACGCCCGGCATTTTCAGCGCCGCATCCGTGTCGATGCCGCGGATCAGGCCGTGCGCCACTTGGCTGCGCACCATCACAGCATAGGCCTGGCCGGGCAGGCTGACATCGTCGGTATAATGTCCGAGCCCCCGCAGCAGCATGGGGTCCTCTTTGCGGGGCACCGACTGTCCAACCGCATATTTCTCGACGGCCAACCTGTCGGCGGTCAATTGATCCGCGGCGTCCTGCGCCGGTGTCCCGGCGGGCTGCTGAAAAGTCATGACGATTCAATCCCGGTGAGGCTGATCTCCGTCAAATAGTCGACTTGGCGACCCCCGGCAACTAGGCGGCGAACATGGCACCTAAGCCCAAATCTCAGCCATTCGCGGGTTTTGGGCCGGATTTTCCGTCCCCGGTTTGCCTCCAGTGTCGGCGAGGAACCCCGCTATATTGCCCTCGCTGCCGCCCCTGTTACAGTTCAACCGATTTTGGCTCCGTTTATGGACCGCGCAGTTGAAGCCGTTTTGACAAAACCGGCTCCGGCGCGGCGGGAAGGCATGCATGAACGACGAGGTTCCGCCGCCGGGCGGCCTCGACGCCCGGCTGGTTTCGAAGCCGTCTTCCGACCCGGCTTCGAACAGGCCTCGCTGGAGTCGCCGCACGCCTTACGGGCTGCGGCGCGATGCTACGCGCAACGACGGGCACGCGGCCGCGGAGCGCAGCCCGGCGACTTATGCAGCGCTCGATCTCGGCACCAATAATTGCCGCCTGCTCATCGCGCGGCCGACCAGCGACGGCTTCCGCGTCGTCGACGCGTTCTCGCGCATCATCCGTCTCGGCGAGGGTATTGCCGCAACGCGGCGCATCAGCGAGGCGGCGATCGGGCGGGCCGTCGAGGCGCTGAAGATCTGCCGGGACAAAATGCAGGCGCGCGGCGTGATGCGGGCGCGGCTCATCGCCACGGAGGCCTGCCGCGCCGCCGAGAACGGCGAGGAGTTTCGCGCCCGCGTCGCCAAGGAGGCAGGGCTCGAACTCGAGATTATCAACTCAGCGACCGAGGCGCGGCTTGCTGCGACCGGCTGCACCGAACTGTTCGATCCGGCGGCGTCCGGCGTGATCTTGTTCGATATCGGCGGCGGCTCCTCGGAATTGGTGCGGCTCAACCGCTCCGGGCACGGCCCGGGTCATGGCCGCCGCGGCCCGCCTGCGCCGGATATTGTCGGCTGGGCCTCGCTGCCGGTCGGCGTCGTGACGCTCGCCGAGCGCTACGGCGGCAAGGTCGTGTCGCGCGACGTCTATGACGCCATGATCGATGAGGTTGCGGGCTTCGTCGAAAACTTCGCCAATCATCACCGCAGCGATCTCAACGGTTTCCACATGCTCGGCACCTCGGGAACGGTGACGACCATCGCCGGAGTGTTTCTGCGGCTGCGCCGTTATGATCGCCGGCGCGTCGACGGCTGCTGGCTGTCGGACACCGAGATTTCCCGCGTCGTCGATGAGCTCATGGCGATGAGCTTCGATGAGCGCGCGGCGAACCCTTGCATCGGCGCCGAGCGTGCCGATCTTGTGCTTGCCGGCTGCGCCATCCTCGACGCCATCCGCCGCGCCTTTCCATGTTCGCGCCTGCGCGTTGCGGATCGCGGCCTGCGCGAGGGCATGCTGGTCGAGATGATGCGCGAAGACGGCGTGTGGGGAGAAGCCTGATCATGGCGCGGCTCAAGGACCAAAAAACGCGGACCTTGTCGTCGCGCACGTGGCTCGAGCGCCAGCTGGCCGATCCGTACGTCGCGCGCGCCAAGCGCGAGGGCTACCGCTCGCGGGCGGCCTATAAGCTGATCGAGGTCGACGACAAGTATCGGCTGTTCAAGCATGGCGGGCGCGTGGTCGATCTCGGCGCGGCGCCCGGCGGCTGGAGCGAGATTGCCTTAAAGCGCGTCGGGCCGTCCGGCCGCGTCATCGCGCTCGACATTCTCGACTTCAAGCCGATGGTGGGCGTCGAATTTCTGAAACTCGACTTTCTCGACGACAGCGCGCCGGACCGCTTGAAAGAGATGCTCGGCGGCAAGGCCGATGTGGTGCTGTCGGACATGGCGGCCAATACTACCGGCCATCGCCAGACCGACCACCTGCGCATCATGGCGCTTGCCGAAGCCGCAGCGCAGTTCGCTTGCGAGGTGCTGGCCAAGGGCGGCGCGTTTCTCTGCAAGGTGCTGCAAGGCGGCACGGAGGCGAAGCTGCTTGCCGAACTCAAGCGCGATTTCGAGACCGTCAAGCACGTCAAGCCGCCGGCCAGCCGCGCTGATTCCGCCGAGCTTTATCTGTTGGCGAAGGGCTTTCGCGGGCGCAGCGCGTAAGCTTAGGCGTTCTTGCCGGCCGCACTTTTATTCGCAACGGCCGCCTCGGCCGCCTTGCGGCCCGACAGTTCCGCGCCGGCATCCGGCGCGAGCTGCATGAACACAAGGACCGCGCTGGCCGAGAGCAGGCCGACCACGATGAAGGCCGCCGGAAAATCCGCGGCCGTCATCGCCGTCCGGTCCTTGAGCCACAGCGTCGTCTCGACCACCAGCGCGCCGACAGCGACGCCGGTCGACAGCGACAATTGCTGCGCGGCGGCGACCATGGCGGTGGCGCGGCTCATCTTTGCCGGCTCGATCTCGGCATAGGCGATGGTGTTGATGCTGGTGAATTGCAGCGAGCGGAAGAAGCCGCCGGACAGCAAAATCAGGATCATCGCCCAGAATGGCATGCCCGGCACGAAGATCGCGCAGGCGAGCAGGAAGCTGCTACTGATCAGCGCATTATAAAGAAGGACATTGCGATAGCCGAAGCGCGCGAGCACGGTGGCCACTGCAGCCTTCATGAAGAACGAGCCGAGCGCGGACGTGAAGGTGATCAGGCCGGATTGAAACGGCGTCAGATGGAAGCCGATCTGTAGCAGCAGCGGCAGCAAAAACGGCAACGCGCCGATGCCGAGCCGAAACAGAAATCCGCCGGCCACGCTGGCGCGAAAGGTCGGCAGCCGCAACAGATTGAGGTCGAGGATCGGCGCCGGCGTCCGCTGAGCGTGAATGACATAGGCTACGGCCGCGATCGCGCCGATCACGAGCAGTGCAACCACCACTCCGATCGGCAGCGATTCAAGCCCCATGGCGGAGAGGCCGAAGGCAAGTCCGGCGATTGCGATGCCGGACAAGATGAAACCGAAAAAATCGAACGGGTCACGGTGCTCGGCATGGACATTGGGAATGAAGCGCGTTGCGAGCACGATGCCCGCAATGCCGATCGGCACATTGATCAGGAAGATCCAGTGCCATGATGCGTAAGTCGTGATGAAACCGCCGAGCGGCGGTCCCGCGATCGGCCCGATCAGCGCCGGCATGGTGACGAGCGACATGGCGTTGAGCAGGTTTCCCTTGTCGACGGTGCGCACCATGATCAGGCGGCCGACCGGCGTCATCATGGCGCCGCCCATGCCTTGCACGATACGCGCCAGCACGAATTCGTCGAGCGAACGCGACGCCGCGCAGCCGATCGAGCCCAGCACGAACACGCCGATGGCGAAGCGGAAGACGTTGCGCGCGCCGAGGCGGTCGGCGGTCCAGCCGCTCGCCGGAATGCAGATGGCAAGCGACAGCAGATAGGATGTCACCGCGAGCTTGAGCGTCAGCGGGTTGGTGACGAGCGCGCGCGCGATCGCCGGCAGCGAGGTCGCAATGACCGTGGAATCCATGTTCTCCATGAACAGCGCCGTAGCGACGATCAACGGCACGACGCGGTCATAACGGCTTGGCGATATTTGCAGCATTTGGCCTTTCGGCGATTGTCGACACGCGCGGCCCTTGCGGGGACCGCGCTCTCGGGAAGCGTCTCGGCCGACTTTATGTCAGCCGTTTGGCCGCTTTTTGGACCATGCTCAGATCGGCGTAGTTCTTAACGTCGATATTGCCGTTGAGGAAGCCGGTCTCCTTCTGCTGCCGCGGCTGCCGAACGCTTCACCGGCGCCGCCTCGCCCGGGCCGCCGGCCTGAGGCCGCGAGTGCCATGCGGGCTGCCGCGCTTGATGCCGCGCCCATGCCGAACCGGCCGGCGGTTTAGGCCCCGCTTCATCGTCACCCTCCCTGCTTTTGCCGCCCTGCTTTTTGCCCGGTTATTTCGGGCTTAATCCGCAAGGGGCCCTATCAATTGCAATAAAGCCGTGCTATCAACCGCCGCCAACCCAAAAGCGGGCGTCAAACGCCGCAAGCGAGTCGGAGGAGGGACGTAAACTCCTTCCGTCGGCGAGGCGTCATCCCCATATGCTGGCCCACGGATTGGGCCATGCGGAGTTGGCAATGGCAGCGATTTCCAAGGATTCTTTCCACGAAGCTTATACCTTCGACGACGTGCTGTTGAAGCCCGGACTGTCCGACGTCATGCCGTCGGAGGTCGATATTCGCTCGCGGATCACGCGCAATATCCTGCTCAATATCCCCATCGTGGCCTCGGCCATGGATACGGTAAGCGAAGCCGCAATGGCGATCGCCATGGCGCAGGCCGGCGGCATCGGCGTTATCCACCGCAATCTCGAGCCTGAGGCGCAGGCGGCGCAGGTGCGCCAGGTCAAGAAATTCGAATCCGGCATGGTGGTGAATCCCGTCACCATCCATCCCGGTGCCACGCTGGCCGAAGCGCTGGCCCTGATGCAGGAAAATCACATTTCCGGCATTCCGGTGGTCGAAGGCGGCAACGGCCAGAGCAAGGCGCCCGGCAGGCTGGTTGGCATTCTCACCAATCGCGACGTGCGTTTCGCCACCGACACGCGGCAGAAGATTTCCGAGCTGATGACCAAGGAAAACCTGGTCACGGTGCGCGAGAGCGTCGGTCAGGACGAAGCCAAGAAGCTTCTGCATCAGCACCGCATCGAGAAGCTTCTCGTCGTCGACGCGCAATATCGCTGCGTCGGCCTCATCACGGTCAAGGACATCGAAAAAGCGGTGGCCAATCCCAATGCCTGCAAGGACGAGCAGGGCCGGTTGCGCGTGGCGGGCGCGACTTCGGTGGGCGAAGCCGGCTATGTGCGGAGCGAAGCGCTGATCGAGGCCGGCGTCGATCTCGTCGTCGTCGATACCGCGCACGGCCATTCCCGCCGGGTGCTCGAAGCCGTCACCCGCATCAAGCGCATCTCCAACGCGGTTGAAGTCGTCGCCGGCAATATCGCGACCGCCGACGGCGCCAAGGCGCTGATCGATGCCGGCGCGGACTCGATCAAAGTCGGCATCGGCCCGGGCTCGATCTGCACCACGCGCATCGTCGCCGGTGTCGGCGTGCCGCAGCTCACCGCGATCATGGACGCGGTCGAAGTGGCGCGCGAGACCAATACGCCGGTGATCGCAGACGGTGGCATCAAATATTCCGGCGATCTCGCCAAGGCGATCGCGGCCGGCGGCGATTGCGCCATGGTCGGCTCGCTCCTTGCCGGAACCGACGAAACGCCGGGCGAAGTCTTTCTCTATCAGGGCCGCTCCTACAAATCCTATCGCGGCATGGGCTCGGTCGGCGCCATGGCGCGCGGCTCCGCCGATCGCTACTTCCAGCAGGAGATCAAGGACACGCTCAAGCTCGTGCCCGAAGGCGTCGAAGGCCAGGTGGCCTATAAGGGCCCGGTCGCCAATGTGCTGCATCAGCTCGCCGGCGGCCTGCGCGCCGCAATGGGCTATGTCGGCGCAAAAGACATCGCCGAGTTTCACCAGAAGGCCGAGTTCGTCCGCATCTCCGGCGCGGGCCTGCGCGAGAGCCACGTTCACGACGTGACTATCACGCGCGAGAGCCCGAACTATCCGGGCCGGACCTAAAGGCCAGCGATGCCGAGCCCGGCCGCCGATCCCTTCGCCAAGATCCGCAACGCGACCAACGCGCATCGGGCCAAGCACGGCTGCAGCGCCTATCCTTACGGTAACGGTCCACTCCTGGCGGCGCTTGCCGGCGTTGCCAATGCGCGGCGCATCCTCGAGCTCGGCACTGCGCTCGGCTATACCGCGCTGTCCTTCGCCTCAGGCGTGCCGGATGCGACGGTCGATACCGTCGAGCGCGACCCTGATCACGTGCGGCTGGCGCGCGACAATATCGCCGCCGCCGCCATGGATCACCGCATCACCGTGCATGAAGGCGACTTCGTCAGCGTGCTCCCGACGCTTGATCCGGGCTATGACGTCGCCTTCTTCGACGGCGGCACGCCGGTGACGTCGCTGCACAAGACGCTGCGCGGGCTTCTGCGCACCGGCGGCACGCTGATTACCGCCAATCTCAATCACGGCGGTACCGCCGATACCGTGCGCAAGGCGCTGTTCGACGGCAAGTCCTGGCGCAGCGCGCTGGTTGACGACGACGGCGAGACCGCGATCAGCGTGAAGCTTTAGACTGATCCGTTCATTGGGGGCGAACAATGTCCGTTCAAGCCGTTCTGCTGCCGCTCTTTGTCGAGGTGCTGCTCACCTTTGTCTTGTTGTTCACGCTCGCCCCGATGCGCACACGCGATTTCGCCACGGGCGCGGTGCGTCCGCAGGACGTCGCGCTACGCGAACCGAAATGGCCGCAGCGCACGACGCAATTCAGCTACGCCTTCGCCAATCAGTTCGAGTTGCCGGTGCTGTTCTATGTGCTGACGATCCTGGAATACATCACGCATCTCGCGGGCATCGTGTTCGTGGCGCTGGCCTGGGTCTTCGTGATCTTTCGCATTCTTCACGCCTACATACACGTGACCAGCAATATCGTGCGGCTGCGCGGCACATTGTTCGCGGTATCCGCCGCGGTGCTCGCGATCATGTGGGCCATCTATATCGTTCAAGTCCTGATCCTGCCGCGAGCCGTGTGATGTCCGCCGTCCGCCGCTCGATCGTTGCGCAAAGCTCATGACGCCGTCGGCGCGGCTTTCGGCGGCGATCGAAGTCTTTGCCGATATCGAGGCGCGGCGGCGTCCCGCGGCCGATGCGCTGAAAGACTGGGGCCTGTCGCATCGCTTCGCCGGCTCGGGAGATCGCGCGGCCATCGCCGGCTTGGTCTATGACGCGTTGCGCCGCAAGGCGTCGTCGGCGTGGCTGATGAGCGAGACGACGGCGCGCGCCGTTCTCCTCGGCATGCTGCATCGGGAGCGCGGTCTTGCCGCGGCCGATATTGCCGCATTGTGCAGCGGTGCGCGCTTTGCGCCGCCGCCATTGACGGATGCCGAGAAGACGGCGCTGGATGCCGATGCGCTCGCCGCCGCGCCGGCGCATGTGCAGGGCGACTATCCGGAGTGGCTCGATCCTTATTTGGTGCGCGTGTTCGGCGACGAGCGTGCGGCTGAAGGCGAGGCGCTCGCAAGCCGCGCACCACTCGACCTGCGCGTCAATACGCTTGCGGCCGCACGCGACGACGTATTGCCGCGGCTGTCGCATCTTGGCGCCGAACCGGCACGGTGGTCGCCCACCGGCCTGCGCATTCATCTTGCCGCCGACGCCAAGAGTCCGGCCATTCATGCCGAACCGGTTTATCTGAAGGGCCAGATCGAGATTCAGGACGAAGGCTCGCAGCTTGCCGCTTGCCTTGCCGGCGCCAAGCCCGGCGAGCAGGTGATCGATCTCTGCGCCGGCGCCGGCGGCAAGACGCTGGCGCTCGCCGCGGCCATGGACAATCGCGGGCAAATCTACGCGACCGACGCCGACAAGCGCCGGCTTGCCGCGATCCACGAGCGCATTACGCGGGCCGATGCGCGCAACATCCAGGTCCGCACGCCGCGAGGAGATGTCGATGTCCTTTCTGATCTCGCCGCCCGCGCCGACCTCGTCTTGATTGACGCGCCTTGCACCGGGACCGGCACCTGGCGGCGCAACCCGGACGCCAAATGGCGCATCCGCCCGGGCTCGCTTGCCGAGCGGATCAAGGAGCAGGCGGCGGTGCTTGAGCGCGCGTCCGGCCTGGTCAAACCCGGCGGCCGCATCGCCTACATCACCTGTTCGGTATTGGCCGAGGAGAACGGCGACCAGATCCTGGCCTTCACCGCCCGCCACCCGGATTTTTCCGTGGAAAAGCCGGGGGAGGTGGTCAAGACGCTGGGCGAGCGCGCCTATCTTTTCGGCCGCGCCGTGCTTATTTCTGGCGAAGGTCTTCTGATGACGCCGCGCCGGACCGATACCGACGGGTTTTTCGTCAGCCTGTTACGGCGTTCCGCGTAATCCGGTTGGCCAACGGCATCCCAGGCTCACGCTCGACAGGCCGCAGCGAGTGATTTAGAACCCGCCATGGCGCAGGATTCGCAAACCCAAGAATCGCTACACGACAAGATTCTCATCGTTGATTTCGGCTCGCAAGTCACCCAGCTCATCGCGCGGCGGGTGCGCGAGGAAAAAGTCTATTGCGAGATCGTGCCGTTCCAGAAAGCGGAAAGCGCGTTCCACGAGATGAAGCCGAAAGGCGTCATCCTCTCCGGCGGCCCGGCTTCGGTGCTCGATCCGGGCGCACCGCTTGCGCCACAGGCGATTTACGACGCCGGCGTGCCGGTCCTTGGCATCTGCTACGGCGAGCAGGCCATGGCGCAGCAGCTCGGCGGCAAGGTTGAGGCCGGGCATCATCGCGAATTCGGCCGCGCCGAGGTCGAAGTCACCGACACGACGCCGCTGTTCGACGGCGTCTGGGAGGTCGGCCAGAAATATCCGGTCTGGATGAGCCACGGCGACCGCGTCACCGCACTGCCCAAAGGCTTCAAGGCGGTCGGCACGTCGCCCAATGCGCCGATCGCCATGATCGCCGACGATGCGCGCAAGTTCTACGCCACGCAATTCCATCTTGAAGTGGTGCACACGCCGCACGGCGCCGCCATCCTGCGTAATTTCGTGCGCAAGATCGCGCGCTGCACCGGCGACTGGACGATGCGGGCGTTCAAGCAGGAAGCCATCGAGAAAATCCGCCGCCAGGTCGGCAAGGGCAAGGTGATCTGCGGCCTCTCCGGCGGCGTCGACTCCGCCGTTGCCGCGGTGCTCATTCACGAGGCCGTCGGCGAGCAACTCACCTGTGTGTTTGTCGATCACGGCCTGTTGCGGCTCGGCGAAGCCGCGAACGTCGTCTCGCTGTTTCGCGGCCACTACAATATTCCGCTTGTCCATGTCGATGCCTCCGACACGTTCCTCAAGGCGCTCGACGGTGTCGAAGACCCCGAAGCCAAGCGCAAGACTATCGGCAAACTGTTTATCGACGTGTTCGAGGCCGAAGCCAAGAAAATCGGCGGCGCTGATTTTCTGGCACAAGGCACGCTCTATCCCGACGTGATCGAGAGCGTGTCGTTCACCGGCGGCCCGTCGGTGACCATCAAGTCGCACCACAATGTCGGTGGCTTGCCCGAGCGCATGAACATGCGGCTCGTCGAGCCGCTGCGCGAATTGTTCAAGGATGAGGTGCGGGCGCTCGGCCGCGAGCTCGGCCTGCCGGATGCTTTCGTCGGCCGTCATCCGTTTCCGGGACCGGGCCTTGCCATCCGCTGCCCGGGTCCGATCAGCCGCGACAAGCTCGAGATCCTGCGTCAGGCCGACGCCGTCTATATCGAGGAGATCCGCCGCGCCGGTCTCTACGACGACATCTGGCAGGCCTTCGCGGTGCTGCTGCCGGTGCGCACCGTCGGTGTCATGGGCGACTACCGCACCTATGATTATGTCGTTGGGCTCCGCGCCGTGACCTCGACCGACGGCATGACGGCCGACTTCTATCCCTTCGACATGGCCTTCATCGGCAGCGTTGCCACCCGCATCATCAACGAAGTGAAGGGCGTCAACCGCGTCGTCTATGACGTGACGAGTAAGCCGCCGGGGACGATCGAGTGGGAGTGAGGGCAACAACGGCTAAGTAAGGTCTTGGCGCGTTTCCGCCAAAGTTGCACTCGCGCAGCGTATGCTCCTATCTCCGCTCTACTTCAGCGCGGCATGAAAGGGGCTGCCAGAACAGCGAGCATGCCAAAGGCGGCAATGTTCCAGAACAGCGACCGGACGAGCGGTATTCCTGATATATAAAGCGCGGTGTAAGCGATGCGTCCGCCGATATAGGCGATCGATCCCCAATGGGTCAGTTCATTATGAACGCCTGCGGCTTGAGCGACGAGAATTGCCGCGGCAAAGAACGGAAATGTCTCCATATAATTGCGGAAATTGCGGTTGATGCGACCGGGTATGGGCTCGAGTGGCGGCATCTCGACGTCGCGCGGGCTCGCAGCCCATCTGAGGCCATACTGCGCGTTCACGGCTTGCGCCGCGGCGACAAGCTGAAGGAAGCCCCAAAATGTTGCCGCTGCCAGCGCTATTAGCTCGAAGCTCATGCCCATCGTGTATCCTGGTCCGAAAAGGTGCCGGTCGTCAGCATCAGCGGCCAACGTTCGTCTCGCCAGCGGTGAGGGTATTCTGCCCGTTGATATCGAAGAATGGCCAGTGCTCCGGGTGTCGAAAATCGACCAATCGATGCCGATAGTTGCTGAAACCGAGCGAATCGCGAATCGTCGAAATTCGCCCTTGAAATCAAGAGCACAGAATTCTGACGGATCAACAGGACGGTACTTTGTCACGCGCAGAAAAAATTTGCGTCGCGATCGCGGTCATTCCGGCCGTGCGTTGTCTTGCCATGCCTGTCTCCTGTTAAAGAAAACGCTCCAGCATTATTGGCTGACGCCGGTAAGGCCTACGATTCGGGGTAGGGCGTGCCATCCTTGTGCACGAACCGGCCGTCGGCGTTGGTGCTCATCATGTCGACGTCGGAGCAGGTGGTCACGTCGGCGGCCTGGCGGGAGCCGACCTCGAGGTAGACGGCCGTACCGCCGGATTTGTTGATCATGTGATGGCCGTTGCCGGCGCCTTTCGGAAAAGCCGCGCAGTCACCGGCGCGCAACACCGTCTCGCCGCCGTCTTCGATCAGCGTCAGCTCACCCTCGATCACGTAGACAAATTCGTCTTCGTGCGAATGCCAGTGGCGCTGGCTTGACCAATTGCCGGGCGGCAGGTGCATGAGATTGATGCCAAAATCCGTGAGCCCGCCGGCATTGCCTAGCCGCTGCCTTGTGCGTTCGGCACAGGGCGCGTTGAACTGCGGCGGATAGCCGGTGCCTTTGCGCTTCGGGACGGTGGAGACGTCGACTTTAGGCATGCGGTTTTCCCAGTTGTCAGCGACCCGAGCGCAACAGGACGGCATTAGGCCTGCGCGCCGCGGTCTACAAAGGACGTGGGGCCCGCCGGTCGGCCAGCGGACCCGATGGTCCCGTCTTCGTTCTTCCAAGCAAGTCCGCTCATACCAGATTGGTCGTGACCTCGATATTGCCGCGGACCGCCTTGGAGTAGGGGCAGATGGCCGTGCGCGGCCTGGAAGAGCTCCCGCCGGCGGTCATGCGGTTTGCTTGCCTTGCCGGTGTTTGTCGCCCGAGCGGCTCTTGATGTGCTCGATGAACGCGCGCAGCTTCGGCAGCACTTGGCGCTTGCCCGGATGACAAAGAAAAACGCCCGGCAAGGTGACGGCAAAGCGCGTCAGCACCGCTTGCAGCCGCCCGTCAGCAATCGACGCTTTCGCGACCGGGGCGGGCATCTGCGCAAGTCCCATCCCCTGGATTGCCGCGCCGAGAAGCGTCGGAACATCGTGCGCGATGAGCGGCCCGGAGACGACGGCTTCGACCGACTTGTTGCCGTCCATGAAGGGCCAAGGCACGATCGATCCGTCGGAGCGGCGCCTGCGCAGGCAAGCGTGATTGCGCAGATCGTCGATGCGTTCCGGCCGCTTGCGCCTTCGCAGGTAATCCGGGCTGCCGACGACCACGAGCGGGAACGGCGGCGTGAGCCGCACCGCGACCATGTCGGCGGCGATGACCTGGCCGAGACGAATGCCGGCATCGAATCCTTCGGCGGCGAGATCGACCAGCTCCGCGCTTGCGGCGATCTCCACCTCGATTTCGGGATAGGCGCGGCAGAAGGATGCAATCAGCGGCTCGAGGATCAACGGCACGACCGCTCGCGGAACGGAGAGGCGCAACAGGCCGGCGGGACGTTGTCCGAGATCGCGCGCGGCCTCGCTTGCGACGACGAGCTCCTCGAAAGCAGGCTTGGCGCGCGCGAGAAACCGTTCGCCGGCTTCGGTCAGACCGACGCTGCGCGTCGTGCGGATGAACAGAATGGCCCCGATCCGCGTCTCAAGTGCGCGGATCGCCTGGCTTATCGCCGACGGCGTGACCCCGAGCTCGGCCGCCGCGCGGCGAAAGCTGCGATGCTGGGCCACGCTCAGGAAGGCTTCGACACCGTCGAGCGCGCCCTGCCGGACTGTGAAGTTCTGCTTCATAGCTCATCGACATTATCGCGGATAGTCGCCCACAGGAAGCGTCCGTATATGCGCCCTGCAAATCGGGAGTGAGCAGGCAGTCGACCCTCACTCGCGCGATAATCCTGACCGGAGTTTTGCCGATGGCCGACACATCTTACGCCCAAGCTTCCGCCCCAGTGACCACAGGTGTCTTTGCACTGCTCAAAGCCAAGCCCGGCATAACGCGCGAGCGGATCATGGCCATCATGCCTGCCGAGATACGTGCGACCGTCCGTCTCTATCTCGATGGAAAAATCCGCGATTGGTACTCGCGCGAGGACGGCCGGGGAGGAATTTTCCTCCTGAACACAAGAGACGTCGCGGAGGCGATATCCATCATGGAGTCTCTGCCGCTCGCTCAAGAGAACATGCTCGATCACGAGTACATTCCGGTCGGCCCGCTGATGCCGTTGCGTCTGCTGGTCGGGGGCCAATCAACCAAGCCGTAACGCAGCAGCCCCGTGAACGCAGAACACGGGGAACAAGCATGACCGTGTCTATTAACCCCTGACAGGACAATCACATGTCGCCGGAAACTCTGTTCCGAATACATCTCGTTCTCGGCTACGTCGCCTGGCTGCTGTGCTTCGGTGCCTACATCTGGCCGCGGCTCAAGTCGGCGGACAGCATCGATGCACAACGCGCTATCGCCACGCTGCACAGCTTCCGCTTCTTCGGGCTGGTTTTCATCCTGCCGGGCGTCGTCGGCAATCTGCCGGCGGGTTTCACCACCTTCGCCGCCTATGGCGACTTCGCCACCGGACTCTTGGCCATGCTGGCGCTTTTGACAGTGCGATTACGTCCGCTGTTTTGGCTGCTGGTTGCCGCCTTCAACCTCGTCGGCGTGACCGACCTCCTTGTCGACTATTACCACGCCGTTCAGCTCGACCTTCCGTCAATCGCGGGGCAATTGGGTGCCACCTACGCGATCCCGATCATCTACGTGCCCTTGCTGATGATCACGCACGTCGCCGCATTCTATCTGCTGCTGCGTCCTCGGCTCATGGCGGCTCGGGTTCCCGCAGGCGATTCCGCCATGTCTTAGATCGAATTGGACATGTCTTAGATCGAATTGGACACGCATCCTCTGCCGCGGCATTTCCGAATGCTGATATTCCTGGCGGCATCATCTTGTGTAGGATGAAACCCCAGGCGGCTCGGATCCTCGCCAGCTGCTGTCGACCATGGTGTGCCTCACAGATGCCGCGTCTCTTCCGGGACGTTCCACCAGTTGTTGTTCTTGCCGTCACTGTAGCGCACCGGTGCCGCGATGAGCTCTTCGGGCGTCATATCGTCGAGCGTTGCCAATTGAATCGCGACAAAGTCGCCGCCGATTTCCGGGATGTGGCCGCGCGCGAATGAGCGCACGCCGCAATGCCTGCAGAACAGATGATGCACGCTGTTTGAGCCGAACTGATAGTCGCTGACATCATGTATGCCGGAAACGAGCCGGAAGGCCTCCGGCTTGATCATGACACTCCACTTGCGGGTCTTGCCGCACATGGAGCAATTGCATTTGCCGGTGCCCTGAGCGAGATCGATATCGGCCTCATAGCGCACCGCGCCGCAATGGCAGCCGCCGTGATAGGTCTTCAGCATCGTCGAAACTCCAGTCTCTTTTGCAATTGCCGATCGCGTCGGAATTGTTCGGCGCGGAAGCTACCGAATGGCTGCTGCCACCATGCTGTCAGCATGCTGCCGTTAGAGTTGCTGCATGCGCCGCGCCGACCGCCTATTCCAGATCATCCAGATCCTGCGCCGTTCGACCCGCCCGGTGACGGCGGAAGCCCTGGCGGACGAGCTCGAGACTTCGAAACGCTCGATTTATCGCGACATTTCGGCACTGATCGGCCAGCGGGTGCCGATCCGCGGCGAGGCCGGTTTCGGCTATGTGCTCGAAGGCGGCTTCGATCTGCCGCCGCTGATGCTGACAACGGAAGAGGTCGAGGCGGCGGTGCTCGGCGCGCAATGGGTGGCGGGTCACGGCGATGCGGCGCTGGCCCGCGCCGCGCGCGATCTCATGGCCAAGATCGCGGTGACCGTTCCGGAAAATCTGCGCCCGCTGGTGATCGACGCCGGCGCGCGCACGCCGCCGGCTTGGAAATTCCCGCCGGATGGGCTCGATGTGGCGCAGGCGCGGGCCTGGATCCGCTTCGGCCGCAAGATCGCGCTGATCTATCTCGACGCCGGGAACAACAGGACTGCGCGCGTGATCTGGCCGATCGTGGTCGGCTATCACGAAGCGGTCCGCCTCCTGATTGGCTGGTGCGAGCTGCGCAATGACTTCCGCAGCTTCCGCATCGACCGCGTCATCGGCGCAAGGTTCATGGACGAGCGCTATCCCGCGCGGCCGTCGCAACTGCGGGCGAAGTGGCTGGCGAGCCTGCCGAAAGATGAGGCGCCGCAGAAGACGAAGGTCAGCGCCGCCGTCGGCTCCGCCGACAAGAACGCTTACGAATAACCGGCTGGTTTACGGCAGATGGCTCATATCCATCGGCATCATATTCACCTTGAGGTGATACATGATCCACAGCGAGCCGGTCAGCGCGATGATCAGAATTACGGCGGTGAAGATCAGCGCCATCAGGTTCCAGCCGGCCTCGGACTTGGCGTCGAGGTGCAGGAAATAGACCATGTGCACGACGATCTGCGCCACGGCGAGGATGGTGATCGCCAGCGCGGTCGCGGTCTTGCTCTCGAGCACGCCGGACATCACCAGATAGAACGGCACCGCGGTCAGAATCACCGACAAGCCGAAGCCGATCAGGTAGCCGTCGAGCGTCACATGCGGCGCGTGGCTTTCGCCGTGCGCGTCGGCATGCATCGCAGCGTGCGCACTGCTGTGGCTTGCATGGGCGTCGCTATTCATCGCAGCATTCCCATCAGATAGACGAAGGTGAAGACGCCGATCCAGACGACGTCGAGGAAGTGCCAGAACATGGAGAGGCAGAACAGCCGGCGGCGGTTGGCCTCGATCAGGCCGCGCTGACCGACCTGGACCATCAGCGTCACCATCCAGACCAGGCCGGTGGTGACATGCAGGCCGTGGGTGCCGACCAGAGTGAAGAACGACGACAGGAAGGCGCTGCGCTGCGGGGTGGCGCCCTCGCGGATCATGTCGGTGAATTCGTGCAGCTCGATGCCGATGAAGCACAGCCCGAAGAACGCCGTGACCGCGAGCCACATCTGGGTGCGGCTTACATTGTTGCTCTGCATCGCCAGCATGGCGAAGCCGTAGGTGATCGACGACAACAGCAGCATCGTGGTGTTGAGCGCGACGAGGTTGAGGTCGAACAGATCCTTCGGCGCCGGACCGGCGGCATAATTGCCGCCGAGCACGCCGTAGGCGGCGAACAGCACCGAAAAGAGCAGGCAGTCGCTCATAATGTAGATCCAGAAGCCGAGCATGGTGCTGTAGCCCGCCGGATGCGGATGCTCGTCCAGGACATAGAAGGGCGCCTGCGCCGCGCTTTGCAGCGCGGCCACGGCGTTGCGCGCGCCGGCGTCCGGCGTTGCGGCAAGCGCGTCGTTGGCTTCGGCTAAGCTCGTCATGTCACGCCTGCGCGGTGAGGAGATGCGTGCGCTCGCCTTCGGTGCGGCCGATGTCGTCCGCCGAGAGGTCGTATTCGCGGCTGTAGTTGAAGGTATGGGCGATGCCGACGGCGAGCGCGGCGATGAAGCTCGCCGCTGCGAGCCACCAGATGTACCAGATCATGCCGAACGAAAACGCAATGCAGAGCGTGCCGAGGATGATCCCGGTCGGCGTATTCTTCGGCATGGCGATCGGCTTGAAGCCGGTGAGCGGACGGTGATACCCGCGCTCCTTCATGTCCCACCAGGCATCCGTCGAATAGACGATCGGCGTGAAGGCGAAGTTATAGGCCGGCGGCGGCGAGGAGGTCGACCATTCCAGGGTGCGGCCGTTCCACGGATCGCCGGTGACATCGCGCAATTCGTTGCGCTTGAGAACGCTGACGCCGATCTGGACCAGGAAGCAGCCGATGCCGGCGGCGATCAGCAGCGCCCCGAACGCCGCGATGATGAACCAGATGTGCAGCGAGGGAATGTCGAAGACGCGCAGCCGCCGCGTCACGCCCATCAGGCCGAGCACGTAAAGCGGCATGAAGGCGAAGTAGAAGCCGACCACCCAGAACCAAAACGACAGCTTGCCCCAGAACGGATCGAGCCTGAAGCCGAAGGCCTTGGGGAACCAGTAATTGATGCCGGCGAACATGCCGAACAACACCCCGCCGATGATGACGTTGTGGAAGTGCGCGATCAGGAACAGGCTGTTGTGCAGTTCGAAATCGGCCGGCGGCACCGCGAGCAGCACGCCGGTCATGCCGCCGATGACGAAGGTGACCATGAAGGCGACGGTCCACATCATCGGCAATTCGAAGCGGATGCGGCCGCGATACATCGTGAACAGCCAGTTGAACATCTTGGCGCCGGTCGGGATCGAAATGATCATGGTCGTGATCCCGAAGAACGAGTTCACGCTGGCGCCCGAGCCCATGGTGAAGAAGTGATGCAGCCACACGAGATAGGAGAGAATGGTGATGACGACGGTGGCGTAGACCATCGACGTGTAGCCGAACAGCCGCTTGCCGCAGAACGTCGAGGTCACCTCGGAGAATACGCCGAAGGCCGGCAGGATGAGGATGTAGACCTCCGGATGACCCCAGATCCAGATCAGGTTCACATACATCATCGGATTGCCGCCGAAGTCGTTGGTGAAGAAATCGGTGCCGACATAGCGGTCGAGCGTCAGCAGCGCGAGGACGGCGGTCAGCACCGGGAAGGCGGCGACGATCAAAATGTTGGTGCAGAGCGCGGTCCAGGTGAAAATCGGCATCTTCATGATCGTCATGCCGGGCGCGCGCAGCTTGACGATCGTACAGATGAAATTGACGCCGGACAGCAGCGTGCCGAGGCCGGCGACCTGCAGGCCCCAGATGTAATAGTCGACGCCGACGTCGGGACTGTAGGCGTATTCGGACAGCGGCGGATAGGCGAGCCAGCCGGTGCGCGCGAACACGCCGACAAACAGCGAGATCATGACGATGATCGCGCCGGCCGCCGTCATCCAGAAGCTGAAATTATTGAGGAAGGGGAACGACACGTCGCGGGCGCCGATCTGCAGCGGCACGACGATATTGATCAGCCCGACGATCATCGGCATGGCCACGAAGAAGATCATGATCACGCCGTGGGCGGTGAAGACCTGGTCGTAGTGATGCGCGGGGAGGAAGCCCTGGGAGCCGTTGAAGGCGAGCGCCTGCTGCGCCCGCATCATCGCCGCATCGGCAAAACCGCGCAGCAGCATGATGACGCCGAGCACCATATACATGATGCCGATGCGCTTATGGTCGATCGAGGTGAACCATTCGCGCCACAGATAGCCCCAAAGCCGGAAATAGGTGAGGGCGCCGAGCACCAAGGCGCCGCCGGTCGCCACCACGATGAAGGTGCCGACGAGAATCGGCTCATGGATCGGGAAGGCGTCGAGCGTCAGGCGGCCGAAGATGAATTTCAGGATGGCGGCTTTGTTCTCAAACATGGCGCGTGCGGCTTAAGTGTTGGACGGGCGGTTCAGCGGTGCCGACATCTGCGGCTCGGTTGCGGGCAACGATGTAGAGGTCGGCCGCTCGGGGGCCGGTGAGCCGAGGAAGGTCGCGAACGGCGGCCGCGGCAGTGCTGCGCCACGCAGCGGCGTGCCGTCCGTACCGCCGCTGGGGACCGGCGTTGCCGGCGAAGCCGGAACGGCGCCCGCCGCGGATGCGCTCACGCCCAACGGATGTTGCGGATCGCAGAGGTCTGCGACATAGCCCGCCGCGGGACCGAATGCGCCGCGCCGCGCCTCTTTGTCGTATTCGAGCGGAAACACGTTGTTGATGCCGGCGAGGCCGAGCCCGCCTTCCGCGTCGATCGTCGCCATCTGGCTGAGGCACATCTTGCCGGGCTCGACGCATTCATTGACGATGGCGTCGAACAGGCTGTTGTCGACGCTCGCATAGCTGCGCGCCGGTTCGTTCTCGCTCGGCCGTTCGAGCTTCAGGTAGTCGGTGCGGCCGAGCGAACCGCCTTCGGCCTTGACCTTGGCGACCCACTTGTCGAAATCACCGCTGGCGAGGCTCACGAACGGAAAGTGCATGCCGGAAAAGCCGGCGCCGCTGTAATTGGCGGAGAAGCCGTCATAGCTCCCGGTCTCGTTCATCACCGCGTAGAGCGTCGTTTCCATTCCCGGCATGGCATAGATCTGGCCGGCCAGCGCCGGGATGGAGAACGAGTTCATCACCGATGACGACGTGATGCGGAAGTCGATGATGCGGTTCACCGGCGCGGCGAGCTCATTGACCGTGGCGATGCCGTATTGCGGATAGATGAATAGCCACTTCCAATCGAGCGCGACGACGTCGACTTCGAGATGCGCATTGGCGGCTGTCTGTGTGACGTTGGCTTGCGCGGCGTTTGTGCGCGCATTGGCCGCGGCATTCGTTTGCTGCGCGGCGGCGCTGTTGATGGGGCGGAACGGGTCGAGCAGATGCGTTCCCATCCAGGTCATCGCGCCGAGGCAGATGATGATGAGAAGCGGCGCGCCCCAGATGACCAGTTCGAGCTGTGTCGAATGGTCCCAATCCGGCTGATAGGTCGCCGCCGTGTTCGATTCGCGGTAGCGCCAGGCGAAAAACAGCGTCAGCGCGATCACCGGCACGATGATGAGCAGCATCAAGCCTGTGGATTCGATCAGGAGTTGGCTCTGGCGCGTGGCGACGGCGCCGGAAGGGTCCAAAACCACGAGGTTGCAGCCGCCCAGCAGGGCAAATAGCGGCAGCAGGGCAAGACGACGAATGCGCTTCAAGACAGGTCCTGTGAACGGTCAGGGGCGGCCCGGGAGTGGTGCCTGACGCCGCCCGGTCTGGCCGCTTTAATGCACTGCAATATTAATGTCTAGCTGCAGTGCAATATGAATGGTATGGCAGATATTCGCCAATGCAATGCTAAATCTACGGCATAACGCCGCATTAACTAGCTGCATTGCAGCAAGATGGCTATTGTGCATCTGCGGTATAAAGTCTAAGCGCCTGCAATCCGGCGGCTGGGCTGCCGTGAGGCGGGTATCGCTCGGCGCCGGCAAACCGCGCTAGCGGCGGGGCGACAATCGGGTCCGCCCGCGGATTTCGGAGGCTACATTGGCGTCATCTACGGCAGTGGAACGGGGTGCGGGTCTTGTGAATTCCGGCCACGACGAGCTGCATCCGGGCGAGATCGCGATCGGCGTCATCATCGGCCGCACGTCCGAATTCTTCGACTTCTTCGTCTATGCCATCGCCTCCGTCCTGGTGTTTCCGCGGCTGGTTTTCCCCGAGACCGATGCATTGCGCGGCACGCTCTATTCGTTTGCCATCTTCGCGCTGGCCTTTGTCGCGCGCCCGATCGGCACCTTCATTTTCACCGCGATCGACCGCACTTACAGCCGCGGCGTGAAATTGACCGTGGCGCTGTTTCTGCTCGGCAGTTCGACGGTCGCCATCGCGTTCCTGCCCGGCTACGCCGACATCGGTGCCGGCTCCGCGGTGCTGCTCGGCCTGTTCCGCGTCGGGCAGGGGCTCGCGCTCGGCGGCGCCTGGGACGGACTGGCCTCGCTGCTCGCAATGAGCGCGCCGGAACGGCAGCGCGGCTGGTACGCGATGATCCCGCAGCTCGGCGCACCGCTCGGCTTGATGGTGGCGAGCGGGCTGTTTGCTTATTTCGTCGCCAATCTCTCCGCCGACGATTTCTTCGATTGGGGCTGGCGCTACGCCTTCTTTGTCGCATTCGCGATCAACGTCGTGGCGCTGTTCGCCCGCCTGCGTATCGTGGTGACGCCGGAATACGAGCGGCAATTCGAGAACCGCGATCTCGAGCCGGCGCCGGTAACGGACACGATGCGGGTCGAAGGCCGCAACATCGTCATCGGCGCCTTTGCGCCGCTCGCGAGCTTCGCGCTGTTCCACATGGTGACGGTGTTCCCGCTGTCCTGGGTGTTTCTGTTCACGCCGCAATCGCCGGCGCGCTTCCTGATCATTCAATCGATCGGCGCCGCGATCGGCGTGTTGGCGATCATCGCCTCGGGCCTGCTCGCGGACCGGTTCGGACGCCGCATGTTGCTGACCGTGACGGCGGGAGCGATCGCCGCCTTCAGCGGCTTCGCGCCGCAATTGCTCGATGGCGGCGATGTCGGCGAATCGATCTTCGTCGCCCTCGGCTTCATCCTGCTCGGCCTGTCCTTCGGCCAGGCTTCGGGCGCCGTCGCTTCGAGCTTTTCCAAGGGTTATCGCTACACCGCCTCCGCCATGACCTCCGATCTGGCGTGGCTCGTGGGCGCGGCGTTTGCGCCCTTCGTCGCGCTTTATCTGTCGAGCCGGTTCGGCCTGATGTCGTCGGGCGGCTATCTGCTGTCCGGCGCGGTGGGCACTCTCGTGGCGATGGCGCTGGTCGCCCGCCCGATGGAAAGCCGCGAGGCCGAGCGGGGCTAGAAAGGCGCCTCCCGCCTTTTGGGGATCATGCGCCGAGTTTCTCGCGGCGCGTCGCGATCTGTCGTATCGTTGCCTCCTCGACGGGAGGCGAAGCGAGATGGCAAAGGCTAAGGCGCTCACGATCTACGGCATCAAGAACTGCGATACGATGAAGAAGGCGCGCGCCTGGCTCGACAAGCACGGCGTCGCCTACGAATTCCACGATTACAAGACCGCCGGCATTGCCCGCGAACAGCTTGAAGCCTGGAGCAAGAAGGTCGGCTGGGAGACCTTGCTCAATCAGGCCGGCACGACTTTCAAGAAGCTCCCCGACAAGGACAAGGGTGGGCTCGACGCGAAAAAGGCCGTCACGTTGATGCTGGCGCAGCCGTCCATGATCAAGCGTCCGGTTCTCGATCTCGGCGGCGGCAAATTGCTGGTCGGCTTCAAGCCCGAGCTTTACCAGGCGGAGATCGCCGCGCGTTAACCCACCGGCGCGCCGTTGACGTCCGGCGTGGCCGGCACGAGACGCGGTTGACATGGCGAGCGCGCTTGCCATGATCCGGCCGCAGCCGGAACAGGCCTGGGCTTTGGGGCTGGCAATGGGACTTGCCGTTGAAATCTTGGGGCTCGTGATCTTTCTCGGGGCGCATGTTTTTGTCACACGGCGCAACGAGCGTGCCGCACTGGTCGCGCGCTTGGGCGAATGGCCATATCGCGGCCTGTTCTCGCTGGTCGCCCTTATCGGCCTCGGCCTGATTGTCTATGGTTTCGCGCAGTATCGCGCCTCCGGCCTCATTCAAATCTGGAACCCGCCGGCCTGGACGCGCCATATCGTGATCGTGCTGATGTGGCCGGCGAGCATTCTGATCGCCGCAGCTTACGTTCCCGGAAATATCAAAAAGACGCTCAAGCATCCTTTGCTGGTAGCGGTGAAGACCTGGGCCTTCGCGCATCTGTGCGCCAACGGCGATCTCGGCGGCATCATTCTGTTCGGCTCGGTGCTGGCCTGGGGGGTCTATGACCGCATTTCGCTCAAATACCGCACCGATCCCGGCGGGCCGCCGATCCCCTATGGCGGCACCCGAAACGACATCATTGCCATCATCGTCGGCACCATTATCTATCTGGCGCTCGGTCTGGTGTTCCATCCGATCGTCATCGGTCTCCCGGCATTCGGCACCGCGGCGTTTGGGTTGTAACGGACCGGACAGCGTTTGAGCGAGTCAACAGCGTCATGTCAGCACAGAACGAAAGCCGCAGGCTCACCGCACCCGACATTCTCGCCCGCAAGGGCGGCGAGCCCATCGTGTGCCTGACCTCCTATCACGCGCATACCGCGCGTATCGTCGATGCGTATTGCGATGTCATCCTGGTCGGTGACTCGCTCGGCATGGTGATGCACGGGCTCGAAACCACCGTGCCGGTAACGCTCGACATGATGATCCTGCAGGGCCATGCCGTGATGCGCGGCTCGAAACGCGCGCTGGTCGTCGTCGATCTGCCGTTCGGCAGTTACGAGGCGTCCAAAGAGCAGGCCTTTGCCTCGGCGGCGCGGGTGATGAAGGAAACCGGCTGCGGCGCGATCAAGATCGAAGGCGGCCGGCGCATGGCCGAGACCATTTCCTTTCTGGCCGAGCGCGGCGTGCCGGTGATGGCGCATGTCGGCCTGACGCCGCAGGCGATCAACACGATCGGCTCGTTTCGTGCCCAGGGTCGCCAGGAGAGCGACTGGGCGCCGATCGAGGCCGATGCACGCGCGGTCTCCGATGCCGGTGCCTTCGCCGTGGTGCTCGAAGCCATCGCCGAGCCGCTGGGCCGCCGCATCACCGCACAAATCCCGATCCCGACCATCGGCATCGGCGCCAGCGCCGCCTGCGACGGCCAGGTCCTGGTGCTCGAAGACATGCTCGGCCTGTCGCCGCGGGTGCCGAAATTCGTCAAGCGCTTTGGCGAACTGGGGCCCGCGATCGAGCAGGCGGTGAAAAGCTATGCGCAGGAGGTTCGGGCGCGGACCTTTCCGGGAACCGAACACGTCTATCCGATGCGGCCCAGCCAGGGGCCTGCCAGCGTCACCAAGCTCTCCGAGCGCGGCAAGGGGCCTTCGCGGGGGTGAGAGCGGTCTTTCAAGGCGGGCCGCTTTCTCAACCATTATGCACAGGCCAAGGGCGACGGGCGAGGCGCAAAGTCCTATTTTGCCTTGCTCGCGCCACATCATTAAACTAGGTCCGACAAGGCTTTGCGGGGCACTTTGGGCCGGCACGAGGGATAGGGGCCGCGATAAAGGGGCCGCCAAGAGGTCCTTCAATCGGGCCCGAAATCCACGATTTGGCACTGCCGTGGAAGAGCCGGCTTGAAGTTTCAAGGTCCATGACCGGGATAGCTTGCCCGGTTGTGTGAGTGTTGGGGCGAGTTGGGTTTGGGACCGGTTCCGTGAGCGACATTTTCCACGAAGTCGACGAGGAAGTTCGTCGCGAACAACTCAACAAGCTGTGGCAGCGATACGGGAAATATCTCGTGGCGCTCTGCGTTCTCTTCGTCGCCGGCGTGGCCGCCTGGCGCGGCTATGGATGGTGGGAAGCGAAGCAGGCGGCGATATCGGGCGCGGCCTTCGAACAGGCCGCCGAGCTCGCCCAGGCCGGGAAGGTGCAGGAGGCCGAGGCCGCCTTTGCCAAGCTCGCCAGTGACGGCACGCCCGGTTACCGGGTGCTGGCGGGGATGCGCCAAGCTGCCCAATTGGCGCACACGGACACTAAAGCCGCAGTCGCGGCCTACGATCGCATCGCCGCCGACAGCAGCGCCGGCCAGGCCGTCCAGGATTTGGCGGCGATCCGCGCCGCCCTGCTGCTGGTCGACAGCGCCTCCTATGCGGACATGCGCACCCGGCTCGAGCCTTTGACGGCGGGGGACCGGGTCTTCCGCCACAGCGCGCGCGAGCTTCTGGCGCTGTCGGCTTGGAAGTCGGGTGATCTGGCCGCGGCCAAGCAGTGGACCGACCTGATCGTGACCGATCCGCAAACGCCGTCCGGCATGCGCAGCCGCGTCGAAGTTCTGAGCCAGCTGATTTCGGCTGCGACGGCGAAAGGCTAGGGCGATGCAAGCGCAAGGCCGTCCATTCCGTCGTGCCGGTTCAGCGCTTGCGCTTGTGCTCGTCGCGTTGCCGCTGCTTGCCGCCTGCACGCCCGGCGGCCAGTTCGATCCGACCGAGATGTTCAATTCCGACGTATTCGACGCCAAGAAGAAGCTGAGCGGCCAACGCGTACCGGTCTTCCCGGATGGCGTCCCCGGTACGACGACAGGCGTTCCCGCCGATCTCGTCAAGGGCTATCAGCCGCCGCCGGATCCGAGCGATGCGGATGCTTCGCAAACGCCTCCGCCGCCGGCCGGTGCAGCAGAGGCTCCGGCAAAGACGGCGTCAGCCGCTGCGGCTCCGGTCGCGGAAGCCAAGCCCAAGCCGAAGCCGCGGCGCAAGCCCAAGGTCGCGAGCGCGCCGGCAGGGCAAACGCAAAACTCGGTCTGGAATCGAGCCCAGCCCGGTCCCGTCAAGGGCGGCCCGACGCGCATCAATGTCGGCAGCTCCGCCGCACCCGGGCAGAGCGGCGGACAGGACCAAAACGCGGCCGCGGCAACCAATTGGCCGGCGCCGGCCCCGGCCCCGCCGCCGGCGTCAAATGCGGCTCAGACCAACTGGCCGGCTCCGCAGTCGTCAAATGCCGCTCAGGCCAATTGGCCTGCGCCGGCTTCAAACTCGCCAGCCCAGCGCATACAGGAGGATTGGCCGTCGTCCTCCTCAAATGCGTCGGCGCCAAAGACCGCGCAGTAAGCGCGAATGACCGGGAAAGCACGATCCAATCAAGTTGAAGCAGATCAGGCTCTGGATTTTTCGTTGCGGCATGATCTTTCGCCAAGTCGGTCGCCATTCTTCCGGATCGCGTCCTAAGAAGCTATTTGCCACAAAGCCATTTATGCGCGGCACAAGTCTCACGCCTTGCGGCGCCGTCTCGGCTAGAATGAGCGATACCCGTTAGACCTCGGCCCCGTCATGTCCTTCACCATTGCCATTGTCGGCCGCCCCAATGTCGGCAAGTCGACCTTGTTCAACCGGCTGGTCGGCAAGAGGCTGGCGCTGGTCGACGATCTGCCGGGCGTGACGCGCGATCGTCGCGAAGGCGACGCCAAGCTTGGCGATCTTGAATTCAAGGCGGTCGATACCGCCGGCCTCGAAGATGCCGAGCGCGATACCCTGTCGGCGCGCATGCAGGCCCAGACCGCGGCCGCGGTCGCGCAGGCCGATGCGGTGCTGTTCGTCGTCGATGCGCGGGCCGGTGTCACCCCGGCCGATCGCGCTTTCGCAGATCTGGTGCGCAAATCCGGCAAGCCCGCCATTGTCGTCGCCAACAAAAGCGAAGGTCGCGCCGGCATGGACGGCGCGTTCGAGGCCTACACGCTCGGCCTCGGCGATCCGGTCGCCGTCAGCGCCGAACACGGCGAAGGCCTTGCCGATCTTTACGAGGCGTTGCGCGCGGCGTTGCCCGAAGCCACGGCGGAACACGACGAAGACGAGCCGGAAGAGGACGTCGCAGCCGCGGCGGAGCAGCAGCCGATCCGCATCGCCATTGTCGGGCGTCCCAATACCGGCAAGTCGACCCTGATCAATCGCCTTCTCGGCGAGGAGCGGCTCTTGACCGGCCCCGAAGCCGGCATCACCCGCGACGCCATCGCCGTCGACCTCACTTGGGAAGGCCGGCGATTTCGCATTCACGACACTGCGGGCCTGCGCCGCCGCTCGCGGATCGAGGAGAAGCTCGAGAAGCTGTCCGTCGCCGACACGCTCAACGCCGTCCGCTTCGCCGAAGTGGTGATCGTCCTGATCGACGCGCAGGCGCCGTTCGAGGAACAGGACACCCGCATTGCCGATCTCGTCGAGCGGGAAGGGCGCGCCATCGTGATCGCCATCAACAAATGGGACACCGTCGAAGCCGAGCCCGGCGCGCTGTCGCGGCTGCGGACTTCGGTCGATCACATGCTGCCGCAGATCAAAGGCGTTCCTGTTGTCGTTCTATCTGCGAAGACGGGCAACGGTCTCGACAAGCTGATGGAAGCGGTGATGAAGGCGCATGCGGTGTGGAACCGCCGCTTGCCGACGGCGGCGCTGAATCGTTTCCTTGGCGATGCCATCTCGGCCAATCCGCCGCCGGCGATCAGCGGCCGCAAATTCCGCCTCGATTACATCACGCAGCCGAAGTCGCGGCCGCCGACCTTCGTGCTGTTCTGCGCACGCGCGGAAGCGCTGCCGGAAACCTATCGCCGCTATCTGATCAATGGGCTGCGCGAAAACTTCGCACTGCCGGGCACGCCGATCCGGCTGGCGCTGCGGGCCAAGGCCAATCCTTTCGCCAAGAGGAAGCGGCGCCGGTAAATCACCTGGGCCTTAAGCCGGCGGCTGAAAGTCCATCAGCCTGCGCTCGGGGAAATCGTAAAGCCTACCGGTTTCGGAAAAGCCCGGCTGGCACAGTTCGACGATCTTCTCCACGACCTCTTCCGGCGTCGGCAGGGTCATCGGGTCTTCGCCCGGCATCACCTGCGCCCGCATGCGGGTGCGCGTCGGGCCGGGATTGAACAGATTGACGCGCAGCGGTGTCGACTCCGTTTCCGCTGCATAGGTGCGCGCGAGCGCGTTGAGCGCGGCCTTCGAGGCTGAATAAGGCCCGGCATAGGCGCGCGCATTGGTGGCGGCGCCGGAGGTCACGAAAACGGCGCGGCCGGCTTTGGCGCGCCGCAGGAGGGGATCCATGGCGCGGATGAGATGGAAATTCGCGGTGACATTGATGGCAAAGGCGTCGTCCCAGGCCTGCGGCTCGATGTGACCGAGCGGCGAGCGCTGGCCGCCGATCGCGGCATTGCCGATCAGGATGTCGAGGCGCTGATAGCGCTCGTTGAGCGCCGCGGCGAGCCGGTAAAAGCCGGGATAGTCGCGCATGTCGAGCGGCACCAGCGTCGCCGAACTGCCGAGCTTCTTCGCCTCGTCGTCGATTTCTTCGAGGCCGCCGACGGTGCGCGCCACCGCGACGATATGGGCGCCGTCGCGGGCCAGGGCGAGCGCGGCGGCGCGGCCGATGCCGCGCGAGGCGCCGGTGACCAGCGCAATACAATCGGCGAGAGGCTTTGACATGCTCTGCGGCGGATCAGCTCGCCTCGGCGAGCAGCGAGAGCTGTCGCGGCGCGGCGTCCTGAGCGGTGCGGTCGGTGAGCGCGGTGGGATATTCGCCGGTGAAGCAATGGTCGGTGAATTGCGGCCGCTCCGGGTTGCGGCTCTTCTCGCCCATGGCGCGGTAGATGCCGTTCACCGACAGGAAGGCAAGCGAATCCGCGCCGATGAATTTGCGCATGTCTTCGAGACTGTGGGTCGCGGCAAGAAGCTTGTCCTGCTCGGGCGTGTCGATGCCGTAATAATCGGGATGGGTGATCGGCGGCGAAGCGATGCGGAAATGCACTTCGCGCGCGCCGGCGTCCCGCATCATTTTCACGATCTTCACCGACGTGGTGCCGCGCACGATGGAATCGTCGATCAGCACGATGCGCTTGCCGGCGACGACGGCGCGGTTGGCGCTGTGCTTCAGCCGCACGCCAAGCTGGCGGATCTGCTGGGTCGGCTCGATGAAGGTGCGGCCGACATAGTGATTGCGGATGATGCCGAGCTCGTAGGGAATTTTCGATTCCTGGGCATAACCGATCGCCGCCGGCACGCCGGAATCCGGCACCGGCACGACGACGTCGGCCGCGGCGGGCGCCTCACGGGCCAATTCGGCGCCGCTCGCCTTGCGCACATCATAGACGCTGCGGCCGCCGATGATCGAATCCGGCCGTGCGAAATAGATGTATTCGAAGATGCAGGGCCGCGGCGGCATGGCCGGGAAGGGCTTGTAGGAATGCGCGCCGTCCTCGTCGAAAATCAGCACCTCGCCGTTGTCGACGTCACGCACATATTGCGCGCCGATGATGTCGAGCGCGCAGGTCTCCGAGGTGAGGATCGGGCAGCCGTCGAGTTTGCCGAGAACCAGCGGGCGGATGCCGAGCGGGTCGCGCGCGCCGACGAGCTTCTTGTTGGTGAGACCGACGAAGGCGTAGGAGCCTTCGAGCATGCGCAAGCCTTCGATGAGACGGTCCACAAAACGATTGCGGCCCGAGCGGGCCACCAGATGCAGGATCACCTCGGTGTCGGTGGTCGACTGCATCATGGCGCCTTCGCGCACCAGTTGCCGCCGCAGCGTCAGCCCATTGGTGAGATTGCCGTTATGGCCGACGGCGAAGCCGCCGGCGTTCAGTTCGGCGAACAGCGGCTGCACGTTGCGCAGGATGGTTTCGCCGGTCGTCGAATAGCGCACATGACCGACCGCGGTGGTGCCGGGCAGCCGATCGATCACTTCGCGCCGCGAGAAGGTATCGCCGACCAGGCCCAGGCGGCGCTCGGAATGGAAGCGCTTGCCGTCATAGGAGACGATGCCGGCGGCTTCCTGGCCGCGATGCTGGAGCGCATGCAGCCCCAGCGCCGTGATCGCGGCTGCGTCGGGATGGCCGAAAATGCCGAACACGCCGCATTCCTCGCGCAACCGGTCCGCATCAGGATCGAAGACGTCAGCAGGTTCGGTCATGATCTTTGCGATCCTTGTCGCGTCAGCTGTGCTGGTCCGGCGTTGCGCCCGGAGCGTCGTTATCGCCCGGATGCTGCTTTTTCAGCTTGTTTAAGATGGTGCTCTCGGGGTCGTCCGGCAACATCGACATCAGCCATTGTCCGGCGCCGGCCAGTACAACCCGCGATTTGGCGCTTTTCACCCAGTCCGGCTGACTGCGGTCGGGCACCAGCCAGGTGAAGAACTGGAAGGCGATCACGACGATGATCAGCCCGCGGCCGAGTCCGAACAGAAAGCCCAGCGTGCGGTCGAGCGCGCCGACCCGGCTGTCGAGCACCATGTCCGACACCCGGATGGTCAGGACCGAGACGACAAGGAGTGTCAGCAGGAAGACCCCGCCAACCACGGCGACGGCGGCGACGATATCGTTGTTGAAGTACTGTTTGGCGAGCGGCAGCAGCTTGCCGTAGGAATAAAGCGTGGCGCCGGCCGCGAGCACCCAGGCGGCGATGGACAGGACCTCGCGCATGAAGCCGCGAACCATCGCGAGCAGCCCCGAGATCAACATCACGACGAGAAGAATGATATCGAGCAGCGAAATCGGCATCGGTTAACAGTCCGCCCGCTCGTGTCCCGATTCCCCGATGCGCAACCGCCCGCGGCCAAGGCTCATGCGTATCCCGGAATCAGCGAAGACACCAGCAACTCTATGACCCAAGTACGGTTTTACGGCCCGACCTTCCCGCTTATGGTTGCCGCCCGGTTTCAGGAAAGTTGCCTCCGCCGCGCCTGACGTCGGTCCGCCCATCAGCCGCGTGTATAGCCGGGCTCCGGCACCGCGTCACCCGTCTTCTCATGCGCTCAACAGGCGCATTCCGGACGTTCGATTTTGCGCATGGCCTTATCGGAAAACCGCGCTCTATACGCGGATCAAGGCAAGGGATGCTTTTCCGGAACATGCGTTAACCGTCCCGGCCGCCGAAGCGGCGCGGCGCATGGGTGGGTGCATGGGTGGGCGCACGGGTGGATGCATGGGTGCGTCCTTCGGTGCGCGCCTGCGTGCCGTCTCGGGTCCCGTCGCGGGCGATTTCGGCGACGAGGCTGCTCAGCGAACCGACCGCCGACAGCGTCACGCCGTCCGGCGCCTCGTTGCGCGCGGCCTCCGGCACCATGGCTTTGGTGAAGCCGAGCTTTTGCGCCTCTTTCAGTCGCGGCGCGGTCTGCGCCACCGGCCGCACCGCGCCGGACAGCGAGATTTCGCCGAAATAGACCGCGTCGGCGGGCAAGGGCGCATGCGCGAGGGAGGACACGAGCGCCGCCGCGGCGGCGAGGTCCGCCGCCGGCTCCTGGATGCGAAGTCCGCCGGCGACATTGAGATAGACGTCGTGGCCGGACAAGCGCACGCCGCAATGCGCCTCCAAGACCGCAAGCACCATCGACAGCCGGCTTTGGTCCCAGCCCACGACGGCGCGGCGCGGCGTGCCGAGCGAGGTCGGGGCGACGAGCGCCTGGATTTCAACCAGAAGCGGCCGCGTGCCCTCGATGCCGGCGAACACCGCCGCACCGGGGCTGCCGAGGTCGCGTTCGGACAGAAACAGTTCGGAGGGATTGGCGACTTCGCGCAGGCCCGAGCCGGTCATCTCGAAGACGCCGATCTCGTCGGTCGGGCCGAATCGATTCTTCATGGCGCGCAGGATGCGGAATTGCTGCGAGCCTTCGCCTTCGAAGGACATCACCGCATCGACCATGTGCTCGACGACGCGGGGGCCGGCAATCTGACCGTCTTTGGTGACATGGCCGACCAGGATCACCGCCGTGCCGCTGCGCTTGGCGAAGCGGATCAGTTCGCCGGCCGAGCCGCGCACTTGCGTCACCGTGCCGGGCGATGCCTCGACCGTCTGCGTCCACATGGTCTGGATTGAATCGATGACGAGGAGCCGCGGCGCTGCGCCTTGCGACAACGTGGCGATGATGTCCTCGACCGAAGTCTCCGCCGCCACTTCGACCGCGGCTTCGGCGAGCCCAAGCCGTTCGGCGCGCAGCCGCACCTGCGCGACGGCCTCCTCGCCGGAGATGTAGACGGCGCGATGCCGGTTGCGCGCAAAGGCTGCCGCGACCTCGAGAAGCAGGGTCGACTTGCCGATGCCGGGGTCGCCGCCGAGCAGAAGCACCGAACCGCGGACGAGGCCGCCGCCGGTGACACGGTCGAACTCGGCAATGCCGGACGGCAGCCGCGGCGCCTGCGCACTTTCGCTGCTCTTGATCTGCTCGATGGCGAAGACGCGTCCCTTGTGCGGCGAGCGGCGCGGTCCTTCCGGCATTTCCTCGACGATCGTGTTCCACTCACCGCAGGATTCGCATTTGCCGGCCCAGCGTGCGGTCGCCGCACCGCAGTTCTGGCAGATGAAGTTCGGTGCGCGCGCCGCCATTTCATCCGCCGCGATAGACGAGGTGACAGCGCGGGCCGAGCCGCGTGAGAATCTCATAGCCGATGGTGCCCGCTGCAGCGGCGACGTCATCGACGCCGATCCCGTCGCCGATGAGCGTCGCATGGTGGCCACGATGCGCGGCGCCGGCCGGAAGATCGGTGATGTCGATGCAGGTCAGGTCCATCGAAATGCGCCCGACGATCGGGCAGCGCTGTCCGGCGATGATCGCGCTGCCGCCTGGACGATCATCCGATCCACCACCGGCGCGAACGAGGCCATCGGCATAGCCGAGCGCAACGACGGCAATGCGGGTAGGGCGCCTCGCCGTCCAGGTGGCGCCGTAGCCGACCGTCTCGTCCGGCGCGACGTTGCGGATTTGCAGAATGCGGCCGGTCAATTCGACCACGCCTTGCATCGGATTGGCTTTGCCCGGCGTCGGATTGACGCCGTAGAGGGCGGCTCCCGGTCGCGCCAGATCGCAATGCGCCGTGTCGCCGAGAAAAATGCCGGAAGAATTCGCCAGCGAAGCCGGAATGCCGCTGTAGAGCGCGCGCAATTCGCGAAACAATTTGATCTGCGTTTCGTTCAGCGGATGCTCGGGCGTATCGGCGCAGGCGAGGTGGCTCATGATCAGCGCAATGCCGTGATTTTCGGTCTGCGCGCGCGGCGCCAGCGCCGCGGCTTCCTCCGGTGTGATGCCGAGCCGGCGCATGCCGGTATCGATATGCAGCGCCGCGCCGCCGCGCCAGGAATTCGCGCTGACGAAAGCATCCCATTCGGCAAGCTCGGTGGTGGAATTGATCACCGGCCGCGCATTGATCTCGAGAAAGGCGTCGCCCCAATCCGCCGCGTAGCCGTCGAGCACATAGATCGTGGCCCCGGGAGCGCACGAGCGCACCGCGCGCGCTTCCGCCATGTCGGCGACGAAGAACGTCTTGCAGCCGGCTTTTGCCAGCGTCGCGGTCACCGGCTCGAGGCCGAGCCCATAGGCATTGGCCTTGACCACGCCGGCGCATTCCGCCGTGAGCAGCTCACGGACCAGCGTGCGCCAATTCGCTTCGATCGCGGCAAGATCGATGGTCAGCGTGCCGCCGGTTTCGGCGGCGGCCGGAGAGGGGACGTGTTCCGGAACTGGGATCGCAAGCGCCATGCCCCGCCTTATGGCTGCTGCCGCGGCAGGGGTAAAGCGGCATGGTGGAGTGGCTGGATTCTGCTCATGATTCCGCGCGTGGCCTTGTCGGAAAACCGGTGCCCACCCACGGATCACGTCCAGGGGCATGCCTTGCCGGATCGTGCGCTAGAAGTTCGGCCGATGTACGGTGTCAAGGTTGGCGAAGCGTGTGACCGCGGAATCGAATTGCAATTCAACTGTCCCGGTCGGGCCGTGGCGCTGCTTGCCGATAATGACTTCGGCTTTGCCTTCGACGCGTTCGCCTTCGGCCAGCCACTCGTTGAACTTTTCCCGGTTTGCTTCCGTCGGCTTGCGCATCTGATGGTAATATTCTTCGCGAAACACGAACATCACGACGTCGGCGTCCTGTTCGATCGAGCCTGATTCGCGCAGGTCCGAGAGCTGCGGGCGCTTGTCGTCGCGGCTTTCGACCTGGCGCGACAATTGCGACAGCGCCAGGATCGGAATGTTGAGCTCTTTGGCGAGCGCTTTCAGGCGCGTGGTGATTTCCGTAATTTCCTGCACGCGGTTCTCGCTGGAGCGGCGGCTCGAACCGGTCAGCAACTGCACGTAGTCGATCACCAAGAGATCGAGTCCGCGCTGGCGTTTGAGCCGCCGCGCGCGCGCCGCCAATTGCCCGATCGACAAGCCGCCGGTCTCGTCGACATAGAACGGCAGGCTCTGCAATTCGATCGAAATGTCTTTGATCTTTTCGAAGTCGCCTTCGTCGATGCCGCCGCGCCGGATCTTGTTGGATGGAATGCCGGTCTGTTCGGCAATGATACGGGTGGCGAGCTGCTCGGCCGACATTTCCAGCGAAAAGAAGCCGACGATGCCGCCATTGGCTGCCGCAGTTTGGCCGTCGGGTCGCGTCTCAGGCACGTAGGTTCTGGCGACGTTATAGGCAATGTTGGTGGCAAGCGCGGTTTTGCCCATGCCGGGGCGGCCGGCCAGGATGATCAGGTCGGACGCCTGCAACCCGCCCATGCGGGCATCGAGATCGGTGAGACCGGTGGCAAGCCCCGACAGGCTGCCGTCGCGCTGATAAGCGCGCGCCGCCATATCGACCGCGGTGGTGAGCGCCTGGGCGAAGCGCTGGAAGCCGGAATCGTAGCGTCCGGTCTCGGCGATCTCGTAAAGCTTGCGCTCGGCGTCTTCGATATGCTGCAGCGGCGTGGAATCGACCGGCGCGTCATAGGCGAGATTGACCATGTCCTCGCCGATCATGATGAGATCGCGGCGGACCGAGAGGTCGTAGATGGTGCGGCCGTAATCCTGCGCGTTGATGATGGTCGTCGCCTCGGCGGCGAGCCGCGCCAGGTATTGATTGACCGACAGCCCGGCAATGTCGATGTCGCCGGGCAGAAATGTCTTCAACGTCACCGGCGTCGCCAGCTTGTTGGCGCGCACCAAGCCGCTGGCGAGCTCGTAGATGCGCTGATGAATCGGTTCGAAGAAGTGTTTCGGCTCGAGAAAGTCGGAAACCCGGTAGAACGCTTCGTTATTGACCAGGATGGCGCCGAGCAGCGCCTGCTCCGCCTCAATATTGTGCGGCGCCGAACGGAACGTCGGTTCCGGCGGGGCTTGTTTGCGTGCTGTCGAATCGAAGGCTGGCATGGTCCCGATCAAAGCAATAGTCGGCTGTGGCCGGAATACGGCACGTGAGGATCGTGTTGTGATTACGCAACATTGCGGGGCATTTAACAGAAGTGAAACTGTTAACAGAAGCGGAACTGCAGTCAGCGGCGCGCCAAAGTGAGCGGCACCAGAAACCGCACGCAACAGGGACGCTTTCGATAATCCAGCGGCACAACGATTGGAAACGCTCGTTGCCGGTTTCCCCACTACCCACTGTCAGGCAGTGAGCACAAAGACGACTTCGCTTTATGCTTGACGCAGGTTTGCGGCGGCGTAAAGGCGAAAGTCACTCGCCGGCGAGCCGTAGCGGCGCGGCATGGCGTGTCTCGATGTCCCGCAGCCGCGCTTCCTCCTGCGCGATGTAATCGCGCGTTTGCGGGGCGACGCCCTTGCGCTTGGCAATCTGGATCTGGAACACGACCATATCGCCTTCGCGAAACGCCATTTCGGAGCAGGCGAGGTAGAATTCCCACATCCGCACAAAGCGCTGGTCGTAAAGCTTCACCGCCTCGTCGCGGTGGGCGAGGAAGCGCTCGCGCCACGCCTTCAGCGTCTCGGCATAGTGCAGTTGCAGGACTTCGACATCGGTCACGATGAGCTGCGCGCGCTCGATCGCGGGCAGGACCTCGGAGAGCGCCGGGATATAGCCGCCCGGGAAGATGTATTTGGCGATCCAGGGATTGGTGATGCCCGGCCGGCTTGAGCGGCCGATTGAATGCAGGACGGCGAGGCCGTCGTCGGCAAGAAGCTTCGAGAATTTGTCGAAGAACGTGCCGTAGAAGCCGACGCCGACGTGTTCGAACATGCCGACCGAAACGATGCGGTCGAACGTGCCTTCGACGTCGCGATAATCGATCAGGCGGAAATTCGTCTCTCGGGTGAGGCCGCGTTCCAGGGCACGGCTTTGCGCGACCTGGAATTGCTCCTGCGACAGCGTGATTCCGGTGACCTGGGCGCCAGTATTTTCGGCGAGATAGAGCGCAAGCCCGCCCCAGCCGCAGCCGATGTCGAGCACCTTGGCGCCGGCCGGCGGACACAGCTTCGCGGCCAGATGCCGCCGCTTGGCGAGCTGGGCGTCGTCGAGCGACTGGTCCGGGTTTTCGAAATAGGCACAGCTATATTGGCGGTCGCCGTCGAGGAAGAGCGAATAGAGCCGGCCGTCGAGATCGTAGTGATGGGCCACGTTCTGGCGCGCCCGCGCGCGCGGATTGTACTGCTGCAGCCGGCGGAACAGATGGCGGAGCTGGTGCGGCAGCCAGGCCCAATTCGCGGCGCCGATGCGTTCCTGGCGCAGCAGCACAGCCAGAACATCGGCAATCGAGCCCTGCTCGACGACGAAGCTGCCGTCCATATAGGCTTCGCCGAGCTTCAATTCCGGATCGAGCAGCATGGCGCGCTGAGCCGCTGCGGTGGTAAAGCGCACCGCGATAGCCGGGCCGCTGCCGTCGCCGAATGTGCGAGTTATTCCGTTTGCCGTCGTGACCTTCAAAGACCCGCGGCGAATATACTTTTGCAGAAAAATGAGCAGCAACCGGTCCACGGCCGCCTCCACGCCTCACAACACACCCTTGCGCAATATGCGACGAACAGCGCCATGTTCCGCATTGCGGCCATTTTGCCGCTCGATAGCTATCGCGCCCCCTAGGGTGTGATTGATTGCCGTGATTAAAACAAAATCCTCGTCGACCAGCAATGCCGCGAAGGTATGACTGTCCGCCGCGAGGCTGGCCTCGCATTTGGCAGATTGGCTCAAGTATGATCGCTCATTTTGCAATGCACAGGTCTCAGCGTCTCAAGCTGGCAAAGCCCGGGGGGAGCTGCGTGTTCCGCCATTTTGCGCCGATGATCGGCCTTTTTGCCACATGCGGCTTCGCGCTTTGCACCGTCCCGGCGCAGGCCCAGGTCAATATCGATCAGGGCAAATCGGCGGCCGAGATGTTTTCCGGCGATTGCGCGACCTGCCATAAGAGCGCCAAGGGGCTGGCGAATGGCCGTGGCAGCGGGGCCCTCACAGGCTTTCTGCGCGAACATTATACGTCGAGTCCCCAGCAGGCCGCTTCGCTCGCTGCTTACGTCCTTGGCGCAGGCTCCGGGCCGGCGCCGGCAGCGAATTTGAAGCCGGGGGCGGGGCCGGCCGAATCGAAGACCACCGAGGCCAAGCCGGAGACCCGGCAGGAAACCAGGCAGGAGACCAGGCCCGGCGAAAGGACCCGTCCGGGACGGTCCGAGCCCGGTACGACGGCAAAACTGCAGTCGCCCGAGCAGGATACCAAGCAAGACACTAAGCAAGACACCAAGGTCGAGGCTGAGCCGGCCCATGAACCGGGAGCAGCGACTGCCGGGCGCAAGCCGGCTGCCGGCAGGCACGAGCCGCGATCGGTCACGGCGAGTCGCGGCGCACGGCAGGAGCCGCAAGCCCCGCCGCGCGCGCCCGAAGCGGCGCCCGTGACAGCGCCCATGACAGCACCGATGACAGCGCCCGTGGCGACGCCTGAGACCAATCCGGCCCCGGTCGCGACCGCGCCGGCCGCGCCCGCGACGGAGACATCAAGTCCGGAGCGTTCGACCGAGCCGCCGCCGGCCATGCCCGTCACCGCCTCCGCGCCGAGCGCGGCTCCGGACTCCGGCTCGGCGCCGCCGATCGCTACGCCTGCAAATTCGGAAACAAACCCCTCCGCAAGCGCCGCGGCGCCGACTGGAGCGCCGCCGGCCGATGAGGCGGAGCCGGCGGACAACGCGCCGGTCCCGCGCGACGATATTCCGGATTAGAGCCGGACGCATCGTGCGCAAAATGCAAGAGCGGCAATCGCTTCGGCCCGAAGCAACTGCCGCTCTGACAACGTCCGTCGTGACTTGATTATTTCTCGTCGGCGTTCGGCGCAGCCTCGGCTGCGTCTTCGCTTTCTTCCGGCTTCGCCCCTTCGGCGCCCGGCTCGAAGAACGACTCGGCGGTGGCGAGCGCGACCTCTTGCTCGGTCGGCTCACGCAATTGCGTCATGTCCTCGCCGCGGGCGATGCGCTCGGCTTCGTCGGCATTGCGAGCGACGATGACGGTGATCGAAGACTCGATCTCCGGATGCAGCGACAGCGGCACCTTGTGCTGGCCGATCATCTTGATCGGCGAATGCAGCTCGATCTGGTTGCGGGTGACTTGGAAGCCGGACGCGGTGATCAGGGCGACGATATCGCGTGGCGACACCGAGCCGAACAACTGGCCGGCTTCCGACGCCTGGCGCAGCACCGTGAAGCTCTTGCCGTCGATCTTGTCGGCGACCTGGCCCGCATCGGCCTTCGCCGCGGCGGAGCGCGCCTGAAGGTCGGCTTTCATGCCTTCGAAACGGGTGCGGTTCTCGTCGGTGGCGCGCAGCGCCTTGCCCCGCGGCAGCAGGAAATTGCGGGCAAAGCCGTCTTTGACGCGCACGACATCGCCCATCTGGCCGAGCCGCGAGATACGTTCCAGGAGGATCACTTCCATTGCGGCCTCCCTTAGCGGATCACGTAGGGCAGCAGGCCCAGGAAACGCGCACGCTTGATCGCTTGCGCCAGCTCACGCTGCTTCTTGGCCGACACCGCGGTGATGCGGCTCGGCACGATCTTGCCGCGCTCCGACACGAAACGCTGCAGCAGCTTGACGTCCTTGTAGTCGATCTTCGGGGCGTTGGCGCCGGAGAATGGGCAGCTCTTGCGGCGGCGGAAGAACGGACGGCGGCCGCCAGCGCCTTGCGGTGACATTGCCATGGTTATTCCTCCGTAGCGGTTGTTGCGGGCTCGTCGCCCTCGCGCGGGCGCCGTTCGCGGCCACGGTCACCGCGGTCAAAACGGTCGCCGCGATCACCGCGGTCGCCACGATCACCACCGAAGCGGTCGCCGCGGTCAAAGCGGTCGCCACGGTCGAAACGATCGCCACGGCGCTCGTCACGGTCACGATCGCGCTCGGCGCGCCGCATCATGGCGGAGGGGCCTTCTTCCAGCGCCTCGACCCGGATGGTCAGATAGCGCAGGACGTCTTCGTTGAGGCGTTCCAGGCGCTCGATCTCGTTGATTGCCGCCGGCGGCGCGTCGAGGTCCATCAGCGTGTAATGGGCCTTGCGGTTCTTGCGCAGCCGATAGGAGAGCGACTTCACGCCCCAGTATTCGGTTTTCTTGACCGACCCGCCGAGACCTTCGATGACGCCTTTCAATTGCGCGGTCAATTCCTCGACCTGCTGCGCGCTGGCGTCCTGGCGCGCAAGATAGACGTGTTCATAGAGCGGCATGGCTGCCCTTTCCTCTGTCGTTGTGCCCGCCCTGGCGCGAAGCCCCTCGAACCCTTCGGGAAAGGCTCGAATGCTCTGAAGGCGGGGACACCGGACGTCGGACCCAAAACTGGCGGAAGCGCCGTATTTTGCAGTCCTACCGCGAGCTTTCGTGCGCCGCCGAGAAATCGGTTAACCAATTCCTGCGGTTTTGCGCTTGGAAAAGCGGCCGTCCGTTCAGCCCCCGGCCGGGGTCGAGCGGAAGGCGGCCTTATACGCGGCTTTCCGAGAAAGGCAAGTTCGCAAGTGCAGGCGAGTGCAGTTTCCGTCGGAGTTTCCGTGCGTCAGGAACGGGCCCGCGCCGGGCTCCTGGAGCGGATCTCGGGCCCGCTCGGGTGGCCTTCGACTTTCTGAATCAATTCGGCAAGGCGGACTGCGAGTTCCACGCCTTCCCGCAACTGCGCGTCCGAAGGCGCCGACTGCGCCGCCTTGCGCAGCTTTTGAATTTTGGCCAGCAGCGCTTCCAGGCTTGCGGTAAGCAGCTTCTGGCGAAACGCCGGATCGGACCGGGCGCGCGCCAGATCTTCCTCGTTCACCCCTGGAAAAGTGCTCATCGCAAGCGTCCGCGCAAACGCGCCTGGGCCGGCGCTTTGGGGCGAAGGCGGCCCAAAAAGGCAGCTTCTGCGGCGGTCTCGCCCCACGACCGGGTAGCCTAACAGTACGCGGTTGTTGTTTTCTTACCCCGGCGCGCCGGTTTCCGGTTTCCCTTGACAACCCCGGCTTCGCGGTATCTTTCGCCGCTTCCGAAACAGGCGGCAGCGCGGCAAGGGCCGAAGCGCGGCAAGGGCGGCACTCTATCGATGACCACGGCGTTTGTTTTCCCCGGACAGGGCAGCCAGACGGTCGGCATGGGCAAGGCGCTCGCCGATGCGTTTCCGAGCGCACGGCGGGTCTTCGACGAGGTCGATACGGCGCTCGGCGAGCGCCTCAGCGACGTTATTTGGAACGGGCCGAGCGATACGCTGACGCTCACTGAAAACGCGCAGCCGGCGCTGATGGCGGTGTCGCTCGCGACGATGCGCGTGCTCGAAGCTGAAGCCGGTGTCGACCTCAAGCGTGATGCCGCGTTCGTCGCTGGCCATTCGCTCGGCGAATATTCGGCGCTTGCCGCCGCGCGCGCTCTGTCGATCAGTGACGCGGCGCGGCTGTTGCGGATCCGCGGCCTCGCCATGCAGAAGGCGGTCCCGGTCGGCAAGGGCGCGATGGCGGCGCTGATCGGGCTCGAGCTGAGTGACGTGAGATCGATCGCAGCCGAGGCGCAGAGCGCCGGCATTTGCGCCGCCGCCAACGACAATGGCGGCGGGCAGGTCGTGCTGTCGGGCGACAAGCTCGCCGTCGAGCGTGCCGTCGAGGTCGCCAAGGCGCGCGGCGCCAAGCGCGCGATGCTCTTGCCGGTCTCCGCTCCCTTCCATTGCAGCCTGATGCAACCGGCCGCCGAAGCCATGGCGGAGGCGCTGGCGAAGGTCACGGTCCATCCGCCGGTCGTTCCGCTCGTCGCCAACGTGCTGGCGCGGCCGATCAGCGATCCCGCCGAGATCGTCAAAAGCCTGGTCGAGCAGGTGACCGGTACGGTGCGTTGGCGCGAGTCCGTTCAATTCATGGCGCAAGCCGGTGTGACGACCTTCTACGAAGTCGGCGCCGGCAAAGTGCTCACCGGCCTGAACAGGCGCATTGCCGATGCCGCGACCGCATCCGCGATCGGCGTACCCGACGACATCAGCCGCTATAAAGCCGTGCGCGGCGCGGCCTAGGCAACAGGGACAGCAGATGTTCGACCTCACCGGAAAGACCGCGCTTGTCACCGGCGCCACCGGCCCGATCGGCGGCAGCATCGCCCGCACGTTGCATGGCCAGGGCGCCACCGTCGCGCTGTCGGGGACCCGGCGCGAGGTGCTCGACAAGCTCGCCGGCGAGCTCGGCGTCCGCGTGCATGTGCTGCCCTGTAATCTCGCCGATCCGGCCGAAATCGAAACGCTGGTGCCGCGCGCGGAAGAGGCCATGGGCCAGCTCGATATTCTGGTGGCCAATGCCGGCGTCACGCGGGACAATCTCTTGGTGCAATTGCGCGACGAAGACTGGGATCAGGTCATCGCCGTCAATCTGACGGCGACCTTCCGTCTGGCGCGCGCCGCGGTGAAAGGCATGATGCGGCGGCGTTTCGGGCGCGTTATCGCCATCACCTCGGTGGTCGGTGCGACCGGCAATGCCGGACAGGGCAACTATGTCGCCGCCAAAGCCGGCATCACCGGCATGATCAAGGCGATCGCCCAGGAATATGCCAAGCGCGGCGTCACCGCCAATTGCGTCGCGCCGGGATTCATCGTCACGCCGATGACCGACAAACTCAACGACAAGCAGCGCGAGACGATCCTCGCGAAAATTCCGGCCAGCCGCGCCGGCACCACCGCGGAAGTCGCGGCTGCGGTCGCATTTCTGGCTTCGAATGAAGCGGCTTATGTGACCGGGCAAACTTTGCATGTGAATGGCGGCATGGCCATGATCTGAGCGGTCGTCCGATGCCGGTGCAGATTGATGATTTAGGCCGTGATTTGAAGATGATAGGAGCGACGCCAGCGGAAATTCGGCCGCGCTGGTCAACGCGAATGAAGTATGGTAACCGAACCAAAATCGGGCTGGGGGAGCCGGAATGCCGGAGAGCGGGGCAGCACCATCCGCCTCTGATCGGTGTCGACCCAATTGAGCTTGTCGACCCCCCGTCGGCAGGTTCATTGAAAAGCTTGTGTTCGAACGAGACTAGGTTGCGAGACCAGTTGATTGGGTCGCGTTGAAAGATGAGGTTGGAACGATGAGTGACATTGGCGAGCGGGTGAAGAAAATTGTCGTTGAGCACCTCGGCGTCGAGCCCGACAAGGTGACGGAAAGCGCCAGCTTCATCGACGATCTCGGCGCCGACAGTCTCGACACCGTCGAGCTCGTCATGGCGTTCGAGGAAGAATTTGGCTGCGAGATTCCCGACGATGCGGCTGAAACCATTTTGACGGTCGGCGACGCGATCAAGTTCCTTGAGAAGAACGCGAAAAGCTGATTGCCGGATTTTTGCTGTCAATTGCCGTATGAATTGGGCGCGACACCGCGGCAACCGCGCGCAACAATGCGCCGGCGGGCGCGCCGAGGAATTCAGTACGCGTAACCTTTTGACCGCGTCCGGGCGCAAAGCCCGGCGGGAGCTTTCTTGATGAGACGCGTCGTCGTCACAGGTCTTGGTCTGGTGACGCCGCTCGGCGGCAATGTCGACACGACGTGGCAGCGCCTCACCGCCGGTGAGAGCGGCATCACGCGCGTCGAGAGATTCGATGTCTCTGACATCACCTGCAAAATCGCGGGCCAAGTGCCGCGCGGCGACGGCGCGAACGGCACCTTCAATCCCGACGTCTGGATGGAGCCGAAGGAGCAGCGCAAGGTCGACGACTTTATTATCTATGCCATGGGGGCGGCGACCCAGGCGCTCAATGACGCCGACTGGCATCCGCAGAACTACGAGGATCAGATCACCAGCGGCGTCTTGATCGGCTCGGGTATTGGCGGCGTCGAAGGCATCGCCGAGACGGCGATCTTGTTGCGCGACCGCGGTCCGCGCCGGGTGTCGCCGTTCTTCATTCCAGGCCGCCTGATCAATCTTGCCTCCGGCTACGTCTCGATTACCCATGGTCTCAAAGGGCCCAACCACGCCGTGGTCACCGCCTGCTCGACCGGCGCGCATGCAATCGGCGATGCCGGCCGGTTGATCGCGCTCGGCGACGCCGACGTGATGGTGGCTGGCGGCACGGAGTCGCCGGTCAATCGCATTTCGCTTGCCGGCTTTGCCGCGTGTCGCGCACTGTCGACCGGATTCAACGATACACCGCAAAAAGCCTCGCGGCCCTACGACCGCGACCGCGACGGTTTCGTGATGGGCGAGGGCGCCGGCGCCGTTGTGCTCGAGGAATATGAGCACGCCAAGCGGCGCGGCGCACGCATCTATGCCGAACTGGTCGGCTATGGTCTGTCCGGCGACGCCTATCACATCACCTCGCCGTCGGAGGACGGCGACGGCGCTTATCGCTGCATGACGGCGGCGCTGCGCCGCGCCGGCATTTCGGCGGGCGATATCGACTATATCAACGCCCACGGCACCTCGACGCCGGTCGGCGACGAAATCGAGTTGAAGGCGGTCGAGCGCGTCGTCGGCAATGCCGCCGGCCGTATCTCGATGTCGTCGACCAAATCCTGCATCGGTCATTTGCTCGGCGCCGCGGGCGCGGTCGAGGCGATTTTTTGCCTGCTCGCCATGCGCGACGAGATCGTGCCGCCGACGATCAATCTGGACAATCCGTCGGTCGCGACCGCGATCGACCTGGTGGCGCACAAGGCGAAGAAGCGGCCAGTCACCATTGCGCTGTCCAATTCATTCGGCTTCGGCGGCACCAACGCCTCGCTCGTGTTCCGTCGCGTGTAGGCAACCGAGCACCGTTCCGCCTTATTTGCTCCTCACTCGCTTGCGATTCACTGAGTTGATTTGCCACCAGTCCTAGCACTGGGCAGACCGGGCAGAATCTGCGAACATCGCTTCCTGATTGGGCGGCCCTTTCCGACATCGACAATGCAACTGGTAAGAGTGGACACCCGGTGGTGACAGGATCCAATCCACCGCCCGACGGCAACGAGCGACCTGCGCCAACATCACGGCCGGCGTCCGCGCGCGCCACTGACAAGCCGGCGACGCAATCGCCGGCGCCGCCGGCCAAATCTGCATCCGGTCTTGCATCTGGTGCGTCACCGCGCGCGGCGATGCCGAGCATCGGCGATCTGCTGACGCCTGCGGCGGGATGGGCGCCGCGCGCCGCCGCCAAGCCCGCAACCTCATCGCCGAGCCTGGCCTCCGGTACGGTCTCTCACGCAATGTCGAATGCTGCGGGGCGACTCGCTACCAAAGCGTCCGGTGCTGCGGCGCGCCAACCGACGGTCGGCGATCTTTTGAAGCCGGCGCCGACACCGTCACGACCGGAAAACACATCTGCCACGACCGCCGCGACGACGCGGCCGGCGACAAATGCGGCCGCTTCGGCACCGCGTCCTGCGACGACAATGCCCGCGTCAACCGCGGCGGACGTCGCCGCGGCGCGCACGGCCGCAGCAGCACCGGCGGCCACCCCCGCGCGCCCCGCAGCGCCGCCGCGTCCTGCGTCTCAACCCGCACCTCAGCCCGCACAGCAACAGACCGCCCAGGCCGCGGCTTCGGCAGCGCCGCCGCCGAAGCCGCGCGAACCGGGCAAGACTGCGGTCGGCGCGGGCGATCCCGTGCCGCCGATTTCGGATCGTCACGCGCGCGGCGTCGGCACGGCACCGATCGACGCCGGCGGCGGCGGCCGCATCAATCCACGCAGCCCGCGCACCGCGATCGAGCCGGACAAGGTCGAACTGCCCTCGCGCCGTTCGGCCGGCGCTCACCATCCCCTGGTCGTCATCGGCAATGCGGTGATCAGCATTTTCGTGCTGCTCGCGGTCGTCGCCGGCGTCGTGCTGATTGTCGGCAAGCAGCGCTTCGAACAACCCGGCCCGCTGGCGCAGGACACCGTGGTCAATATTCCGAAGGGCGGCGTCCGCGACATCGCCGACGTGCTGCAGCGGCAAGGCGTGATCGATCAGCCCTATGTGTTCATGGGCGGCATCATCGTGCTCAAGGCGGCTTCAGACCTGAAAGCCGGCGAATATCAGTTCAAGGCGCATGCGAGCTTGCGCGACGTCGTCGCCACCATGGTCGAAGGCAAAGTCATCGAGCATCAGGTCAGCATTCCGGAAGGCCTGACCTCGGAGCAGATCGTCTCGCGCCTGTCGGACGACGGCGTCCTGATCGGCGACGTGCGGCAGATTCCGCGTGAAGGGACGTTGCTGCCCGATACCTATAATTTCACCCGCGGCGTGACCCGCGAGCAGCTGCTGGCGCGCATGCAGCAGGCGCAGCAGCGCTTGGTCAAGGAGATCTGGGATCACCGCTCTCCGGATTTGCCGCTCAAGTCGCCCGACCAGCTCGTCGTTCTCGCCTCGATCATCGAGAAGGAGACCGGCAAGGCCGATGAGCGCACGCGCGTCGCCGCCGTCTTCATCAATCGCTTGAAGCAGAACATGAAGCTGCAATCCGACCCGACGATCATCTACGGCCTGGTCGGCGGCAAGGGCACGCTCGGCCGGCCGATCTCGAAAACCGAGATCGAGCAGCCGACGCCGTACAATACTTATGTCATCACCGGCCTGCCGCCGGGGCCGATCAGCAATCCGGGCCGGGCGTCGCTCGAAGCCGCCGCCAACCCGGCGCGCACGCGCGAGCTCTACTTCGTCGCCGACGGCACCGGCGGGCATGCTTTCGCCGAGACCTACGAGCAGCATCAAAAGAACGTGGCGCGGTTGCGCGCCATGGAGACCGATCAGAAAGACCAGGCGCCGCTCGACGCGCAGATGACGCCGGCGGCGGGCACGTCCGCCACGGCACCCGCGGGCGCGCCGCGTTCTCCGGCAAAGCCCCGCCCGCAAAGCCCGTCTGCGCCGCCTGCCCGCTGAGCGCGGGCGGACTCAATAGGGTTCAAGCGCACTTGTGACTGTACGGGGCCGCCGTTAAGTTCGGCCGCGATATCGATTCATTTGTTGTCATTGCCGCCGAACCGGGGGACTCGTTTTCATGGCGCCGACCACTGCGCAGACGACGGCGCTTTCGAGCATGACCGGATTTGCTCGCGGCCATGGCGTGTCCGGTCCTTACGCCTGGGCCTGGGAGATCAAATCGGTCAACGGCAAGGGGCTCGATCTGCGGCTGCGCACGCCGCCGGGCTGGGACGCGATCGAAGTGCCGGTGCGGGCGCGCGCTGCCGAAGCGCTGGCGCGCGGCTCGGTGCAGGCCAATCTGACGGTCGAACGCAGCGGTGCCGCGCCGGTCGTCCGCGTCAACGCCGCCGTGCTCGACGCGGTGCTGGCGGCGATGAAACAGCTCGCGCCGAAGGTCGAAGCGTCGCCGCCGACCTTGGACGGACTGCTCGCGCTCAAGGGCGTGATCGAAGTCAGCGAATCCGAAGAGCGCGAAGATGAACGGCGCGACGCCGAGGCGGCCGTCATCGCCGGCTTTGGCAGCGTGATCGGCGCGCTCGGCGAGATGCGCCGCCATGAAGGCGCCGCGCTCGGCCGCGTGCTGTCGGCGCGGCTCGACGAGATCGCAAAGCTCGCCGAGCGCGCCGACAAATCGCCGGCGCGCCAGCCCGACTCGATCCGGGCGCGGTTGACCGAACAGATCGCAACGCTGCTCGATCAGTCGGAGCGCTTCGACCGCGACCGGCTGCATCAGGAAGCGATCATGCTGGCGTCCAAGGCCGACGTGCGCGAAGAGCTCGATCGTCTTGCAGCGCATGTCGCGCAGGCGCGGCATCTGATCGGGCAGGGCGGCGCCGTCGGCCGCCGCCTCGATTTTCTTGCGCAGGAATTCAACCGCGAAGCCAATACGCTGTGCGCCAAAGCCAATGACGTCGAGCTGACCAATATCGGGCTCGAGCTCAAAGTCGCGGTCGAGCAATTCCGCGAGCAAGTGCAGAACGTGGAATAGACCGGGACATCATGGCTGGCGCCAAAAAAAATCAGAAGAAAGTCGCGCGCCGCGGCCTGATGTTCGTGCTGTCGTCCCCGTCGGGCGCCGGCAAGACCACGTTGTCGCGTCTGCTGTTGAAAGCGGACCGCAAGATCGCGCTGTCGGTCTCGGTGACGACACGGCCGAAACGGCCCGGCGAGATCGACGGGCGCGACTATCATTTCATCGACCGTGCGCGGTTCGACGCCATGGTCAGAAAGAATGAATTGCTCGAATGGGCGCAAGTGTTCGGCAATTTCTACGGCACGCCGCGCCGGCCCGTGGTCAAGGCGCTGGAGGATGGCCGCGACGTGCTGTTCGACATCGACTGGCAGGGCACACAACAGCTGCGCGAGAGGGCGCGCGACGATCTGGTGAGCGTATTCATTCTGCCGCCGACAGTGAGAGAATTGGAACGGCGTCTCAAAAGCCGCGCGCAGGATACCAAGGCCGTGATCGGCGCTCGCATGGCCAAAGCCGGCGATGAGATGAGCCACTGGCCGGAATATGACTATGTCATCGTCAACCACAACAAGGACGAGGCCTTCGCCGAGGTGCGCTCCATCCTCGCCGCCGAGCGGCTCAAACGCGAGCGGCAGATCGGCCTGTCTGGCTTCGTGCGCGCGCTGCAGGCGAAGCTGTAAACCGAGGCGGTCTAACACGCCAATACGGTGCGGCCGACGACGCGGCCGGCGCGCAGCGCCTCGAGCGACGCCTGCGCGTCCTTGAGCGGACGGTCGTGCGTCGGAATGGTCGCGAGCTTGCCGGTGCGCGCCAGATCGATGAGTTCGCGGGCCTCCGCGAGCGTGCCGGTGAGCGAGCCTTCGATGGTCATGGCCTTGATCGGGATCATGGCGGCGGCGATCGAGAAATTGCCGCCGAGGAGTCCCGTCACCACGACCTTGCCGCCGCGCGCGAGGACGCTGGTGGCAAATTGCAGCGACTTGTCGGAGCCGACGAAATCGCAGACCGCCAAAAGGCCGCCGGTCGCCGCCATGACGGCGCGGCGCGCTTCGCGGTCGGACGGATCGAAGGCCTGTGCCGCACCGGCCGCGAGCGCGGCCGCGCGCTTCTCCGCGTCGATATCGGCGACGAGCGGCGCTCGACCAAACAGCACGCGCGCGATCGCCAGCCCCATCATGCCGACCCCGCCGAGCCCGATCAGCAGCACCGGGGCATCTTTGCCGTGCGCGGCGAGCCGTTTGAGCGGCCCATAGGCGGTCAGCCCCGAGCACATCAGCGGGCCGGCAAAGAACGGCGACAGCGGCGCGTAATCGAGCAGATAACGCGGATGCGGCACCAGCACGTGGGTGGCGTAGCCGCCGTCGACGGCGACGCCGAGATGATGATGATCGGAGCACAGATTCTCGTTGCCGGCGCGGCAGGCCGCACATTTGCCGCAGCCGATCCAGGGATAGACCGCCACATGGCTGCCGATGACCGCACCATCGGCTTGTTCGCCGGCCGCTTCGATCACGCCCGCAATCTCGTGGCCGAGGGTGAACGGCAGCGCGCGGTCTTTCGTAATGTCGAGCTGGCGGCCGCCGCCGAGGTCGAAATGACCGTCCTGGATATGCAGGTCGGAATGGCAGACGCCGCAGCATGCGACGCGGACAAGGACTTCGCTACCGTGCGGTTGGGGAAGCTCGGCGACGGTCTCGCACAGCGGCTGGCCGTAAGCGATGAGCGACTGGCGGTGAAATTGCGGCATGCGCGCGGCCATGGGTGCTGTGACGGCTGCGAGTCAGGAGCGATGCCGGGCATCATGCCCCCAGACCCCGGTCCGATTCAATTGGATCGGGAGCGAGCGGCGGCGAGCGCTTGCGCCAGCGCTACAAACCCGGACACCGGGATGTCCTCGGCCCGCGCTGTCGGCTCGAGCCTCGCGGCGTCGAGGAGGGTCGTGGCATCGGTGCCGAGCGAACGCAGGCTTTGCCGCAGCATTTTGCGGCGCTGGCCGAACGCGGCCTGGGTGACCTTTTCGAGGAGCGCGCGGTCGCACGGCAATGGCGCGGCGCGCGGCACCAGGCGCACGATCGAAGACGTCACTTTCGGCGGCGGCACGAAGGCCGAAGCATTGACGTCGAACATGATGCGCGCCTCGCAGCGCCACTGTGCGAGAACGGACAGCCGGCCGTAATTCTTCGAGCCGGGCTGCGCCACGATGCGTTCGGCGACTTCGCGCTGGAACATCAGCACCGCGCAATCGTACCACGGCGGCCACGGCTCGATGCCGAGCCACGAGACCAGCAGCACGGTCGCGATATTGTAGGGCAGGTTGGCGACAATGCGGGCCGGACCGTGCTGCAGGCGCGGCGCCGGATCGAATGTCAACGCATCGGCGGCGACGATATCGAGCCGCTCCGGATAAAGCGCGGCGATCTCCTGCAAGGCCGCGATGGCGCGGTCGTCGCGTTCGACGGCGATGACGCGCGCGGCACCGAGCGCCAACAGTGCGCGCGTGAGGCCGCCGGGTCCGGGTCCGACCTCGAACACGGTGGCGCCTTCGAGCGGCCCCGCGGCGCGGGCGATACGTGCGGCAAGATTGAGGTCGAACAAAAAGTTCTGGCCGAGCGATTTCTTGGCGGCGAGGCCATGCCGGCGGATGACGTGCCGCAGCGGCGGCAGGCTGTCGTGCGCGCCGCTCACGATACCGGCAGACGCTCGGCGCTCGTTGCGGCCGCAAGGCGTTTCGCCAGCCGCAGCGCCGCGATCAGGCTCGCCGGATCGGCGGTGCCGGTACCGGCAATGTCGAACGCCGTGCCGTGATCCGGCGAAGTGCGCACGAAAGGCAGCCCGAGAGTGACATTGACGGCGTGATCGAAGGCAAGTGTCTTGATCGGGATCAGGGCCTGGTCGTGATACATGCACAAAGCCGCGTCGTAGCCGGCGCGCGCCTTTTCGTGGAACAGCGAATCCGCCGGCAGCGGTCCCTTGGCGTCGATGCCTTCGGCGACGAGGCGCGCCACGGCCGGGGCGACGATCGCCTCGTCTTCTGCGCCGAGATTGCCCGCTTCGCCGGCGTGCGGATTGAGGCCGGCAATCACCAGCCGCGGCCGCCGCAGGCCGAACCGCTGCGCCAGATCGCGCGCGACAATGCGGCCGGTCTCGACGATGAGTTCGGCCGAGAGCTGCGCAAAGATGTCTTTGAGCGGCAGATGGATGGTCACCGGCACGACGGCAAGCTCCGGCGACCACAGCATCATCACCGGGCGCAGCGCCTTGCCGGTCGCTTCCTGCGTCAGCTTGGCCAGGAATTCGGTATGGCCCGGTTCGGCGAAACCCCAATTGTAGAGCACATTCTTGGCGATCGGATTGGTGACCACCGCGGCCGCCGCGCCGCTCAGCACGTCGGCGACGGCACGGCGGATCGAGGCGATGGCGGCCGGCGCGCTTGACGAGTCCGGATGTCCGGATTCGGCCGTGACCGTGACGTCGAGCGGAACGACCGGCAGCGCATTGCCAAAGCTTGCGCCGGCAGCCTCCGCCGTCACCGTGACGATCGGCACGTCAAGGCCGAGTTGGTGCGCGCGTCGGTGCAGAAAGTCCGGGTCGGCCACCATGTAGAAGGGCGCAAGGTCGAGTTCGGCGCGGCGGCGCCAAATCGCCAAAGCGAGGTCGGGGCCGATGCCGGCGGGTTCGCCGAGGGTCAATGCGAGAGCTTGCACATGCGTCTTCTAGCGCATGACCGGGACGAACGAAAATAGCCTCGCCGTGGCGCTATCCGAGACGGCGATCAGGTCCCGATGGCGTCAGCGCCGGTTGACGCCGGGCCGGCCGGCCGCGCTCGCGGTGTCGGCCTGCTGCGGCTCCTTGTATTCGATCATCGCCTGCTGGCGCAGTTCTGCCAGATAGCGCTTGGCCTTGGCGCCGAATTTCTGTTCGAACAGCTGGGCGCGCATTTTCTGCATGCCCGGCGAGTCGTTTTTGCTCTCGCGCTTCGAGCAGACTGCGAACATCTGGATGCCCTCGGAGGTCTGTTCGGGCGGCGTCAGGTGGCCGAGATCGGTGCTGTCGAGGATTTTGCGAATGTCATCGGAAAAATCCGCCGACGATTTGCTGACCGGATCGCGCACCGCGACCTCGCGCAGCGCGCGGGCGAAGGAGATGCCGGAATTGCAATCGGCGAAACGGGCGCGCAAGGCCTCCGCTTCTTTCTTGCGGGCGTCGAAAGCCGAATCGGGGGAGCCGCGCGGCACCACGAGCAGTACGGGCCGCAGGATATATTCGTAGCCGACCTGGTTGGCGTCGGCGGCATCGTGCAGATGCATCTGGGCTTCGACGTCGCTGTCGGGGATTTCGAGGCTCGCCTTGTAGCGGCCGCGCACCAGGCTGTTCCAGGCCATCTGCGCCCGCAGCTTGTGCTTGAGCGTGGCGGCGCTCGCCCCGCCGCTGACCAGGATCTGCGTTAGTTTCTGCGAGTCGATATTCATGTTGGACGCGACGGTGTTGAAAGCGTCGTTGACGTCGGCATCCGAGGGGTCGATGGTGTAGCGCTTGGCCTCCCGGATCTCCAACGTCTCGTCGATGAGCCCGTCGATCACTTCCTGGCGCGTCGGCGTCCGGTGCGTGCTCATGGCGATGAATTTCGTGCGCTGTTCGATGTCGAGCGCGGTGATCGGCTGGCCGTCGACAAGCAGCACGACTTCCTGTGCACGGGCCACGGTGCCGTGCATCGGCGCGAAGGCGAGCGCGCCCAACAGGACCAGCGCGGCCCTTGCCGCGGCGCCATGGCGGGCGCGGACCCGGATCTGCGACATCGCTTGTTGTTCTCCCTCAATCGCCGGCACGACGCCGGTCGGTACCTCCTGGGCCCCGCATTCACGCCCGATCATTGTTGCAACCTGCGGCAAAATTTAGAAAGTCGAGGCGATGGGGGCTAGGACATCTGGTCCCAGGGTCCGCAGGCTGAACTGGAACATGAACGTGTTGTCGCGGACCGGAGGCTGCGTCGGGGTATAGGTGAAGCCCTGTAGCCAGTTAATCGACATCATGAAGCAATCGTCCACATAGCCGACGCCGATCCGCGTCTGGTCGAATTGGCTATTCGCCAGGTCGTAGCGCGCCGAGCCGAGCACGATCCAGTTCGCCGTCACCTTGAACGAGGCGCCGCCGAGAATGCCCTCGCGCCGGGTCAGGAAACCGAGCGCAGGCTGCGCGGCGTAGTCGCCGTAGAGCATCTGCAGGGTCCAGCGGTCGAAATTGGCCCGGCTTTCGAATTCGAGGCGTTGCGGCGTGAATGTGGCTTCATCGAAGCGCCCGCGCGCCGCGAATGTGTAGACCGCGTTCGGCTGATAGGTGACGCCGCCGACATAGTCCGAAGCCGCCTTGTTGAGGCCGCTATCCAAGCCGGTATTGGTGATATCGCCCACCGCGAACGAGTTCTGCCCGAACAGCGAGTAGGATTGTCCGAACAGCACGTTGAGCGAACCGGCCCGGTTGATCTGCGCGGTGTACTGAAAGCCGACATTGGCGCGGCTGCCGCCTTCGACGCGGTCATAGCCGGAATATTTGTCGATCGAGAACAGGTTGGTGTCGCTGAACACCAGGCTCTGGGCATCTTCGTTGGGGAATTTGCCGATATCTGTCTCGTTCGGCCGGATGATCACCTGCGCGATCGGTTGAATCGTTTGGGTGCCCCACGACTCCACGTCGACGAACGGATAGCGATATTCGACGCCGACGGCCGGCATGGCGCGGACCAGCGAGCTGTCGCCGGTCGAGATGAAGTTCGACACGCCGGGCTGATTGTTGACCTCGAGCTCGGCGACATCGCCGCGCAACTGCATGAACGGCGTAATCATCTGGCCGTTGTCGGTCACGAGCGTGCGCCGCCAATCCGCCTGCGCGGAGAAGCGCGTATAGTTGCCGGGGATGGCCCGCAACAGACAATTGCCCGGGATCGCCGTATCGGCCGTCGGGCTCGAACAGCCGCCGCCGGCGGCCGCGGCCGTGTTGATGGCATCGAACTCCGCCTGCTGGCGAGTCAGGCTGGTCAGGTTGAACTTGTAGCTGAACTCGCCGCCCAACACCTGCTGCTTGAGCACGTTGGAGTAATCGAGCACGGGGTGGATGACCGGAATCTGTCCCTGATTGTCGAGCTCGGAAAAGCCCTGATAGTACATCGCGCGAACGTCGAAATAGCTGCGGTCGCCGGCGCCGGTCAGATAGAGCTGCGACACGCCGGCCGAGGCCAATCCGGTTTGAAACGGATCGAACGAGCCGGCGATGGAGTTGAGCTGATAGTCCTGCAGGAATTGGCTGTCGGTCATGAGAAGACCGGTCCATCCCCAGGTCCATTTGTCGTTGATTGCGAATTGTCCCGCGGACTGAATGACGCCGCGGAAGGTCTGGGCGGTTGGGCTGTTAGGTCCGTCGCGGCCGGCGAAGTAGCCCGGGTCCTGCTGGAAGATGCCGGCAGCTCGGATCGAATAGGAGCCGTTGAGCAGGCGATGCCGCCATTCGCCGTCGAACAAGACGCCCTGCTTGGTCGTGATCATGGTGCCGAGCGTGACGTCGTAATTGGGCGCCAGTGCCCAGAAATATTTCGGCTCGAAACCGTAACCGAACTGTGATGTGCCAAACGACATTTCCGGAAACAGAAAGCCGCTCTTGCGCTTCACGGTCGGATCGGGCGTCGACATGAAGGGGATATAGGCGAGCGGGACACCGAAGAATTCGACGCGGGCATCCTCGAAATACAGCATCTTCTCGCCCTCATCGTGGATGATGCGGGCGGCCTGCACTTGCCACAGCGGCGGCTTCTTCGGGTCGTTCTTACACGGCTCGCAGGCGGTGTAGACGCCGTTCTGCAGTACCGTGTAGTTGCCCTTGGAGCGGTCGGCGCGCGCCGCGGCAAAGCGCGTGTCTTCGGGGGTCTCCAGGCGCAGCGAATCGACGAATCCGTCGCGATAGTCGTCGGTCAGGTCGATCTTCTGGCCGTAGGTGATTTTGCCGTCCGGTTCGGTCAGCCGGACATTGCCTTCCGCCACCAGCCGCTTGGTCTTCTCGTCGTAGGTGACCTGGTCGGCCTCGATCGTCGCGCCGCCGTAATAAATCTGCACGTTGCCGACGGCGGCGACCGAGTTGTTGGTGTAGTCGTACCGGATCTCGGTCGCCTGCACCAGCATCGGCTGGTTCTTCGGCGGTGCCGGCGGCTTCGGCGGCGGCGGCGGCCGCGGCGTGAAGCGCAGAAGACTGCCCGGCGGGCCGTCCGACCCCGAGCCCTGAAGCATCTGCGCGTCTTGCGCTGAGGCGCGCGGTATCAGCACCGCGCTCGCCAGACATAGCCCGAGCGCAGCGAGAGCTGTCGCACTCACTCGGACGCCACGACTCAGACTTGGACAGAGAGGGCTACGCCGACGCGCCACTATCCGTCCTCCTGGTACAACAACGCGACGAACCCAGTGAGGCCCCCGACAATTGCAGGAATCCATGCCGCCGCGATTGGCGACATGAGTTCGGACTTGCTCATATCCTCCGTGATCTTCGACAGGACGAACAGCAGAAAGCCGGCGGTGATACCGCTCAAGACCATCTTTTGCACGCCGCCGAATCGGAAGAAGCGCAGACTAACGGACGCCGCCAACATCACCATCGCGGCAAGCAGGAAAGGACGCGCCAGAAGGAGCTGATATTGCAGCCGATAGCCCGCCGCGCCAAGCCCGGCGCGGTCCGCCATGTCGATATATGTTGGGAGTTGCCAGAACGGCACAGTTTCCGGCGTGGCAAAGCTTTCGCGCACCTGTTCGAGCGTCAGATTGGTGGCGACCCGATAGCTGTCCTCGATATCGGGCGCCTTGCCGCTCGAATAGACACGCGCTTCATTGAGTTGCCAATAGCCCTGTTGCAGCGAAGCGCTCTTTGCCTCGATGCGCGTCTCGAAATGGCCCGCGCTGTCGAAAGTATAGACGGTGACGCCGCCGAGGACGGCGCCTTGCTCCTGGCTCGAATTGGCATTGATGATCGCCGCGCCGTCAGCGCTCTTTTGCCGGACCCAAAAACCCGACACGTTCTCCTGCAGTGCCGACATGTTCTCGCCCAGCATGTCGGCTTCGAGGCGCTTGGAGCGCTCGTGCAGCACGGCGGCCACGGGATTATAGACCGTGGTCGCGGCGACGCCGAATATGAAAGCGGCGATCATCGCCGGTGCCACAAATTGCCAGGCCGAAACCCCGGCGGCGCGCGCCACCACGAGTTCGAGGCGCCGCGACAGCGACAGATAACACGACATTGCGCCGACCAGCACCGAGAACGGCATGATGCGCTCGGTGAGCTGCGGCACGCGATACATCGAGATTTTCGCCAATATCCACGGCGTCGCATTGGGCCAATCGGCGCCGCGCCGCATCAGCTCGACGTAGTCGATCATCGCCGCCAGCGCGACGACGCCGATAAACGAGCCGACGACCGAGCTGAGGAAGCGCATGCCGAAGTAGCGCGAGAGCGTACCGCCGATGACCATGTGCGCTCCTCTAGCTCGTTGCCTTGGCGATACGATCGGTGATCGCGGTTGCGACTTTGGACACCGCGGCCGCAGGCTCGACCGCGCGGCCACGGCCGATCTGCCACAGGCCGGCGCCGATCGCTCCGAACAGCGCGATGTACTGCAGGGAAAGAACCGCCGGCACGCGGACGCCGACGATCACGCTGACGAAGCCGACAAGACGCAGCACCGCGATGGTCCCGATCATGCCCATCAGCGCCAGCGAGCGGCTTTGCCGGGTGGTCTGAGGCGGCCCGAGAAAGGCGAAGGCGACGATGACAAAGGCGAGCGGGTAGAGCGGCGTGGACAGCCGGTCATGCAGCTCGGAAAGATATTCGTCCGATTGTGTCGCGTAGACCGGGTCGTCGGGTTTCGGCCACATCAGGTCCCAGATGTATTTTTCGCGCACGGTATAGACCACGTTCTGAGCGCCGCCGGTGAATTGCGACAGGTCGAACGCGTAGCGGTCGAAGACGATGATGCGCGGATCGCGTTGTCCGGCTTCCAGCCGCTGAATGCTGCCGCCCTGGAGCACCAGAAACGAGCCCCGGTCGTTTTTCACGATCTCGCCTTGCTCGGCGAGATAGGTTGCATGCTCGTTGGGGTCGCGGCGGTCGTCGACAAAAATGCCGACCAGAAGTCCGTTCTGGCGGCGGTCGGCGATGTGGAAGGTGAGGTTGCCGCCGACCGTGGTGAAACGGCCGGGCTGCACGATGTTGGTGAGGATGTCGGCGCGCACCTGAGCGCTCCAGTCGCGCAAGGCACGCAAGCTCAGCGGCGAAATGTAAGCGGCGATCACCGCGAGACAGACCGAAACGACCGCCGCCGCGACAAGGAACGGGCGCAGCAGCACCCAAGGCGAAATGCCAGCGGCATTCATCACGATGATTTCGGAATCCGAGCTCAGCTTGTTGATCACGTGCGCCGAAGCCATGACCAGCGCGATCGGCGCGATCATCATGACCAGGAGCGGAATGATCAGCCCGGTAATGCCGACGAAGACCAGCAGCGTCTGCCGCTGGCTCGTGATCAGGTCGAATTCGCGCATGGCCTGCGTGAACCAGATCACGACCGTCAGGCTGACGAGGGTGATCAGGAACGCGCCCATGGTGGCGCGAAATATGTAGCGGCCGATCGACCCCATCGGTCTCAATTTCCCCACCCACCGGCACGCGCGATCACGGCACCGCCCCTCGGCGCCATATCGCCCTGCGGGCCGGACTCCCCAGAGCAGCTATTTTCATGCGGTGACAAAGTGGCTTCGCCAAGGCAAAGCTATTGAATATGCACACTAAAGCGTTAATACGGCCGTTTGATAAAGGTAGTGGCAAAAAGCCCACGCTTCGGTCCGAAACGGCGGGCTTTGCATGGCCTTGCGGTCCGGGCCATAACCTGCCGGGTTGGCTTGGTTTCCCGACTTGGTACCGGATTGGCTGGGGATTCGCGTCAGGGTTCGGCTTGTCGCTCAG
>Ga0335073_10000341_pt1 | contig 61268 bp, 47 predicted proteins | sample Lox_Sample_22_FD_207093 | JGI IMG/M metagenome (GOLD analysis project Ga0335073, IMG submission 207093) | Soil microbial communities from Loxahatchee National Wildlife Refuge, Florida, United States - Lox_Sample_2.2 | ecosystem: Environmental > Terrestrial > Soil > Wetlands | place: USA... | reverse complement strand
GCGTCTATATCCCGGAATCCGACCGCGGCACGCTCTGCGTCTCGAGCCAGGTCGGCTGCACCCTGAATTGCTCGTTCTGCCACACCGGCACGATGCCGCTGGTGCGCAACCTGACGGCGGCCGAGATCGTCGGCCAGGTTCTCGTCGCCCGCGACCGGCTCGGCGATTTTCCCGGCGGCGTCGCCCCGGCTGACGGGATCGTCCCCAAGGGCGAGGGGGTGCGCGCGGTCTCCAATATCGTTTTCATGGGGATGGGCGAACCGCTCTACAACTATGAGGCGGTGCGCGATGCGATCGCGATCCTGACCGACGGCGACGGCCTGTCGCTCTCGAAGCGGCGCATCACCGTCTCAACCTCGGGCGTCGTTCCCGAGATGGCGAGGCTCGGGGCCGAATGCGGGACGATGCTTGCGGTCTCGCTGCATGCGACCAACGATGCGCTGCGCGATCAGCTCGTGCCGCTCAACCGGAAATATCCGATCGAGGCGTTGATCAAGGCCTGCCGCGACTACCCGGGCGCCTCGAACGCCCGGCGCATCACCTTTGAATATGTGATGCTGAAAGGCGTCAACGATTCGCCAGCGGAGGCGAGGGCGCTCGTTCGCCTGCTCAAGCGCCTGCCCGCCAAGATCAACCTCATTCCATTCAATCCATGGCCAGGAAGCGGCTTCGAATGTTCGGACTGGGAGACGATCGAGCGCTTTTCGGAGATCGTCTTCAACGCCGGCTATGCGAGCCCGGTGCGCACGCCGCGGGGCCGCGACATTTCGGCCGCTTGCGGCCAGCTCAAGAGCGAGAGCGAGAAATTGCGGGCCCGCGCCCGGGTGATGCTCGAGGAGAGTTTGGCCGTTGGACAGGACTGACGCCCGCGGCATTCCCGATGGGACCCGAGCGAGGCTCCCGTGAGCGACGAAGCGCGCAAGGACGCGCCGCCCGCGGCGCCGCTTGATCTCGCGGGCGCCCTTCGCGCCAGCATCGGCGATCTCTTCCGCCTGCCCCGTCTCGATCGGCGCGGCATTCTCGCCTGCGCGGGACTTCTGCTCCTCGGGTGGCTCTCGACCTCGCTCTATCGGGTTCAACCGGACGAAAAGGGCATCGTGCTGCGCTTCGGACAATGGGTCGCGACCACCGAGCCTGGCCTGCACGTCCGTCTGCCCTACCCGATCGAAACCGTGCTCCTGCCCAAGGTGACGCAGATCAATCAGATCCAGCTCGGCGTAGGTTCGACCGCCGCTCCCAGCGACGCCCAGAGCGGCCGGGGGCGCCAGATGCTGACCGGCGACGAGAACATCGTTGAGGCGGACGGCGCCGTATTCTGGAAAATCCGCGATCCCGGACAGTTCCTGTTCAAGGTCGACAATCCCGAGCTGGCGGTGAGAATCGCTGCGGAGGGGGCGCTGCGCGACGTCATCAGCCGCACGCCCATCCAGGCGGCGATGTCGAACAAGCGCCAGCAGATCGCCGACGAGACCCAGGCCTTGCTGCAGAAGTTGCTGGACGACGATGGGACCGGGGTCGAGATCACGCAGGTGCAGTTGCAGCGCGTCGAGCCGCCGCTCGCGGTCATCGACGCGTTCAACGACGTTCAGCGCGCGCGCGCCGATCAGGAGCGGGCGCGCAACGAGGCCGAGGCGTACGCCAATGACATCCTGCCTCGCGCGCGTGGCGACGCCGAACGGATCCGCCAGGACGCCGAAGCCTATAAAATCCAGGTGGTCAACCTCGCGCATGGCGACGCCGACGCATTCATCCCGCTGCTGAGAAGCTACGAGGCGGCAAGGGACGTCACCGCGCGGCGCCTTTACATGGACAGCGTCGACGAGCTCCTGAAGAAGTCGTCGAAGGTCATTATCGACACTTCCGGCAAGGGCGTGTCGAGCATCGTTCCCTATCTGCCGATGTCGGACATGAAGCCGTCGGCGCCGGCTCTCGCCCCGCCGCCGGTGGGAGCGGCGAAGTGAAGGGGCGCCCGCTCATCTTCGCGCTCGGCTTCGCCGCGCTCGGCCTCTATCTCGCCGCCTCCTCGATCTACGTCGTCAACGAGGGCGAGCAGGGTCTCGTCGTGCGGCTCGGCGCGCCAGTCGGAGTCGTCGACAAGCCGGGCCTCAAGTTTAGGGCGCCATTCATCGACAGCGTCTACATCACATCGACGCGCTCGCTGCTTCTCGAGCCGCCGCTCGAGCAGGTGATCATGGGCGATGAGAAACGGCTCGAAGTGCAGCCCTACGCGCGCTATCGCATCGTCGATCCGCTGCGCTTCTATCAGGCGCTGCGCACGAGCGAGGCGGCCAACGCCCAGCTTGCCCAGCTTGTGAGCTCCTCGGCCCGGCGCGAGCTGGGACAGGTGCCGCTCCGGGCGCTCTTGACCGAGGAGCGCAGCCAGATCCTCGACGTCATCAAGACCGAAGTCGCAGCCAAGGCCGAGCGGCTCGGCATCAAGGTCGACGAAGTGAGGTTCGATCGCTCCGACCTGCCGTTCGAAACAAGCCAGGCGATCTACGACAGGATGAAATCGGAACGTCAGCGCGAGGCAAAGGAACTGAGGGCGCAAGGTTTCGAATGGGCGCAGCAAATTGAGGCTCGCGCCGACCACGATCGCACCGTCATCCTCTCCGAGGCCCGCCGCGACGCGGCGATCGCGCGCGGCGACGGCGACGCCGAGGCCAACCGGGCGCTCGCCCAGGCCTTCTCGCAAGACCCGCAATTCTATTCCTTCTACCGCTCGCTCGAGACTTACCGCAATGCGCTCGCCAATGCCGCGCCGACCATGGTCGTGAGCCCCGACGCCGACTTCATCCAGACCCTCAAATCAGGCCCCAAGCCCGAGGCTGCGTCGGCGCCGGTCGCCGAGGGCGCGAAGCCTTGAGCAGGCCCCGAGCCGCGGCGCTCGCCAGCCCCGCGCTTCTGCTCCCGCGAGCCGCTTCGGACGGGAGCGCGCCGGCGGAGGCTCGCCCTTGATCGACGGCGCCGCCTGGATCGTCGTCCTCGTGCAGATTCTCTGCGTCGATCTTCTGCTCGGCGCCGACAACGCCGTCGCGATCGCGCTCGCCTGCGCGAGGCTGCCGGCGGAGGAGACGCGCCGCGCGGTCGTGCTCGGCGCGATCGGCGCGATCGCGCTCAGGCTCGGCATGCTCGCGTTCGCCAACGCGCTTCTCAACGTGCCGCTGGTCAAGCTCGTCGCCGCATGGACGCTGATCGTCATCGCCCTCAACGTGCGGGCGCGGAAGGCCGGCGACGACGGCGGCGCGATTGTCGAGGGGGCCGGCGCGGGCGATATCGTCGCCGCTGCGGCGGTCATCATGTTGGCAGACGCAGCGATGAGCGTCGACAATGTCGTAGCGCTCGCCGCGGTCGCGGGGCAACGTTTCTGGCTGCTCGCGCTCGGGGTCGCGCTCAGCATACCGATCATCGCCTTTGGCAGCCTAATCCTGTCCGAAATCCTTCGCCGCGCGCCCGCGATCCTAACGGTGGGCGCGGTGGTTCTCGGCTGGATCGCCGGAGAGATGGCGGTCTCCGATCCGCTTGTCGCGGGCTGGGTCGAGGCCAACGCGCCGGCGCTGGCCGTCTTCGCTCCCGCGCTCGGCGCCCTCTTCGTCTGGCTTGCCGGCGAGGGAGCGGAACGACGCGCACCGCGCCGCGCGGTTGAGCCGGGGCGCGCGGCCTCGACGGCGCCTGCGCCCTTGATCGCGGTTGGGCCGCCGCCACTGGCCGGGGCCGCCTTCGAGGCCATGCGCGAACCCGCCTCCGATCGCGCGCCGCGCCAAGAGCTTCGGCCATTGGCCGCCGCCGAGTCGCATCCGGCGGAGGCCTTCGGCGGGTGGAGCGAAGAACGCGCCGTGATCGTCGGATTCGTGATCCTGGCAGCCTTGGCCGGGCTCATCATTGTTGTCGCCACGTTCCTCGACAGCCTGACGTGAGCCGACCCGGACCCCGTTGCTTTCGCCGCATCCGGAGCGTTGAGCTCAAGCCGGCAATCGAACAAGAGGGGAAGCCATGACTCAAGACATCCCGGCCGGCGACCTCCTGCGCGCGCCCAAGCGCAGCGAGCGCCTGCGCCAGCGGGCGGCGTGGATGTATTTCGTCGAGGAAATGACCCAGAGCGCCATCGCGGACGCGCTCGGCGTCGGCCGCGTGACAGTGGTCCGGATGCTGGCCGAGGCGAAGGCGCTCGGCGAAGTCAGGATCGCGCTCTCGCGCGGGGACGCGGAGCTTGGCGGGCTCGAGGCGGCTCTGTGCAAGCTCTACGGGTGCTCGGAGGCGATCGTTGCGCCGCTCTCCTCGGCGACCGCCGACCCGACCGCGCCGATCGCCGCCGCGCTCGGCGACCACGTTTCAGGACTCCTGCGCAACGAAATGAAGATCGGCCTCGGCTGGGGACGCACCCTCCGCCGTTCGCTCGAATATTTGCGCGAGCGTTCGCTGCGCGGGCTCAACGTGGTGTCGCTGGTCGGCGGCGTCACCCATTTCGTCCACGACAATCCGGCAGAGTTTCCCTCCGCCTTCGCCCGCGCCTTCAAAGCCGACTGCTATCTCATCCCCTCGCCCGCGCTCGTCGACAGCCCGGCGACCAAGACGGCGCTGATCGAGCGCTGCGGGCTCAAATCCGTTTACGATTTCGCTCAGTCGCTCGACTCGGTGGTCGTCAGCGTGGGTTCGCTCGGGCCGGAAGCGGCGATCGCCCGGTTCGCGCTTATCGGCGACGGCGATCGCAAAACGCTGCGCGAGTATGGCGGCGTCGGCGAGATGCTGTGCAACGTCTTCGACCGCGAAGGCCGGATCCTGGACCACCCGCTGAACCAGCGGGTGATGTCGGTCCCGCTCGAGGCCGTGCGCGCCGCGCCGGTTCGGGTGCTGGCCGCTGGAGGCTCGCATAAGCAGGCGGCGATCGCGGGTGCGATCAAGCTCCTGAAGCCGACGACGCTCGTGACCGACGTCGCGAGCGCGCGGAGGCTGACCGAGCGGAAATAGGGCGCTCGGCCGTGCATGTCCGTCACGCGGCCGCGTCCCTCAGCCGGATGCCCCCGCCCTGAACAGCTCCTCGATCAGCCGCGCGACTTCGCGCCGCGCTTCGAGATGCGGCATGTGGCCGACCTTGGGGAAGCGGTGCAGCGCGATTAGGCCGCTCAGCCCCTCGGCGTGATGGGCAGGCGTAATGCGGTCTTCGAGGCCGAAGAGGATCTTGGTTGGCGCTGGAGGCGTGGCGAGATGGCCGCGGATGTCGAACCCCTGCCGGCCGCCGGCGAGAATGGCCTCGGCGAGCCTACGCTGCCCGGCTACCAGCGGCCGCTCCCGGCGCTGGCGCAAGGTGGTCTGGGAGAGCGCCGAACCCAGCGAGGCAGGATCGACGACCAGCATGTTGAGCCAAGGGGTGAGGCCAGCCTCGGTGTCGGCCTGCAGAAAGCCGTCGAAAAACGCGGCGTTGGTCTCCTCGCCGAGCCCCGCGGGCGCGATCAGCATCAGCGACAGCACCTTCAAGCCTGGCTCGTGCGCCAGGACCGCCGCCACCGCGCCGCCGAGCGAATGGCCGACGAGATGCGCCGCTCCGACCCCTTCCACGGCAAGCGCCGCGCGCGCCGCCTCGATGAGCGCCTCGAAGCTCGCGTCCTCGCCGAGCGGCGAGAGGCCGTGGCCCGGCAGGTCGATCGCCAGCGCCGGGAGCGTCTCGGGCAACAGGCGAAGCACCGGGCGCCAGCCGTTGAGGTCGGCGCCGAAGCCGTGCAGGAACACGATCGGCGCGCCTTCGCCCTTTTGCAACCAAAGCCGATGCACGTTCCGCGCGCCGCGCGCCGCGGCTCTTTGCGCCTCGACGTCGCCGCGCTGGACGCGGCCGAGCGGCCCGGAGCCGCTCACGCTCTCGAGCCGCAATCCGCGCTCCCGGGCAAGCCGGCGGGCGGCGGGCGTCGCGCGCGGACGCGAGCCCTCGACGCCCTCGGCCCTCACCCCAGCCCTCTCCCCATAGCCCGTCGAGAGACGGGCGTCCTCCCGGACGCCCTTTGAGAGGAGGCGCTGCGTCGCCACCGGCGATCCCTTCTCCACCTGGGAGAAGGTGGCGCCGAGAGCGGACTCAAGGTCATGGTGCCGTTGAGCCGCGCCCTTCGCCATCGGCGGCACGAAATCTTCGCCCTCGGCGACGATCCATCCGATGCAGGCGCCGACCGGCAGCACGTCGCCCTCGGAGGCGGCCACGAACTTGAGCACGCCCGTGGCCGGCGCGTCGACCTCCATCGCCGCCTTGTCGGTCTCGATCTCGAACAGCGTCGCGCCCTTCTCGACATGCGCGCCTTCGGCCGCATGCCAGCAGCCCATGCGGCCCGACGACATGTCCATGTCGACGCGCGGCATGACGATCTCGACCGCCATCGTCAGACCTCGGTCTGGGCCAGGCGCCGCGCCGCCGCGACAATGTCCTCTGTCTGCGGAACCGCCGCCTTCTCGAGGACCGGACTATAGGGGATCGGCGCCTCGACGCCGCCGAGCCGCATGATCGGCGCGTCGAGATAGTCGAACGCTTCGCTCTCGGCAACGATCGCCGAGATCTCCGCGCCAATGCCGAGAGTCTTGACCCCTTCGTAGACCGCCAGCAGCCGCCCGGTCTTCTTGACGCTGGCGACGATCCGGTCCTTGTCGATCGGCCTCAGGCAGCGAAGGTCGATCACTTCCGCCTCGATCCCCTCCCTGGCCAGAATGTCCGCCGCCTCGAGCGCGCGATGGACCATGATCGCCGTCGCGACGATCGTGAGGTCCTTGCCTTCGCGCCTGACCGCCGCCTTGTCGAGCGGCGTCTCGTAATAGCCCTCGGGCGTTGCGCCTTTCATTTTGTAGAGCAGCTTGTGCTCGAACACGATCACCGGATCGGGGTCCCTGATCGCAGCGAGCAGCATGCCCTTGACGTCTTCCGGCGTCGACGGCTCGACGACCTTCAGGCCCGGGACATGGGCGTACCAGGCTTCGATGCTCTGGCTGTGCTGGGCGGCGCCGCCGAGCCCCGATCCGGTCGGCATGCGAAAGACCACCGGCACATGGACTGCGCCGCCCAGCATATAGCGAAGCTTGGCGGCCTGATTGACGATCTGCTCCATCGCCAGCATCGAGAAGTCGGAGAACTGGAACTCGTAGACCGGCCGCATCCCGGTCAGCGCCGCGCCGACAGCGACGCCCGCGCCGCCGAGCTCGGAGATCGGCGTGTCCATAACCCGCTCGTCGCCGAAACGTTCGACGAGATCGCCCGTCGCCTGAAAGGCGCCGCCGTAGACGCCGATGTCCTCGCCCATCAGGAACACCCGTTCGTCGAGGTCGAGCGCGATCGCCAGCGCCTCGCGGATCGCCTCGGCGTAGGAGAGTTCGCGGCCGCTCACCGGCGCCCGTCCTCAGCGGGAGAATAGACGTCGCGCATCACGTCTGCGGCCGCCGGCCACGGGCTCGCGCTCGCTTCCGCAATCGCTTCGGCCATTTCCCTTTCGACTTCGGCCGTGATCGCCGCGACTTGCGCCTCAGTCGCAAGGCCGAGCGCGATGATTTCCTGCTCGAAGCGCACAATCGGATCGCGCGCCTTCCACGCCTCGATCTCCCCGCGCGAACGATAGCGGTTGCGGTCGGAGCGGGAGTGGCCTCGGGTCCGGTAAGTCTTGGCCTCGATCAGCGTCGGCCCCTCGCCCGCCCGCGCCCGATCCGTCGCCGCGAAAGAAGCCTCGGCCACCGCGGCGAAGTCGTTGCCGTCGACGATGACGCCTGGCATCGCATAGGCGCTGGCGCGATCGGCGACATTGGCGACCGCGGTCGCGCGGGCCATCGCCATCGACATCGCATATTGGTTGTTCTCGCAGACGAAGATGACCGGCAGCTTCCAGATCGAGGCGAGGTTGAGCGCCTCGTGAAAGGCGCCCTCGTTGTTGGCTCCGTCGCCGAAGAACGCGAGCGCCACCGAGCCGGTACGCCGCTTCTTCGCGCTGAGCGCCGCGCCGACCGCAATCGGCAGGCCGCCGCCGACGATGCCGTTGGCGCCGAGATTGCCCTTCGCTGGTTCGGCGATATGCATCGAGCCACCGCGCCCTTTGCAATAGCCGCTCTCGCGGCCGAGGAACTCGGCGAACATCGGCCTGAGCTCGGCGCCCTTGGCGATGCAGTGGCCGTGGCCGCGATGGGTCGAGGTGATGCAATCGGCGTCGCTGAGCGGCATGCAGGCGCCGACCGCGGTCGCCTCCTGCCCGATCGAGAGATGCATCGTTCCGTAGCTCAAGCCGCGAATGTATGAATCTTCCGCCGCTTCCTCGAATGAACGGATGCGCCGCATCCGCCTCAGCGCGCCCGCGACGTCTTCCGCGCGCAGCCGGTCATAAACCTTCGGGCGGTCGACGCTGAAGCGCGCGGACTTGGGATGCGACGTCAATCGATAGCCTCCGAAACTCCACCCCGGGATTCGCATTTCTCCAGGGCTTTTCTCTAGGGCTTTCTTGAACTTTTGTCTCACAAAACTACCAAACGTTCAATCGAGCGCGCCGACCTGTTCTGGTCCAACTCGATTGAGAAGAGCTATCGAGCCATTGATAAAAAAATAGGAAATCCTCCCGGCCGATTGCTTGCGGACTTCCCGCCTACGCGTCAAACTCTCTCGACCTAGGGAGGGAGCCACGATGACCAAAGTCGTCAATCAATCATTATTGCTCGGAACGATCTGCGCCGCCGCAATGATTGCGGACGGAGCCGCGCACGCCCAGCAGGAAGTCAAGGGCGGGGCGAACGCGATGGCCGCGACCGCGGCGGTCACCTCCGTCTCTCAGGAGCAGCTCAACAACGCCCACAAGGATGGGATGAACTTCCTTCACACCAACGCCAATTACGAGCAGACCCGCTTCTATCCCAACGCGCAAATCAACCGCGGCAACGTCAGCCACCTGCACCCGGCCTGGATATTCTCCACCGAGGTCAAGGAATCGCTCGAGACGTCGCCGATCATCGTCAACGGCGTCATGTACGTCACCACTTCATTCAGCCACGTTTACGCGCTCGACGCCAAAACGGGACAACAGATCTGGCACTACAAGCCCAAGCTCGGGCCGGTCACCACCTTCTGCTGCGGCCCGAACAACCGCGGCGTCGCGGTCTACGGCGACAAGGTCTATGTCGGCACGCTCGACGCCAAGCTCGTCGCGCTCGACGCCAAGACCGGTTCCGAAGTCTGGTCGCAGCAAGTCGGCGATCCCGAGAAGGGTTACAGCGAGACGATGGCGCCGACCGCCGTCGACGGCAAGATCCTGATCGGCACCAACGGCGGCGAATACGGCATCCGCGGCTTCGTCAAGGCCTATGACGCCAAGGACGGCACACTCCTTTGGACCTTCGATACGATCCCGGAGAACTCCGTCGGCGTTTGGGCGACCAAGGACGCGACCGGGCGCGACATGCACCGCGACATCGACGCCGAGAAGGCGGCGCTCGCCAAGGACGGCGACCCCTATAAGACGCTGGGCGGCGGGGTGTGGCAGAATCCCTCGATCGACCTGGCGGCGAAGCGGATCTACTTCGTCGTCGGCAATCCGTCGCCCGACCTCGACGGGGCGATCCGGCCGGGCGACAACCTCTACACCGACTCGCTCGTCTCGCTCGATTTGGAAACCGGCAAGTACGTCTGCCACTTCCAGTACATCGCCCATGACGTTTGGGATCTCGACGCCGTGAGCCCGACCGTGCTGGTCAACGCGGCGGACAAGAACGGCAAGATGATTCCCGCCGTCATGCACGCTGGGAAAACCGGCTACGTCTACGTCCACGATCGCAAGGACTGCAGCCTCATCCGCTTCTCGGATCCGATGGTGGATCAGAAGGGGCGGTGGACGTTGCCGACCCCGACGAAGCCGCTTGATCCCAATTCGGCGCGAATGTTCCCGGGCGCGAACGGAGGCGTCGAATGGTCGCCGCTCTCGACCGATCCGAATCACAACATGGCCTTCGCGATCAACCTTCATCAGCCCATGACGTACACGGTCGCAAGCGCGCCCTATCCGGACGGCAAGCTGTGGCTCGGCGGAGCCTTCACGGTCATCCCGGGCGAGGAGAGCTTCGGCAATGTCACCGCGGTCGACTACAACAACGGAAAGATCGCCTGGCAGGTCAAGACGCCGGAGCCGATGATCGGCGGCAGTCTAGCCACCGCTGGCGGACTCCTGTTCACCGGCGAAGCCAACGGCCTGTTCAAGGCCTACGACACGGCGAACGGCAAGCAGCTCTGGCAGTTCCAGACCGGCGCGGGCGTCAATGCGCCCCCGTCTTCGTATGAGGTCGGCGGCAAGCAGTACATCGTCGTCGGTTCGGGCGGCAACGCCCAGATCAACTCGAAGCGCGGCAACAACATCATCGCTTTCACGATCGAGTAGAAACTCACGCTCTCGCTGGCCGTTTCCCCCCGGATCCGAGTCCGGGGGGCGGCGGCCTTTTTGTTTGACCTTAAGCGATCACCGCGCGCGAACGGGCGCGATGTTGGCGCAGCTAAGGAACCTTTCTCATGTTTCGTAGCGTCGCTGCGGCCGCGCTCCTTGCCGGGGCGACCGCCGCCTGGGCGGATACAATCGAGGACAAGGCGGCGCTCTGCGGCGCGTGCCACGGCGAAAAAGGCCTACCGGCGGACCCCACGACGCCCATCATCTGGGGCCAAAACGCGGGCTACCTTTATATCCAATTCCGCGATTTCCAGAAGGGCGCTCGAAAGGACTATCGCATGACGCCGATCGCCCAATACGTCGTCAAAGAGGACGCGCTGGCGCTCGCCGAATATTTTGCATCCAAACCCTGGCCCAAGACGGGCGCGCCGAGCGCCTCAAAGGCGGACAAGGACGCCGCGATGGTCGCCATCAATTCAGTGGTCTGCACGAGCTGCCATCTCGAGCAGTTTCAAGGCGATTCGTCCGTTCCGCGGATCGCCGGCCAGGAACGCGATTATCTCGCCAAGACGATGACGGATTTCCGGACTGGCGCCCGCGCCAACAATCCCGGCATGTCCGACCTAATACACACCGTCACGCCCGAACAGCTCACTGCGATCGCCGCCTATTTGGCTGGGCTTTAGAGTCGAAACCCGTATCGCGTGCTTGCGTCGGTGGGGATTGTCGCCGTGTGAAGACGACCAGTGACACTGGCCGCACTGCGCAAACACGGGTCGTTCCTCGAGGGCGCGCCGGACGGGGTAATTCAATATTGAGTAGTCATAAATCTTGCGACGAAACGCCGCACCAAGCAATCGGACAAAGACACCGAGTCACGATATAATGATATTCTGGATTTGCGCTGGTAATCGGTGGCGCAAGATCGCCAGCGCTAGTATCGAGTCGATTCCTAGTCATCCGGGAATGTCGGCAAACGGGTGATTTGAGGTTTCCTGCCGGCACTTTCAACGGGAGGAATCTCATGCGCTTGAAACAATCCTTTTTTCTCAGCATCCTTGGGGCCGCGGCGCTCGTCCTTGCGGGGTTATTCGTGCCGAGCAGTGGCGCCTTCGCCCAGGATGACAAAGTGAAGACGGCGATGGAACTCTTGAAGTCGATCACGGATAAGCTGGGTCCGCCAAAGATCGAAGGGATGGACACTGTTGCCGGGAAACAGGTGCCGGGAATCTACTTCGGCTCAACTAAGATGGATAACAATTTTTCGGTTGTTGACGACGTTGTGAAGCAAGCGGGCGGGACAGCCACCATCTTTGTAAAGGATGGTGATCAGTTTGTCCGCGTGGCTACGAACGTGAAGAAGGACGACGGTTCACGGGCGACCGGAACGATTCTTGATCCAAAAGGAAAAGTGATCGCGTCTATCCGGAAGAACGAAGCTTTCTATGGCGAGGTCGATATTCTCGGGAAGCCGTACATTACCGGATACGAACCAATCCGAGATCAGTCGAAAGGTGTAATCGGGATATACTACGTTGGTTATTTGAAGTAGGTCGGCCAATAATGATGTACGGACGCCTACCAAGCGGGTGAATTCAGGTTTCACCGCAGAGGAGGCTCAGCGCGTCAAGAGAGCCGCCGCCCGCTCATGCCCGAGGTCGCGGGCGATGTCGGCGGCGGTCTTGTCGCGATCGTCCTTGAGGTCGACCGCGGCGCCGTGAGCGACCAGCGTTTTGATCGTCGCCTCGACGTCGTCGACGCCGGCGGACGCGTCATGCCCGGCCGCCCACATCAGCGCGGTGAGGCCGTGGGCGTAGCGGCGGTTGACGTCGACGCCCGCGGCGATCAACAGCTCGACCACAGGCGCGTAGGCGCGGCCTGCGGCATAGAGCATGGCGCTCTTGCCGTTGTCGTCGAGCGCATTGGGGTCCGCGCCGTGCTTGATGAGAAGCTCGACGGTTTCCGGCGAGCCGTTGTAGGCGGCGGCCGCGAGCGGGCGAACGCCCTTGCGTCCCGGAATGTTGGGATCGGCGCCCTTCTCGAGCAGCAGGCGGACCATCGCGGCGCGGTCCGCCTCGGAGGCATAGTAGAGCGGCGTCGATCCGTCGACGGCGCGCGCGTTAATGGCGGCGCCGCGGTCGATGAGCAACGCGGCGATTGCGATCTTACCCGCTTGGGCGGCCCGGCCGAGCGCGGTCGCGCCCTCCCGGTCCTTGGCGTCGATCGCCGCGCCGCGATCGAGGAGGGCGCGCGCCTCGGGCTCGCAGCCGAGCCGCGCGACGGCGAACAGGAGAGTCGCCGCCTGATATTCGTCACCCTTATGCAGCGCCTGGACGGCGTGCGCCTTGTCGGCGCAGGGGTCCGCGGCGCGCGACGGGCGCCCAGCGGCGATGAGCGTCAGGCCCGCCAGCCAAGCCAGGAGAAAGACGCGGCCCAGAGCGACTCCGAAACGGCGCCCGTCTTTCGATGGGCTCGCGTCCGCGCGCGGGGGCGCTCCTGCCGGGGTTTGGCGCATGGGTCTTTTTCTCACTCCGCAGGCGTCACGCCAATGGGCCCGCCGGACGCAGGCGACCTACCTCGGCGCCGTTCCAGTTCAACAGCCGCGGCGAGATGAAGGGCTGAAGGCGCGCCGCAGTCTCGCCGTCGAAGCCGCCGAAGCGGCGGATGAGCGCGGCGATCATGACTTGGCCCGCCCGTCCGGCGCCGTCGTCGGCCTTGACCGCGAGGCCGAGCCCGGCCTCGGGCAGCGCGGCGCAGAATACGCCTTCGGCGCCTGACTTGGTGAAGGCGCGCGCGCCGAGGAGGGTCATGACCTCGGTGTCAAAACGGCCCTTTCCGGCGACCGTCGAGGGGTGAGCGGCGACGGCTGCGCGGATCCGCGCCGCGGCCTTTTGGCGAGCCGGCGACAGCCCTTGCCCTGTCCCCAGCCGCGCGAATCCACGCGCAAGCGCGATCAGCGGAATCGCGTAAGTCGGAATGGCGCAGCCGTCGACGCCGCGCATATCTTCGCTCAAGCGCGCGCCGGTCGCCGCTTCGATCGCCGCGGCGACCTCGCGCTGCACGGCGTGATCCGGCGCGACATAGCCCTTCGGCTCGACGCCGATCGCGCAGGCGAGACAGATGAACCCCGCATGCTTGCCCGAGCAGTTGTTATGCAGCGCGTTCGGCGTTTGGCCTGAGCGCGCAAGCGCGCGCGCCTCGGCTTCGCCGAGCGGCCAGTGGACGCCGCATTCGAGGACCCGTTCGTCACGTCCTGCCTTGGCGAGCATGGCGCGCGCGGTCGCGACATGGTCGTCGCCTCCCGAGTGGGACGCGCAGGCAAGCGCAATCTCCTTTTCGCTCAGGCGCAGGCGGTCGGCCGCGCCGCTTTCGACGAGCGGCATTGCCTGCAGCGCCTTGACCGCGGAGCGCGGATAGACCGCTCGCTCGACGTCGCCGAAGGTCATCACGACGCGGCCATCGGAGTCCACGACGCAGCCCGCGCCGCGATGGGCGGATTCGACCCTTCCGCCGCGCGTGGCCTCGACGACCGCCGGATTGGCCATGGTTCCTCCTCCAAAAGGCGGCGCGCGCCAAGCCCTGGCCATAGCAAAAGTCGGGCGCGGCCGGCAGTCGGAACGGCGCCCGCCGACCCGCTACTTGCCACTTGCCCGCCCCCCGGCGCTTACTGTCCGCGGCCAACGGCCAGAGACGAGGAATGAGAGAATGCGGGTTCGGGATGTTATGACTTATGGCGTGATCGGCGTGCCCGAGACCGCTAGCGTGGCCGAGGCCGTCGAGACGATGTTGCGTTCGCGGGTGAGCGCGCTTTTCGTCTTCAACGCCGATCATGCGGTTATCGGCGTCCTGAGCGAAGGCGACCTTCTTCGCCGCGGCGAACTCGGCAGCGAGCGCAAGCGCCCCCATTGGCTCGAGCTCCTGCTCGGCAGCGGCCGGCTCGCCGAAACTTACGCCCACGAGCACGGGCGCAAGGTCGGCGAGGTGATGACCGCCAATGTCGAGACGATTGGGGAAGACGCCGACGTAAGCGAGGCGGTCGACCGGATGATCCGCCGCCGCATCAAGCGGTTGCCGGTGCTGCGGGGAGAGGCCGTGGTCGGCGTCATCTCGCGCTCCGACCTGCTCAAGGGGTTGCTTGCCGCGCAGCCGCGCGCGAGCGGCCCCCATCCGGACGCCGAGATCAAGGCCGCCATCCAGGCCGAGATCGACAAGCTCACCTGGGCGCCGCGCGCGAGCGTGCGGGTCGACGTCGCGAGCGGCGTCGTGACTCTCGAAGGCGCGATCACCGACGAGCGGCTGCGCGACGGGCTCAAGGTGATCGCCGAGAACACCCCGGGCGTCACCGCCGTGCGCGACCACGTCGCGTGGATCGAGCCGAACTCCGGCTTGTTCATGCCGCCGCCGGAGGAAGACGGCAAGGAATGAAGAAACGCCTCGCTTCGCGCGCGGGAGGAAAACCCTCGCAAAAGGCATGGAAACGAACGGATTATTTCGCAAAGCGAAAGCAAGGCTTTCGCCACCCCTCCTGCAAGCCCTTGAATTCGTTGGGTCGCAAAATTGGCTCATTTCGCGGAATCGAATGATTTCAGGCCCTTGACAAGCTTTTTGTTTCGCCGTTTTCCGCGTTCGACCCTCGTCTCCTCGACGCGTCAGGTTCGGTTCGGCCGGCCGGCTTCCGATCTGCCGATGATAGCCGGTGGTTCGACGAAAGAGAAGAAATTGTCGCTTTCAGTTCGCGAGGCCTCCGTCGGTCTCCGCCAGCGCCGCGCCCTGCGGCGTCCCCAATCCAGGACCGCCCATCTCGGCGCAGCCGCAAGCGGCGAGAAAGAATGCGACCGAACGGGCCGCGTGCGGGGCGATCTCGGCGCGAAGAGCGGTCAAATCCTCGCCGAACAGCGCCTTCAACAGCATCGGGAGCACCATCAGATCGAGGAAGCGCCGCGCCGTTTCCGCCAGCCGCTCCGGCGCGAAGGCGGGCAAAGATGCGACGGCGTCGCATCCGGCGAACTCAACCAGCGCCTTCGTCACAGCCTCCGCCGGACGCTGCCGCCCCATCCGGCTCACGCTCGTCGCCAACTCCGGAAACCGCCGCGCCTCGGCGACCGCGATCCGGATCAGCCCGATCGTCTCCGGGGTCAGAACCCTCTCCAACAGGACGGCGCCCAGGCGTTGCAGCTTCTCCTCGATCGAGCCGCCGGCGCAGGAAATCGCCTCGAAGCTTGTGTTCCGGCGAACCAGCCGCTCGACCACGGCCGCGAACAGCGCCTGCTTGCCGGGAAATCTGGCGTAGATCGTCGGCTTGCCGGCGCAGGCGACCTCGGCGATTTCGTCGACGCTGGCGCCGCTGAAGCCGCGCTCGAGAAACACTTGCCCGGCCGCATCGAGGATTCTCTCCTCGACCTTGCCCTCATGTCCACGCGGCGGGCGCCCACAGCGAACTGACGCCCGCCCAGTCGGACCCTCGCCGGACCCTTCTGTCTCCAGCTCTCTTTCCCCCTCCATGCCGTGTCCTTTCACAAAGGTCGCGACCGCCAAAATCCCCTCGCGTGACCCTTGATTTAGGCTTGACCCTCGCCAATGTAAAGACGGAAACGGAACGGTTTCGTTTCGTTGAAACATTGACCCGCCCGGCGGGTTCATCCTTGGGAGTTTCCGGCCATGGCGCGCAGGGACCAAGACCGAGGCCAGCATATGTTCAAGGATCGGCCCGAGTCCGAAACGGACTGGGACAAGGGACACGCCGGCCGCGGAGGGTCGTCATCGGCTGATCCGCGGCGGGACATTATCGTGCTCCGCGCTCCCGGGCGCGAGACGCCGCCAGCGACCGAACGCCCGGCGGAGCCCGTCGAGAAGACCGAGCGCCCAATCGCGCCTCCCGAGAAGGAAGCCGAACGCGGCCCCGCGCCGCCCGCCCGGGAGGCAAAGCCGAGCGTTACACCGCGCAAGGGCTGGCTCCGCCGGCATCCGATCCTTGCGCCGGTCGGTCTCGTGGCGCTCCTGCTGGCGGCCACGGCCGGGTATCTTTACTGGGACTATACCGCGCATTTCGAGTCGACCGACGACGCCTTCATCGCGGCGCGCCAGTTCGCAATCGCGCCCCAGGTCGCGGGCTACGTCACAGCGGTTCCGGTCACCGACAACCAGCACGTCGGCAAGGGCGGCGTGATCGCTCAGATCGATCAGCGCGACTACCGCGCGGCGCTCGCGCAGGCCGACGCCCAAGTGGCGGCGGCGCAAGCTGGAATCCACAACGTCGACGCACAGATCGCGACGCAAGACGCGCAGATCGCCTCCAACCAGGCGCAGGTGGGCCAGGCCGAGGCAAACATGGAACTCTCGAAGGTCACCTGGGGACGCGACAAACCGCTCGTCAGTCAGGGTTGGGCGACGGCCCAGCAGGGCACGATCGACGTCCAGACCCTCAAGGCCCAGCAGGCCGCTGTCGACAGCGCGCAAGCGACGCTTAAAGTGGCGCAACGGCAAATCGGCACGCTTAGGGCGCAGCGCGCGACCGCAGAAGCGAACCTCGCGCAGGCCGAGGCCCAGCGCGACCAGGCCAAGCTCAACCTCGGCTATACGACCGTCATCGCCGACCAGCCGGGCCGGGTCGTCAACCTCACCGGTGCCGTAGGCCAATATGCGCAGCCGGGCACCAACCTCTCCATGTTCGTGCCGGACGAGATCTGGGTCGTCGCAAACTACAAGGAGACCCAGCTCGACCGGATGCGGCCCGGACAACCGGCCGACATCGAGATCGACGCCTACCCGGAACGCGACTTCAAAGGCCATGTCGCCAGCGTTCAGCCGGGATCGGGCACGGCCTTCTCGCTCCTGCCGGCGGAAAACGCCACCGGCAACTACGTCAAGATTGTCCAGCGCGTGCCGGTCAAGATCATCATCGACAATCCGCCGGCCGACGTGGCGCTGGGGCCGGGCATGTCGGTCGTCCCCACCGTGCGTGTCGATCCGTCGCCCTCGCTCTATGAGCGGCTGAGAGCGGGCGTCGGGCGCTGGTGGAGGCGGGTGTGAGCGACGCGGCCGCGTACGCCGGCGCCCCGCCGGCCGGCGACGCCGCCGCGGCGGGCAACCCCTGGATGATCGCCGTTCTGGTCGCGCTGGCGACCTTCATGGAGGTGCTCGACACCACGATCGCCAACGTGGTCCTGCCCTACATCGCCGGCGGCATGGGGGTCAGCGATGACGAAGCTTCATGGGTGGTGACCACCTATCTGGTCGCCAACGCCGTCAGTCTGACGGCGAGCCCATTCCTCGCTCGCGCCCTCGGCCGCAAGACCTTCTTCCTGATCTGCCTCGGGCTCTTCACGATAAGCTCCGTGCTCTGTGCGCAGGCGTGGAATCTCAACTCGCTCCTCATGTTCCGCCTCCTCCAGGGCCTGGCCGGCGGCGGCATGGTGCCGGTCTCGCAGTCCATTCTGGCGGCTTCGTTTCCGCCGGCGAAGCGCGGGCAGGCCTTCGCGCTGTTCGGCGTGGCGGTGGTGGTGGCGCCGGTGGTGGGCCCGACGCTCGGCGGCTGGCTGGCGGACAATTGGTCCTGGCGGTGGTGCTTTCTGATCAACGGTCCGGTCGGCCTGGCCACGATCGCGCTGATCGCCATCCTGTTGCCTGCGGACAAGCCTGATCAGGCCCGATCCGTCCGGTTCGATGTCATCGGCTTTCTTTTGGTCGCAACCTTCCTTGGCGCACTCGAGATCGTGCTCGATCGCGGCCTCGAAGACGACTGGTTCGGCTCGAACTTCATCATCACGTTCACGATTATCTGCGCCATCGCATTCGTGCTGATGATCCCCTGGGAGATGTCCAGGCCCGATCCGATGATCGACATGAGGATGGTGGGATCGCGCCAGTTTGGCGCATGCTTCCTGGTGATGGGCGCGATCGGCGCGATTCTTTACGCGACCACCCAGTTTCTGCCGCTCCTGTTGCAGACAGACTACGGCTACACCGCAACCTGGGCCGGTCTCGTGCTCTCGCCGGGCGGCCTCGTCACCATGTTCATGATGTTCGCGGTTGGCAATCTGTCGAGCCGGATCCAGCCAAAATACCTGATCATGACCGGCGCGATCTTCGCGGCGATCTCGATGTATCAGATGACCAATGTGTACGGCGACCTCGGCTTCTGGTTCTTTGCCCGAACGCGCATGGTGCTTGGCGTCGGATTGCCGCTCATCTTCATCCCGATCATCACCGCGTCTTATGATGGGGTCCCGCCAAACCGGGTCGACATGGCGTCGGCGCTCATCAACGCAGCCCGCAACACCGGCGGCTCAATCGGCGTCTCGCTCGCCTCCAACGTGCTCAACCATCGCGAGCAGTTCCACCAGAGCCGGCTCATCGAGAACGCGATTCCCTCAAGTCCGGAGTATCAGGGCACGCTGCAACAGGCGACGCACTTTTTTCTCGCGCAGGGCAGCTTGCCTCCCGAGGCGCACCAGCAGGCCCTGGCCTGGATCGGCCAGCAGGTCCAGGCGCAAGCCTCCTACCTCGCCTACATGGACGTGTTCTGGGTGCTGATGCTGCTTTCGCTCGCCGCCGTGCCGCTTGCGCTGAGCCTGCGCAAGGTCAAGCTCGGCGGCGCCGCCCCGGCGGCTCACTGAGGCGCGCCGACGGCTCAGCCTTGCAACCCCGCGTTCGCGGCGGCGCCGACTCCCATCGTCGCCCGCCCTCCCCCGCCAATCAAACAGAAAGAACCGCGCCTCTCCTCGCCTGACGATAGCCGGCGAAGGCCAATCCGGCGAAGCCCAGCATCATCATTGCCCAGGTCGAGGGCTCCGGCACGGCGAAATAGTCAAACGTGGTTGTGCCGCCGTTGGGGTCCATCATCGAGATCACGTCGCCATAGGCGTCATAGGTGAATTTCGTTACGTCGCCTTCCGGATCGGTCACCGAGATGAGATTCCCCTCGGCGTCATAGCTGTACATCGTGATGTCCGTGACGCCGCCGGTCGTCTCGGTCTCTTTTATGAGTTGGTCCAGGGCGTCGTAGGTGTAGGTGGTGGTCGGTCCGCCGCTTTCGCTGACGGAGATGACACTGCCCTCGGCGTCGTAGGTGATGGTTGTGGTCAGGCCGCCGCTAGGCGGCGTCACCGTCTCCGAGGCGAGGCGGCCCATCGAATCGTACGAATAGGTCGTCTCGGCGCCGTCGCTATCCATGACCTCGCTCAGGCGGCCGATCGAGTCGTACGTATACGTGATCGTCTCGGTGGTCATGCCGCCCTGAGTGTCGGTCTGCTCGATAAGCCGGCCGGCGGAATCGTAGGTGTTGGTCGTCGTGACGCCGGCCGCATCGGTCGAGGTCATCATCCTGCCCTGGGAATCGTAGGTGTTGGTAGTCACGCCACCGAGCGGATCGGTCACCTGCGTCACGCGCTCAGCTGAATCGTAGGCATAGCTCGTCGGGTTCGACATCGGCGCCGTGACCTGCGCCACCGATCCGGCGGAGTCGTAAGTGAAGGTCGTGGTGTGGCCGGACGGATCGGTCAGGGTCGACAGCACGCCGTGCTCGGGACCAATAATGATCGTCTCGCCGAGCGAATTGGTCACGCCCACCACGCCTCCGGTCTGGTCGTAGATGGTGGTCGTCGTCGTGTCCGGATCGTATGCGTAGCCGGTGACCCGGCCGGCGAAATTTGCCGTGCCGTCGTAGAACGCCTGCGTGCAGTCAAGAGGCATGCCGGCTGGCGCGGCGATCATGTCCCCGGTCGGGCCGATCGAGACTTCCCCGGGACAGGCCGAGGTCGGCGAGGCGGCCGAGGCGGCCTCCGCGGTCAGAACCATGAGGCCTGCGACGGACGCGGCCAATCCAATCCTGCGAAAGGAGAAAGAAGTCATCAGGCGTTCCCCCCAAAGCATGTGTCAGGGGATGCGCAGCGGGCCTGGATCAGCGATCTCCGCCCGCCGCCGGCAGCTATCCCCAAACTATCCTCAAAGACTGCGCCGTTCGCGCGCCATTGACAAGAATGAAATGTCGTTGAGACCCAACTTACATCTGTAAATCGCGGCCCGGCGCGCGCCCCTCTCCCGCCTCGGCCAGCGCCTTCAGGCCCTCGCGATAGGTCGGATAGGCGGGGGCAAATCCGAGCAGCGTCCTGGCCTTGGCGATCGAGACGCGCTTGTTGTCGGCATAGAACTCGGCCGTCATCGGCGAGAGCCGCGCATTCTCGAACCGCTCCTCGGGCGGCGGCTCGAGGCCGAGGAGCCCCGCTGCGTAGGCGACGACATCCTGCGGCGGCGCCGGCTCGTCATCGGCGACGTTATAGATTTGCCCTCGAAGTCCCCGCGTGAGCGCGAGCCGCGTGAGTTCGGCGATGTCGTCGACATGGGCGCGGTTGAACACCTGCCCCGGCTTGACAATTCGGCGCGCCTCGCCTTGGCGCAGGTTGACGAGCGCATTGCGGCCCGGCCCGTAAATGCCGGCGAGCCGCAGGAGGTCGACCTCGGCGCCCGTCCGGCCCGCGTCCCGCCACCGCGCCTCGTCCTCGAGCCGCGCGAGCCCACGGGCGGTGCGGGTCAGCGTCGGGCTTCGTTCATCGACCCAGCCGCCGCCGTGATCGCCATAAACGCCGATGGTCGAATAGTAGACGATCCGCCGCAGAGTCCGCGCGGCGGCGATCGCCTCCGCGAAGCGTTCGACGGCGGCGCCGCTCCCGTCCCGCGGCGGAATGGAGACGACGATCGCTTCGGCGCTTTCGAGCGCCCTTTGCAAGCCGGAGTCCGCATGGACGTCGTCGAATGCATAAGCGTCGACGCCCTCGCGGCGTAGCGCGGCGACGCGCTCGGGCGAACGCGCCGTTCCGCTCGGCTTGATTGTGGGCTCGCGCTCAATGAGCCGCCCGGCGCAGTAACCGAGGCCGAAGAAGAAGACCCTCACGAGATCTCACGCTCCGCGTGGCGACACCAGAGGCGTCCTCCAGCAGCCTCACCGTTACTCGCCCACTCGCTCCGCCAGCAACGCATCGATTTCAGCGGGTAGGATTCGGCCGCAAGGCCGCGCGCCGATCAGGTGACCGAGAATCCGACGCGTATTTTCCTTGTCAACTAGAGAGCCCTTTCTCGGATCGATAAACCGATGGAACCGGATCGTTGCCATGTTGCGCCATCTTCCGTTTCGGTCCGGGGCCTGGGCTGGGCGACTGATCAGGGAGCCCGCACCGAAGATAACGTGGCCTTCGGGGCCTTGCCGCAGAAGCCACGCGCGTTCGCGCACCGTTGCTGCCGCGCGAGCGCCCCATGGCTCATCGACGTGACCTTGCCGTACGAACGCCCTCTCCATTCGATGGATTTCGGAGTACGGCCACTCCTTCGGTGTATGAGTTAAAAGGATCGCCATTCTGACCGTCCGTAGCGCCCTACTTCTTCTTGGGCATGTAGAGATCCGTCAGCGTCCCGGCGAAGGCTTCGGCCGACATGGCGAACGTCTCCGAGAGCGTCGGATGGGGATGAATGGTGAGGCCGATGTCTTCGGCCTCCGAGCCCATTTCGATCGCCAGCGCCGCCTCGGCGATGAGGTCGCCGGCGTTGGGCCCGACGATGCCGCAGCCGATCAGCCGCTGGCTCTCTTCGTCCCACAAGGTCTTGGTCAGGCCCTCGTCGCGGCCGAGCGAGAGCGAGCGCCCGCTCGCCGCCCAAGGGAAGACCGCCTTGCCGTATTTGACCCCCTTGGCCTTAAGCTCAATCTCGGTCGGGCCCGCCCACGCGACTTCAGGATCGGTGTAAGCAACCGATGGTATCACCTTGGCGTCAAAGGATGATTTATGCCCGCTCGCAACCTCCGCCGCGACCTTGCCCTCGTGCGTGCCTTTGTGGGCGAGCATCGGCTGGCCGACGATGTCGCCGATGGCGAAGATGTGCGCAACATTGGTGCGCATCTGGCGATCGACGGGGATGAAACCGCGCTCATCGACCGCCACGCCGGCGGCCTCGGCGCCGATCATCTTGCCGTTCGGACGTCGGCCAACCGAGACCAGCATGGCGTCGAAGGTTTGCGTCTTGGCGCCGTCCGGCCCCTCGTAGGAGACGTGCAGGCCGTCTGGCTTGGCCTCGACCTTGGTAGCCTTCGTCTTGAGCAGGATCTTGTCGTAGAGCTTGCCGATCCGCTTCGCCAGCGGCGCAACGATGTCCGGATCGGTGCCCGGCATGAGCTGATCCATCATCTCGATCACCGTCACGCCGGCGCCGAGCGATTGATAGACCGTCGCCATCTCGAGGCCGATGATGCCGCCGCCGAGAACCAGCATCCGCTTCGGGATGAAGCTCATCTCGAGCGCGGCGGTCGAATCCCAGATGCGCGGATCGGACGGGATGAATCCCGGGACGACAGGCTCTGAGCCCGCGGCGATGATCGCGTTTCTGAAGCGCACGACCCGTCCGCCCTCGGCGGTTTCGACCTGCAGGGTGTTCGGCGAGGTGAACTTGCCCCGGCCGGTCACGACCCTCACTTTGCGCTGCTTGGCAAGCCCGGAAAGGCCGCCCGTCAGCCGTTTGACCACCCCATCCTTCCATCCGCGGATGGCGGTCGGGTCGAGCGAGGGCGGCCCGAACTTGACCCCGTGCGCGCCCATGCCAGCCGCTTCGTCGATGATCTTCGCGACGTGGAGCAGTGCCTTCGACGGGATGCAGCCGACGTTGAGGCAGACGCCGCCGAGCGTGCGCCGCGCGTCGACCAGCACGACATTCCGCCCGAGATCGGCGGCGCGGAAGGCGGCGGTGTAGCCGCCGGGGCCTGCGCCGAGGACGAGGACGTCCGCCTCAAAATCCGCCTTTCCGCCCGGATCGGCCGCGGGCTTCGGGGCCGTAGCGGGCCCGGCCTTGGGCATGGGCTCCTGGATCTCGGCGCCGCCGTAAGACGCGGCGGCGGCGGGCTTGGCCTGTTCGCCCTCGGCGTAGCTTGCGAGCAGCGCGCCTTCGCTGACCTTGTCGCCGACCTTGACATGGACTTCTCCGATCACCCCGTCTTCGGGCGCGGGCACGTCCATGGTCGCCTTGTCGCTCTCAAGCGTCAGGATCGTCTCTTCCTTGCTCACGCTCTTCCCGGGCGCGATCTGGACCTCGATGATCGGCACGTCCTTGAAGTCGCCGATGTCGGGCAGCCTGATTTCCTTGGCCATCGCCTCTAACTCCCAACCTACCCCCTGATCCTAAGGCGCCGAGAAGCGGTCTCGAAGAGCCTGCCCCGAGCGTGAGCCGAAGGGACGTTCCATTGCGCGCCCCCTCAAGCATCCTTCGAGACGCCCGCCTTGCGAGCTCCTCAGGATGAGGTCTGTGCTTCCGCCAATTATTCTCACGCAATCACAAAAGGACGCGCCGCATGTCCTCGAGAACGGTCGCCAGATGGCGCATGAAGCGCGCGGCCGCCGCGCCGTCGATCACGCGATGATCGTAGGACAGGCAGAGCGGCAGCATGAGCCGCGGCTGAAATGCCTTGCCGTCCCAGACCGGGGCCATCTTCGAGCGCACGACGCCGAGAATCGCCACCTCGGGCGCGTTCACGATCGGCGAGAACGCCGTCCCGCCGATCCCGCCGAGCGAGGAAATGGTGAATGTCGCGCCCTGCATCTCGGTCGGCGCGAGCTTGCCCGAGCGCGCCTTCTCCGAGAGGGCGCCAAGCTCGCGGGCAAGCTCGATCACGCCTTTCTGGTCGACGTCCTTGACGACCGCGACCACGAGGCCGTCGGGAGTGTCCACGGCGACGCCGATATGCCAATAGCGGCGTAAGATCAAGGAGTCGCCGGCGGGATTTAATGCGGCGTTGAAGGTCGGGAAGGTTTTCAGCGTCGCGACCGCGGCGCGCATCAAGAGCGGCAGCAGCGAGACGCGGTAAGGCTTGGCCTTGTCCTTCTTCGCATCCTCGTCGAGCGATTTGCGGAAGGCGTCGAGGTCGGTGATGTCGGCGTCGTCGCAATGCGTGACATGCGGCACGTTCACCCACGACGCGTGCAGGCGCGGGCCGGAGATGCGCTTGATCCGGGAGAGCGGAACGGTCTCGACCGGCCCGAATTTCGCGAAGTCGACGGCCGGAATGGCCGGAAGAGCGCCCAGGCCGCCGCCGACCGGCGCGGCGCCCGCGCCCCCGCGCGACAACGCGGCTTTGACGTCCTCGCGGGTGATGCGGCCCTTCTCGCCGGTGCCTTTGACCGTAGTGAGGTCGAGGTCGAGCTCCCGCGCCAGCCGCCGGACCGCGGGGCCGGCGAAGACGCCGGAGAAGTCGGCCTTGGCCGGGCCGGAGCCCGGCGCAAGCGGCGGCGGCAGATCCCGGGGCGCGACCGGCGAGGTTTCGGGCGCTTCGGCGGCGTCCTCCTCTTCCTTCGCCTCGGCCTCGTCCTCCTGCTCCGGGGAGACCGCGCCCGGTCCGCCGGCGTCGAGCTTGGCGACAAGCGCGCCCATCGAGACCTTGTCGCCGACCTTGGCGACGACCTCGGTGATCTTGCCCGCCGCGGGCGACGGCACGTCCATCGTCGCCTTGTCGGATTCGAGCGTCACCACCGGCTGCTCGGCCTCGACCAGGTCGCCCGCCTTCACCAGAACCTCGATGATCGGCACGTCCTTGAAGTCGCCGATGTCGGGGATCGTGATGTCGATCATCGCCGCTTTGGCCGGCGCAGGCGTGGGCGCCGCCTTGGCGGGTGCGGCTTTCTTGGCGGGGGCGGCGGGCGCCGCCGCTGACTTGGCGGGCGCCGCTTTGGCGGCGGATTCGCCCGCCGAAGAATCAATGCGCGCGATGAGCGTCCCCATCGACACTTTGTCGCCGACCTTGGCGACGACCTCGGCGACGGCGCCCTCGACCGGCGAGGGGACGTCCATCGTCGCCTTGTCGGATTCGAGCGTCACCAGCGGCTGCTCGGCCTTCACGACGTCGCCCGGCTTCACCAGGACCTCGATGACCGGCACATCCTTGAAATCGCCGATGTCGGGCACGTTCACGTCGATTTTGGCCACCGGCGCTTCTCCTCGGCGACAGGGTTGACAGGGGGGGCGAGCTCTCAGCTCCGCGCCGGATTCGGCCCTTCCGGATCGATGCCGTATTTCCGGATCGCCTCGGCCACGCGCCGGCTCGGCAGCAATTGCTCGTCCGCCAGCGCCTTCAGGCTCGCGACCGCGACGTGATAGCGGTCGATCTCGAAGAACGAGCGCAGGCGGCGGCGATAGTCGGAGCGCCCGAATCCGTCGGTCCCGAGCACCTTGTAGCGCGCGGGGACGTATGGCCGGATTCCGTCGGGGACCGCTTTCATATAATCGGTCGAAGCGATGACCGGCCCCTTCCCGCTCGACAACGCGCGGGTGATGAAAGGAACCTTTGGGTCGGATTCCGGATGCAGCAGGTTCCAGCGTTCGATGTCGAGCCCCTCCCGCCTGAGCTCGGTGAAGCTCGTCACGCTCCAGATTTCGCTGCTGACGCCATGTTCGCTGGCCAGCATGTCGGCCGCCGCCTCGACCTCGCGCAGGATCGCGCCGGCGCCGAGCAGACGCACCTGCAATCCCCCCCGGTCCGCCTGGACCTCGCGCAGCTTGTAGGCGCCGCTGAGGATTCCCCCCTCCGCGCCTTCCGGCATCGCCGGATGGGCGTAATTCTCGTTCAGGGTGGTGATGTAGTAGTAGACGTCGTCCTGGTCGACCAGCATGCGCTTCAGGCCAGCGTGGATGATCACCGCAAGTTCGTAGGCGTAGGTCGGATCGTAGGTCACGCAATTGGGGACGGTCGAGGCGAGGATGTGGCTGTGGCCGTCCTCGTGTTGCAGGCCCTCGCCGTTGAGGGTGGTGCGGCCGGACGTGCCGCCGATCAGGAAGCCGCGGGTGCGCATGTCGCCCGCCGCCCAGGCCAGATCGCCGACCCGCTGGAAGCCGAACATCGAGTAGTAGATATAGAACGGGATCATCGGCACGTTCGACGTCGAATAGGACGTGCCCGCGGCGATGAAGGACGCCATCGCGCCCGGCTCGTTGATGCCCTCCTGAAGGATCTGTCCTTTCGGATCCTCGCGGTAATACATGAGCTGGTCGGCGTCCTGCGGGCGGTACAGCTGGCCGACCTGGCTGAAGATGCCGACCTGGCGAAAGAGCCCCTCCATGCCGAAGGTGCGGCTCTCGTCGGGAACGATTGGAACTACATGCGGACCGATGTCCTTGTCGCGCAGAAGCGCGGTCAGAACCCGGACGAAGGCCATCGTGGTCGATATCTCGCGGCCCTCCGCGGTCGCCTTGAGCAACGCGTCGAAGGCGGAGAGCGGCGGGACCTTGAGCGGTTCGCTCTGGCGTCTGCGCCCGGGCAGATAGCCGCCAAGCGCCGCCCGCCGCGCGCGCAGGTATTTCATCTCCTCGCTGTCATCGGGGAAACGCAGGAAGGGAACCTTGTCGAGTTCATCGTCTGAAACGGGGATCTGGAACCGGTCGCGGAAGGCCTTGAGCGCGTCGTGACCGAGCTTCTTGGCCTGATGGGCGATCATCTGTCCTTCGCCGGCCGCGCCCATGCCATAGCCCTTGACCGTCTTGGCGAGAATGACGGTCGGCTGGCCCTTGTGGTCGACCGCCGCCTTGTAGGCGGAATAGACCTTGACCGGATCGTGCCCGCCGCGGGTGAGCGCCCAGATCTCCGCGTCGGTCCAATCCTCGACCATCGCCGCCGTCTCTTTATGGCGGCCAAAGAAGTGCTTGCGGATATAGGCGCCGTCCTTCGACTTGAAGTCCTGGTATTCGCCGTCGACGCACTCCTCCATGAGCTGGCGCAGCTTGCCGGCGGAATCCTTGGCCAGCAGCTGATCCCAGCCCGATCCCCACAGGCACTTGATGACCTTCCAGCCCGCGCCGCGGAAATCGGCTTCAAGCTCCTGCACGATCTTGCCGTTCCCGCGCACCGGCCCGTCAAGGCGCTGAAGGTTGCAGTTGATGACGAAGATAAGATTGTCGAGCTTCTCGCGTCCGGCGAGCGAGATTGCGCCGAGCGACTCCGGCTCGTCCATCTCGCCGTCGCCGCAGAACACCCAGACCTTGCGCGGCGCCGTGTCGGCGAGGCCGCGGCAATGCAGGTAGCGCAGGAATCTGGCCTGATAGATCGCCATCAACGGCCCCAGGCCCATCGAGACGGTCGGGAACTGCCAGAATTCCGGCATCAGCCACGGATGCGGATAGGAGGGTAGCCCCTTGCGGCCGACCTCCTGGCGAAAGTTCACCAGCTCATCCGCGCTGAGACGGCCCTCGACGAAGGCGCGGGCGTAAATGCCGGGCGAGCTGTGGCCCTGAAAATAGACCAGGTCGCCGCCATGCGTCTCATTGCAGGCATGCCAGAAATGCATGAAACCGGTGTCGTACAGCGTCGCCGCCGACTGGAAGCTCGCAATATGGCCGCCGAGCTCCGAGGACTCCTTATTGGCCTTGACGACGATCGCGGCCGCGTTCCAGCGCACATAGCGGCGGATGATCTGCTCGATCTTGCGATCGCCGGGATGGGCCGGCTGCTCTTCAGGCGGGATTGTGTTGACATAGGCGGTGTTGGCGGCGAAGGGCAACCTCGCGCCTTTGCGCCGCGCGGCGGCGACCACCGAATCGAGGATTTCGTCGACCTTGCCAATGCCCTCGAAAGCCTCGACCGAATCGAGCGCGTCGAGCCATTCGTCGGTTTCGTCGGATTGGTCCGAGACTCGGTCGTCCATCGGGGCCGCCTCCCTCATACGAAAGTCGCAAGCGTGCGTTTGGCCCAGTCTTCTCACGGGCCCGCGGAATTGGCAATGACGCCGAACAGCGGCGCTGGCATGCCGAACCTGCATGCGCGGCCGGCGTCCGGAGGCCGCGCCGAAAGCGCGGCGGCGCAAGCGCCACAAAGGCGACGGAGGATCGAATGGCTGGTCTCACAACGCACGTCCTCGACGTCACTCGCGGGGGGCCGGCCGAAGGGGTGAGGGTCGAGCTTTACGAGTTCGCGGCGGGCGGCGAGCGCGCCCTCGTCGCCGATGTCCAGACCAACGCCGACGGACGCACCGACGCGCCGCTGATCGCCGCGAGCGAGGCGCGGGTCGGCTCCTTCGAGCTCGTCTTCCACGCCGGCGACTATTTTCGCCGCCAGGGCGTGAAAATGGCCGATCCGCCGTTCCTCGACCTGATCCCGCTGCGCTTCGCCGTCGCCGACCCAAGGGCGCATTATCACGTGCCGCTGCTGGTCAGCCCGTGGAGCTATTCGACTTACCGCGGGAGCTGAAATCAGGACGCCGCCAGGCCGGGATCATGGCCGCCCGCCCGCTCTTCTCCGGGTTTTTCGCCGCCGCCCTCTTGCATAAGCGTGCTCACTATATTATAAGCAGGCTTATGTTATCACTTGCTCAAAAACCGGCGATTTCGCCCGCCCGTGAGTTCGGCTTTGCGCTCCATGACGTGGCGCGGCTGCTCCGCACCTATTCCGATCAGCGCGCGCGCGAACTCGGCACCACGCGGGCCCAATGGGCGGTGCTCTCGCGCCTGCAGCGCTGCGAGGGCGTCAAGCAGAGCGAGCTCGCCGAGGCGCTCGACCTCGCGCCGATCACGCTTGGCCGGCTGATCGACAAACTGACCGTGGCCGGCCTCGTCGAGCGCCGCGACGACGCGGCCGACCGGCGCGCCAACCGTCTCTACCTGACCGAAAAGGCTGCGCCGGCGCTGAAGGAGCTCGGGGCGCTCGCCGAGGACCTGATGGGGCGGGCGCTCGCCGGCCTCGACGAGCGCGACATCCGCGCGATGCACGACAGGCTCAAGGTCATCAAGGCCAATCTCAAGACCGAATTGATTGCGGGAGCCGAATCAAAGTGACCCAACCCAAGCCGGTTTCGGGGCGCGAGTCTGCGCCGGAGGATGCATCCAAGGCCTCCCCCCAGGGCGGCCAGCCGCTGCCATTCACGGGAGCAAAGGGCGCGCCGCCCTCTGGCCCGCGCGACCCCGCGTCCGCGTCGCCCCAGTCGCCCGCGCCCCAACAGCCGGCGCAGCCGATCCAGTTCACCCCGGCCCGCACGCCATCGCCCGCCCCGCAGCCGCCTTCGCCGCAGCCTCCCCCCACTCCGCCGGCGGCGGGCGTGCCCCCGCTGGTCGTGCACAAGCGCCGCCGCATCAGCCGCTTCGTGATGCTCGTGGTCATTCCGCTGGTCGCGCTTGCGATCGGTTTCGCCTGGTGGCTCGGCAGCGGCCGCTACGTCTCGACCGACAACGCCTATGTCGGCGCCGACAAGTCGCTGATCACGCCGCAGGTCACCGGCGCGATCGTCGCGGTCCACGTCGTCGAGGGACAGAAGGTCAAGGTCGGCGATCCGCTCTTCGACATCGATCCCAAGCCTTATGAGATCGCGCTCGCGCTCGCCAAGGGCAAGCTCGAAGCGGCCAAGGTCGAATTCGCCAACCTGAAGTCGTCCTACGCGAGCAATATCGACCAGATCAAAATGGGCGAGGACGCGGTCAAGGTGCGCCAGGCCGACTTCGACCGCAAGAACGACCTCGCCATCTCGCGCGCCGGCACCGCCGCCGACCGCGACACCTCGATGGCGAACCTCATTCAGGCCAAGCAGATCCTCGAATTCGTCAAATGGCAGCAGGCGACGGTCAAGGTGAAGCTGGGCGGCGGCCCGGATACGACGATCGACCAGTTCCCCGACTATATGCAGGCGAGCGCCGCCGTCGACGACGCCGAGCGCAACCTCCGCAACACCAAGGTGCTTGCGCCGATCGACGGCGTCGCGACCCAGGTGCCGGAGATCGAGCTCGGACGCGTGGCGGCGGCCGGCCAGCCGGTGTTTGCGATCGTCGCCGACACCGGCCTCTGGGTCGACGGCAATCCGAAGGAATCGGACCTGACCTACGTCCATCGCGGCCTGCCGGCGACGGTGAGCGTCGACACTTTTCCGGATAGGGAATGGAAAGGGACGATCTGCTCGATCGCGCCGGGGACGGGCGCGCAATTCGCGATCCTGCCGCCGCAGAACGCGACCGGCAACTGGGTCAAGGTCGTCCAGCGCGTGCCGCTGCGGTTCTGCTTCGATCCGCACGAGGACACGACGGGCTTGAGAGCGGGAATGAGCGCCTATGTGACCATCGACACCGGACGGGTGCGCACGCTTTCCGGCACGCTTCAAGGCTTGAAGCAATGGGCGGCCGGCTACGTCGAGACCCTGATGGGGGCGCGGACGGCCGTCATCAGATGAACGCGACCGCGCCCGCGCAGCCGCTCTACGAGACGATTTCGCCGACTCTCAAGTGGCTGCTCACCGTCTGCATCATGATGGCGACGATCATGCAGGCGCTCGACACGACGATCGCCAACGTCGCCCTGCCCTATATGCAGGGCTCGCTGTCGACGACGCAGGACCAGATCAACTGGGTTCTCACCTCCTACATCGTCGCCGCCGCGATCATGACCTCGCCGCTCGGCTGGATGGCGACCCGCTACGGCCGCAAGAAGCTGTTCATCGTCTGCACCGCAGGCTTCACCGTCGCCTCGATGCTGTGCGGCATCGCCCTCACGATCGAGCAGATGGTCGCCTACCGGCTCTTGCAGGGAGTGTTCGGCGCGGCATTGGTGCCGCTCTCCCAGGCGGTCATGCTCGACATCTTTCCGCCGAACAAGCGCGGCTCAGCGATGGCGATCTGGGGCATGGGGGTGATGCTCGGCCCGATCATGGGGCCGACGCTCGGCGGCTGGCTCACCGATTCCTATTCCTGGCGCTGGGTGTTCTTCGTCAACCTGCCGTTTGGAATCCTCACCACCGCCGGGCTCTGGCTGTTCATGAGCGAGACCCCGACCCGGCGCGACGTGCCGTTCTCCTGGTTCGGCTTCTTGAGCCTCTCGCTCGGCATCGGGTCATTGCAGATGATGCTCGATCGCGGCGAGCAGCTCGGCTGGTTCGATTCGACCGAGATCTGGGTGGAAGCCATCCTCGCTGTCGTCGGCTTCTATTTCTTTCTCGCCGACTGCTTCACCTCGAGGCGGCCGTTCATCAGCGTGCGCATCTTCCGCGACTGGAACTTCTCCATCGCTCTCGTTTTCATGTTCCTGGTCGGCGTCATCCTGCTTGCGACGCTCGCGCTGGTGACGCCGTTCATCCAGAACCTGCTCGGCTACCCGGTGCTGTCGAGCGGATACTTGCTCGGCACGCGCGGCGTCGGCACGTTCGTGGCCATGTTCCTGGTCGGGCGCCTCAGCGGCAAGGTCGATGCGCGTCTCCTCATCTTCATCGGCCTCGTGCTGGCGACCTCGTCCCTGTGGCTGATGACCGGATGGTCGCTCGACGTCTCGGGCGCGACGATCGCCATCAATTCGGTTGCTCAAGGGTTCGGCCTCGGCTTTATCTTCGTGCCGCTCAACACCATCGCCTTCGCCAGTCTGCCGGGCGAATTGCGCACCGAGGGCGCGGCGCTCTGGACGCTCATCCGCAACATCGGCTCGGCCGTCGGCATCTCGATCGTCATCGCCCGGCTGACCAGCATGATCAGCGAATTCCATAGCCAGCTGGTCGAGCACGTGACGCCGTTCAACGACGCCTTGCGAATGCCGAACGCGTCGATGCTGTCGGGGCACGGATTGCCGAGTCTGGCGATGCTCGAAGGCCTTGTCACCCAGCAGGCGGCGGCGATGGCCTATTCGAACGATTTCCTGTTCATGACCTTCGTCTCGCTCTCCGCCTTCCCGCTGCTGGCGCTCATCCGCTCGCCGAAAGCCGTCGCGGCGGCCGCCTCGCGCGAAGCGGCGGCGCATGCGGTGATGGATTAGGAGCGCGCCCTCGCCCCGGCTCAGCGGGGAGAGGGGACTGACGAGCGCTCCGCGAGCCGCCGCGCCGCGTCCGGATCGTGCGCGGGCAGATAGACCGTGGGCCGCGACGCGGCGAACGCCTGGATAGCGGCGAGCGTCGCCGCCGCTTGAGTTTCATCCTCGCTTACGCCATCAATCGCGCCCGCGAGCATCGCCGCCTCGCTGTACGACGCGTCGCCGGCGATGAAGAGGGCTCGATCGCCGTCCTCGACAATCACCGAAACATGGTGGGGCGTGTGGCCGGGGGTGGCGACGGCGACGATCGCGCCATCGGCGGTCAAGCGCTTCGAGCGCTCGAACGGACCGTAGGAGCCGTCGTCGAGGCCGACGGGCTTCGGATCGAAATTCTGCGGCCAACGATTGGGCAGATAGCCGCGCATCCAGCCTGCGATTCCCGAAGCGCGCCGAAGCTCGCCGGGGCTCGCCAGGATTTCACTCCGCGGAAACGCATCGAGCTTGCCGTCGTGATCGATGTGCAGATGGGTGAGAACGATGCGCCTGACGTCGCCTGGGCATATGCCGATCGCCCGCAATTGCGGCCCCGCTTCGTCCTCCGGCTCGATGTCGAAGCGAACGCCGAAGCGAAAGAACGGATGCCACGGCGGGTCGCGGGTGAGGCGCGAGGACATGCCAGTGTCGACGAGGATGACGCCATCGGGATGCTCGATGGCGTAGGCCAGGACCGGAAGCCAGGGCGACCATCGCGAGTCAAAGAGCGGCGCGACCTGGCGCGCGAGCCCATGGCCTCGGCCCACGATCTGGCTCGTCTTGATCCTGACCCGGCCGGTCTGAATGGCGTGGACGCGCATCGCGGTCACGCGCGACCGATCCGGCCGAGATGGGTGTCGCGGAAGCCGCTCGCGTATTTGAGGCCGTAGCCGAGCATGCGGTCCATGCCGATATGGGCGACCACGATGAGGCCGAAAGCCGCAGCGATCGGCGAGGCGAGAAAATAGCCGCCGAGCGCGAGCGGAAGGGCGAGCGCATAAGTATGAACGCAATTGTAGGCCGCCGCGCCCGCCCTCGGCCCGACGAGATAGGCGAGCATCGAAAGATCCGGAGCGAGAAAGAAGAGCGCGAACATCGGCCAGGAGAAGCCCGCGTGGGCGTAGAGCGCGATTGCCGCGGCGAGAGCGGCGGCGCCCTCGAGGCGCAGGATCGCCTTGACCCTGGCAGGCGAGGACGACGCGCTCGCGCGGATGGCGGGCGCGCCTAGGACCTTGTCGGCGAAAAAGGTAATTGCGGTCATTCTCTTGTCTCCTTTTGGCGGCGGCGTGTGCCTCGGCGTCTGGACCGCCGACCTCATCCCGAGGGCGAGGCGGAGCCTCGCGTCTCGAAGGATGCTCAAGAACGCTTTTTCGGCTTGGCGTTCGCTGGAGCGTCCTTCGAGGCCGCTTCGCGGCGCCTCAGGACGAGGGTGTACCCCGCTCGCCTAAAGTACGGAATTGCATGTTTATCTGGATCAGATATACATTTTCGTATGAGCCGGCGCGACCCCGCCTGGGACGAATTGCGCACCTTCCTCGAGGTCGCGCGCGAGTCGAGCCTGAGCGCCGCCGGCCGGCGCCTCGGGCTCGCCCAGCCGACGGTCGGGCGGCATATCGACGCGCTCGAGGAGGCGCTGGGCGCGACTCTGTTCACCCGCTCGGCGCGCGGGCTCAACCCCACGGCGGCGGCGAAGGCCCTCGTACCCCATGCCGAAGCGATGGCCGCGGCCGCGGGCGCGCTCGCGCGGGCTGCCTCGTCGGCGGCGGCGGTCGATCGAGGCGTCGTTCGGGTGACGGCGAGCGAGGTCATGGGCGCGGAGGCGCTGCCGGCGATGTTCGCCGGCTTCCGCGCCCGCAACCCCGGGATCGCGATCGAGCTCGCGCTCACCAACCGCAACCAGGATCTCGCCCGCGGGGACGCCGACATCGCGGTGAGAATGATCCGCCCGACCCAGAGCGGGCTCGTCGCCCGCCGCATCGGCGCAACGCGCATCCGGCTCTACGCGCATCGCGACTATCTCGCCCGCTTCGGCGAGCCGCGCTCCCTCGCCGACCTACGAGAGCATCGCCTGATCGGCTTCGACCGAGACGACGCCACGTTCCGTTCCGCGGGCGCGCTGGCGAAGGCGCTGACCCGCGAGGATTTCGGCTTTCGCTGCGACAGCGATCTCGCCCAGCTCGCCGCGCTGCGCGCCGGCGTCGGCGTCGGCGGCTGCCAGGACATGATCGCCCGCCGCACGCCCGAGCTTGTCCCCGTGCTGCCGAGCGCGTTCCAGATGGCGCTCGAAGTGTGGCTCGTCATGCACCGCGACCTCAAGTCCGAGCCGAGGGTGCGGCTCATGTACGACTGGCTGGCGCAGGGCCTGACGGACTACGTCAAGGGGCGCTGGGGTGAACCCCGCTGAGGGCCGACGATCGGGGGCCCGCTTAGGAGATGAAATCCAAACCCGGCGGCGGTTCGTTCGGGTCAATTGTAGCAATTAACAAACAATTCCGCGGCTCCGGCCAGTTCGTGCTATTCTAGATGAGGCTGGAGGGCGCCCCATGGGCGAGACCCGGAAAATCGCGGCGATCGTGGTCGCGGACGTGGTCGGCTTCAGCCGGCTCGCCGGCGCGGACGAGGATCGCACGCTCGCCAGACTTCGGGCGCTGCGCAGCGACCTGATCGACCCGACCATCGCCGTACACGCCGGGCGCATTGTCAAGCGAACTGGGGACGGCATCCTCATCGAGTTTCGCAGCGTGGTCGACGCCGTGCGTTGCGCGATCGAGGTGCAGAACGGCCTCATCGAGCGTAACGCCGGCCTGCCGCCCGAGCGCCGCATCGAGTTCCGCGTCGGCATCCATCTCGGTGACGTCGTCGAGGAGGCCGACGGCGATCTGATGGGCGATGGGGTCAATATCGCGGCTCGCCTCGAGAGCATTTGCGAGCCGGCCGCGATCTGTCTGTCCGAGGACGCCTATCGGCAGGTCAAGGGGCGGCTGGATCTCGCCGTCACCGATCTCGGCCCGAGGCAACTGAAGAACATCGCCGAGCCGATCCGGGTCTATTCGCTCGAAGTGGGCAAGGCCTCGCAGGCGAACCGCGCCCAATCGAAAAGGCGTTCTTGGCTCGCGCCCGTGGGCATCGGCATCGCTGCGTTGATCGTATTGGTCGCGACCGGAGTTTGGTATTTCCTCGCGGCGAACCGGACCACGCCGGTCGCGGCATCCGCGCCCGCGCCGGCCGTCGCAAGCGTGCCGCCGCCGGCCGAGGCCGCGCATCTCTCCCTTGTCGTGCTGCCCTTCACGAACCTCTCTGGCGATCCCGCCCAGGACTATTTCGCCGACGGCGTCACCGAGAATCTGACGACCGATCTTGCGCGCATCCGCGACAGCTTCGTCATCGCGCGCAACACGGCCTTCACCTTCAAAGGCAAGGCCATCGACGCCAAGGAGATCGGCAAGGAGCTTGGCGTGCGTTACGTCCTGGAAGGCTCGGTGCAGCGCGACCAGGGCCGCGTGCGCGTCAACGCGCAATTGATCGACGCGCAATCGGGCGCGCATATTTGGGCGGATCGGTTCGAGGAGGACGTCGCGGACCTGTTCAAGCTGCAAGATGAAGTGGTCGCGCGGCTGGCGAACAGTCTCGGCAATGAACTGGTGAAGGCGGAGGCGCGAAGCGACAGGCGGATCACCAACCTCGACGCCTTCGATCTCACCATGCGCGGGCGTGCGCTGCGTTTTGAATCTTTACGGCGAGCGACAAGGGAATCCAACAATGCCGCTCGGGTCTTGTTCGAACAGGCGCTGGCGATCAACCCCGACGACGCGGGCGCCTTGGCGGGCGACGCAGCAACTTATCTGTTCGACAAGGTAGCCGGCTGGACAAGCGCGGATGTCGATTACGACGCCAAGATTCTCGGGCAGGCCGACCGCTCGATCGCGATCGCCCCCAACGATCCAGCGCCTTATTCTACAAAAAGCCTTTATCTTTCGTACGTGCTGCATCGTACGGAAGAGGGGCTGCGAGCCGCCGATGCCGGGCTCGCTTTGAATCCCGGCTCCGCGATCTTGTACCATGCAAGCGGCAGCGCCAAAAACCTGCTCGGGATGTACGCGGAGGCAAGATCCGACACATTGCATGCCATTCAACTTAGCCCTCGCGATCCGAACTTGGGTGTTTGGCAAAGCACATTGGCCGCATCCGACATAGGTCTCGGAAATTTTGACGATGCGATCACTGACGGCCACCGCGCCATCGACGCGGGTTATCGGACTTTTCCAGTCTATTCAAATCTCGCGGTTGCGTACGCCATGGCGAACCGCATCGACGACGCGAGGGCGGCGGTCGCGGAGGCCCTCAAGCTTAATCCCAAGTACAGCGTCAAATTGATGTCCGAAAGCTATCATAAACCTCCTGCGATCGTTGAAGCTCTTCGCAAGGCGGGCGCGCCTGAGGAATGAGCGAGACCCGGAAAATCGCGGCGATCGTGGTCGCGGACGTGGTCGGCTACAGCCGGCTCGCCGGCGCGGACGAGGATCGCACGCTCGCCAGACTTCGCGCGCTGCGCAGCGACCTGATCGACCCGACCATCGCCGTGCATCACGGCCGCGTCGTCAAGCGCACCGGGGATGGCATCCTCATCGAATTCCGTAGCGTGGTCGACGCCGTGCGTTGCGCGATCGAAGTGCAAAACGGCATGGTCGAGCGTAATGCGGGCCTGCCGCCCGAGCGCCGGATCGAGTTCCGGGTCGGCGTTCATCTCGGCGACGTGGTCGAGGAGGCCGATGGCGACCTCATGGGCGACGGCGTCAACATCGCCGCGCGATTGGAAGGCATCGCCAAGCCGGGCGCGATCTGTCTTTCCGAGGACGCCTATCGCCAGGTGAGCGGCAGGCTCGATATGGAGGTCATCGATCTCGGCCCCACCGAGCTCAAGAACATCGAAAGACCGATCCGGGTCTATTCGCTTCAGGTCGGGGTCCCCGCCCAGGCGAAGCCTGCGACAGAGCCTAAAGCCCCCGAGAAGCCGCCCGAGCCGAAACCACGCTCGGCGGTCTGGCCGCTGATCGCCGGGATCGTCGCTATCATTGTGGTCGCGGTCGGCGCTTGGTATTTCCTCGCCGGAACCCGAACCACGCCGGCCGTCGCGCCCGCGCCCGTCGCCTCGAACGCCGCTCCGGCCCCCGCGCATCTCTCCGTCGTCGTGCTGCCTTTCGCCAATCTCTCCGGCGATCCGAACCAGGACTATTTCGCCGACGGCATCACCGACAATCTGACCACGGACCTTTCGCGCATCCGCGGCAGCTTCGTGATCGCGCGCAACACGGCGTTCACCTTCAAGGGCAAGAGCATCGACGCCAAGGCAATCGGCAAGCAACTCGGCGTGCGCTACGTGCTCGAAGGGTCGGTGCAGCGCGACGGAACCCGCGTGCGCGTCAACGCGCAACTCATCGACGCCGAAACCGGCGCACATATCTGGGCCGACCGGTTCGAGGAAGACGTGGCCGACCTGTTCAAGCTGCAAGATCAGGTGGTGGCGCGATTGGCCAATGCGCTGAACTACGAACTCGTCCGCGCGGAAGCCGAAACGGGAGCCCACTCCAAAAACCCGGATGTCATCGACCTCGACATGCGCGGCAACGAAGCGCTTTTCCGGTCTCAGCAGCAACCGACGAAGGACGGCAACATCGCCACTCGAGCCTTGTTCGAACAGGCGCTCAAGATCGACCCGAACGACGCTGCTGCGTTGGCCGGCAGCGACATTACCTATTTGAATGAATATGCATACGGCTGGACGAGCCCGGAAACCGATTATGAGGCAAAAGTACTCGGGCAAGCCGACCGAGCCATCGCCCTCGCGCCCAACAACCCGTGGAACTATTCGGCGAAGAGCGTGTATTTGACAATGACAGGCCGCCCGAAAGAAGGGCTGCGCGTCGCCGACGCCGAAGTCGCGATCAATCCAAATTACGCTTCTGCATATTCATATCGCGCTTTGGCCGAGACGGCTTTGGGTCAATTCGAACAAGCAAAAGCCGATCTGCAGCAAGCTATGCGACTGAGCCCACTCGATCCCAGAATGGGGGCTTTTCTCGATAAAATGGGGTGGGCTGAACTCGGCCTCGGAGATTTCGACGCCGCGATTGAAGCAAGCAGCAAGGCGATCGACGCCGGATCTAAGGTTTATTTCACTTACCTCTGTTTGGCGACCGCGCACGCGCTCAAAGGCGACATCGACGACGCTAAGACAGCGTTGGCGGAAGCGCGCCGCCTCAACCCCAAGCTCAGCGTCAAATGGATGATCGGGAGCAAGTCTTACCCGAATTACTCGCAGCCGTGGTACGACGCGCTGCGCAAGGCGGGGCTGCCGGAGGAGTGAATCAAGGGGAGTCGCGCCCGCTTTGCATGGGCGGGCGCTCGCACCCCCATTTCGGCCCGACCGCATGAGTGGGGGTGCCTGATTCTGACCCCTACGCCGGCTGCGCGACTTCCATCACAAGATCGGCCAGCCGCTCGGCAGCGTCGGGGACGCCGACCGACTTCGCCGCCTTCGCGGCGGCCGCGAGCTTCTCCGGCGCGGCGAGCGCGCCTCTGAGGATCGACGCCAGGCGCTCGGGGGTGAATTCGGGCTGCGGCACGACGACCGCGCCGCCGGACGCGGCAAGCGCCGCCGCGTTCGCCGCCTGATCCTGATCGAGCGCGTGCGGGAACGGCACCAGCACCGACGCCCGGCCGATGACCGCGAGCTCGGAGACGGTCGAGGCGCCGGCGCGGCCAACGACGAGATGGGCGGCGGCGATCCGCGCCGGCAGGTCGGGAAAGAACTCGGCGATCTCGACCGGAAAGCTCAATCGGGCGCAGGCGGCGGCGACGCGCGCGGAATCCTCGCCCCGCGCCTGCTGGGTGAGGCGGATCCATTGCCGCTCGTCCGGGGTCAGAAGCGCCAGCGCCGCGGGAACCACGTCGGCCATGATCCGCGCCCCCTGCGAGCCTCCGGTCACGAGGAGGTTGAGCCGACGCATCACGACTTCGGGATAGGGAAGCGCCGCGGCGGCCAAGACCGACGGGCGGACGGGATTGCCGGTCACGCGGATCTTGGCCTCGATTGCCCGGTCGGCGCCCTTGAGGTTCGGAAAGCCGCAGGCGATGAGGTCGATGCGCGGGCTCAAGAACCGGTTAGCCCGCCCCATCACCGCGTTCTGTTCGTGGAGGACGGTGGGCAAGCGCATGAGGGAGGCGGCAAGCAGCGGCGGCACGGTCGGATAGCCGCCGAAGCCGATGACCGCGCGCGGCCTGATCGCTCTGAGCTTCATGAGCGCGGCCGCGAGCCCGGCGGCAAGCGTGAGCGCGGCGCGCGCCTTGGCGAGCGCGCCGGCGTCGGTGGTCGTCGCGGCCGGAAAGGCGTGGATGGCGCGGGCGGGGAAATCGCCGTCGTATTTGAGCGCCCGGCTGTCGGTCGCGAGCTCGACCTCCGCGCCACGCTTCTTGAGCGCCGCCGCCAGCGCGGATGCGGGAAAGAGATGGCCGCCCGTGCCGCCGGCCGCAAGCAGGATCGGGCGCGCCGCGCTCATTCCTCGAGTGGGCCTGGGTGGTCGAGATCGGCGGCCGGGCGCTTGCGCGTCGCGGCGATGAGGAAGCCCATCCCGAGGCCGAGCGCGAGCAGCGAGGAGCCGCCGTATGAGATGAACGGGAGCGTCATCCCCTTGGCCGGCATCGCCCGGAGGTTAACCGCCATGTTGATCCAGCTCTGCACTCCGAACATCACGGTGAGCCCCGCGGCGGCGAGCCGGCAGAACGGATCGGGATTGCGGGCGGCGAGAGTGAGCGCGCGCAGGACGATGAAGGCGAAAAAGACGATCAGCGCCATGCACGCGATCATGCCGAATTCCTCCCCCGTCACGGCGAAGACGAAGTCGGTGTGGGCGTCGGGTAAAATGCGCTTGTAGACGCCCTCGCCCGGGCCCCGCCCGAACCAGCCGCCCGACAGGATGCTCTGGAGAGCAGTGTCGACCTGAAAGGTGTCGACGAGGCCGTTGCTCGAATCGGGATCGATGAAGCGCAGCACCCGCTCGTGGACGTGCGGCGAGAGCTTGAACACCGTAAAGCCCCCGACCATGCCCATCCCGCCGACCGCGACCACCCAGAACCAATGCAGGCCGGCCAGGAAGAAGAGCGCGGTCCAAACGATCGCGACCAGCATCGTCTGGCCGAAGTCGGGCTCGAGGATGAGCGGCAAGATTGTGATCGGCAGCAGGACGAACGAGAGGATCCTGGCCGGAGTCGCCGTTGCGCCTTTCCGCCCGCCTTCAGTGAAGGCCCAGGCGGCGAGAACGACGAACGCGGGCTTGATGAACTCCGAAGGCTGGAGGCCGAAGATCCAGCGCCGCGCGCCCTTCACCTCGGCGCCGAACATCAGGACGAGGAGGATGAGCGCGAACGAGAGCGCGAACGTCACAAGCGCCGCGCGCCGCATCTGCCGCGGCGAGTGGAACGAGGTCGCGATCATCAGCGCCGCGGTCGGGATCAGCATCAAGGCCTGCCGATCGACGAAATGGAAGGTCGAAAGATTGAGCCGCTCGGCGACCGCTGGAGAAGCCGCGAGCGCCATGACGAGGCCAATCACCATCAGCGCCACGAACGACCCGATTAGCCACCGGTCGGCGGTGCGCATCCAGTCGGCAAGGGGCCCGCGTTCGACTCTCGACACCATGGGCCTCAGGCCTCCCTCTTTCCGCGCGTCCCGGCCGCCGCCCGCCGCTCGAGCCATTCGGCGACGGATGCGCGAAAGGCGTCGCCGCGCGCTTCGAAATTCGTGAACTGGTCGAACGACGCGCAGGCCGGCGAGAGCAGGACCACGGGCTCGTTCGCCGCCGACCGCGCCGCATCCCGCGCCGCCTCCTCGACCGCCGCGCTCAGGGTCTCCGAGCGCACGAAGGGAACGGCGCCGGCGAGCGTGCGCGCGAATTCATCGGCGGCCTCGCCGATCAGGTAGGCCTTAGCGACCCGTGGGAACAAGGGCTTGAGCGGCTCGATTCCGCCCGCCTTCGGCCTGCCGCCGAGAATCCAGTGGATGTCGCGAAACGACATGAGCGCCTTCTCGGCCGCGTCGGCGTTGGTGGCCTTCGAGTCGTTGATGAACAGCGCCCGGCCGAGCCGGCCGACCTCTTCCATCCGGTGAGCGAGCCCGGGAAATGTGACGAAGGCGCGCGCGATCTGCTCGCGCTCGACGCCAAGCGTCCGCGCGGCGGCGTACGCAAACGCCGCGTTCTGCCCGTTATGGGCGCCGCGAAGCGCTCGCGCCGGCTGAAGATCGGCGGCCGGCGCCGCCTCGCCGCGCGCCATCACCTTACGCTCGCTGACCCAGACGTCGGCGAACGGAGATTCCCGGCCCGAGACCGCGAGGACTTGCGGCCGGCCCGCGCGCGCGTCCAGCCTCGCAAAGATTGCGCGGCAAGGCTCGTCGTCGACGCCGATGAGCGCGACTTCGGAATGGGCGACGAGGCGCTCCTTGATCGCCGCATAGCGGGAGAGGTCGCCGTGCCGGTCGAGATGGTCGGGGGTGATGTTGATGAGAAGGCCGACGCTCGGCGCCAGCGATGGCGCAAGGTCGATCTGATAGGACGAGCACTCGACGACGTGCGTCCGCCCGGCCGCCGGCGGCGGCAAGTCGAGCACCGGAACGCCGATATTGCCGCCCATCGCCACCTCGCGTCCAGCTTCCTTGAGCAGATGGGCGATGAGCGCGGTCGTGGTCGATTTGCCGTTGGTGCCGGTGATGGCGACGAAAGGGGCGTCGGGCGCTCGCGCGCCGCGCTCACGAACGAAGAGCTCGATGTCGCCGACGACCGGAACCCCCGCCGCATCGGCGAGGTCGACCGTCCAGTGTGGCGCAGGGTGGGTCAAGGGCACGCCGGGAGCGAGCACGAAGAGCTTGAAGCCGCGCCAGTCGGCCTCGGCGAGATCGATGAGCGTAATGCCGCCCTCGGCGGCGCGGTCGCGGGCGGCGGGACTGTCGTCCCAGGCGGCGACCTCCGCGCCGCCGTCGACCAGCGCCCGCGCGGTCGAGAGTCCCGAGCCGCCGAGGCCGAAGAGGGCGACGCTCTGTCCGCGCATGGTCTCGACCGGCGTCATCGTCACCTCAACTTGAGCGAGGCGAGGCCGACCATCGCCAGCACGAAGGCGATGATCCAGAACCGCATGACGACCTGGGATTCCGACCAGCCGAGCTGCTCGAAATGATGGTGGATCGGCGCCATCTTGAACACCCGCTTGCCGGTGAGCTTGAACGACGCCACCTGCACCACGACCGAAAGGGCCTCCATCACGAAAAGCCCGCCGATCACCGCGAGCACGATCTCGTGCTTGACGGAGACCGCGATCGCGCCGAGCAGGCCGCCGAGAGCGAGCGATCCGGTGTCGCCCATGAAGATCTGGGCCGGCGGCGCATTGAACCAAAGGAAGCCGACCCCGGCGCCGATCAGCGCCCCGCAGACGACCATGAGGTCGCCGGCGAAGGGGATGTGATTGATGAGCAGATAATGGGAGTAGAGCAGATTGCCGGCAATATAGGAGATGAGGCCGAGCGTGGCGGCGGCGATCATCACCGGCACGATCGCAAGCCCGTCGAGGCCGTCGGTCAGGTTGACGGCGTTGCCGAAGGCGACGATCACGAACGGGCCAAACAGCAGGAAGGCCCAGCCGAAATCGAACACGAAGCCATTGAAGAACGGCACCGCGAGCGCGGTTGCGCCATTGGCGCCGACCTCCATCATCGCGTAGCAGGCGAGCGCGGCGATGACGAATTCGCCGGCGAGGCGGGCGCGGGGGGAGAAGCCGCGATCCGACTGCTTGGTCACCTTGAGATAGTCGTCATAGAAGCCAATCACGGCGAAGCCGGCGGTGACGAACAGCACGATCCACACATAGGGGCTTTCGAGATTGGCCCACAGCAGCGCCGAGACGAAGAGGCCGAACAGGATCATGAGGCCGCCCATGGTCGGCGTGCCTTTTTTCAAGACAAGATGGGAGGGCGGACCGTCCGGGCGGATCGGCTGCCCGCCGTGCTGCTTGAGCCGCAGCGCGGTGATGATCGCCGGACCGAAGAAGAGGACGAGGAAGAGCCCGGTCGCCGCGGCGCCAAGGGTGCGAAAAGTCAGGTAGCGGAAGAGGTGGAAGACGCCCGGAAGCTCGGACAACCACGTCAGCATCGCGTGTCCTAACCTCCCGCGCGCCGGTCGAACCGGTCGCGCAACGCCGCGACCAAGGGACCCATCCGGCTGCCGTTCGAGCCTTTGACCATTGCGATGTCCCCGCCGCGCAAGGCGCGGGCGACTTCATCCGTCAGATCGTTCGACCGTTCCGCCCAGCCGGCCCGCATCGAGGCGGGGGCGGCGTCATAGAGCGCGCGGGTGAGCGGGCCTGCGCCGAACAGGAGATCGACGCGACTGGCGCTCAGGGCGGGAACGAGCTCGACGTGCATCGCCTCGGCCTTCGGCCCAAGCTCGAGCATGTCGCCAATGACGGCGATGCGGCGGCCTTTCGGCCCCGGCTTCGTCTCGGCGAGCAGAGCGAGCGCCGCCCGCATCGAGGCCGGATTGGCGTTGTAGCTTTCGTCGATGATGATCGCCGGACCGTCGGGCGTCTCAACCGAGAAGCGCGCGCCCCTGCCCTGCTGCGGCGAGAAGCGCGCGAGCGCCGCGGTGCAGGCGTCAAGGTCCGCGCCGAGCGCTTCCGCCGAGAGCAGCGCGCCGAGCGCGTTCTCGGCCATATGGACGCCAGGCGCGCCAAGGACGAACGTGAGCTTGCGGCCGAGAACCCGCGCGCTCACGCGCGCGCCGCTCCCAACGCCTTCGACCGCCATCAGCTGCGCGTCGCAATCGCCGCCGTGGCCGAACTTGAGGATGCGGGCGCCAAGCGCTCCGGCGGCTCTCGCCAGCCGTTCGAATTGCGGCGCGTCGCGGTTGATCACCGCCGCCCCGCCGGGCTCGAGGCCGAGGAAGATCTCGGCCTTGGCGTCGGCGACCGCTTCGATCGAGCCGAGAAATTCGGTATGGACGGGCGCGATCGTGGTCACAAGGGCGGCGTGCGGCCGCGCCATGCGCGTGAGCGGCGTGATCTCGCCTGCATGGTTCATGCCGATCTCGAGCACGCCGAAGCGGGCGCCCGCCGGCATGCGCGCGAGCGTCAGCGGCACGCCCCAGTGATTGTTGTAGGAATGGGCCGAGGCGTGGGTCGGGCCGCAGGCCGCGAGCATCTCGCGCAGCATTTCCTTGACCGTCGTCTTGCCGACCGAGCCGGTCACCGCGACGATCCGCGCCTTCGACCGCGCCCGGGCGACGACGCCCAGCCGCCCCATCGCGGTCAGCGGGTCGCCGACCGGGAAGAGAGGCCCGAGCGCGGCGAGGCGGCCCGCATGCTCGCGCGCCACCACCGCCGCCTCGGCGCCGGCCTCGAACGCCCGAGCGACATGATCGTGGCCGTCATGCGCCGCGCCCTTGATGGCGATGAAGAGATCGCCGGGGTTCAGCGTCCGACTGTCGATCGACACGCCCTCGATCGCCGCGCCCAGCGGCGCGCTCGGCGAAACGCCAAGCGCGGCTGTGAGTTCCGCCGGGCTCCAGAGCGCGGTCATGCGGCCTCCTTCAGCGCGGCGCGCGCTTCGTCGGCGTCGGAGAACGGCAGCGTCCTCGCGCCGACGATCTGGCCGGTCTCGTGACCCTTGCCGGCGATCATGAGCGCATCGCCGTCGGCGAGCATCGCGATCCCTGCCCGGATGGCCGCTCCCCGATCGCCGATTTCGAGCGCCGAAGGCGCGGCGGCGAGGATCTCGGCGCGAATGGCGGCGGGACTCTCGGAGCGCGGATTATCGTCGGTCACGATCGCCACGTCGGCCAGACGCGCGGCAATCTCTCCCATGATCGGCCGTTTCCCCGGATCGCGGTCGCCGCCGCAGCCGAACACCAGGACCAGCCGGCCGCGCACGAAGGGCCGCAAGGCTTGAAGCGCCTTTTCGAGCGCGTCGGGCTTGTGGGCGTAGTCGACGAACACCGCCGCGCCGCGCGCTTCGCCCACGCGCTCGAGGCGCCCCGGCGCGCCGTGCAGCCTTTGCAGGGCGCCAAATACCGCGTCAGCGTCGCCGCCGGTGGCGATGCAGAGCCCGGCGGCGACCAGCGCGTTCGACGCCTGGAAATCGCCGGGCAACGGAAACTTGAGGCGCCGGCGACGGCCTCCGAACTCGAGGTCGAGAATTGACGCGAAGCGATCGCGGACAGCCGAGAGGAGCCGGATCGTCCCTCCGTTCTTCCCGACCGTGACCGCTTCGAGCCCGCGCGCCTCAACCGCCGCGATCACTCGCGGGGCGACGGCGCTGTCGGCGTCGATCACCGCCGGCGCGCCGTCGGGCAGGAGGTCTCTGAACAGCCTCAGCTTGGCGTTGAGGTAGTCCTCGACCGTCGCATGATAGTCCATGTGGTCGCGGGTGAGATTGGTGAATGCGCCCGCCGCGAGGCGGACGCCGTCGAGCCGCTTCTGGTCGAGGCCGTGCGAAGAGGCCTCGATCGCGAGATGGGTGACGCCGCTCGCGGCCAGCCGGTCGAGGAGCTCATGCAGCGCGATCGGATCCGGCGTGGTCAGCGATCCGTAGCGGCTCAGCGGGCGCGACACGACGCCGAGCGTCCCGATTGAGGCCGATTCAAGGCCCAGCGCCTGCCAGATCTGGCGCACGAAGGCGGCGACCGAGGTTTTCCCGCTGGTGCCGGTGACAGCGACGATAGTCCCGGGCTGGCGCGGATAAAAGCGCGCGGCGGCGCGAGCAAGGGCAGCGCGTGCGTCGGGCACCTTGACGAACGCTGCGCTGGGCGTCTCCGTCCGGCGTTCGGCGACGATCGCCGCCGCGCCCCTTTCCAGCGCCTCCCTAACATGCGCGAGGCCGTCGTCCTTCGCGCCGGGGAGGGCGAAGAAGACGTCGCCGGGCGCGGTCTTCCGGCTGTCGAAGGCCAGGCCCGCCACAGGACGCGCAGCGAGCTCGCGGTCGGCGCCGTGAAGCTCGAGAATTTCGCCAAGCGGTCTCATCGCGCCGCAAGTCACTCCTTGCCGGTCTTTTCGGCGTCGGCTCCATACCCCAATCGGGCGATGATGGGGAACGGCTCAGTTGGCGGCTCCTTCATCGGCGGCACGCCCATGAGCGGCTCGACCCGGCGGATCAGCGCGCCCGCGACCCTGCCGGCGTTGTAGGCGGCGGTGTGATAGCCGTGATCCTCAGGCGCGGGCTGCGGATCGTCGTAGATGGTGAGGTAGAGGTATTTCGGCTTGTCGGCGGGGGTGATCGCCATGAAGGTCGTGAACACCCGGTGCTCCGAATAGTGGCCGTGGATGATCTTGTCGGCGGTCCCGGTCTTGCCGCCGACGTAATAGCCCGGAATGTTGGCGAAACTGGCCGACCCGTGGGTCGCGTTCGAGCGCATCAGGTAGCGCATCGACTCGGACGTCTGCTCGCTCACCACTCGATGCCCGATCTTCTCCGCCTCCTCTTCGGTGCGCGGCAGGAAGGTCGGCGGCATGATCATGCCGCCGTTGACGAGAGCGCAGACCGCCATCACCGCCTGGATGGGCGCGACATTCAGCCCCTGGCCGAAGGCGATGGTCATCGTGTTGAGTTCTCCCCAGCGCTTGGGCACGAGCGGCTCGGCGCTTTCGGGCAGTTCGGTGCGCAGGCGGTCGAGCTGCCCCATCTTCCTCAGGAACGCCTTGTGGCCCGGAACGCCGACCATCAATGCAAGCCGCGCCGCGCCGATGTTCGACGAATGGGTGAATACCTCCGGCACCGTCAGCACGCGATGGGTGGCGTGGAAATCGTGAATGGTGAACCGCCCGTAGCGCAGGCTCTCGCGCGCGTCGACGTGCGAGCCGAGATTGACCTTGCCCGAGTCGAGCGCCATGGCGATCGACAGCGCCTTGAAGGTCGAGCCCATCTCGTAGACGCCAACATTGATGCGGTTGATCTTCGTCGGATCGCGCACGTCGCCCGGAGCGTTGGGATCGAAGTCGGGCAGCGATTCGAGCGCCAGGATTTCGCCGGTGTTGACGTCCATGACCACGCCCGCCGCGGCCTTGGCCTGGAACCGCTCGAGGCCTTGGGTGAGCTCGTCGCGCAGCGCATGCGTCACCTTGAGATCGAGCGACAGCCTCACCGGCTTCAGGCGGTCGGGATCGACGGTGAATCCGGGGACGTGCGGATCGGTCAGGCTCTGCTCGTCGAGGTATTTCTCCATGCCGGCGATGCCGACGTTGTCCTCGTCGACGAAGCCGATCACATGCGCGCCGATCGGGCCGTTGGGATAGACGCGCATGTTCTCCGGCAGGAACCCGACCCCGGGCAAGCCGAGATGAAAGATTTCCGCCTGCTCCTTCGGCGTGATGTGACGCTTGACCCAGATGAAGCCCTTCTTCGAGCTCAACCGCTCGCGCAGCTCCTTCGCGTCGACGTCGGGAAGCACCGCGGTGATGAGCTCGACGGCTTCGTCCTTGTCGATGATCCGGTTCGGCTCGGCGAACACCGACATCGTCTTGATGTCGCTCGCGAGAATGGCGCCGTTGCGGTCGAGGAGATCCGGCCTTGCGCCGGAGACCGCATCATCCGCCGCGGCTTTCAGCGTCTGCGGCGGGTCATGCGAGAGGCCGAGCGCGAGCAGCTTCACGGCGATCGCGGCGTAAGCAACGAACAGCCCGAGCGCGAGGGTGCGAACGCGCGCGCCCGAGCGGTCGAGCCGCGTCGACAGGAGCTCGCGCCCAAAGGCCCTGAGCCTCGACTTCGTCGCATTCGCGGCAAGCGCTGGCCGCAACGCCCGCGCGCCTGGCGGCTCGAGATCGACGCCGAAATCCTTCGGCAGATAGCGCCGCAGCCGCGCGATGGCCAAGTCGGCCAGGAGATCGGCGAGATTGAAACGCGCCAATTTGCGGGCCTTGGGTTTCGCGCCGGGGTCGCTCGCAGAGGCGGCCATCGCTCACCTCACCGGAGGCGTGGAGTCGGCCGCGGTGACCGCTGGGGTCGCGTTGTCGGCGGTAAACCCGAGCGATTCCAGGGTGCGGCCGATCGAATCGACTTTGGGCTGAGCGTCCGGCAATTCGTCGACCGTCGCGATCTGGGTCAGCGCCAGCGGCACGAGACCAAGCTTGGAGTCCGCGAGCGCCTGGATTCGGTCTGGCCGGGCAAGATGGGCGTATTCGGCCCTGAGGAGGTTGATCGCGTCCTTCTCCTTGTTGATGAGGTGGCGCGTCTTCACCAGCTGTTCGGAGGCGTAGATCGTCCGGTATTTGACGCCGTAGACATATGCCGCCGATCCGATCAGCGCGGCGATCGCGACCCCGTGCATAAGACGCCACATCAGCTCGATCTCCCCCTTCGCGCCGGCAGTCGCGCCAGCGTCTCGATCGTTTGGTCCATTGCGCGCGCCGGCGCGCCGGTGCGCACGCCGAAACGCAGCTTGGCCGAGCTCGAGCGCGGATTGGCCAGCGCTTCGGCTTCGCCCGGCTCGATCGGCTGGCCGCGCGGAACCTCGAACGTGGGCTCGGCTTCCGCCGGCTCGCCGGGCAATCGGCGCGAAACCGCGCGCCCGCGGGCCGAACGGCGCATCAAGAACTGCTTGACGATCCGATCCTCGAGTGAGTGGAACGTCACCACGGCGAGGCGGCCGCCCGGCTTCAAGAGCCGCTCGGCGGCGGGAAGCGCGTGCACGAGTTCGCCGAGCTCGTCGTTGACCGCGATCCGCAAGGCCTGGAAGGCGCGCGTCGCCGGATGGGTCGTCTCGCCTCGCCGGGCCGGAGCGACCCGGGCGACGAGCGAGGCAAGCTGAAGCGTGGAAACGAACGGCGCATCCGTCCGGTCGGCGACAATGGCGCGGGCGATGCGGCGCGCCGCGCGCTCCTCGCCGAAATGATAGAGGATGTCGGCGATCGTCGCCTCGTCCTCCTCGCGCAGGATGTCGGCCGCCGAGCGCCCGTGCGCCGCCATCCGCATGTCGAGGGGTGCCTCGAACCTGAGCGAAAAGCCGCGCGCCGCCTCGTCGAGCTGCATCGACGAGACGCCGATGTCGAGGACGACTCCGTCAACCGCCTCGGCGCCAAGGCGCCTCGCGACTGCGTCGAGCTCGCCGAAGCGCGCTTCTGCGAGCCGCAGCCGGCCGCCGGACGCAGCCGCGAGCGCGGCGCCGGCGCGAACGGCCCGAGGGTCGCGGTCGATGGCGATGACCCGCGCGCCGCGCTCGAGCAGCACGCGTGAATAGCCGCCGGCGCCGAACGTCGCGTCGACGTAAAGGCCGCCGGGCTGCGGATCGAGCGCCGCCATCGCCTCCTTAAGCAGGACGGGAATGTGGCCGAGATCGGCCTCGGCGGCTCCGCTCATCGCGGCGGCTCGCCGGAAACGAGCGCTTCGCGCTCGGCGCGCAAGCGGCGGACCCGCGCCCGCGCCTCGTCGAGGTGGGTCTGGAAGCGCGAAGGCTCCCAGATCTGGAATTTGTGGCCCTGCCCGACGAAGACCGCCTCGCCGTCGAGCCCCAGCGCCGATTTCAGCCGCTCGTCGAAAAAGACCCGGCCCTCCGCGTCGAGGCGCAAAATCTCGCTCATGCCGAGAAGCGCGGTCGCAAAGGCGTCGCGGGCGGGCGAATAGGGCGGCATGGTCTGCAGGAGGGCGTCGATCTCGGCGATGAGCGCGTGGCCGCCGCAGTCGAGCGCCGGCGCGTCGAGCGACGGATAGGCGTAGACCCCAGCGAAGCCGTCCTTCGCCAGCACCTGGCGGAAAGCCGAGGGAATCGAGATCCGCCCCTTGGCGTCGAAGCGATGGGTGAAATGCGAGAGAAATCGATCCACCGCGCAGCCCCTCTGCGCGCGGGCGGGCGTCCGCCGGGCGCATTTCAGCGCTCGGCGACTGCGCGTATGCGCGGTCAGTTGACGGGATGGCGTGGGATAGCATGGGAGCCCATGGGCGTCAACGAATCCAGGGGGATTCCCGCCCGCGGGACCGCCCCCTTAAGCCATTAGGGGTTGTTAAGGTTAATCTTCCGTTAGGGCGCGGGGATTTCAGAGCATTCATTCCCATTCCGGCGTGCTTTACCTCGAGACGATCCAGTCGAGACGGGCACCGGCTCGGTCCCATTTCCCGGGCGCGGCGGTCATCGCCACATGGCCGTGACCGCGTCTTCCGGTTTCATCGAGCCGGCCCCTTCGAGTGGCAGCGGGAATGGCTCCGGCCTATAACGCCCGGGCGCGTCGCTAGCCGGCGGTCATGATCGCCGCCGGCGGCCGCGGCTTGACGGCGAAACGGGCAATGGATGGGTTCGAGGGCAGGACCGCGCTCGTCACCGGCGGCGCCGGCGGCATCGGCTCGATAGTCTGCGAGGCGCTGATCGAGAGCGGATGCCGGGTGGTCATGCATGATCTTCCCATCTCTGAAGGCGCGGCGAAGGCGCGCGCGCTCTGCCGGAGATTCGGCGAGGGGCGGGCGATCTTCGCTCCCGGCGACCTCCGCGATCTGCCGCGCCTGAAACGCGACAGCGAAACGCTCGCCGCCGGCCTCGACGGCTTCGACTTTCTCGTCAACAACGCCGCGGTCGATCCCGTCGCGCCGATCGAGGCTTATTCGATCGAGGAGTTTCTGGCGGTCCAGACGATCAACGCCCATGCCGCCTTCATCCTCTGCCAGACGATTGCGCCGCACATGAAGCGCAAGGGCGGCGGCGCGATCGTGAACGTGATGAGCGTCATCCTCTCGGGAGGCTGGCCCGAGAAGGTCCCCTACGCCATGTCGAAAGGAGCGCTGCTCGGCCTCACCCGATCGCTCGCCCGCGAGCTCGGGCCAGACAACATCCGGGTCAATGCGGTGAGCCCGGGCGCCATTCCGACCGCGCTCGAGCACAAGCACTACAACGGCGACCGCGCCGCCTTCGACCAATGGGTCATCGGGAGACAGTCCTTGCGGTTCCGGTCGGACATCCGCGACGTCGCGGACGCTGTCCTCTACCTGCTCTCGCCCTTGAGCCGGTTCGTCACCGGGCAGGAACTCCACGTAAACGGCGGGATGTACATGGGCTGAGAACCTCGGACAATGCGCAAAGGCGACCATGGACAGTCGATTTCCGTTCGCGCATCGTGGCGGCCTTCCCGGAGGGGACAGATCAACGGACTGGTTGGGAGGATTTAAGATGGTGAGGATGTTTGCTGCGATCGGCCTCGGCGCCCTCGTTGCGCTCGCGCCGCTGGCCGCCGCCGCTCAGTCCGATGGGACAGCTCAGCCGATGCAAGTAGCCCAAGCTACTCTCCCGGCGACGTCAGCCCACGCCGGCGGCGGCGGGTCGCACCGACGGCATTTGCGCCATAGCGCCAACACCCACAAGGAGCGGGCGAGGGCCGGCGCCGAACATATGCGCCAGATGCACACCGCGCCCGCGACTCCCAAGACCTGACCCATATCCGCGCGCGCTTGTAATTGTGGGCGGGGTCGGCGACCCCGCCCGGCCGGGTCAGCGACCCAACCCTATAAAGCGCGCCGCCGGCCGCTGTCGTTGATTTCTGTGCGGAATCCGCCGGAGAGCCGGAGGCTACGCGACCGGACAGGGCTTCGCGCCCCAGATCTCGTCGGCGTATTGCTGGATCGTGCGGTCACTCGAAAACTTGCCGGAGCCGGCGATGTTGAGAATGCTCTTCTTCGCCCACTCGTCCGGCTTGCGGTAGAGATCGCAAAGCGCGCCGTCCGCTTTCAGGTACGACGTGAGATCGGCGAGATGCATATAGGCGTCGCCGTGGGTTAGGAGCGCGCCGCGAAGCGGCTCGAAAATGCCCGGCTCGTTTCGGCTGAAGTGATCGGAGAAGATCAGGTCCAGCGCTTTCTGCGTCTCCGGCTCGTTCTGGTAGTGCCAGTACGGAGAATACCAGGGGCGGCTCTTGGCCACTTCCTCGGCGGAGAGGCCAAAGATGAAGAAATTCTCTTCCCCCGCCTCCTCCACCATCTCGATCGTTGCGCCATCGCGCGTTCCGAGCGTCAGCGCGCCGTTCATCATGAACTTCATGTTGCTGGTGCCGCTCGCTTCATAGCCCGCCGTCGAGATCTGGTTCGAGACGTCGGCTGCGGGAATACAGCGCTCGGCGAGCGTCACGTTGTATTCCGGCAGGAACACGACCTTCATCTTTCCGCGCGCGGCCGGATCGTTGTCAATGACCTCGGCCAGATTGTTGATGAACTTGATGATCACCTTGGCGAGCTGATAGGCGGGCGCCGCCTTGCCGGCGAAGAAGAAGGTTCGCGGCGCTACGGCGAGCGAGGGGTTGTCGCGCAGCCGGTCATAGAGAACGACGATCCGAAGCGCATTGAGCAATTGGCGCTTGTATTCGTGAATGCGCTTGATCTGGCAATCGAAGATCGTGTCCGAGTCGACCTCGACCTCGGTGTGCCGCTTGACCCAGTCGACGAACCTCGCCTTGGCGGCGTGCTTGGCCGCGAGGATCTTGGCGCGAAAATCCGTATCGTCGGCGAGCGGCCGCAGCTTTTCCAGCTCCGTCAGGTCGGTGATCCACCCGTCGCCGATCGCGGCCGAAATCGTCTCGGCGAGGGGCGGATTGGCGAGCCTGAGCCAGCGCCTCGGCGTCACCCCGTTCGTCTTGTTGTTGAAGCGCTCGGGGAACGCTTCCGCGAGATCGCGCACCGTCGTCTCGCGCAGAAGCTTGGAATGGATCGCCGCCACGCCATTGGTGCTGTGGGAAGCGACAATGGCGAGATTCGCCATCCGGATGTGCTTGGTCTGCCCTTCCTCGACCAGGCTGATCCGGGCCTCGCGGCCCTCGTCGCCGGGATAGCGGGCGCGAATGTCGTCCATGAGCCGGCGGTTGATCTCGTAGATAATCTCGAGATGGCGCGGGATGAGGAATTGCATCCAGTCGACCGGCCAGCGCTCGAGCGCCTCGGGCAAAAGCGTATGGTTGGTGTAGGCGAGCGTGCGCCTGGTGATGTCGAAGGACTCATCCCACCCGAGATGGGCTTGGTCGAGCAAAATGCGCATCAGCTCCGGCGCCGCCAGCGCCGGGTGGGTGTCGTTCATCTGGATCGCGGCCTTGTCGGGCAGCGTCCGCCAGTCCGAGTTCGATTCCTTAAACCTGCGAACGATATCGCCGAGCGAGCAGGCGACGAGGAAATATTCCTGCATGAGCCTGAGCTCGCGCCCCTGCACGGTGTGATCGTCGGGATAGAGAACGCGGGTCAGCGATTCCGCGTTGAGCGCTTCGGCGATCGAGGCGACGAAATCGCCGCCGCTGAAGCGCTGAAAGTCGAACCCCTCCGAGGCTGTGGCGCTCCACAGGCGGAGCGTATTGACCGTCGAGCCGCCATAGCCGACCACCGGCCGGTCATAGGGGACGCCGACGAGGCTCGAGGGCACGTTCGGAATCATCCTGAGCGCGCCCTGGCGCAGTTCGAATGCACAGCCGAACGTCACCTCGATGCTCTCGGCGGGGCGCACGATCTCCCACGGATCGGGATGTTTGAGCCAGTTGTCGGGGCGCTCCTCCTGCCAGCCGTTGCGAATATGCTGCTGGAAGATGCCATGCTCGTAGCGCAGCCCATAGCCCATCGCCGGCAATTGCATCGTCGCCATCGAATCGAGGAAGCAGGCCGCCAGACGGCCGAGGCCGCCGTTGCCCAATCCGGCGTCGGGCTCTTCGTGCAGGATCTCCCACCATTCGCGGCCGTTCCCCCCGAAACTCGCCGCGACGACGGGATCGAGCAGGAGGTTCATCACATTGTTGCCGAGCGAGCGGCCGATGAGAAATTCGATCGAGAGATAGTAGACCCACTTCGGGTTCTCGCGGGCGTAGGTCTTGTTGCTGCGCAGCCAGCGATCCGACAGAATGTCCCTCACTGCGCGGGCGGCGCCCTTGTAGCGCTCGCGCACGTTGGCGGTCTCGGGCTCGACGATGTTGTCGAATTTGAGCCGCCGCTCGAACAGCGCGTCCGGCGCCCCGGCGAAGCTCGCGGAGCCGAGGCCGTACTGGTCAAGGGTCTTGCCGGAATGAGGCGAGCTCAACGCCGCCTTGTCGAACGCCCTCGGTTTCTCTTCCATCGCTCCGCCCTCAAATTCTCGGCCGCCGCTCGCAAAAGGCGGCGGCCAGTTCGCAGTCCGTAGCGGCCTCAATAGCGCGGATTGATCGAATGGAAGCAGATTGCGAGGACGATTTCCCGCAAACGCCAAGCGCTCTACGGAGCCCAACCGGCGATTGATAGCGCCCCTCGGTGACGCTTTGGCGACGGCGGATCGGCAGGAGCGACGAGGACGTCTAGGCGTTGTCTCCGCCGGTCGAGGTTGCGCCCTTCGCAACCGACTCTCCCTCGATCCAGGTCCAGTCCTTGATCTCCGGCATGTCGTCGCCATAGCGGCGGATGTATTCGCGGTGATCGATGAGCCTGTCGCGGATAGCCTGCTTGGCGTAGGCGGCGCGCTCGCCCAGCTTCGGCACGCGGTCGATGACGTCGCCGACCAGATGGAAACGGTCGAGGTCGTTGATCACGCACATGTCGAAAGGCGTGGTCGTCGTTCCCTCTTCCTTGTAGCCGCGGACATGAATGTTGTCATGGCCGGTCCGCTTGTAGGTCAGCCGATGGATGAGCCACGGGTAGCCGTGGAAGGCGAAGATGATCGGCTTGTCGACAGTGAAGAGGGCGTCAAACTCGCGGTCGGAAATGCCATGCGGATGCTCGCTCGCCGGCTGGAGCGTCATGAGGTCGACGACATTGACGACCCGCATTTTCAGTTCAGGCGCATGCTGGCGCAGGAGCTTGACCGCGGCCAGGGTCTCGAGCGTCGGCACGTCGCCGCAGCAGGCCATGACGACGTCCGGCTCGCCGCCGGCGTCGTTGCTCGCCCATGGCCAGATGCCAAGCCCCGCTTCGCAGTGCTTGACGGCCTGATCCATGGTCAGCCATTGCGGCGCCGGTTGCTTACCGGCGACGATCACGTTCACGTAGTTGCGGCTCTTCAGGCAATGGTCGGTGACTGAAAGCAGGGAATTCGCGTCAGGCGGCAGATAGATCCGCACCACCTCGGCCTTCTTGTTCATCACGTGGTCGATGAAGCCCGGGTCCTGGTGGGAGAAGCCATTGTGGTCCTGGCGCCAGACGTGGCTGGACAGGAGATAGTTGAGCGAGGCGATCGGCCGCCGCCACGGGATATGACCGCAGACCTTCAGCCACTTCGCATGCTGGTTGAACATGGAATCGACGATGTGGATGAAGGCCTCGTAGCAGGAGAAGAAGCCGTGCCGGCCGGTCAGCAGATAGCCTTCGAGCCAGCCCTCGCACTGGTGCTCGGATAGCATTTCCATCACCCGCCCGTCGGGGGCGAGATGATCGTCGTAGGGGACCGTCTCGGCGACCCAGGCGCGATTCGTGACCTCGAGCACGTCCTGCCAGCGGTTGGAATTGAATTCATCCGGACTGAACAGGCGGAAGTTGCGCGCGTCGAGGTTGAGCTTCATCACGTCGCGCAGGAATTGACCCATGACCCGGGTCGCATCGGCGGTCGAAGCGCCCGGCGCGGGGACGTCGACCGCATAATCGCGGAAGTCCGGGAGCCTCAGCTCGCGCAAGAGCAACCCGCCATTGGCGTGCGGGTTGGCGCTCATCCGCCGCGTTCCAGCCGGCGGCAGCGCCGCGAGCTCGGGGATCAGGCGGCCGTTTGCATCGAACAGCTCGTCCGGACGGTAGCTCTTCATCCAGGTCTCAAGGATGCGGACATGCTCGGGATGGCCGCGGATCGCGCTCATCGGCACCTGGTGCGAGCGCCAGTAGCCCTCCTCCCGCTTGCCGTCGATCTCCTTCGGACAGGTCCAGCCCTTGGGCGTGCGCATGACGATCATCGGCCACACCGGCCGTTTGGAGAAGCCGCTGCGCCGCGCCTCGTCCTGGATGCGGCGGATCTCGCGCAGGACAGTTTCGAGCGTCTTCGCCATCAACTGATGCATCGTCGCCGGATCGTCGCCTTCGACGAAATGCGGCGCGTAGCCGTAGCCGCGCATGAGATGGTCGAGCTCGTCGTGCGGAATGCGCGCGAGCACGGTCGGATTGGCGATCTTGTAGCCGTTGAGGTGCAGGATCGGCAGGACCGCGCCGTCGCTGGCTGGATTGAGGAATTTGTTCGAATGCCAGCTCGTCGCCAGCGGCCCCGTCTCCGCCTCGCCGTCGCCGACGACGCAGGCGACGATCAGGTCCGGATTGTCGAAGGCGGCGCCGAACGCATGCGAAAGCGCGTAGCCAAGCTCGCCGCCCTCGTGGATGGAGCCGGGCGTCTCCGGCGCCACATGGCTCGGTATCCCGCCAGGAAAGGAGAACTGGGTGAAGAGGCGCTTCATGCCCGCCTCGTCCTCAGAAACGTTGGGATAGACCTCGCTGTAGGTTCCCTCGAGATAGGCGTTGGCCACCAGTCCCGGCCCCCCGTGGCCCGGACCGGTGACATAAATCATGTCGAGGTCATGCTTTTTGATCAGGCGATTGAGATGGGCGTAGATGAAATTGAGGCCCGGCGTCGTGCCCCAGTGGCCGAGGAGGCGCGGCTTGACATGCTCCTCCTTGAGCGGCTCGCGCAGGAGCGGATTGTCGAAGAGATAGATCTGGCCGACGGAGAGATAGTTGGCGGCGCGCCAATAGGCGTCGATGAGCGCGGCTTCCTTTTCCGACAATATTGTTGGCGACTTGACCTTCGCGGCCATGGCATTCCCTCCCGATGTGAGCTTGGGCGGTCGTCCGGGCCAAATAGTCCCCGATCCATGACATTTGAGCAACAGGCAGGCGGCGCGTCTGCTGCGGCCGAGAGACGCATGGCGCTAGCCGTAGTGACGGCGGGGCGGTAGATTCACACTGGGGAAACTGGGCAAGCCGCCGAAGATCAAGGCTCATGGACGCGCAGGCTATTCCGTTGAAGACCACCGGAAGGCGCTTCGTCCGGACGGTCAGGAATTTTGCCCAATCGGAAAACGGCTGGAAGGCGAAGCTCATCTTCGCCGCGCTGGTCCTATTGCTCCTAGCGGCGAACGCCCTCAACGTCGCCAACAGCTATGTCGGCCGGAATTTCATGACCGCGATCGCAGATCGGGACATGTCCGGCTTCCTTCGGCAGGCTTTTATCTATGTCGGCGTCTTCGCCGCCTTGACCCTCGTCGCAGTGATCTCTCGCTTCGGCGAGGAGCGGCTCGGACTTTTGTGGCGAGACACAATGACGCGGGGGATCGTGCGCCGGTACCTCGCCGACGGAAACTATCAAAGTCTCAAGGCTTCGGGAGCGGTCGCCAATCCGGACCAGCGCATTTCCGAAGACGTTCGCGCCTTCACGGTCACGATGCTTTCGTTCGTGCTGATGGCGCTCAACAGCGTCTTCACAATCGGGGCCTTCTCCGAGGTCTTATGGACGATCAGCCCGCCGCTTTTCGGCGTCGCCGTGCTGTATGCGGCGGCGGGTTCGCTTTTCACTTTCCTGCTTGGCCGTCCGCTGATCAGACTGAACTACGATCAGCTCGACAAGGAAGCGAGTTTCCGTTCCGAGCTCATTCATGTCCGGGACAATTCCGAGGCCATCATGGCGGCGCAAGACGAGGAGTCGCAGACCACTCGCCTGCTTGCCCGGCTCGACGACGTCGTCGCCAATTTTCGCAAAATCACCTCGATCAACCGGAATGTCGGGTTCTTCACCACCGGCTACAATTGGCTGATCCAGATCATCCCCGCGCTCATCATCGCGCCTGCTTTCATCGAGGGGAAAATCGAGTTTGGCGTCATCACTCAGTCGGCGATCGCGTTCACGACTCTCGTCGCCGCGTTCTCGCTAATCGTGACCCAGTTCCAGTCGCTGTCGAGCTTCGCAGCGGTTGTGGCGCGGCTCAGCGCGCTCGCCGAGGCGGTCGGACAGCCGATTGATCCATAGTCCTCATGGGCCCGCCTGCGCCGGACCCGTGCTGCGCCGAGCGCCTCGTCTCCCCATTGCGCTCACGCGAAAACTTCGCTCAAACTGGCTCGCCCGTCGCCGTGAACCGAGCCAACTCGCGACGGCGGAAAAAACAGCCGGCGGAAAATCCGGCGCAACGGGAGGAGAAGACAATGCTTTCACGACGCGCTTTCGCCGCTTGCGCACTCTGCGCGGCGGGCGGATTTCTGGCGACCGGCGCCGAGGCGCAGGCGCCCGGGTTCAAACGCACCCTCCTCAAGCAGACCGACGGACCGGTCGACGGCTACACGACGATCGAGATGAGGGTCGAAATCGATCCCAACGCGACCGTCCCGCGCCACACCCATCCCGGCATCGAAACCGGCTATGTCGCGGAGGGCGGAACCGAGCTCACCATCGACGGCCTCGGCACGTTCAAGCTTGGGCCGGGCGACGGGTTCCAGGTGCCGACCGGGACGCCGCACGGGGGGCCGAACGGGCCGGCCAAGACGGTTGTCATTTCGACCTACGTGGTCGAGAAGGGCAAGCCGCTCGCCTCGCCGGCGTGAGCCAAGCAAGGAACGCCCATGTCCGCCGCCCCGCCGATGCACGCCGACAACGCCGCTCAGGTCGACTACTGGAATCGCACGGCGGGCCAGCGATGGACGGACCGCCAGGCGGAGCAGGATGAGCTCTTGCGGCCGATCTCCGAGCTCTTAATGGCGGCGGCGGACGCAAGGCCCGGTCAGCGCGTGATCGACATCGGCTGCGGCTGCGGCGACACGACCCTCGATCTCGCCGCCCGGGTGAGCCCGAACGGCGAAGTCCTCGCGCTCGACATCTCCGAGCCGATGCTCCAGCGCGCCCGCGAGCGCGCGCCAAAGACCCTGCCCGCGCGGTTCGTACTCGCCGACGCGACCGTCTATGATTTCGAGCCCGAATGGGCCGATCTCGCAGCGTCGCGATTTGGCGTCATGTTCTTCGCCGACCCGGCGCGATCCTTCGCCAACCTGCGCAAAGGCCTCAAACCCGGCGCGCGGCTCGCCTTCGTCTGCTGGCGCGAGGCGAAGCAAAATCCGTGGATGACGATCCCGCTCCGCGAAGCGAGGAAGCACGCCCCTCCCCTGCCCGAGACCAACCCGGAGGACCCGGGCCCGTTCGCATTCGCCGACAATCAGCGGGTGCGGCGCCTGCTCGGCGCCGCCGGCTTCGCCGACATCGAGATCGCGCCGCGGGATCTCGACCTCGACGTCGCGATCGGCCGCGGACTGGACGCTGCTGTCGCCAGCGCGATGGGGATCGGGCCGACGAGCCGCATCCTCGACGGCCAGAGCGACGCCGTGCGCGCCGCCGCGGCGGCGGACATCAAAAAGGCGCTGGCCGAGCGCGCCAAGGGCGCGAGCGTGCCGCTCGGCGCCGCGATCTGGCTGGTGACGGCGAGCAATCCGGCCGGTTAGGCGGCCGAATACAACTCAAGCGCGCATTTTCTTGCAAATAAAAGCAAGCCGCTGAAAATAGAAGAAAGCAAAATCGCTTTCTTTTATTTTCATCTATTTTTCGTAATCGGGACTTTTCAAAGGCTTACCGGCGAAAAAAATACAAAATTTTTCTCCCCTCCGGCTCGCGTCTTGGGTTGCGTCTTGGACCTCTCAAACAGCATCTCCACTCCCGTCCGGCCATCGCCAGGCGCGGGACCGATTTCGGCAACCACCAATTCATTCGTACCACTTGTTTCTGATTTTGTCAAGCAAAAGCGCCAGTTTTTTTGCCTGGCCGAACTCCCCGCGCGCCCGAGCCTAGCCGCGCCAATGTTACCCTTATCCCTCCGATCGACCGGTCAGACAGGCGGAATCGACCCTTTGCTGCCTTTCGAGCTCGCCCAATGAACGGCTGGAAAACTCGAGAAAGCGGTCTTCGACGACCGTGCCCGAGGGAGGCGATGCACAGGAGCAGGAGTTGTGAAATTTGCGTCGGCCCGCAGAACCCAGGTCGAAAAGATTACCGTTTACGCGCCCGAGTGTGACAGCATGGCCTTCTCGACCTGCTCTTTCACCGCTTCCATATTGAAGGACGCGCCCTTCTGCATCGGCGGAAATTCGATGAGGGTCTGCGCCGCCTTGCCAACCACCTCTTGCACGAGGACAAACCTCCAGAATTGGTCGACGAACCAACTGTAGTAGGCTATTGAACCAGTCATGCCCGTACGCTCAAACGGGTCCAAGCGCAGGTTGACCAGGATGGGCCAGTCCACTTTGACCGTGCCGCCCAGCCAGCCTCCAGGCTGGTCGATGAAGCGGTATTTGTAGTCGTTGAAGCGGACTGCGCCAAGGGTGCCTTCGGCGAAATAAAAGATTTCGTGCCGGTTCGAAGGCCCCTTGCCGGTGATAAGGTTGGTTTGATCGTAGCCGTCGAGATGGACTTTGTAAGTCGTGTTCCCGAGTAACTTACCCTTCTTCAGCTCATCGGCGATGTTGGGGTTTCCCGCGATGGCGACGAAGGTCGGGAACCAGTCCTGACTTGACACGATCGAGTTCTCGACTTTACCCGCTGGGATCTTGCCCGGCCAGCGGGCGATGCAGGGCGCGCGGAATCCGCCTTCGAGCACGGTTCCCTTGCCGCCTGCGAATGGGGTTTGGCCGCCGTCGGGCCAAGTGAAATTTTCCGTTCCATTGTCGGTCGTGAATACGAGGATCGTGTTGTCGTCCAGGCCATCGTCCTTGAGCTTCTTCATGACGGCGCCGACGATATCGTCGAGCTGCGCCATGCCGGCCTCGTGAATCGACCAGCCATTCTCCGGTGTGCGCATGCTTTGATATTTGTCGGAAAGGTGCGTCTTGACATGCATGCGCGTCGGGTTGAGCCAACAGAAAAACGGCTTACCGCTACCTTTCGCTCCGTCGATGAACTTTAGGGCATGCGCGAGGATTTCATCGTCAACGGTCTTCATCCGATCCGGGTAGAGCGTTCCCGCGTCCTCGATGCGCTGCTTGCCCACTTTTCCCCAACGCGGATCAACGTTTGGATCGTCCGTGTCGGACGCCCAAGAGTGCACCATGTTGCGAGGACCGATCTTGTCCTTGAGCGCCGGCGGGTAGTTGGGATGAGAAGGATCCTCCATCGCATCCAGATGATACAGATAGCCGAAAAACTCGTCGAAGCCGTGAACCGTGGGCAGAAACTCATTGAGGTCGCCCAAGTGATTCT
>Ga0335073_10000340_pt1 | contig 61321 bp, 55 predicted proteins | sample Lox_Sample_22_FD_207093 | JGI IMG/M metagenome (GOLD analysis project Ga0335073, IMG submission 207093) | Soil microbial communities from Loxahatchee National Wildlife Refuge, Florida, United States - Lox_Sample_2.2 | ecosystem: Environmental > Terrestrial > Soil > Wetlands | place: USA... | reverse complement strand
ATCGACAACTCCTGGCTGGACTAGTCCCAGCCAGGAGTTGTAAACCATGTCTCCGGAACGTCTTGTAAAGGGATGATCCGAACGCACATCACATCCGGTTTGACAGCTTAACCTTAGCCGCTGCTCTTCGACCGCCAGACCCCCGCTACTCCGGAACCACTGCTGTAGCTTCGATTTCCACCCGCGCGCCGTCCTCCAGCAGCCCGGAGACTTCCACCGCAGTCATCGCCGGATAGTGATTCCCGATGACGGCTCGATACACCTTGCCGAGCTCCGGGAAAACGCTTAAGTACTCTTTCTTATCCACGACGAACCAAATCAGTCGCACCAGATGTTCGGGTTTTGCGCCGCCTTCCGTTAAAACGGCCACAATATTTTGCAGGGCCTGTCGAGCTTGCTCCACGAAATCCCGCGACACCAGTTTGCCTTGCGCATCCCAGCCAACCATTCCGCTGGCGAAGACCATCCGGCCCGTCGCCGAGATGCCATTGGCGTATCCTTTGGGGCGCGGCCAATTTGGCGGCTGCAAGATTTTCGCTTTCATCTCGCCTCCGGAACCGCCGCTGGCAGGCCCAGCAGGGCGGACAAGCGCCGGCGCACATCGTCCGGGAAAGGAATCGCGCACATCGCGGCGCGGTCGATCAGCACGAGGACCGCAGCAGCGTTCACACGAGGCACTTCGTCAATCCCCCGCAAACCGATCTCCAGCGTGATGGACGAGTTCCCCAGATTCCGCAAACGAAGCGTTGCTTTCAGCGTCTCGCCATACCTGCTGGGCGCCAGAAAATCGGTTTCCACGTGCACCGTTGGCAGCCCCCAGCCGCGGCGCGCCACGATCTCAACAAATGAGAATTGCAACGCCTCGCGGCACCAATCCTCGATCAAGCTGTTGAACATCTCAAAGTATTTTGGATAGAAGACGATCCCTGCCGGGTCGCAGTCCGAGAAGCGGACGAGAACCTCTTTGCAAAAGGCTTTGCTGTCGGCCTCGCTTTGAACGGCAGATTCAGGGAGCGGATTCATGACCCAGCCTGTCCTTCGGAAAACGACTTCAGAATGCCGCGCGCTATTACGATCTGCTGAACCTCAGTAGCCCCTTCATAAATCCGCAGCGGGCGAATCTCCCGGTACAGCTGCTCAACGACCTCGCCGCTCTTCACGCCCTGGCCGCCAAAAATTTGCACCGCTGCATCAATCACCCTTTGTGCGGTCTCTGTTGCGCTCATCTTCGCCATGGCGGCTTCCACCGTGACTCGCTGCCCCTGGTCCCGCAGCCAAGCCGCGCGATACGTGAGCAGCGCCGCTGCATCCACGGATGTGGCCATCTCCGCGAGTTTGGCCTGCGTCAATTGAAAATCAGCTAGCAATTGCCCGAACATCTGGCGAGTCGTGGCGCGCCGCATCGCTTCGTGCAAAGCTCGGCGCGCCATGCCTATCGCTGCCGCAGCCACTGAAGGGCGAAATACGTCCAGCGTAGCCATAGCAATCTTGAAGCCGTCGCCTCCCATTCCGATTCGCTGCGAGGCGGAAATTTTGCAGTCTCTAAACGAAATCCGCGCGAGGGGATGTGGCGCGATCACCTCGATGGTTTCCGCTATTTCGAAGCCAGGTGTTTGCGGCTCGACGATGAACGCAGAAATCCCGCGCGCTCCGGCAGCCTCTCCGCTGCGCGCGAATACAACGTAATAATCCGCAATCCCGCCGTTGGAGATCCACGTCTTCTCTCCGTTCAGGATAAAACCCTCGCCCTCGGCGCGTGCTTCGCACTGTAGCGCTGCAGCATCTGACCCCGCTTCTGTCTCGGAAAGTGCGAACGCGGCGACCGCCGTTCCCTGCACCACGCGGGGCAGATAGTTGGTCTTTTGCGCCTCGGTACCGAAGAGCGAAATCGCGCCAGAGCCGAGCCCTTGCAAGGCGAAGCAAAAATCCGCAAGCCCGGAATGATACGCCAGCGTTTCGCGAATGAGGCAAATCGCTCGCGTATCGATAGTCTGCGTCGCGCCACTGTGCCCGCCAACGGCATGCCTCAACCATCCAGCTTCGCCCAAGCGCCGCACCAGTCGGCGGCACTCGCCGCGCAGGTCGCTTCCATGTCCACGTGATACATTCTTTTCCGCCCACAGCCCAAGTGCAGCGGCCAATTCGCGGTGCCTCGGTTCGAAAAACGGCCAATCCAGGGCGCTACGATCGGCCATGCTCAGTCTCCCTTGAACACTGGCTTCTGTTTTCCGACAAACGCCTCGTATGCGCGGCGGAAGTCATGCGTTGCCATACAAATCGCTTGGGCCTGTGCCTCGGCTTCGATCGCCTGCTCGATGCTCATGCTCCATTCCTGGTGCAGCATCTTTTTTGTCATGGCGTGCGCGAACGTCGGGCCTTCAGAGAGTTCTGCCGCGGATCGCTGCGTATCGGCCAGCAGATCCTCGGGCGAGCACAGACGATTGAAGAAACCCCAGCGTTCCGCTTCGTCGCCCTGCATAACCCTTCCGGTGAGAAGCAGTTCCGCCGCGCGCCCTTGACCAATCAAACGCGGAAGCAGCGCGCAGGCTCCCATGTCGCAGCCGGCCAGGCCCACACGCGTAAAAAGAAACGCCGTTTTGCTGCGCGCCGTGCCAAAGCGCAGATCAGAGGCCATCGCCAGGATTGCTCCCGCTCCGGCACAGACCCCGTCCACCGCTGCCAGAATTGGCTGTGGACATGCCCGCATAGCCTGCACCAGGTCTCCAGTCATGCGGGTAAAGGCCAGCAAACCGGGTATATCCATCTTCGTGAGCGGCCCGATGATGTCGTGCACGTCACCCCCGGAACAGAAGTTGTCTCCAGAGCCCGTGAGCACAATCGCTTTAATATCCTCCGCATAACCCATGGCGCGAAAGAGATCCCGCAATTCGGCGTACGACTCCAACGTTAGCGGGTTCTTTCTCTCTGGCCGGTGCAGCGTAATCGTAGCCACTTTTCCTTGCGCGCCATAGAGGAAGGTCTTGGCCTGATAGCCGGCGAGCTCTGCGCGGCTCTCAAGTGGGTGGTGAGGCTGTCCAAGGAGAAAGGGCATTACTTTTTGGCTCCGTTCGCCGCTGCGGGCTGCGGCCCAGCCGAATGTTCCAGGTGGCCCTTCAGTTTTTTCAGTAATCCGAACATGTTTTCCTTTTCCTGGTGGGTCAGCCCCTCAAACGTCTGCACAATCCATTCCTCATGCTGCTTGGCGATTGCCCGGAATTTCTTCCGACCGCTCTCCGTCAGCTTGACCATCAGCGCGCGTCGATCCTTCGGATCCGGCGCGCGCACCACCAAAGCTTCACTTTCGAGTTGATCGGTGATTCCCGTTATGTTTCCATTGGAAACCATCAGCCGCTTGGAAATTTCTTTCATCTGTAAACCGCCCGGATTTCTTTCCAGCTGGGCCATCAAATCGAAACGCGGTAAGGTCGTTGCAAACTCTTGCCGCAGCCGGCTCCGCACGTGAGTCTCGATACGCATCGTACACGAGAGTAATCTCAGCCAGAGCCGCAGTGCCTGATGATCATCAGTCGTTAGCCGCGTCTCAAGGTCGACCAGGGCACCCTTCTCCGCGGCGCGTGCGCCATTCGCTCTGATATGGATCGTACTCGCCATCACCAACTCACATGATTTCGCCGCCGGCGATAGCAATGCATTGTCCGTTGATAGCTTCGCTCCCCGGCAAGCAGAGCCATGCCACGGCGTTCGCCGCTTCTTCCGGCCGCACCAGGCGTTGTTGGGGATTCCGCGAAATCAATTCCGCAAGCACCGCCTCCGAGCTCTTTCCCGTTTTGCCCACGATCTTTTCCACGCTGCCCCGCACCATTTCCGTGTCTGTATAACCCGGGCAAACGGCGTTCACGGTCACACCCTTAGTGGCCACTTCGATCGCTACGGAGCGAGTCAACCCAACTACGGCGTGCTTTGCCGCGCAGTAGGCCGAGACGTACGCATATCCCGCCAAACCCGCGGTGCTGGCGACGTTTACAATTCTTCCCCAGCCCTCTCTAAGCATTGCCGGCAATGCCGCCCGCGTGAAGAAAAACGTGCCGTCCAGGTTCACCGCCAGCATCTTTCGCCACAGTTCGACGTCCGTTTTTAGAAACGAGGCCGAAATCGCTTCTCCCGCATTGTTCACCAGAATATCCACGCGGCCCGTCTCTTTCCGTGCCGTTTCTACGGCGGTCGCGGCCTGTTCCTGACTGCTTATCTCCGCCACAACGTACGCGGCTCTCAGGTCGTGGGCCGCCTGCTTCAGTCGCTTCTCGTCGCGGCCCGTGATTGTCACGTTGGCTCCGTGGGCTCGCAACATCCGCGCAATCGCCGCTCCAATTCCGCGAGAGCCGCCGGTCACCAACGCATGCTTGCTCGCCAGAAGCTGCGTCGTAAGTCCGCCGCGGGCCTCGGAAGCACCGCTCATACTTGAGCCGCCAACAAAGCTGCGCGCGCTGTATTTCGCTCCAATTGCTCTTTGCCCGCCAAATACTGCGGTGGCCACCACTGCTCCGTGTACTGTTGCTTTGCGGCTTCGTGCAACGTCCATGCCGGATCCGCCAAGTGCGGACGCGCAATCGCGCAAAGATCCGCCCGTCCTGCCGCGATGATTGTGTTCACGTGATCGCCGTCAAAAATATTGCCGACCGCGATAGTCGCTATTCCAACCTCGTTCCGAATCCGATCCGAGAGCGGCACCTGATACATTCGCCCGTATACCGGCTTCTCTTCCTTACTGACCTGGCCGGACGAACAATCGATCAGATCTGCGCCGGCATCGCAGAATATCCGTGCGACAACTACCGAATCTTCTGGCGTAAGGCCGCCGGGAACCCAGTCGTTCGCCGAAATCCGCACGCTCATCGGCTTCTCGGCCGGCCACACCTCGCGCATCGCGCGAAACACTTCCAGCGGAAAGTGACAGCGGTTCTCCAGTGAGCCGCCGTACTCGTCTTGCCTCTGGTTCGTCAGCGGCGAAATAAAACTGGAAAGCAGATACCCGTGGGCACAATGCAGTTCGAGCCAGTCGAATCCTGCTCGGACGCCGCGCCGCGCCGCGCTTAGAAAATCCTGTTTAACCTCATCGAGTTCTTCGCGCGTTGCCTCGCGAGGTGTCTGTGACACTCCTGGAATGTACGGAATCGCTGACGCCGAAACCAGCGGCCAGTTGCCGCCGGGCAGCGGTTGATCAATTCCTTCCCATCCTCTTCGTGTCGAACCCTTCCGCCCCGAATGCCCCAGCTGCAGCGCGATTTTTGCTTCGGTGTGCATGTGCACAAAATCTACGATGCGTTTCCAGGCGTATTCCTGCTCGTCGTTCCACATCCCCGTGCAGGCGGGCGTAATACGCGCTTCAGGCGAAACGCAGGTCATCTCCGTGCCGACCATTGCTGCTCCGCCCATCGCTCGGCTGGCGAGGTGCACGAGGTGAAAATCGTTCGGCACGCCATCTGTTGCCATATACGTGGCCATCGGGGACACAATTACGCGATTCTTCAGCGTCAGTCCGCGCACCTTGAACGGGGTGAACATCGGGGGGACCAGTCGCTCGATTCCGCTGCGCTTGCTGAACCACTCTTCCACTCCGCGCACGTAAATCGAGTCCCGTAGCTTCAAGTTTTCGTGACCGATGCGCTGGCTTCCCGTCAAGAGGCTATATGTAAATTGAACCGGATCTAATTGCACGTACCGTTCGACTTGTTCGAACCATTCCATCCGGTTGCGCGCCGCGCTCTGCAGTTTAAGCGCTTCGACCTCGCGCTCCGCCTGGTACTGCTCCAGAGCAGCCGACACTGGATTTGTGCCATTGCTCAGCACGCGAGCCAAAGCCACGGCGTCTTCCATCGCCAGTTTCGTGCCCGACCCAATGCCGAAGTGCGCCGTGTGTGCGGCATCGCCAATCAGCACCATGTTCTGGTGATGCCACTTTTCGCACAGAATGCGATTGAACTTGAGCCACACCGCCGGCCCACTCAAGTGTCTGGCATTCGAGAGCAGTCGCTTGCCGTCCAGTCGCTCCGCGAAAAGATTTTCGCAAAAAGCGATCGACGCCTCTGTGCTCAGCTTATCGATGCCGGCTTTTAGCCAGTTCTTCTCTGGAGTTTCCACAATAAACGTGGACCAGTCGGCGTCGAAGCGGTACGCATGTAGCGTGAACCAGCCCCATTCGGTCTCGCGAAAGTCAAACGTAAACGCATCCAACTGCTTTCTTGTGCCCAGCCAAATGAATCGATTGTTGCGCACCTGAATGTTCGGCTTGAAAACATCTTCATACTTGCGGCGCGTAATCGACGAAGCTCCGTCCGACGCCACTACCAAGTCATATTCCCGCGCATACGGATCCGGATCGGTAATTTCTTCCTCGAACTGCAAGCGCACGCCGAGCCCAGCCGCCCGATGCTGGAGGATCTGCAACAATTTCATCCGCGAAATCCCGCAGAAGCCGTGTCCTCCCGACGTAATCTTCTGGTCCTTGAAGAAAACGTCGATATTGTCCCAATGCCGGAAGGCCTGGGTGATCGCCGCGTGCGTTTCGGTGTCAGCTTCTTTGAAGCCGCCCATCGTTTTGTCCGAGAAAACCACGCCCCACCCGAACGTGCTGTCCGCGCGATTTCTTTCGACGACCGTAAGCTCCCAACTGGGATTCGCCTTCTTGGCCAGAATCGAGAAATACAAGCCCGCCGGGCCGCCGCCGAGGCACACTATTTTCACGCGCACACCTCTTGCAACATGGCTCGCAGCTCTTGTCCGCTCTCGTCTGCCAGCGCAGCATCCCGGAGCCTGGTCACCTGGACGGAGGCGTCAGCGCGCTGCCGCAATTGCGGAAGAGCCGCCATCATTATTGCGAAATTCTCCCGGCCTCGTGTTTGTGTCTCTCCATAGCCCCGTAAGAGCTGCGGGAATTCAGCCACTCCACAGGCCAGCGCATAGTTTTGTTGTGCGCACTCGTGAACCCGCCCGAGCCAATCGGCCATTCGTCTTTCTTCCTCGAAAAACCGCAACGAGCTTCGCCGCCAACGCCGCATTCCCGCCAGCACTCGCAGCTGCAGGAAGCCCCGCAAGGAAGTAGTTTGCACCGTGCGTCCATGGCCGGTGAGTCGAGCCACCAGGCGTTTCGCCGAGGCGGTCCGCAACAACCAGGCTCCGATCTTGCGCGGCAGGATGTCCGCGAGCTCCTGCAATTGCGGATAAAGAAATTCGTGAATTTGCAAGACTTGCTCGGCGTTGGTTTGCGAGTCTTGTCGGACGCGGGCGAAGCGCCCGCTGCGGATTTTCAAGTCCGCCACGCGAGTTGCATCCTCATAGCTCATCCACAGCGCCAGAAAGCGCGCACACTCTCGCAGTAGCAAAAATCGGCCGTCGCCGGATGCCCGGTCCACATCGCGAACAGCTTCGAGGCGGCTGAGGTACGTCTCCGCATAGCTCGAGTCCTGATAATCCGCGAGCCGCACGATGCTCGCCAGCAGAATTTCCTGACACGGGGCAGGGAACTGCTCTCGTACCCGAGCTGATAGGTCTTCTAATTTCGGTCCTGGTTTGGTGGAGATCGTCGACGCCCGGGGAGCGTCGCTGGAACTATCCTTGGATTCGCCCTTCGCCGCCGCGATGCCTGCAGCGAAAGCGGATAGGCTAGACTCGACACCGATGCCGCCTCGCTGGATCGCCTCCTCAAACTGAGGCCCCGAGAAAGGCAAAGCCTCCGTCGCCGCCAAAGCTCCGAACAACGCCGCGCTGATCACGCTGCGCCTCTCAGAAGCGATCCGGGCGAAGTCGCGCAATACCGCGACCTTCGCCGCCTTCCGACAGCCTTCTGCCAGCTTCGCCGCATCCGCACGTCCGTCGTCGGCTGCAGTTTTCTCGGTCATCGAGTAGACGCGATGCGTCGAAGCAATGAAGGTCGTGCGCTCCGGCGTCACCAGGCCTCGCTGCACTGCCCGGCCCGCCTCCATCAACTCTGACGCGATCACGATATCCACCTCGCCAGGAACCGGCATAAGCGCCAGCACCGGCTCTTTGCCAGACCTCCGCACCGCCGCATCCGGAAAAATTTCCACGTAGTAGATTGTTGCACCGGTTCGCTGCGCGACTCCCGGCACGGAAGTCGTCTGCGCGCAGTAGCCGGAATGTTCCGCTAGGTCGACAATCCAGTCTGCCAGTACTCCGCCGCCTTCGCCGCCCATCGCGAGAATGGCGATGCTGATGGCTCGCGGTCTCGCTCCCGGCGTTGGGCTGCCATCGTTGCGAACGGTTTCCTCCGCCCTCTTCATTTCGCGTCGACCCTCACGCTGTGAGTCCCGACAACCGCCGCTCCATCCTCTTCTGCAGAAAACCAATAATGGCGCGTCGCATCTTGCTTTTGACTTTGTCGAAGCCGCTCGGATTGGTAATTACTTCCGCCTTATAAAACGAAGGACAGAGCCGCGCTGCGTGCGCCACCTCGCCGCACAGCCCGCAACCAATGCAACTCTCGACCACCGTGGCGACTGGATTCTTTCGCAGCGGATCGGGATTCGGCGCAATCGTAAGCGAGGGACACCCCGAAAGCCGTATGCACGAGTGATCGCCGGTGCAGGTGTCCGCATCGACGCCAAACTTCTCGCGTGTCACGCGCTGGCCCTCTTTCGCCAACTTCTGCATCGCCGGTCGTACACGCCGCTGCTTGTTCAAGGCGCATTCGCTTTGGGCCACGATAACCTTCGGGCCTTTTTCCTTCGTGGTCAACGCCTCTTTCAACGTATCGCGCATGGCTGCGACGCCATAGGTGTTCGTGATTTCGCGGACCCATTTCACCCCAACCCCGCGCACGGCATCCGCAATCGACAGCTTCGTCGTGCGAATCTTGTTGCTCGCTTGCGACGAAAGAATGTCCTGGCCGCCAGTGGCTGCCGTATATGCATTGTCAATGACCACCAGGACGCTGTCCGCGCGATTGAACACGGCATTGCCAACGCCACTCGTCAATCCGTTGTGCCAAAAACCACCATCGCCCATAAAGCTGAGCGTCCGTTTTTGCGTCTCTTTGCTATGAAACGCCGCTGCGCTCGCCCAGCCAAGGCCGTAACCCATCGTTGTCGCACCCACGTTAAACGGCGGCAGAATGGAGAACAAGTGGCAGCCGATGTCGCAGCTCACGTGATGCTGGCCAATCTCCCGCTCCGCGAGTTTGAGGGCAGTGAAGATCGGCCGCTCGGGACATCCCGTGCAGAACGACGGCGGACGTTGATGCACCTGCCCGTCAATAACTCTCAAGGCCTCAGTGGTGGTTTGCTGCGGTCGCAGCAGAGCCGGCAGTTGTTCACGCTGCAGTAAGGACGACGCGTAGCGCTCGAGGAACTTGGCGATACCGCGCAGCATCGCGGCCGCGGTATATTCCCCGGCCGTCGGCAGAACATCCTTGCCATGAACTTTAGTGGGCCGCTCTGCCTTGCGAAGAATAGTGTGCAGATTTTGCTCCAGAAAATCCGGTTGGCCCTCCTCAACCATCAGCACTGCCCGCTTCCCCGCACAAAACCTGCCAACTTCCTCATCCACTAGCGGATACGTGACATTCAGCACGTAAAGGGGAATTTCGCTCTCGCCAAAAGCATCCGAAAGACCCAGAAGCTCCAGCGAACGAATCACCGTGTTGTACATCCCGCCCTGCAGGATGATTCCGATGTCTCTTTTTCCATCGGCGAACACGTCATTCAGTTTATTCTCCTGAATGAATTTCACCGCCGCTGGCCACCGCTTCTCCACCTTTTCTTTTTCATGCAGAAAGCTGCCGGGCGGCAACACAATTCGGCTGACGTCGCGCGAAGGCGCCTCCATCGCATCTTTCAGCGTGAATTTCGGCCGCACATTGTTTTTCGCCACGAACCGCCCGTGCACATGGCACGCGCGAATCCGTAGCTCCAGCATCACCGGCGTGTTGCTTGCTTCCGAGAGCGCGAATCCCTTTTCGACCGCGTCCACGATGCTCGGCAGATTCGGCCGCGGATCTAACAACCACATCTGCGACTTCATGGCGAACGCGTGCGAGCGCTCCTGCATGATACTCGAGCCTTCCCCGTAGTCTTCTCCGACAATGATCAATGCGCCGCCGGTCACGCCGCCGGACGCCAGGTTCGCCAGTGCGTCCGACGCCACGTTCGTGCCCACCGTGGACTTGAACGTCACCGCGCCGCGCAACGGATAGTTCACCGACGCCGCCATCGTCGCCGCAGCTGTCGCTTCCGACGCGCTGTGCTCAAAATGCACGCCCAGCTCTTCCAGAATGTCGTTCGCGTCCGTCAGGACATCCATCAGGTGGGAAATCGGCGCGCCCTGGTAGCCGGCTACGTAAGAAACACCGGACTGCAGAAGCGCTTTGGTGACCGCGAGGATGCCTTCGCCGCGAAACTCCTGGCCTTCGCCGAGGTACAGCTTTTGCACTTCTTTGGTGAACAGGCGCTCTGCCATGGTGTGGGTCAGCCGGGAGTATCGACAAGATTCAATTTCAGCGATTGCGCTGGCAGCCATGCCACCGTACGAGTTCCGTGGACCAGTTTCATCGCGCAAATCAATTTAGGTCTAAATAATTCTTGTGTCAACAAAAACTCCAAAAGCTGAGTGCCTTCTCAACTCCCAAAAACCGCCCCTCGGCTCCCTGGTTTCCGTAAGCATTGCATCCAAATGAGTTAACCTTATCGTCCGCCGAGCCACACAGACCCTTAGCCTTGCACCAACGCCAAGACCCGGCACGGACTCCCCGAACCCCTCACAATCTTCAACGGTGGCGTAATCAGAATGGCGCCCTTGGGCGGCAGCTGATCCAGATTCATCAGGCTCGCCAGCCCAAAACGATTGTTGCCGTGCATGATGCTGTGGCACGGAAACGCTGGCTCGAAGCGAAAGGCTTGCCCCGCGTCGGTTCCCACGCCTTCCGAGCCCCAGCCAATCACGTTGCGCTCTTTCGCCAGGAATGGCACCAATTCGGGATGGGGACCGGGAACGTGCGCACCGTCGTCCTGGATATTCAAAAATGCTGAAGCGTCTTTGCGTTTCGACCAATCGGTCCGCATCAAGACCCAGGAACCCGCCTCGATTCGTCCGTGCCGCTGCTCCCACTCTTCCACATACTGCTGCGTCAAGAGAAAATCGGAATTGCTCACCACTTCTCGCGAAACGTCAATCACACACGCGGGCGCCAGAAACTTGTCCGCGGCGATTGTATCTGTGGCGTTTTGCGGATAATCCTTTCCCGTCACCCAATGAACCGGCGCGTCGAAATGCGTACCGGTATGCTCGCCGCACGAGAAGTTGTTCCAATACCACCCCGGGCCGCGCGAATCGTAACGCGAGATTTCTTCCAGGCGAAAAGGCCACGATTTGCCGAACTCCGGCGGCAATTGAATCACCGGCGTACCAGCATCCAGCGGCTGGCTTAAATCAATGACGCGAATTGCGCCGGAACTCAGCGCGCGGGCCAACTGAGAAAGGAGCGTCTCTACCATGAGCGTTTCTCCTCTGCAGCTCTTAACGCAGGACATTCTGAAGAAGAAACGACCTTTCAGCAACAATCGTGATACCCCGGCTCTCCACCCGCCTACTTTTCATCGCACCGCGATTTTAGGGGAGGTTCGTTTTGTTCGGCAGAGTTTGGTTTAATGTTCGTGGACTGAATGAGGCCCGTAAAACCTCAGGGCAGCCGGTGCTAAGGAAATCATGAAAGCCGCCGTTCTCCAGGACTTCAAGCAGCCGCTCACTATCCAGGACGTCGATCTGCCGCAGCCCGGCTCGGAAGAGGTGCTCATCCGCGTCGAGGCCTGCGGCGTCTGTCACTCCGATCTGCATGTGGCCGATGGCGACTGGCCGCAAATGGCGACGATAACGAAAAGGCCATTGATTCTGGGACACGAAATTGTCGGACACGTGGTCGAAACTGGCGCCAAGAGTGCCGGCCTGAAAGTCGGCGATCGCGTCGGCGTGCCCTGGCTCCATTGGTCTTGCGGAGTTTGCGAGTTTTGCAGGGAAGGGAACGAGAATCTCTGCACACAGCAAAAGATCACCGGCGTCACCGTGGATGGCGGCTACGCGGAATATCTCAAGGCGCCAGCCAGCCATGCCCTGCTCATTCCTGACAATCTCGACTCTTTCGAGGTGGCGCCCCTATTTTGTGCTGGCGTGACCGTGTACCGCGCCCTGAAGCGCGCGCAAATCAAGCCCGGCCAGCGGCTGGCGATTTTTGGAGTCGGCGGACTGGGCCACTTGGCAGTGCAGATCGGCTGCGGGTTGGGCGCGAACGTCATCGCTTTGGATGTGGCGGAAGAGAAACTGGCCCACGCCAACAAACTCGGCGCAGCGATGGCCCTTAATGCCTCAAGCAAGGACACCGTGAAGGAACTGCGGCGGCTCGGCGGTGTACATACAGCGCTGGTGACCTCTGCGGCAAGGGCGGCATACGACCAGGCCTTTTCCTGCCTTCGTGCCACCGGCAGCCTGTTGGTAGTGGGTTTGCCGGCCGAACCGCTCTGCTTTCCCGCGATCATGATGGCGGCCAAGGAGGTGCGAATTCATGCCAGCGCCGTTGGCACGCGCGAAGACGTTACCGAATTGCTCGCCATGGCCGCGGCCGGGAAGGTGCGTTGCGAAATAGCCAGGTGGCCGCTCGTCGACGCGAATGAAGCGATGGACAGCCTGCGCAAAGGCCAAGTGTCCGGCCGGCTGGTTTTGAGTCCACAGTGAAAGCGCCGACCCAAATTGCGTTAGTCACTAACATATGATACAGACTGTTGAGCAATGCTAATCGAGCTGCTTCTTTGTACGAGGAGTCGCAAGGTCAAACTATGAGTGATCTGGTCCAAGTAACGCGGCAGGACGACGTCGCGGTCATCACCATCAACAATCCACCCGTAAACGCGCTCAGTCCCGGAGTACCGGAAGGCATCGCACAGGCCATTGAGCAGACACAAAACGACCCGTCGCTGCGCGCCGCGGTGTTGATTGGCGGGGGACGCACGTTCGTCGCCGGAGCGGACATCAAGGAGTTCGGCAAAATGACCTCGGGCAAATCGCGCGGCCCGGGCCTTCTTCCACTGCTCCTAAAAATTGAAGATTGCGGTAAACCCGTCGTGATGGCCATTCACGGCACAGCGTTCGGCGGCGGGTTGGAACTGGCCATGGCCGGGCACTATCGTGTCGCGGTAAAGAGTGCTCAAGTAGGGCAGCCGGAAGTCAAACTGGGCTTGATTCCGGGCGCCGGGGGAACCCAACGCTTGCCGCGCCTCGCGGGGGTAGCCAAATCCGTGGAAATGTGCGCCCAAGGCGATCCGGTCAAAGCGCAGGATGCCCTCCAGGCCGGCATTCTCGACCAGTTGATCGAAGGCGATCTGCTGGCTGGTGCTATCGCCTTCGCCAAGGAAGCCTCCGGCAAGCCAATCCGGAAAACACGCGAGCGCAAAGAGAAGTTGGGAGATGCGGCGCTGAACGCTTCCATTTTTGCTGCCGCTCGGGAAATGTCTCGTAAAAAACAGCGCGGCATGATGGCTCCCTTGGCTGCTATCGAAGCGATTGAAGCCGCCACCCGCTTGCCCTTTGACGAAGGCTGTCAACAGGAACAAAAGCTATTTCTTGAGTGCCTCTTCTCGGACCAGTCCAAGTCGCTCATTCACGTGTTCTTCGGCGAACGTGAAGTCGCCAAAATTCCAGATGTTCCCAAGGACACGCCACTCGTTTCGGTGAACTCCGTAGCCGTCGTCGGCTCAGGCACCATGGGCGGCGGCATCGCTATGGTTTTTGCGAACGCCGGCGTCCCGGTCCTTCTAAAGGAAGCGGATCAGGCAGCACTCGATCGCGGCATGGCCACCATCAAGTCCAACTACGCCACCTCCGTGAAACGTGGCCGCTTCTCGCAGCCAGTTGCCGACGAGCGCTTGAGACTCATCACGCCGACGCTCAGCTACGACGGATTCGCTAGCGTGGACATGGTGATCGAAGCCGTCTTTGAAGGAATGGCTCTCAAGAAGGACGTCTTCTCTGCGCTCGACCGCGTCTGCAAACCCGGTGCGATCCTCGCTTCCAATACTTCCACGCTGAGCATCGACGAAATCGCCTCCGCCACTTCGCGTCCGCAAAGCGTCATCGGTACCCATTTCTTCAGCCCCGCGAATGTGATGCGTCTGCTCGAAATCGTCCGTGGCCAAGCCACTGCGAAAGACGTGATTGCCACTTGCATGAATCTTTCAAAGAAGCTCGGCAAAATTGGCGTGCTGGTGGGCAACTGCCGCGGTTTCGTGGGCAATCGCATGTTTCATCCTTATCGCCGCGAAGCGCAATTCCTCGTCGAAGAAGGTGCGGATATCGTCTCCGTGGACAACGCTCTCTACGGCTTCGGCATGGCTATGGGCCCGCTCTCCGTCGCCGACCTGGCCGGCCTCGACGTTGGCTGGCGCATCCGCAAGGAATATCGCCACCTCGAAAAGCCCGGGGTCCGCCAGCCTCTCGCCGAAGACCGCCTTTGCGAAATGGGCCGCTTCGGTCAAAAGACCGGCGCGGGCTGGTTCAAGTACGATGACCAACGCCGCCAATCGCCTGACCCGGAAATCGCGGCACTGGTGCGTAAATGGGCGCAAGAAGCCGGCATTCCGCAGCGCCCGATTTCTGTCGAAGAAATTGTGGAGCGTTGTATCTACGCGCTAGTGAACGAAGGCGCGCGCATTCTCGAAGAAGGCTATGCCCTGCGTTCCGTCGACATCGACATCATCTACCTGAACGGCTACGGTTTTCCCGCCTATCGCGGCGGACCGATGTGGTACGCGGATACCATCGGCCTGAAAAAAGTGTATGAGCGCATCTCCGAGTTTGAGCGCCAGCACGGCGAAACCTGGAAGCCGGCGCCGTTACTAAAACAGCTGGCTCAACTTGGCAAAGGCTTCGCTGACTTCAACAAAGAACAAAGCACCGCGGCGTAGTCTCGGGTGAGCGGGTAGCGGCGCAGCGTGCCAGCTAGCGGTAGTAGCGCACAATCCATTCCGCGATGCAGCAGGGCTTTTCTTCGTTCTTGCGTTCCACGGTCACCGCATACGTCGCATCCACGAAATCCGCCGACTCCTTCAAGGCAGCCAGACCAAAACGCGCTCGGATCCGCGACCCCGCTGGTACCGCCGCCGTAAAACGCACGCGATTTAATCCATAGTTGACCGACATGCGGACCCCACCCCGCACCTGCGCCAATTCCCCCAAGAATCGGCTGAACAGCGAAAGCGTCAAAAAACCGTGGGCGATCGTAGTTCCATAAGGAGATTCGCGACCGGCGCGCTCCCGGTCCGTATGGATCCACTGCCGGTCTTCCGTCGTTTCCGCAAACTGGTTGATGCGCTCCTGCGTCATCTCCAGCCAGCCGCTAATACCGATTTCTTTCCCGAGTTGCGCTTTCAGCGAATCGAGATTTTCGACCATGGCTTAACGCCTCGCACCCGTTTCGCGCTACCAGTTAAATAGCGTCCCGTCCATTTTTCGGTTCACCGGCAAATATGCCCGCTGGTACGGGAACTTCTCCGCCAGTTGTTCGTCGTAGTCCACGCCGAGCCCCGGCGCGTCTCCCGGATACAATTCGCCACGCGCGAACGAATACGCATGCGGGAAAACCTCGTCCGTGTCTTTTGTATGCGGCATGTACTCCTGGATGCCGAAATTACTCACGGCCATGTCAAAGTGCAGCGCCGCCGCCATGGAAACCGGTGACAAATCGGTCGCTCCATGGCACGCCGTCAGCACGTGATGCATCTCCGCAAACGACGCCACTTTTTTCAGGTGCGTCAACCCGCCGCTGTGCGTCGGAGCCATTCGAATATAGTCGATGAGTTGCTCGCCGATGACCGTCCGCGCATCCCAAATCGTGTTGAACACTTCTCCGAGAGCCAGCGGCGTCGTCGTGTGCTGGCGAACCACACGGTAGCCCTCCTGCAGCTCCGCCGCCACCGCATCCTCCAGCCAAAACAAATGATAGGGCTCCAGGCTCTTGCCCAAACGTGCCGCCTCGATCGGGGTCAGCCGGTGGTGCGCGTCGTGCAGCAGCGGAAGTTCATCTCCATATTTCACGCGCAGCGCTTCGAACAGCTTCGGCACAAATAGCAAATATTTTTCGGTCGACCACGCCGTTTCCGTCGGCAACCCGCGTTCCGCCGGTTCATACTGGGATGTTCCTTTGCCCACGCCATACGTCGCCGGCAGCCCCGGGATGCCGGACTGCGCGCGAATCGCCCGATAGCCTCGCTCGATATACTTGCCGACCTCGTCGAGCGTCTCCTGGAAATCGCGTCCGCTCGCATGGCCGTACACCAGGACTCCGCTACGGCTCTTTCCGCCAAGCAGGTTGTACACCGGCGTGTTCAGCGCTTTTCCTTTGATGTCCCACAGCGCCAAGTCCACCGCGCCGATCGCTGCCATCGTGACCGGCCCGCGCCGCCAGTACGCCCCACGGTAGCAGTATTGCCAGATGTCCTCCGTCTGAAACGGATCGCGGCCAATCAGGCACGGGAGAAGATGATCGCTGAGGTAGGAGGCCACTGCCATTTCGCGGCCGTTCAACGTCGCGTCACCGAGCCCGTAGATGCCTTCGTCCGTATAGATCTTGAGCGTGACAAAATTTCGTCCTGGCGACGTGATCAGCACTTTTGCTTCGGTGATCTTCACGCGCGCACCTCAGGTCGCCACGGAACTGGCGGGGATTGGATACTGCTCCGGGGCGGTGCCGTTCGCAAATTGCGCCAACGTTTTTGGCTCCAGGAGCGATGCTGAACCGCGGTCGAGATATGCCGTTGCATTCGCATGCGTCCGCAGAATCGAAGCTGGCGCCATCGGGCTGATCGGCCCTTCGAAGCACCCCCGCACCGCGCGTGCCTTGCGCTGTTCTGGCACCACCGCGACTATCTGTTTGGCGCGCACAATTTGCTGGACGGACATGGAAATCGCACGGGTCGGCACATCTGCCAAATTCGCAAACCAGCCCTCGCGAACTTGCTGCCTACGGCACGCCTCGTCGAGGTTCACGAGAATGTACGATTCGCCAATGGAAAAATCCGCCGGCGGATCGTTGAACGCCAGATGCCCATTTTCGCCGATGCCCGCGAACGCAACGTCGATCGGCCCAGTCCTGATCGCTCGATTCGCCTCGCGCAGCAACGCCGCAGCATCTAACGTGCCGTCGAGCGCGTGGTAGCGAACGATTTCCGTCTTCCCCACCAGCCGCTCCTCAATGTATTTCGTAAAACTTGCTGGATGCGCGTCCGACAAGCCCAAGTATTCGTCGAGTTGAAACAGCTCGACGTTCGCCCAAGCGATCTCGGAATGCCGTGTTAACGCCTCCAAAAAGGCCAACTGCGAAGCGCCCGTCGCGGCCACTACCCGCGCCACACCGTTCGCGTCAATCGCTTCACGAATCGCCGCCGCGGCTTGTTCTGCCGCCGCACTCGCCAGTGTATCCGGGTTGTCGAACACTCGGAGTTTCAACGCGGCGTTCCTTGCCCAGTCGTCTCCGTGGAAGACCCGCTTCGCGCCAGCCGAACCGTATCTACCAGCGCCCGCGCCGTATCCGTGATTTTCTGTGCTTGTTTGTTGCGCAAGGCCACAAGATCCACCAACTCCGCGCCCACACCTAACGCAAACGCGCCGGCTGCCAAATATTCCGCAGCGTTGCTTAAGCTCACGCCGCCCGTAGGAATAAACCGCACATTGGGAAACGGCCCGCGCAGCGACTTGATGTATTTGGAGCCGCCGACGCTTCCGCATGGAAAAATCTTGATGAGGCTCGCGCCCGCTTCGAGCGTCGCCATCACATCGGTCGGTGTCAGCGCCCCCGGAATCGCCAGCTTCTTCATCGCTGAAGCAGTCTGCATCACCCCCGCAGAAAATCCCGGGCTCACCAGAAATTGCGCGCCGGCCTCCACGCATGCCGCAGCTTGTTGCGCCGTTGTCACCGTCCCTGCTCCGGTAAGCACACTCTCGCCATAGTGGCGGCTCACTTCGCGAATGATTGTCGGTGCGTCGGGAACGGTCATGGTTATTTCGATGATCGGAATGCCGCCGGCATGAATCGCATCCACCGCCTGTCGCGCTTCCTCTGCCGTGCTGGCGCGAACCACCGGAATAATTCCGACGTCGAAGATCTTCTGAATTGCCTGCTCGATGTTCATCCTGCCGTCCGCATCCGAAAACCTGCCAACCCTACCGCACGATCCGCGCTGTCTGCCCTTTCATCACCTGCAAAACCTCGCTAAGCGTCGCCATCGATGTGTCTCCCGGCGTCGTCATCGCCAGCGCACCATGTGCTGCCCCGAACTCCACGGCCCACGCCAACTCTTTGCCCGAAAGCAGCCCATAGATCAATCCCGACGCGAACGAATCGCCGCCGCCCACCCGGTCATAAATCTCCAAATCCTCGCGCACCGCTGCTTCGTGAAAAACACCGCCACGGTAGCCAATCGCTCCCCAATCATTGCGCGTCGAACTCTTCGCATGCCGCAGCGTTGTCGCCACCACCGCCAGGTTCGGAAACTTCTGCACTACTTTTTCAATCATCTTCTTGAAATGCGCCGGATCAAGTTGCGCAAGCTCCTCGTCTACTCCGCCCACGGAAAATCCCAAAGCCGCCGTGAAGTCTTCCTCGTTGCCCAACATCACGTCCACCAGCGGCGCCAACATGCGGTTCACGGTTTGCGCTTGGGCCTGCCCGCCGATCGCCTTCCAAAGCGACGGCCGGAAATTCAGATCATACGAAATCACCGTACCTGCGCGCTTCGCCGCTTCCATCGCTTCTTTGGCCACCAGCGGCGCGGTCTCCGAAAGCGCGCAGAAAATTCCACCCGTATGAAACCACCGAGCCCCCTCGCGAACAAAAATCTCTTCCCAGTCGATTTCGCCCGGTTTCAATTGCGAGACTGCGGTGTGTCCACGATCCGAACACCCCAACGGCGCGCGTACTCCGAAGCCACGCTCCGTGAAGTTCAATCCATTGCGCACGCTGCGGCCGACGCCATCGTACGGCACCCATCGCAAATGACTCAGGTCCACGCCGCCTTGCAGCATCAAATCTTCCACCAGCCGGCCCACTGGATTGTCCGCCAACGCCGTGACCACGGCCGTTTGCATTCCGAAGCAACGCCGCAGCCCACGCGCCACGTTGTATTCGCCGCCGCCTTCCCACGCGCGAAACTGCCGCGTCGTCGTGATGCGTGCATCGCCCGGATCCAGCCGCAGCATCACTTCGCCCAGTGCGACCAGGTCCCACTTGCAGTTCTCTTTGCTCTTGATCTGCAATTTGCTCATCGCTCGAAGTCACTTTTGCGCAGTGCCGCAAAGACGGGAAGAGTCTACCTCACCGCAAATTCCCCGCGAAATTGGATTTACTCCTTGCGACCACTCGGCCTTCACTTTATGTCCGCATCGCAGTCGCTGTCTCTTCGAGTATCACGCTTTCTGATATAGTCCCGCCGAAGATGCCCACCGAATCTCCGATCTCCTCCGCTTTCGCACTGGCTTCCCCGCGCCTCACCTCCAGCCAAATCCGCGGCTTCTGGGCCGCCTGGGGCGGTTGGCTGCTCGACGGCATGGACTCCTTCATTTATGCGCTCGTTCTGCTTCCCTCCCTGCGCGATCTTCTCCCGCATTCCGGCATTGCCGCCACTCCAAGCAATCTCGGCTTCTACGGCGGTCTCCTCTTCGCGCTATTTCTTATCGGCTGGGGCCTCGCTTTTCTCTGGGGGCCCATCGCCGACAAATTCGGCCGCGTCCGCACCCTGATGCTCACCGTCGCCTGGTACTCCGTTTTCACTTTCCTTGGCGCGCTCGTCACCAACGTCTGGCAACTCGCGATCCTGCGTCTTTTCGCGGGCATTGGCATCGGCGGCGAATGGGCTATGGGCGGCACTTACGTCGCCGAAGCTTGGCCCGAGCAGCGTCGCCGCTCTGGCGCGGGCTACATGCACACCGGCTATTACGTCGGCATCTTTGCCGCTGCCATTCTTAACTACACAATTGGGGGCCCCTTCGGTTGGCGCGTCATGTTCGCAGTGGGAGGACTGCCGGCGCTTCTCCTGGCCTGGCTACGTCGCGGCATTGCTGAACCATCGCGTTGGTCGAACCAATCCACCACCCTGCGCGCCGGGGATCTGCGCCGACCCTTCGCCCAGCTCTTCTCACCCGCGCTGCGCCGCCGCACGATCCTGAATTCGCTTTTCATGCTCGCTTCCATCAGCGGCCTTTGGGCTGGCACGGTCTACGTTCCCACCGCCGTGACCGCACTCGCTGAAGCCGCTGGCCGAACTGCTCTCCCAGCCGCCGAACTCGCCTCTCGCGCCACCATGCTCGTCGCCGTCGGCACCGTCCTCGGTTGCCTCCTGATGCCCTGGCTTGCGGAAAAATTCGGCCGTCGCGGCGCGCTCGCTTTTTTCTTTGCTCTGATGGCCGCTTTCATTGCGCTCACCTTCGGAAAGGTCTACTATCTCGGCCCGTCCGCGCTTCCGTGGTTCTTCGTTTGTCTGTTTTTTCTCGGCCTGGGCGGCGCGAATTTCGCTGTCTACACGCTGTGGCTGCCGGAGCAGTATCCGACGGAGTGTCGCGCCAGCGCCTTTGCGTTCGCCACTTCTTTCGCGCGTTTCGCCGGTGCGGCCATAACGTTCCTGGTGGGCGGCGGCATCCAACGCTACGGTTCGCTCGGCGTGCCTGTCGCCCTCACTTCGCTGGCTTTTGTCTTTGGACTGTTGCTGGTCCCGTTCGGTGTGGAAACGCGCGGCGAATCGCTTCCCGCATGAAGGGTCGGCGATCGCTACAGCCTTGGGAGACAACGATCATCGAATCGATTCGCGCATCGCGCTCCGGCACGCAAGATCCCGCCACACCTCTCAACGCTCTCGTCGCCTTCTCTCAGACCAAATGACCGCCACCGCTCGTCAAATCAGCGCCCGCCACGCCGTCACTGCCGGTTTTCTCGGCTGGACTCTCGACGCCTTCGACTTCTTCGTCATCGTCTTTCTCTATGACCGCCTCGCCGCCCAGTTCCACGTCCCCAAGCACGACATCATCCTCACCACTACCGCCACTCTCGCCATGCGTCCCGTCGGCGCCTTCCTCTTCGGCCTCCTCGCCGACCGCTACGGCCGCCGCATTCCCCTGATGGCCAACGTCATCTATTTTTCCGTAATCGAGCTCCTTTGCGGCTTTTCTCCCAACTACAAATTTTTCTTCCTCATGCGCGCTCTTTTTGGCATCGGCATGGGCGGCGAGTGGGGCGTCGGCGCCTCGCTGGCCATGGAAGCGGCGCCTCCCCGTTGGCGGGGCATTCTCAGCGGCATCCTCCAGTCTGGCTATTCCATTGGCTACCTGCTCGCAGCCGTTGCCGCACGCTTCCTCCTGCCCGTCTGGGGCTGGCGTCCGATGTTCTGGGTCGGCGCCCTGCCCGCTCTTCTTGCGCTGTACATTCGCACCAAAGTTCCCGAATCCGAAGCCTGGCAACAGCATCGCGCGCCCAGCACTCTCCAAGTCCTTCGCACCGTCGCCGTCGAATGGAAACGCTTTGCCTATCTCGTTGTCTTGATGACCTTCATGATGTTTCTCTCCCACGGTACCCAGGACTTGTATCCCGACTTTCTCCAGGAAATTCATCACGTTTCTGCGGCCGCCCGCGCCAACATCGCCATCTTCTACAATGTCGGTGCCGTCCTTGGCGCCATCATCTTTGGCCACCTCTCCCAAGTTGCCGGCCGCCGCAGAGGCATGATCGCCGCGCTCGGCCTTTCCCTAGTCCTCATTCCGTTCTGGGCTTTTGGCGGCAGCGTGTTCGTTCTCGTGATCGCTGCGTTTCTCATGCAGGCCGGTGTGCAAGGCGCTTGGGGCGTCATCCCGGTGCACCTCAATGAAATGTCGGCCGACTCCACTCGTGGCCTCATGCCCGGCCTCACCTACCAACTCGGCATTCTGATCGCTTCGCCCACCAACACCATGGAGTACGCTCTGCGCGACCGCGTCGGCTACCAATGGGCCATTGCCAGTTTCGAGATCGTCACCATCCTCACGCTCACCGCCCTCCTTCTCATCGGCACCGAACGTCACGGCCGCAGCTTCCTCCGCGAGTCCGCAACGGCGGCCACTCCGCGCGAAACTTGAGCCCACCCTGGGCTCGGCCTCCTGCGCAGTTGTCTCTGGTGAACGCAAAACGCTACACTCGAATCTGTTCCACAACCCTCGTGAGGCCTGCTTTGAGCCAGCAATCACCTGTGCCCGGCGCACCGCCGCCTGCCCCCTCCGATACCGCCGATTCCGGACAGCTCATTCGTAACGTCTCCGATACGGCGCGCTGGGTCGCCTTCCACCGCGCTCAGGAAACCGAGCGCCCCGACGCCGTCTTCCGCGACCCCTTCGCCCGGCGCCTCGCCGGCCAACGCGGCGAACAAATCGCCAAAGCCATGCCGCTCGGACGCGACAATTCCTGGAGCATGGTCACCCGAACCTACCTCATCGATGAACTGGTTCAGCAACAAGTCTCCGGCGGCGTCGATACGGTGATCAATCTCGCCGCGGGCCTCGACTCCCGCCCGTACCGCATGCCCCTCCCGGCCAATCTCCAATGGATCGAAGTCGACCTTCCCGAAATCCTCGCTTACAAAGAAGACCTTCTTCGCGACGAAACGCCGGTCTGCCGCCTCGAGCGCATTCGCCTCGACCTCTCCGACGCGCCCGCCCGTCGCCAACTCTTCGCTCGCCTCAACGACCGCGCCGCCAACGCGCTGCTCATCACCGAGGGCCTGCTGATCTATCTGACCACCGCGGACGTCGAAAGCCTCGCTCAGGATCTCGCAGCACCCTCTGCATTTCACTCCTGGATCCTGGATGTTGCCTCACCCGGCCTGCTTCGCATGCTCGAAAAGACTACGCACAAGCAGTTGGCACAAAACGCTCCCTTCAAATTTGCCCCACCCGAAGGGCCCAGTTTTTTCGCGCGCTACGGCTGGCAGCCTGTCGTCGTCCATTCGCTCATCAAAACTGCTGCGCGCCTCAATCGCCTATCGCTCATGCTCCGCTTCTTCGCCCTCTTTCCAGAAAACGACAAATCGCGCCGCGACCGTCCCTGGTCCGGCGTCTGCCTCTTCAAAAAGCAACCCGTCTAACGCGCAGACCTTCCTTGCGCGTGCCTTTTGTTCTTATGCAAAGGGATGGTCGTACTCTCAGTCGTGCGCTTGCTGCTGGCCCAGCGTATGCTTCGGCCTTCCGCCGGGAAAGATACTCTTCACGATCACGTACAGCACCGGAATAAATAACAAATTCAGCGTCGTCGCCGCGATCATCCCGCCAAACACCGTTGTCCCTACCGAAATACGCCCCGCTCGCCCCGCTCCCGTCGCCAGCACCAGCGGTACCACGCCCAAAATAAACGCCAGCGACGTCATCAGAATCGGCCGCAAACGAATTCGCGCCGCCTCGATCGCCGCCTCCACGATAGTCATCCCTTGTGCTCGCAACTGCTCCGCAAATTCCACAATCAAAATCGCGTTTTTGCTGGCCAACCCGATCAACATCACCAGCCCGATCTGGCAGTACACATCGTTCTGCAACCCCCGCAACGCCTGCGCGCCAATCGCCCCCAAAATCGCAATCGGCACCGCCATCAACACGATAAACGGCAGCACAAAACTCTCATACTGCGCCGCCAGCGTCAGGTACACCACAATCAATCCCAATCCAAACAAAATCAGCGCCTTCCCGCCTGACTGAATTTCTTCCAACGACACGCCGGCCCACTCAAACGTCATGCCTTGTGGCAACACGCGGTGCGCCAACGCTTCCATCGCCGTCAAGCCTTCGCCGGTGCTGCGTCCCGGAGCTGCCGACCCGTCAATTTCCGCGGACCGGAACAAATTGAAGTGGCTGATCACCTGCGGGCTCTGCGTCGGCTTCACGGTCACCAGGTTATCCAGCGGAATCATCCGCCCGGTGTCCGACCGCAAATAATATTGTTCGATATCCTTTGGTTTCGAACGATATTGCGCGTCCGCCTGCGCGTACACGCGATACGACCGGTTGTTGAAATCGAAATCGTTCACATACACCGAGCCCATGTACACCTGCAACGCATCCGTCACCTGCGTCAGCGGCACTTGCAAACTCTTCGCTTTCTCACGGTCGATGTTCACCAGATACTGCGGATCATTCGCCGTGAAGCTCGTGAACAAGCCCACCAGATCCTTGCTCGCGTTCCCTTCCGCCACTAGCTTGTTCGCCGTGTCCGCAATTCCTTGCAGCGTGTTCCTTCCCAAATCCTCCAGCTCAAATTGAAATCCACCAAACTGTCCTAACCCCTGCACCGCCGGTGGATTGAATGGAATTACCAGCGCGCCGGGAATACCAAACAGCATCGGCCGCAATCGGCCAATCACCGCCGCTGCCGAATGCTGTTCGCCTTTTCGCTCCGCGAACGGCTTCAAACTGCTGAACACCACCGCGCGATTCGGCGCCGCCCCAAATTGGCTGAAACCCGGCAAAGCAAAGGCTCCCGCAATCTCCGGCATCTGCGTCAATGCTGCTTCGACTTTTCCGCAAATTTCCGTGGTGTACTGTAGCGAAGCTCCTTGCGGCGCTTGCACCGCCACGATGATGTAGCCCTGGTCATCCTCCGGAATGAACGCGCGCGGTACGCGGTTGTATACCCAGTAAGTCGCCGCCAGCGCGGCGAGAAACACCACAATCGCCGCCAACCTCCAGCCGATCACGTGGCGCACCATGTTCCGGTAGAGATTCGTTCCCTCGGTCACCATCCGGTTGAACTGGTGGAAAAACCAGCCTTCCGCGCGCTCCCGGTGCCTTCCCAGCAAAATCGCCGAAAGCGCCGGTGTTAGCGTCAGCGCGTTAAACGCCGAAATTGACACAGAAAACGCAATCGTCAGCGCGAACTGCCGGAACAAAATTCCCGTCGTGCCCGGAAACAGCGCCACCGGCACGAACACCGCCACCAGCACCAGCGACGTCGCAATCACCGCCCCGGCCACTTCCTTCATCGCCACGCTCGCCGCATTGTGCGGCTCCGTAATTCCTTCCATGATGTGCCGCTCGACGTTCTCGATCACCACGATCGCGTCGTCCACCACCAAACCCGTCGCCAGCGTGATGCCGAACAGCGTCAGCGTGTTGATCGAAAAGCCCAGCAGCTTCACGAACACGAACGTCCCCACCAGCGAAACGGGTATCGTCACCGCGGGAATCACCGTGCTCCGCCAGTCCTGCAAAAACAGATAAATCACCAGAATGACCAGCCCGATCGCTTCCGCCAGCGTCACCAGCACATCTTTGATCGACTCGCCGATCACCGTCGTCGAATCAAACGCAATCGCGTACTTCAATCCCGGCGGAAAGCTCTTCGAAAGTCGCGCCAATTCCGCTTTTGCCGCGCGATCGACGTCCAGCGCGTTGGCCCCCGGCAATTGCGTCACGCCGAATCCAATCGCGTCGTGACCGTTAAACCGCACCCGCACGTCGTAATTCTCCGCGCCTAACTCCGCCCGGCCCACGTCCTTCACCCGGACCAGCGTTCCGTCCGTGCCCGCTTTCAAAATAATATTTTCGAACTCCGCCGCGCTGGTCAGCCGCCCGATCGCTCGTACGCTGATCTGGAAAGTCTGCTCTCCCGAGTTTGGCGGTTGCCCGATCTGTCCCGCCGCCACCTGCACGTTTTGTTCTTCCAGGGCGCTCAACACGTTCGTCGCCGTCAGCCCGCGCTGCGCCATCCTCGCCGGATCCAGCCACAGGCGCATCGCATACTTGCGCTCTCCGAAAATGAACGCGTCATTCACGCCCGGCACGCGCTTCAGCGCGTCGCGCACGTACACATCAATGTAATTGCTCAAAAACAGGCTGTCGTATTCGCCGTTCTCCGCATACACGCCCGCGCCAAACACAAATCCACTCGCCTGCTTGGTCACAATGATGCCGGTGTTCTTCACCTCATTCGGCATCCGCCCCAGCGCCTGGCTCACCCGGTTCTGCACGTCCACCGACGCCAGGTCCACGTCGCGCGAGACATCGAACGTCACCGTAATCTGGTTTGTCCCGTCATTGCCGCTCGTCGACGTGATGTACTTCATTCCCGGCACGCCGTTGATCGCCTGCTCCAAGGGAATCGTCACTGCGGACTCCACCGTCTGCGCGTTCGCGCCGATGTACACGCTGGTGACCACCACTTGCGGCGGCGCCAGGTTCGGAAACTGGGCCACCGGCAGCGACGGAATCGAAATCGCGCCCGCCAGAATGATCATCAGCGCGCACACCGTCGCAAACACCGGCCGTTCGATAAAAAAATCAACGAACACAGTCGTGCCCCGCCTTCTTTTTTTGTGGGAAGGGAACCTTCATCGCCAGCGCTTAGTGAGTTCCCGCGCTATTGCTCGCGCTTTGTTTCGCGTCCGCCGGCATCTCCATCACCGGCATGCCGTCCTGCAAAAATTGTGTTCCTGAAGTGATCAGATGGTCTCCGGGCTTCAATCCGTCCAGCACCGCATAGTCGTTGCCCACCGTGTCGCCCAGCGTCAGATGCTTTTGCCGCGCCACCGTTCCGTTGGCTTCTTTCGACGCCACAAACGCAAACGCCTGCCCGTTGATTCGCTGCACCGTCAGCACCGGAATCACCGGCCCGTCGTGCGAGTTCCACGTAATCTGCGCGCGCACTTGTTGCGCAATGCGCAGCTTTTCGCGCGGATTTTCCACGGTCGCTTTGGCCAGCACCGTCTGCGTGTCCGTTTCCACCTGCGGCGAAACGAACGTGATGCTCGTCTCGGAAAGCGTCTTTCCATCCACGTCCAGCAGCCGCACCGGCAATCCCAGCCTCAACGCACCCGCGCGATCCGTGGGCACGTAAATGTATGCTTCCAGCGCGCCCGGCAAATCCACTGTCGTCAGCAGCGTCGTTACCTGCACGCGGTCGCCTACATGCACCGGAATGTCCCCCACGATTCCTTCCGCCGGCGCGCTCACTTTGTAATACCGCAATTCCACCGACTGCTGCTCCACCTGTTGTTCCAGCGCCTTCACTTGCGCTTCCGCCGCGTCATAAGCCGACTGCGCGTTGTCAAAATCCTGCTTGGCGATGACGCCTGCCGCAAATAGCTTTTGCGCGCGGTCTAGCTGCACTTTGGACAGCCGCATGTTGGCCTGTTGCGCCGCCAGCGAAGCCTGCTGGCTGTTTAACGTGGCTTCCTGCTTGAGTGGATCAATTTGCAGCAGCGGCTCGCCCGGCGTCACGTGGTCGCCCGACTTCACAAAAATCTTTACGATTTGCCCCTCGACCTGCGGGTTGATCGCCGCCGCCGAACGCGACTTCAGCGTGGACAAATACTCCGTCGTATCCGGAATCCGTACCGCCTGCACCACTTGCACCTGCACCGGCATCGCCTGCGGTGCCGCCGGCCCACCCGCGGACGTCTTCTCGCCGCATCCCGCCAGCGCCGCCGCCAAAGCACACCCCAACAGCCCCGGCATTACCGCCCGCCGTAACAAACGTTTCCGTTGTTCCAGAACCACCATAGTCCGGTCCGTCTCCGTCACATCAGCCCACAATTTTACGCTACGTCTTTACCGCTAGAAAGACACAATCCCGGGGCTCTCCATTAGACGATTTTCCGCCCCGCCCGTTACATCCAGTAGCACAGGCACTCCTGCCTGTGCCCCTTAGCACGTAGCAGGGGCGTCTACCGCCGTATTCGGTTGCCATTGTAGTGGCGCAGCATGCTGCGCCACCCTCAGCAAGATCCCCCCAACGCGAACCGACCCTGCCGCAGGCCGGAGCCACGTCCCACATCCCAGCCGCCAACTCTTTGAGAGGGAACTTTCAATACAAATCGGTAGGATCGATCCGCTTGCTGGTCAGCCCCAGTTGCAGCACTTCAATCTGCTCCGGCCTGTCGAACACCTTGCCGGGGAACAATCTCTTGGTGATGATCCGCACTCCTCCAAAGGCAATCCCCAGGACGATAGCCGACACCATGAATACGCCAGTGCCGATGAAAATCTTCGCGATCGTACTCAGCAGCGGCGGATCGCTGTACGTCTGGTGCGGCTCGTTCCACGTTACCTGCGTCTCGTAGTTCGCTGCTTCGCGCAAACTCGCGGCGTATTCCTTCGAGCTCGGCGCCAGCACGATCGCCAGCAGCGACCCCTTCCGCACGATGTGTTGCTCCCCAACCTTCGCCGACGCCGGCAACACTTCCGCCAAGTGGTGGATCTGCTGTTCCGCCACGTTCGGAGTGGGGTATTCCAGCAGCAGCAGCACTCCTGTGCCTTTGCCCGGCTCCGAATATCGCGCCAGCATCGCCTCGCCGCCATCGTTAAATCCGGCCTTCACCAACCCATCCGTGTCCGTTTGCCCCGCTTGCGCCAACGCACTCTTCAGGGCCAGCGGGCCCAGTGCATAGCGTTCCGATCCGACCAGTCGCCCCTCTGCCGGCAAATACATCCGAATCGGCGGGAGCGGCGTCGTCTTCTCGCTTTTCGCTTCTAACGCATCCACCAGCGCCGCCAAATCGTCACGCGAAATGTTGGCGGTCGACTCCACCACCAGGCTTCCTTCCTGAATCGCCACACCATCTTTATCGAACGCCGCGATCTCCCCTAACTTCGTCGGCATCGCTCCTGGCCTCAGCAAGCTGGTGTACACCTCATAAGCTGCGCTAGGATCCGCAAATTGCGTCAGGCGAATCTGCACCGTCTTTCCATTCGAAGAGTATTCGCAATTGTTGACATTGCGCAGGCCCGCTTCCCTCCAAAGGGCGGAATCGGGCGGCGCGCTCGTGTCGGTGAACCGGTTCATGCAGCCGCTCAACTGCCAGCCCCGGAATTGCTTAGGAAGAAGCTGCTTCGGAGGAATCTTCTGCTGCGCACAAATGGCCGTCGCGCTGAGCAGCGCTACGCCGCTTAGAAATACGAAGAGTCGTCTCATCCCTGGCTTTCGCTTAGACACCACTAGATTACCGTTGGTTCCTCGCTGGTTCAACCGAGGCCACGGCCGTGCTCGCGGCAGGCGCTTTTCTGGCAGGTGTCGCGGAATTCAGATTTAGCGTCATGCTATTCAGGCTTTGCAGATAACTCGCAATCCCCTGATACAACCCCTCCGCCACGCGCTGCCGGTATTCCGGCTGCTTTAACAACTTCTCGTCCGCCGGATTGCTCAAAAACGAAATCTCCGAAAGGATCGACGGCATATCCGCGCCAATCAGCACCACAAACGGCGCCTTCTTCACCCCGCGATCTTTCACCGTTTTGCTGTTCTTCTGCATGCGCTTTGCCAACGAATCCTGAATATCCTCGGCAAACTCTTTCGATTCGTCGATCTTCTCGTTCCGCGCGATCTTCGCCACCAAATCCTGCAAGTCATGCACACCTTCGTCCGACGACGCATTCTCGCGCGCCGCCACTTCCATCGCTTCCGCCGAACCCTTCAAATTCAGGTAGTACGTCTCCACGCCCCGCGCTGCGTGGTCCGGGCTGGAATTGGCATGAATCGAGACGAACAAGTCCGCCTTGGCCTGATTCGCGATATTCGTCCGTTCTTCCAGAGGAATAAACGTATCGTCGCTCCGGGTGTACACAATGTCCGCGCCAGGCAACCGCTGCTCGATAATTTTTCCCAGCCGCAGCGCCACATCCAGGCACAAATCCTTTTCCATCAACCCGGTCGGCCCGATCGTCCCGGTGTCGTGCCCGCCATGTCCTGCGTCGATCACAATTCGTCCAATCTTCAGGCCCAGCGCGCGTGTCAACGTGGATTGCCCGTCGCGCGTCGGCTGCGGCGTCGCACTCGGCCGGATCAAATCCGGCTTCGCGTTCGCGCCATTCGCCGCGCTCAGTTTTTTGTTCCGTGAACTCTTCGCCACCAAACTCCCCGACGACGGCGATGGTCCCGGGGTGGGCGCCACGCCGGGATCAACTGCCGGCTCTTTTGCCGCCACGGTCTTCACATCTCCCGCGTCGCTTGCCCCGGCCGCCGTTTCCTCCGGCCCGCCCGCAACTCCATTCGCCTTGCCGTTCTTCGATTTTCCTGCGCGCAGGGTGGCTCCGCCGCGCCGCGTGTCCCCATACAGGAAAATCACCAATTGCGTCGGATTGCTCAGCAGGGAAGCCGCATAATCCTTCACGCCGTTCACATTCAGCACCACCCGCACCACGCCGGCCTGGTTCTGCGCCACGCGCACTGCCGTCAACATGTCTCCGCTCACTTCAATGTTCCCGCGCGCCACTTCCGGCGTCAGCCGCGCGGTGTGCAAATCGAAAAAGATGCGGTCCGGATTCTTGATTCGCGCCGACGTGTACGCCACCGTGTCTTCCAGGTCGATATTGATTCGCGTCGCATCCGCATTCACGCTGGTGCTGATTCGCCGGATTCGGGGCGCGCCCTGCCCGGCACCCCGCGCCGCTTCCATCCCGCCGGCCACCGGTCCCGGCACTATATCCGCGCTTTCCGTCGCCGCTGCCATCTCCGTTCGCGGTGCATTTGCGCTCGCAGTGTCTCGCGCCCCAGCTCCGCTATTTGCCTTCTCCCGGCTCGCGGCGCTGGTCTTGGCTGCGTTTCCCGTCGACGCAATAATCGCGCTTCGGTTGTTGCTTCGGCCGCTCGCACTGTCTTCGTTCGCGGCAGCCTCCGCGCTGCGATCCTCGGCTCCGCGCCGGCTGCTCGCGTTCCCATCTTTGGCCGAGCTGGTATCGTTGGCGTTCGCCGCGGCTTCTTCTCCGTGCTGCAGCAGCGCAATTTCCGCTAAAGCTTCCTGCGCGTCGCGCTTGTGCGTCGAGCGGGGGAACTTCTTCAAGAACTCTTCATACGTCCTTTGCGCGCTCGCCGCATCGCCCAACTGTTCGCGTTCCAGCTTGCCGATCCGCAGCATCACCTCTTCGCGATACTTGCTGGCGGGATATTCCCGCACCAAAAACTGGTACGAATCCACCGCCGATTGGTAGTAGCTCCGCCCGAAGCGGTCGCCCATTTCCGCATACAACTCGCCGACTGTTAGCAGCGCGTCCTGCACTTCACCGGCTTTCGGCGTAATCAAATAAACGCGACGGTAGCTGGCGACCACCGCCTTGTACTCGGCAAGCGTCCGCTTTTCCGAAGCCTTCGCGTTCAAATTGCCCCGCAGCTCTTCGGCCCGCGCAAATTGCGCCGTAGCGGCCTCATGCCGCGCCGCAATTTTCGAAGAACCGGACGTATCCGCATCACCGTTTGTGGCCGATGCGGAACTAGCTTCGAAGGATGGGTAAGGCGCACGGCCAATGTTGGCACGGGCGTTTCCCGCCGCCAGCACAATCGCCAGCATCGCTAAGGTGAAAACTGGCGAAACGCGGGCGAAGCCCTTGTGCAAATTTTTTTGTAGCGCTCGTTGGAATGAAAATGAACTAATCGTTGCGGAAAATAAGTCGGCCGTCGGATTCCACTTCGCGATGAATGGCTCGTGGATTGGTGAAGGCACTTTCCTGACGTCCAGATCCCGGGCGGAAATAGGCGTCCTGAACCTTCTGCACGTAGTTGCGAGTCTCTTTAAAAGCCGGTATCCCATGAGCCCGGTCTACTGCTCCTTCACCAGCATTGTACGCTGCTAAAGCCAAATCCAAATTGCCATTGTATCGTTCTAGCAACCACTTCAAATGTCTAACCCCGGCGTCGATATTCTGTTGCGGGTTGAACACGTCGTTCGCGCCGTAACGTTGCGCCGTGGTCGGAATCAACTGCATCAATCCGCCCGCGCCTTTGCGCGAATACGCCGCGGGATTCCAACCCGATTCCGTTTCGATCACCGCGCGGACCAGCGCCGGGTCCACGCTGTGCCGCTCCGCCGCCTCACGTACTAGTTTTTCCGCGCCGTCGCGATCAATGCTCACTTCAGGACGGCCCGCGCCCATAAAAGAGGATTCCGCTGGCATGTAGATGGTTGCGCGCGGTTTCGTGGCCTTCAGCACCACGGGCGGCTCGGCGTTCACGAACATTTCGTGGCCGCTGGCGTCCACGCTGCGCATGATCTGCGCGGTCGCTGCCGGCGCGCATGCTGCTGCGCACAAGCCTAGCGCTGCCAGAGCTTTGCAGGCTGCTGCTACCGTGTTTTTTGCCGCGTTGCTTACCATCGGGCCTCGGGGAAGGCTGTTGTGGCACAGACTTTAGTCTGTGCTGCTACTTTTGTAAAGTACTCAAGACGAGAGACTTAGTCTCTAGTACTCGGGTACCGACGCGCCATAACTTGCGGTGGACGGGGGCGATGTTCGTATCGGAGGGCCCAGACCGGAGTCTGCGCCCGCTTGGTGTCCACGCCCGGACACACCCAACTAGCCCCGACTGGAGCCAGTTCTGGCGCTGGGGCCACTATAGCAACCCCTCCAGGTAGCCGGGGATGGTACCCAGGGTACTTTTTAGCGCCGATGTGTCCTTTCCGCCAGCCTCCGCCAAATCAGGCCTGCCGCCACCCGAACCGCCCACCAGTTTCGCGAGTGTCTGTATCATCTTGCCAGCATGGACTTTAGCGGTGAGGTCTTTGGTGACTCCCGCAATCAGGCTGACTTTGCCATCATCGGCCATCCCCAGGGCAACCACGCCGGAGCCAAGTTTCTGTCGGAGAGAGTCCACCAATTGCCTAAGACTTTCCTTATCCATGGTGTCCACCTGGGCCGCAATCAGCTTAACTCCTTTAATTGTTTGGACTTGCGCCGCCAATTGATCCAGCTGGCCGAGGGCGCCTTTTCGCTTCTGGGCTTCCAGGTCTTTCTCCAGTGTTTTCAGGGTGTTAGCCATTTTCTCGACGGAAGCGAGCAGTTCGTCCTCGCCTGTATTTAACCTGTTGGTTAAATGCGCGAGCAACCTAGCTTGCTTTTCGTAGTGCTCCAGTGCGCCGATGCCGGTGACCGCTTCGATGCGGCGCACCCCAGCCGCTACCGAACCTTCGCTGACGATTTTGAGGACGCCGATGTCGCCGATGCGTTGGACGTGCGTGCCGCCGCAGAGTTCCTTGGAGTAGAAGCCGCGGGGCGCGCGCTCGTCCGGAATGGTGACGACGCGAACGTTCGACTCGGGATATTTGTCGCCGAAAAAGGCGAGGGCACCGGAAGCCAGCGCTTCGTCGATGGTGGAGATGTCGGTTTCGATTTGCGTGTTGTGGCGAATTTCGTCGTTCACCTGCTGCTCGATGTCGCGCAGCTCTTCGGGATCGACGTGGGCGAAATGCGAAAAGTCGAAGCGCAGGCGTTCCGGTGAGTTGAGCGAGCCGGCTTGCTTGACGTGCGTGCCGAGAATGTTGCGCAGCGCGGCGTGCACGAGGTGCGTGCCGCTGTGATTGCGAATGATGCGGGCGTGGCGCTCGGCGTCGGCTTGCACGCAGACGCGATCGCCGACGCGCAGCGTTTCTTTCGCAATGATTTTGTGCGCGACGAGTCCGGCGACGGGATAATACGCCCCGGTAACTTCAGCGAGCGTGCCGGTGCCCGTGGGATCGTAGAACCAGCCGGTGTCAGCCATCTGGCCGCCGGAGTCGGCATAGATCGGCGTGCGATCCAGAACGACTTCGCCAGCTTCGCCAGGCTTCAGTTCGTTGACCATTTCGAAGCGCCGGCTTCCAGCTTGCCCTGAGTCGCGAAAGGCCGGCGTGTCGGTCGGAACGGAATCCGGCAAGATGCCGGCGGTACGAAATATCGCTTCGATGCGGCAATCCTTCGCCGACGAGCCGTGATAGAAATCCTTCTCGGTCTTAAACGTCTCCGCAATTTTCGCGTAGACCGGACTGGCGGTTTCTTTCGCTCCGCCCTTCCACGAAGCGCGAGCCCGCGTCTTTTGCTCGTGCATGGCTTTTTCAAAGCCAGCATCGTCAAAACCAACTCCCATATCGCGTGCTGTGTCGATGATGAAATCAAGGGGCAGACCATAAGTATCGTAGAGACGGAAAGCAGCCTCGCCTGAATAGATCGCGTCTTTCGCGGACGCGGTTCCTACGAGCGAGGCCAAAGGTCGCAAGTCTTCTTCGAGCTTCTTCAGGCCGATGTCTAGCGTGTGACTGAATCTTTTCTCTTCGCTGACGATTGTGGCGCGAATATGTGAACCGGAAGGGCCGGACAACTCTGGATAGGCATTCCCCATAAGCTGTCGAACGTCTGTGACGAGTTCACTGAGGAGAGGGCCGCTGTATCCCAGCAGTCTCCCATGGCGGATGGCGCGTCGCATAATCTTTCGAAGAACGTAACCCCGACCTTCATTTGCTGGAACGACTCCGTCCGCAATCAAGAAGGTGGTAGCGCGGGCGTGGTCGGCGATGACGCGGAGAGAAGCGGCGCCGCCTTTGCCTTCTTCGAGTTTTTCTTCCCGGTTGAAGTCGACGCCGCAAAGTTCCGCGGCGCGCTTCATTAGCGGGACGAAGAGATCGGTGTCGTAGTTGGAGATGACGCCTTGCAGGACGCAGGCAACGCGTTCGAGGCCCATGCCGGTGTCAATGCTGGGTTTGGGCAGCGGGACGAGCGTGCCGCTGGCGTCGCGGTTGTATTGCATGAAGACGAGGTTCCAGATTTCGACGTAGCGGCCGCAATCGCAAGGAAATTGGCAATCGACGTGGCCCTGCTCGGACGCGGCCGGACCCATGTCGTAGTGCAGTTCGCTGCACGGGCCGCAGGGGCCGGTGTCGCCCATGGCCCAGAAATTGTCTTTGAGGCCGGGGATCGGGAAGATGCGCTCGTCGGGCACGTGCGCCCGCCAGAAGCCGCGCGCTTCTTCGTCCACGCCGAGCGTCGTGCCCGGCGAAACTTCTGCTCCGCCGAAAACGGTCGCGTACAACTTTTCCTTGAGGATGCCGTACCACTCAGGCGAAGTAATGAGTTCCCAGGCGTAGGGAATGGCTTTCTCTTTGAAATAGGTGGGCTGCTCGCCGATGTCGCCTACTGGACCAAAAGAAAAATTGCCCATCATTTCGAAGAAGGTGTGGTGACGCTTGGTGAAGCCGACGTTTTCGAGGTCGTTGTGCTTGCCGCCGGCGCGCACGCATTTCTGGGCGGTGGTAGCGCGGTTGTAGTCGCGCTTTTCGAGGCCGAGGAACACATCCTTGAACTGGTTCATGCCGGCGTTGGTAAAGAGCAGCGTGGGATCGCCGTGCGGAACGAGCGAAGAGCTGCGCACGCGCCGATGGCCCTTCGATTCAAAGAAGCGCAGGAACATTTCGCGGATGTCGTTGCCGGTCATGGATTTCGGCTTGAGATCGTCGGGCACGCTGGCTCCTTGAGGGTACGGGTGAATTCGCAATTATAACGGAGAAGTGGCGACCGGGTGGAAAACGAAGAGGTTGAAAGTCGAAAGTTGAAGGTCGAAGTCCGAGTGCAGAGGGCAAAGCCGAAAAGTGAAACGCAGAGGCGCTGAGTTCGCAGAGCAGAGGCCTCCCGAGTAAGCGGCAGGGACTGGTAGTTTTTGTGCTTCTCTTGGGTGGGGCGGTGGAGTAGCATGCGCGGGTTGTAAGGGCATTTCCTGCGGTTCCTCGGCTTGTGGGTCTTATCTCCTCTCGAAAGGACTCGCCCATGCCTCTCTCGAAGAAACTCATCGCGGAATTTTTAGGGACGTTCTGGCTGGTGTTTGGCGGCTGCGGAGCTGCGCTGGTGTCGGCGGCGTATCCGCAATTGGGGATCGGTTTTCTAGGTGTGGCGTTTGCGTTTGGACTTACGGTGGTGACGATGGCGTACGCGGTCGGGCATATTTCCGGATGCCACCTGAATCCGGCCATTTCGATTGGACTGGCGTGCGGGAAGCGCTTTCCGTTCGGGCAAGTGATTCCGTACATTTTCGCGCAGGTGTTGGGCGGGCTGCTGGCGAGCAGCGTGTTGTACCTGATTGTTAGCGGGAAAGACGGATTTTCGCTGGCGGGCGGATTTGCCTCGAACGGATATGGGGCGCATTCGCCGGGCGGATATTCGATGCTGGCGTGCTTTGTGTGCGAGGCGGTGCTGACGTTTGTTTTTGTGTTTGTGATTCACGGCGCGACGGACAAGCGCGCGCCGGCGGCGTTGGCGGGCTTGGCGATTGGGTTGACGTTGACGTTGATTCACCTGATTTCGATTCCGGTGACGAATACGTCGGTAAATCCGGCGCGAAGCACGGCGCCGGCCATGTTTGTGGGTGGATGGGCGATTCAGCAGTTGTGGTTGTTCTGGGTAGCGCCGATTTTGGGCGGAGCGGTGGCGGGATTCCTGTACAACGCGGTGTTCGAGGAGCATGCAGCCGCAGTGCTGCCGCAGAAGGCCGCGCCGCAGCAGGCCATGGCGGATTAGGCCCTTTCCGGACCGTCATGAACCGCCGGAGATGGCGGGAACGATAGACAGTTCAGCGCCGGTGCGAACCGGAGTCGCGAGTCCGCCAGTGTAGCGGACATTCTCGTTCCCAACGAAGACGTTGACATGGCGGCGGAGTTCGCCGGATTCCGTGAGCACGCGATCGCGGAGACCGGGGTGTTGGTTAAAAAGCGATTGCAACACGGAAGATAGCATTTCGTCTGGTCCGGTTGGCACTTCGACGGCCGATTGTTGGGAAGTGAACTGGCGCAGTGGACCGGGGATGTGAAAAGTGACAGCCATCGGGCTCAAATCCCTCAGCGACCTTTGCGACGCACTTTCTTCGGAGGCCGAGCGCTGGATTTCGACTTAGCAGCATCCCTCGGCGAGCGCCTGCTGGCCGAACCTAATTGGGTGCCGTCGGATTGGAGGACGGCGACTTTGACGCACAGGACTTGGGGCAGGCCCTCGAGGATTTTCGTCCACGATTTTCCATCGTCGCGGGAGGCGTAGAGTTTGCCGCTGCGCGTGCCGAAGAAGAGACCAGCGGGATCCAGTGTGTCGGACGTGAATGCATCCCGGAGGACGGTTTCGTAGGCGCCTTTCTGCGGCAGGCCGCGCGTCAAGGCTTCCCAGGAGCAGCCAGCATTGCGGGTGCAATAGACGCGGAGGCGGCCTTCAGGGGTGCAGCGAAATTCGTCGGACTCGACGGGGAGAACATAGACAGTGTCGGGATCGTGTGGATGCATGACCATGGCAAAACCGAAGTCGGAGGGCACGCCGAGGGCAATATCCTGCCAGGAATCGCCGCGATTGTCGGAGCGATAGAGTCCCCAGTGATTTTGCAGGAAGAGGCGCTCGGGCCGGGAGGGATGGAGAACGACTTTGTGCACGCACTGACCGAACTCGGGATATTTTTCGGGCATGAAGACGACGCGGATGCCGCTGTTGCGGGCTTGCCAAGATTTGGCGCCGTCTTCGCTGCGATAGAAGCCGCCGGCGGAGATGGAGACGTAGAGGCGGGAGCGCTCGGAGGGATCGGGAACGATGGTGTGAAGAAACAGGCCGCCATTGCTGGGCATCCAGCGCGGGCGATGGGGATGATCGTAGAGGCTACGGACGAGGGACCAGGATTCGCCTGCGTCGCGCGATTCGAAGAGGGCGGCGGGCTCGACGCCGCAGTACATTTTTTCTGGCTCATCTTCGCGGCCGAGAGCGATTTGCCAGATGTTGCGGAGGGCGGCACCGGATTCTTGCGGGAAGCGCAAAGTAGCTTCGAGAGGATTGGTCCAACTGCGGCCGAAGTCGTCGGTGGAGCGGAGAAACGTGCCCCACATGAGGCTGCTGGCGGAAGCCCAGAGGCGGTGGCGGCCGGCGCGCGCGTCGAAGGCCATGGAGTGGATGCTCTGGCCGTGAAAATAAGGGCCGGCGACATCCCATTTTCTGCGGTCGCGCGAAGAGCGGAGAAGAAAAGCGCCTTTGTTGGTGCCGACGAGGAGGAGCACGTCGCTATTTTTTACGATGAGGTGGTCCATGCCGCGGAGAACGATGGTCCGCGGGCCGCGGGTTTCTTCGGAAGGATGCCGGCTTTGCAGAACCGCACCCTGCACGGCTTCGAGAGCGGCGCGGACTTCGCTGACCCGCTGGTATCGCTCGATGCGCTCTTTCATCAAGCAGCGCTGGATGACGGCGGAGAGGCCGGGAGGAACGGTGGGCGGAAGCGGGGGAGGCGGTTCGCGCAGAACAGCGGAGGAAACTTCAAAGCCGGTGTTGCCGTGGAACGGGAGGCGCCCAGCGGCCGCTTCGTAGAGAAGCACGCCGAGCGCCCAGAGGTCGCTGAGGTAATCGCCTTTTTGTCCGCGCAAAATTTCCGGCGCCATGTAGGGCAGCGTGCCGACGAGTTTGCTTTCGAGCGCCTGATAGGACAGGGTGAGATTGCTGATTTCTTCGCGTTCGAGGCGCGTGGCGAGCCCGAAATCGAGAACTTTGACGCGGCCTTCGGGTGTGACCATAACGTTGGAACCTTTGAGGTCGCGATGGACGATGCCGCGGTCGTGGGCGTGGGCGAGCGCGTCGGCGATTTGCGAGCCGTAGCGGGTGACCGCGTCCATAGAAAGGCCGGTGGCGGTGATGAGATCGCTGAGGGATTGGCCTTCGATCAGTTCCATGACGACGTAGAAATCGTCGTCGGTCTGGCCGACCTGATAAATGGTGCAGATGTTGGGATGGGAGAGCGAGGAGGCGGTTTGCGCTTCGCGGAGAAGATGGCCGCGGCCGACCTTGTCGACGGCGCCGGGGGCGACGAGTTTGAGGGCTACGTCGCGGTTGAGGACTTCGTCGCGAGCGCGGTAGACGATGCCCATGCCGCCTTCGCCGAGTTTGGCGAGGATTTTGTAGTGGTCGAGAGTTTGGCCGATGAAGTCCGCGGTCATAATTGAGGCTGTCGGCCATCGTATCACGGGGTGAGGGACGCGACGGACAGCGTGACTACAAAGAAAAACGAAAAAGAGCGGACCCGGACGATGCGAAGATTCACGGAGGAGTTTGGAGGAAGCGACTATTCGTCGGGGGAGGGTTCGGCGTCAGGGACTTCGGCGTGGGTGAGGGCGTGGAGTTGGCGGCGGACGACGTCGGCGGAGAAGCCGGCGCGAAGGAGACTGCGGTAGAGCGAGGCGAGCTTGTTATCGGTGATTTCGCCGCGGGAGAGGCGGAGTTTGCGTTCGATGCGCTGGCGGACGAGAGCGGCTTCGTCATGTTCCTGGGCATTTTCTTCAAGGGCGGCTTCGATGTGTTTGTCGGGGACGCCGCGGGCGCGGAGGTCGCGCGCGATGCGGAAGCGGCCCTGCCGGCGGACCTCGGTGCGTTGGCGGGCGAACTGTTTGGCGTAGCGGGCGTCGTCGATGAGGCCCTGGCGTTTGAGGCGTTCGAGGACGTTCTGGATGAGTTGGTCGTCGTCGGTGCGATGAGCGAGAGCTTGTTTCATTTCATGGACGGAGTGGGCGCGGCGCATGAGGATGCGGGTGGCGGCGTCATAAAGGTCGGATTCGGAGGCGAGCTGGCGGGGGCGGGAAAACACAGAGGAAGGATAGAAGCAAAGAAGGAACGAAGTAAAGAGAAGTCGCGGGGAGCAGGGCACGAGCACAGGGCGGCGCCTTGGAGGCCGAGTACGGGAATGAGCTTGGTTCGGCTGGGGCGAGGAGTCAATTCACTAAGATAAAGGTGCGAGAAGGATCAGGGTTTCTACAGGGTTCTGAGTAGGTCCTTCTTTCGCACTTTCAGAATGGCCGTAAGGCTATGCAAATCCGCGAGTTGAATAGCGTGGTGCGAGTTCGTGACGCGCCGCACAAAATCGTGTGACTGCGAAACTAATGGTTTGTGGTTATTGCCGGGGCCTCCGCAGGGACAAAAAATGGAGTTTCTGGAGCGGAGGCAGGTTATGCAGAGGAAGGCCAAGGTACTTTTCTTTTCGACAGGAGACGCCACGCGAAGCAAGATGGCGGCAGCACTGCTCGGGAAAGTCACGGATGAACTGGAGTCGGCAAGTACGGCGGTAAAGTCCATGGCGGCGAACCGGCTGGCCGAGGAAGTGATGAACGAAATCGGCGTGGACCTTTCGAAGCAGTCGGCGCACTCGATCGCGGAGTCGTTTCACGAGAGCTTTACGGTCGTGGTGACGCTGTCGGACGATTCGAAAGAGCGCAGTCCGGTGTGGCCGTTTACGCGGAACGTGGTGCACTGGAATTTGCCGGACCCGGCGGTGGTGGACGCGCCGGTCGAGCAGAAGAAAGAAGTGTTTCGCAAGGTGCGCGACGAAATCCGGAGCCGCACCGTGGAATTGGCGAAAAATATAACGCCGAAGATGCGGCAGCGCAGCCGAAACGCAGCGGCGTAAGGTCCGCAGATTAGCCGAACAGGGGGACGCCTGCTGCGTCCCCTATTTTTTTGCGAGCACGCCCCGGGCGAACGCAGATCGCAAGGCGGCGAATTGGGAAATGGAGAGTTGCTCGGCGCGGGCGTCGGGGCGGAGATGCTGGTCGGCGAGGGCTTGGCGGAGGATCTCGGGCTGGGCCACGGAGCGGAGATTGTTGACGAGCGTCTTGCGCTTTTTTGAGAAGCACAATTTCACGAAATCGAGGAAGGTGGCTTCATCTTTTGCGGCGAGGCCGAGTCGCGCCCGTTCACCGGGAAGGCGCAGCGTGACGAGTGCGGAGGCGACGTCGGGCGGGGGACTGAAGGCTTCGCGGGGAATCTGAAAGATATATTCGGGGCGAGTGTAGAGCTGGGTGAGGACGGAGAGGTAGCCGTAGTCGCGGGAATCGGGAGCGGCGGCGAGGCGGAGGGCGACTTCCTCCTGAATGACAATGTGGATTTCATCGATGGCGTCGGCGAGCGCAAAAAGGTGCTGCAGGATGGGTGAGGTGATGTAGTAGGGGAGGTTGCCGTAGAGATGGATGCGGCGGCCGGCGGCGAGTTGGCGAAGATCGGTGTGAAGCACATCCGCGTGGACGACGGTGAGATTCGGTGATTTCTTGGCAAGAGCTTTGAGGCGTTGGGCGAGTGGCTCGTCGAGTTCGATGGCGTAGACGGGCAGGCCAGTGGCGAGAAGATGCTGGGTCATTTCCCCGTGGCCAGCGCCGACTTCAATCCAGCAGGAATTTTGCGGATCAGGCGCAGCTTTCACCAGCGAGGTGTGCGGAGAGACGCCGATGGCGCGGGCGATTTGTTCGCGCCAGTGTTCATCGGCGAGGAAATGTTGGCCGAGGCGTTGGCGGGTCATGGCGGTGCAGTGTAACAGGAAGTATCTGGCGGATTGTTGGCAACAGGGAAGAGGCGAGTATTGGCGACCAGTTGGCGAGATAGGGCGCAGCATGCTGCGCCACTACAAGTCTTGACGGGGTGCGGAGCGTCCGATAGCGTAATGAGCCGCTACTATGGACAGCGAAGAGGCGCCGAGGCGGGCAAGAACGCGCAGGGTGCCGCGCAAAACACGCAGCGAGAGACGCTTGAAGATACTTTTTGTAGCATCCGAAGGGCTGCCTTTCTCGAAGACCGGCGGGTTGGCCGATGTGGTGGAAGCGCTGCCGAAAGCGTTGGCGGCGCAAGGACATGAGGTAGCGGTGGTACTGCCGCGCTACCGCGGCACGAAAGCCACGACGACCGTCATCCCTAGCGTGACGATTCCGCTTTCGACGCGCTTGCGATTTCCGGCGATTCTCGACGGGACGCAAATCGCGGGCGTGCGCTATTTTTTCGTGGACGATCCGGCGTACTTCGATCGGGACGGATTTTACGGGAACAAGGAAGGCGATTTTTCCGACAATGCGGAGCGGTTCAGCGAGTTTTGCCGAGCGGCGATAGAAACGGTGAAGCAGGTGTGGCCGGCGGACGTGATTCATTGCCACGACTGGCAGACAGCGCTGGTGCCCTTGTTGCTGCGCACGGCGTATGGCGATGACCCGGCGGTGCGCGACATCCCGGTGGTGTTTACGATTCACAACATGGGTTATCACGGGTCCTTCGCGCGGGAGGCGATGGAACGCGCGGGGTTGCCGGCCATTTTGTTCCATCCTGCGGCGGTGGAGTTTTTTGGGCGGGTGAATTTTCTGAAGGCCGGGCTGGTGTATTCGGATTATCTGACGACGGTCAGCAAGACGTACGCGAAAGAAATCCAGACGCCGGAGTTTGGCTACGGACTGGATGGCGTGGTACGCAATCGCGCGGACCGTTTGGTGGGCATCGTCAACGGCGTGGACTATTCGGCGTGGAGTCCGGAGAAAGACCGGCTCATTCCGGTGAAGTATTCGGCCAAGGATTTAAGCGGGAAGCAAGTATGCAAGCAGGCGGTGCTGGATTTGTTCGGGATTGCGCCGGAGTATGCGGCGCGGCCACTGATTGGAATCGTTTCGCGGTTTGCGGACCAAAAAGGTTTCGATCTGATCGCGCTGAAGGCACAGGAGTTGATGCGCGAGGAGCTTTCACTGGTGGTGCTGGGCTCGGGCGATAAGAAATACGAGGAGTTGTTTCAGGCGCTGGCGAGCACGTTTGCGGGACGAGTAGGCGTAAAAATCGCCTACGACAACGAAATTGCGCATAAAATCGAAGCCGGCGCCGACATGTTTCTGATGCCGTCGCGCTACGAGCCGTGCGGCTTGAATCAGATCTACAGCTTGAAGTATGGTACGGTGCCGATTGTGCGAGCGACGGGCGGGCTGGCAGACACCGTGGAAGAGTTTGACCTCGAGCACGGGACGGGAACGGGATTCAAGTTCACGGAGTACTCCGGGGATGCGATGATGTACGCGATCCGGCAGGCGCTGCATCACTGCGCGGACGAGCGGATCTGGAAGCGCATTCAGCTAAATGGAATGAGCAAAGATTTTTCCTGGAAGGGCCCGGCGGCGGAGTACGCGCGAGTGTACGAAGCGGCGCGGGCGGCGCGGGGACTGCGGCCCGCAGCGGGAAACCAAACGCAGGCTGCAACATCTAATGGAAGCGATTAAGGAGACTACAACAGCGGCCTCCCGGCAAGCTGTTGAGAACAAATAATATGGCTGGAAACGCGACGGAGCATATCCCGGCAGTAACGGACGGAAATTTCGAAGCGGAGGTCCTGACGGCGAGCAATACGCAGCCGGTAATGGTGGACTTCTGGGCGGAGTGGTGCCGGCCGTGCCACATGCTGGCGCCGACGGTGGCAGAGATTGCGCAGGATTACGCGGGTAAGCTGAAAGTGATGAAGCTGAACGTGGATGAGGCGATGAATTCGGCGAGCCGATACAACATTCGCGGCATCCCGACGCTGCTGGTGTTCAAGAATGGGCAAGTGGTGGAGCAGATTGTGGGTGCGCTGCCGAAGGAGCAGATTACGAAGGCGCTGGATCGCCACGTGGCGGCGTAACGCCGACGCTACGGAGGCGCTGTAATTCACCGCGAAAAATTAGCAGAACGGCGGGGCATGTCGTACAGTGAGTACGGCATGCCCGCTTTGTTTTTGCGGACGAAGTGCGCTTTTTGCCCTACGTTCAGCGGCAGCCATTGCAGGAGTGAAGGTTGGCGACAGCAGAGACAGCGGCAACGCGAACAGTAAAGACGGCAGCGGATCATCCGCCGCTGCTGGCGGGCGAGCGCGGGCCAATCGCGATGTCGCGCCCCGGCCTGCACGAAACGGTGTTGCAAATCCTGAAGCCGTTGCCGCGCGGAAGACTTCTGGATTGTCCGGCGGGAGAGGGCGCGCTGGCGCAGGATCTGCTCGGAGAAGGCTTTCAGGTGCGTTGCTGCGATTTGTACTCGGAGCTATTCCGGCTAGATGGCGTGGAGATCAAGCGAGGCGATTTGGCCGCGACGCTGCCGTATGCGGCCGAGTCGTTTGACTACATAACGTCGCTGGACGGATTGGAGCACATTGACTCGCCGCCACAAGCGTTTCGCGAATATCGCCGGCTGCTGAAGCGCGGCGGGCATTTGATCATCAGCGTGCCGAACATCATGAATGTCGAAGAGCGGCTGAAGTGGCTGCTGTTCGGGTACACGTCGCACTTCAAGCCGCTTTCGGAGCAGTCCAAAGCGAAGATTTCCTACGATTGCGCAGGGAAGGACGAAATCGCGGTACACGCAAATCCTATCGGGTACAACGAGTTGCGCTACTACCTGGAGAGGAACGGCTTCGAAATTCAGGGCGTGTACCGTGACCGGAAAAAGGCGAACCAGTGGTTGTACTGGCCGCTGGTGGCGCTGATTCGGCTAATGGCGAAGCTGACGCCGGAGAAGCGGCGGGCCGACCGCTGGACGAACGAGTTGGCTTCCGATCCCGTGTTGCTGGGCGGCAACACGCTGATTATTCACTCCATCCTGCAATAGCTATTCTCCGCAATTTGGACCGGTTTCCGCGGCGGGGGATCAGGCGACGACCGACCGCGGGTTAAGATCGCTGCGGCGTGGATTTCTAAACGACAGCACCTTCTGATTCCCGGCAGGATCGGCGGACCGAATAGCGGGGGCGAGCTCGGGGTAAACGGGTAAGACTTCGGTAAGGCCCGCAATCTGTAGGGCCACGGCGGCTTGCCGTGTGAGATTTGCAAGCGAGAGCGACTTGCCGCAGCGGGTGCGGCTGATGTACACGCTGACCAGAGCGCCGACTCCGGCGGAATCCAAATAGTCCAAGCCGCTCATTTCGAGCATGATGTGCGATGCGGGGTCGGAGCCCAACAGTTTGCGGAAGCCGCAGGACGTTTCCGAGGTCAGCCGGCCGGTGAGCTTGGCCACCGTGATGCCGGTCTCGCGGACCATTTCGTCGTCCAGGGGCAAGGGCTCGATGCGCAGGCCTCCCCGGATCCAGATCCAGGCATGCCGCTCGAGCGGGTCTACTTCGAGGAGTTGATTGTCGTCGGGCATGGCGTGTTGTACCCCCAACAGCTGTTCATTGACTTCACTGTATAGAGCGTCGTTTCGGGGGTAATCCGGTCATGAGGATTTGCGGAAAGTTCGCCGGAGAAACGGGTGGAACTGGATTCCTGAGTTCGCGTAAGAATGGTGGCTGCCCGGTGCGAAGCTAGAGACGTAAACCGCGCTAGTATTTGCCGATCACGCGGGCAGGAGGTTCGTATGAGGCGGTTCTCTCTTATCTTCATGTTTTTCGGAATCACGTCCGGTACGCTGGGTCAAACGGCGCCTTCGGACACTCACGCGATGCAGGCCTTACTAAGCGAAGTCCGGGAACTTCGCCAGGACCTGCATGCTTCGCTCGGGAAGATCCAAGTCGCGCAAATCCTGCTGGCACGTCTGCAGATTCAGGAAGTGGCGGTCACCCGGGCCACGCAGCACCTGGATGAAGCTCGCACCAAGCTAGCTGAGGTGCAGGTGGTGATAAAAGGCGAGACGGCTGAAGTGAAGCACCTTGAGGAGGCATCGCCGAACGGCAATGATACTCCGGGCGAGATTGACGAGGCACTCAGTCGTGCAAAGGCTGACCTGGAAGCTTCGACGAGTTTAGCTCAACAACGACAGGCAATAGAAACCGAGGCCGAGCAACAGTTACGTACAGAGCGGGAAAATCTGGAACGGCTTGAAAACCAGCTGGATGAACTGGTGCGAGTTATGGGCGACGCTGAAGGACAATCGCGCCTCACTCCGCGTGGGCCGTCCGCTGCTAATACTAAGAACCCAAGTCAGGTACGCTAACCACGCAACCTTACGACATCAGACAGACGGATCGAAACGACGAATGACCATTCCGTTTAGGCCAAAGGAGCGAGAATGAGCAAGGGGGCGGCGGCGCGGGTCGGCATGGTGCGATGCGCTTGGGCGCGGAATGAAATGAATACCGTGTATCACGACGAGGAATGGGGCGTACCGCTGCATGATGACCGGGCTTTGTTCGAATTGCTGATTCTGGAGGGTGCGCAGGCGGGGTTGAGTTGGGACACGATTTTGAAGAAGCGGGCACGATATCGCGAAGTGTTCGACGGGTTTGACTTCGAGAAAGTCGCGCGATACGAGAAGAAAAAGATTCGCGAGCTGCTGAAGGACCCCGGAATCGTGCGCAATAAGCTGAAAATCGCGGCAACGATTGGCAACGCGCAGGCGTTCTCAGAAGTGCGCGAGGAGTTCGGCAGCTTCGACAAGTACATTTGGCGGTTCGTGGGCGGAGCGCCAAGGGTAAACGCATGGAAGGGGCACAAGAACGTGCCCGCGAAAACGGCGGCGTCGGACGCGATGAGCAGGGACCTGAAGAAGCGCGGGTTTCGTTTTGTGGGGTCAACGATTTGTTACGCGTTCATGCAGGCGACGGGAATGGTGAACGATCACCTTGTGGAATGCTTCCGTTACACGCAGCTGAAGAAATCGAAGTAGACACGAGTACCAAAGCGCTTAGCGAACGTCAGACGCACGCCACGTCGGTGCGTCGAAAGTCTTCGCCCTTGGCGAGCAATGGCTCTCCCGAAGTTCTGGCCAAAGCATATGCGAAACAATCGCCAAAGTTGAGGCTGGCCCGATGCCGCCCTTTGCCATACTTTCGCCAACCGGAGCGCGCGACCTCGGCTTGTGCCGCATCGACCGCCACGACTTCGACCTTGAGCCGGTGGAGAAAAAGATCCAGCTCGCGGCCGGCGACTTCGCCGCGGCGAGCCTCCAGCACAATGGCAGATTCCAGAGCGTTGGCAGCCGAAAGCAGGCGTGCGCCGTCCTGGCGGATTTTCGCGAGAAAGGCCTGGCGCTCCGGCTCACCAAGAAAAATAGCGAGTAGTGCTGAGGAGTCGATGACCATCAGCGGGGCAGTCCATGAGCATCGTAGCCGAGGATTTCTTCTTCGCTTCGAGAGTCGAGGCTTGGGAGGGCATCAACACGGCGGAGAATGTCGTCTACTTCTTCGACCAGACTCTGCGCATGGCGGCGGCCGCGCAGGCGCTGCAGTCGATCACGCAGGGAATTGGTGATCGTCTCGGTGAGAGATTCGCCCGTTTCTTTGGAGAGTTCGCGGGCGAGATGCTCTGTTTCGGGATTTTTGATGCTGATTGGCAAGTGTAAATGCTCCTCAGTATATAATACAGCCTGCAGTATACCATCTATAGTGAGATCGGTCAATTTTTGCGTCAGGACTATGCCCGTAGGAGCAATCTGCACGGTGATGCGCGATTCCGGAGCGGCGGGTCGGACTATTTTCTAGCGGCTTCCTTCGGTCAATCTCGCAACGTAGATCAGAGGAATTGCAATGGAAGAGGCGAGGGAAGCGTGGCAAGTCAAGGCCGGACAGCGATTGTAGTGCGAAGAAAAACGGGGCGAGTTCCCGCGCCCCGAAATTCGCACGCGCTCGCGATTGCCTTGCGTTGAGGGTGGGCGGAGCTTAGGATAAGAATCTGCCGCAGCGTGGTGCATTCCAAAAGCAGTTGAGGGAAGTGAACGTAGGGCGCGGACGTGTGGTCGGGGAGAGAGGCCTGCATGAAGTCGGTCGTGGTGGTTGGGGCGCAGTGGGGCGATGAGGGCAAAGGCAAGGTGGTGGACTACCTGGCCGGGTCGTTTGATTATATTGCGCGCGTGGCGGGCGGGCATAACGCGGGGCACACGGTCATCATTGGCGACAGGCGGCACGTGCTGCAATTGATTCCCTGCGGGATTTTGCGGCCAAAGCAGCAGGCGGTTATCGGGACCGGAGTGGTGGTGGATCCCGCGGCGCTGGTGGCGGAAATTGAGACGCTGGCGAAAGGCGGAATCGAGGTGCAGGGGCGGCTGCATGTGAGCAATCGCGCGCACCTCATTTTTCCTTACCATCGCGAGCTGGATAAAGCCGCGGAAGGGGCGCGCGGCGCGGACAAAATCGGCACGACTTCGCGCGGCATCGGCCCGGCCTACGAAGACAAGATGGCACGCCGCGGGTTGCGCATGTGCGATTTGCTGGAGCCGGAGCTGTTTCGCAAAAAAGCCGAACGCGTCGTGGCAGAGAAGAATCGGCTGGCCAAGGGTGCGTACGGCGCCGACATTGATTTTTCGCACGAAGTGGAAGCGACATTGCAGTTGGGCGAGAAGATTCGCGGATACATTTGCGATACGGCGGAACTCGTGAATCGCGCGTTGGGAGAAGGGAAGTCGGTACTGTTCGAAGGCGCGCAGGGGACCATGCTGGACATCGATCATGGGACGTATCCGTACGTGACGTCGTCCAGCGCGATCTCGGGAGGCGCGACGACAGGCGTGGGTGTGCCGCCGACAAAAATTCAGCACGTGCTGGGCGTTTCGAAAGCGTATACCACGCGTGTGGGCGGCGGGCCGTTCCCTACAGAGATGCCGGAACTGGAAGCGCAGGAAGTGCGCGAGCGGGGCAAAGAGTTTGGCGCGGTAACCGGTCGCGCGCGGCGTTGCGGTTGGCTGGACCTGATGGTGCTGCGCTACGCGAAAATGATCAACGGCATCGATTCGCTAGTGGTCACCAAATTGGATGTGTTTGATACGCAGCGGGAGATTCAAGTCTGCGTGGGATACAAGTACAAAGGCACGCCGCTGCGCGAAATGCCCGCATTGGCCGAGGAATATGAGAAGGTGATGCCGGAATATAAGACGCTGCCGGGATGGTGCTCGGCGACGTATGGAATTAAAGACGGCAGCAATTTGCCGAAAGCTGCGGGAGACTATTTGAAATTCATCGGAGATTTTCTGCAAGTGGAGATCGGCATGATTTCGACCGGGCCGGAACGCGATGCGACGATTGTGCCGGCGGGAACATTGCTGAGCAAGTGGCTTTGAGATGGGGCGCGGTCGCCGTGTTGGACAATCGTTTCCTTAACACAGAGTTCACAGAGGACGCAGAGAAGAAAAGCTGAAGAGAAGTGAGCGCGATGCTCAGTTACGAGCAGGCACGACAGAAAATCCTGGAAAAAGCAGGGGAGCAGAAAGGGCCACGCACGACCGAGCAGCTGCGCCTCGGCGATGCGCTGGGTTACGTGTTGGCACAGGAGGTGAAGACCGACCGCGAATATCCGCCGTTCAATCGCGCCACACGGGATGGGTATGCCGTGTTTGCCGGCGATGCGAAAGCCGGAGCTAAGTTGCAGCTGGTGGGCGAGATTAAGGCGGGCGACCGGGTTACGAGGGAACTGTTGGTCGAAACTTGCGTGCAGATCATGACCGGAGCGGCGGTGCCCTCGGGCGCGGATGCGGTGGTGATGATCGAGCATGCCACCCGCGAAGGGGACTGTGTGCGATTCGAACGCGACACGATCGCCGGGCAGAACATCGTGCCGCGAGGCAGCGAAGCCCGTGCGGGGCAAGTGTTGCTGACACCGGGCCTACGTTTGGGTTATGCCGAGTTGGCGTTGGCGGGACAGGTTGGCGCGGCGGAGTTGCGCTGTGGTGCTAAGCCGCGCGTCGCGATTCTTTCGACCGGAGATGAAATTGTGCCGGTGGAAAGCGCGCCCGGGCGCTTTCAGATTCGGAATAGCAACAGCGTCTCGTTAGCGGCGCAAGTGCGTTTAGCCGGCGGCAAGCCGATTTTGCTCGGGAACGCGATGGACCGCGAAGATGATTTGGCGTCCAAGATCAAGCGCGGCTTGCAGGAAGATTTGCTGATTCTTTCCGGCGGCGTGTCGATGGGCAAGTATGACCTGGTGGAGAGCGTGCTGCGGGAGTTGGGCGCCGAGTTTTTCTTCGACGCAGTGGCGATTCGACCCGGGAAACCGGCCGTCTTCGGTATTTGCAGCGAAAAATTTGTATTCGGTTTGCCGGGGAATCCAGTATCGACCATGGTCACATTTGAGTTGTTCGTCGCCCCAGCGCTGGACTTGTTGAGCGGCATGGAGGCGCGCCCGCTGCCAGTGGTGGAGGCGAAGCTCGCGGAAGCCTTGCACGAAAAACCCGGCTTGCGGCATTTTCTGCCAGCGCGCGTCCAAGGACGCGGCGCGGACATGGAAGTGCGCCCTCTGAAGTGGCACGGCTCCGGCGATATCGCGGCGCTGGGCAAAGCCAACGGGTTTCTGATCGTACCGCCGAATCGAGCGGCGATTGAAGCGGGAGAACGAGTCGAAGTGATGATGCGCAGAGAGCTGCTGTGACCGACAGCGACAATGGCGCGGCGGCGCTCGATCCGCTGACCGTTGCGGCCATTGCATTGCTGGCGTACATGCTGGGCAGCCTGCTCCACGAAGGAGCCGGGCATGGCGGCGCGTGCTTGCTGGCTGGCGGCAAGCCGTTGGTGCTGTCCTCCGTGCATTTCGAATGCAGCGTTGCTACGCGTCTGGTGGACGCCGGCGGCACGTTGATGAATTTCGTCGCGGCGGCAATATTCTTTCTTATCGGCCGCCTAACCGCGAGCGATCATCCGCGCTGGAAATACTTCTTCTGGATCGCGATGACGATCAACCTCTTCACCGCCACCGGGTATTTTCTTTTTTCGGGCATCGGCGGCATTGGCGACTGGGCGGATTTCATGCGAGGTGTCCAGCCGCAATGGCTTTGGCGAGTCGGTATGGCTATCTTTGGCGGAGCGGCGTACCTGGCGGCCGCGTGGCTGAGCGTTCGGGAATTGCGGCCGCTGATTGGCAGCGACATCGCGCGGCGCTATCGACGCGCGTTGTGCCTTTCGATAATTCCTTATTTTTCTGGCGGCGTGCTGATGTGCCTGGCGGGTGCGCGGAACCCCAAAGGCGCTATCCTGATTCTTATCTCCGCGGCGGCTTCCACTTTCGGTGGGACGTCCGGCTTGCTGTGGGATACGCAATGGCTGCGCAGCTTGAGTATGATTCCTCCTGGGCCGTCCAGCGAAGCGTTGCCGATTCGCCGAAGCTGGATGGTGATTGCCGGAGCCGCCGTCGCCGTGGTCGCGTTTGTCGCACTCATTGGGCCAGGCATTCGCTTCGCTCCGCAATAGGATGTGCAGAAAAGCAATGCGCAAACTCTCCCACTACGGCAAAACGGGTGAAGTAAAGATGGTCGACGTGTCGGGCAAGAACGTGACCGCCCGCACCGCGGTTGCCCGCGGCTTCGTCCAAATGAGGGCCAGCGTCGTCCGCGAAGTGCGCCGACTGCGCAACCCGAAGGGCAATCCGCTGGAGGTGGCACGAATCGCAGGCATTGCGGCCGCCAAACGCACCGCCGAATGGATACCTCTTTGTCATCCACTCCCCTTGACGCACATTGATGTGACTGCGCGGCTGTGTGAAAATGGCGTGGAACTTCGCTCTGAGGTTACGGCGACCGCGCAAACGGGCGTGGAGATGGAAGCGCTTGTCGCTGTAACGGCCGCCGCCCTCACGGTCTACGACATGTGCAAAGCCCTCGATAAAGCGATGGAAATCGGCGAAATCGTGCTGGAAAAGAAGACCGGCGGTAAGAGCGGCGACTTTCTTCGCGACGAGCCGCGTGTGCGCAGTGCCGCAAAGTCGCGCCGCACCGGATCGTCCCGGAGGCGTGCGCGATGACCGCAGCCGCCGCCAAAACGGTCAAAATGCTGCTGGCGGACGACAATCCGCTGGTGCGCGACCTGATCGTGAAGGGTATGGAGCCGTACTGCGAAATGGAAACCGCGGCGGACGGCGCCGACGCGCTGCTGAAAGTGATTGATGCTCCTCCCGACGTAATTCTTTGCGATTACAAGATGCCCGGTCTCGATGGGCGCCAGCTGTTCGAGAAACTCCGCGGGCGCGAAGCCACGCGGCACATCCCGTTTTTGTTTATGGCCAGCCGCGCGGATATTGAGGAGCGGCTGCGCCCGCTCGTGGATGGCGTCGAGGATTTTGTAACCAAGCCGTTCCTTGTAAAAGATCTCGTGCGCATCGCCAAAAAAGTTGTGGACCGCCTGCATCTCGAAAAATTGCAGAAGCGCGCGTCGCGTCCGGGCGTGATTCAGGGCCGGCTCGAAGAGATGAGCATGATTGACCTGATGCAGTCGCTGGAAATGGGCCAGAAGTCTTGCCGGCTCATGGTGCAGCACAACGGCGAGCAGGGCGAATTGTTCTTTGCTAATGGCCAGTGCCGCGACGCCAAAGCCGGGAAAATCGAAGGCGACGACGCCGTGTATCGCGTGGTGCTGTGGACTGCCGGCGAATTTGAAATCGACTTCAACGCGGCGAATGCTTCGAATCGCACCACCACCACGCGCAACACGACCGGCTTGTTGATGGAAGCGATGCGGCTGATGGATGAAGCCAATCGCGAAGCCGAACCGAAACCCGCCTGATGCGCTGCGCTCGGAAATCACTGGATAGAAATTCGATAGAGACTTAGGGATGCGCGTCGCCGTTCTCACCATCAGCGATTCGGTAGCCAATGGAAAGCGCGAAGACCGGTCCGGTCCCGCCGTCGTAGCGGTGTGCCGCGGTCTGGGTTGGGAAGTCACCACCTCGTTGTGCGTTTCCGATGACGCGGCGAATATCCGCGAACAGTTACGCCAATTGGCCGACTCCGGCCGCGTGGATTTAATCTTGACCGCTGGTGGCACCGGCATCGGCCCGCGCGATAACACGCCGGAAGCGACCCAGGGCGTTGCCGACCGCCTCATTCCAGGCATTGCCGAGGAAATGCGGCGCAAAGGGCTGGCGAGCACGCCCACCGCCGTGCTTGCGCGGGGGGTCGCCGCGACGCGAGCGAACGCTCTCATTGTCAATTTGCCGGGCAGCCCGCAGGGCGCCTCGGAATCGCTCGATGCGGTCGCGCACCTGTTGCCCCATGCGGTGCACGTGCTACACGGCGGCCGCCACGACTAAGTCTTTAGGGTCCTTTTCTTGCCCGCGATAGCGGGAGGATGACCGCGACTACCTTCGCTCTTGCACCAGCGTCATCTTGTAATGCAACCGCACAATGGTCATCCCCAGAAACGAAATTCGGTGGTCGGTCCGCAGCACGCCTTCCTTATCCTCGTAGACGTGAAAACGCTCATGCAGCGTCTTGAAATTCCGCACCCGCAGATGATTCTTGCCGGAAGCAATCACGCGATAAAAACCCGAGCGGCCGAATCCGGAACCGGAAGAGTCGAGCCCGAAGGAGCCATCGGGATCATTGAGCGGAACGAGATAAACATTGGCGCTGCCGCGGTCGGGAAACGTCACTTTCACCACGGGATTCTCTTCTCCCGGGATTTTCGCCACGGAATAAATTCCCGCGAACATCACTAGCCCCGAGGACTTTAGTTTGCGCAGCCAGCCGGTGTACGCCAGCCGGCCCGTCGCGGGATCGCGCAGTTGGATCACCTGGCTGCTCATTCCACGCGCCATCTCCAGCGGCGAGATCGGAAAGTTGAGCTGATCCATTCGCTGGCTGATGAACTCCACGAGCAGCCACAGAAAAAACTGGCCGATCAGTGCGACTTCGCTCCACGCTTCGAGTTGATACTGCGACGCATGCTCGTAAAAGTGCCGAATGCGAGGATTTACGGCGCTGGGATCGAAGCTAGGCCCACGAAGAACCTCGAAATCGGCGATCAAACCGGCGTCCGGGACGATGCGAATCTCCAGGTGTTCATCGTGCGCAATCTGCTCGTAAATCCCCGCGCCAATCAACACCGAATCCCCGAGCGGCGTATCCAGCCACGGCGCCTCGGCACGGCTCACGCGCCTGCCCAGCAAAATCACCATCCATTCGATGATGATTTCCAGCAAGCGCCCAATCGCGACATAGATAACGCCGAGGAATCCTTTGCGGCGTTCCTGCGGAGCCGACTGAAAAACGGGCGGACCCGGGGCAGCCGGCGGCGAGGCTTCGGCGAAAGGGGGCATGACTTCATCTTAAGCGCGCAGCATCACCGCTTTTGGCGCGAAAAAGGAAAAGTTGACGCAAGAGGCAGGGTAATCAAAAATGTTTAGGCTATGTCGCAAAAGCTGGGCGAGAAGAAGCTGGCCGTGCTAGGAACTGGGAAGCTGGGCGGTATCCTGCTGCGCGCGTATCTGAAGCAGGAATTATTCGCGGCGAAGCGCGTCACCGCCACGGTGAAGCACGGCGAAAAAGCCTCGGCGCTGGCTAAAGAGCTGAGCGTGGGCGTAACCACCGACAATCGCAAAGCCGTGCACGGCGCAGACATCATTTTGCTCGGCGTAAAGCCGCAGGTCGTCGGCGAAGTGTTGCAGGAAATCGCGCCCGAGCTGGGCAGCGACACGTTGATCGTCTCGGTTGCAGCGTCCGTGCCCACCGGTTACATCGAGCAGCACGCCGGCGCCCGCGTGCCGGTGGTGCGCGCTATGCCGAATACCTGCTCCCGCGTGGGCAGCGGGATGACCGGGATTTGCGCGGGCAAACACGCCAAGGCCGAACATCTCGAAATGGCGCGCGCTATGTTCGATGCGGTCGGGCGAACTGTGGTCGTTGACGAAAAGAACATGGACGCGGTGACTGGCCTCTCCGCGAGCGGGCCGGCGTTTGCGTACATCATTTTGGAATCGCTGGCGGAAGCTGGCGTCAAGGTCGGATTGCCGCGCGAGGTTTCCACGCTGCTGGCTGCACAAATGATGAAAGGCGCCGCCAGCGTCGTCCTCGAAACTGGCGACCATCCCGCGTTGCTGAAGGATTCCGTCACCACGCCGGCAGGCTGCACCATCGACGGCATCCTGGAGCTGGAAGAAGGCAAATTGCGCGTCACGCTGATCAAAGCGGTGGTCAAAGCGACGCATCGCGCCGGCGAGTTGCTCTTTGAAAAGTAATGCGATGGTCGCGCCTGCCGGTCGTTCTGGGAAGGCTGACTCCGCATTTCTGGCTGCCCGCTGAATGATCTCCATCTTTCACGGCTTGCGCGCGTTTCTCACCGGAGACGGCGTACTCCTCCTGCCGGAACTTCAGTTGGTGCTTTTTGCGCTGGGCATTCTGGTGATTGACCGCTGGCTCGCCGCAGGCGAGAAGCACTGGAACGCAGCCCTCGCGTTGGCCGGAGCGGCGTTCAGTGCTTTCACGCTGCATGTACAGTACGGGAAAATGCTCGTCTTGCGAGCGGCCAGCGCCGAATCGCCGGGCCTGCTTGGGTTCGGGCAAAGCTTGCTGGTGGATTCTTTCTTTCTGGTATTTGCAACGCTGTTGTTGGCGGCTCTCGCGCTGATCGTGTTGCTTTCCGTGGGCTTTCTCGAGTCGGCCCAAGAGACGCGCGGCTCGTATTACGCTTTGCTGCTCGTCGCCTGCGCGGGCATGCTGCTCGTCGCCGAGAGCATCAACGTCGGGGTGATGTTTGGCGGGCTTCAGCTCATGGCGGCAAGCTGCTACGCGCTGCTCGGCTACGCGAACGGCACGGCTGCTGGAGTATTCGCCAAACGCGGCTTCGCCGCTCTGTGGGGCTGTGCCGCCGTCGCGCTGGCGCTCGGCTTCCTCGTGCTGTATGGCGACTTCCAGACCACCAACCTCGGCCGCATCGGGGCTGCCCTCGACGCGCGCTTGGACAAGGGCATCCTCTTCGCCGGACTTACCAGTTGGCACGCGATCCTCGCGCTTGGCTGTTTGGCGGCCGGCGCGTTTTTCCTCGTCGAGGCCGCACCGCTGCACTGGCTGGCTCCGGACATTTACGAGTACGCGCCCACTCCGGTAGCAACCTTTCTTAGCGCCGCTGCGAAAATCGCCGGGAGTGCTCTGCTGCTCCGGCTCTTCGTGTTCTTATTCCTCTTCGCGCAGCAAAAATGGATCCATGTCTGGGGCGGCGTGGCGATCCTTTCTCTGCTGTGGGGCAACCTGGCCGCGTTGCGGCAACGCAACGTCCTGCGCCTTCTCGCCTATGGAGCTGTTCTGCAGACCGGCTTTGTTGCGTTGGGCATGGTTGCCGCAAACGAAACCGCCTTTGCCGGCATCGTGTATCACCTGGCTGCATACCTGTTTGCCACCCTCGGAGCGTTTGGCGTTCTGCTGGCCGCCCAGTCCGGAACCGGAGCCCCCGCGACGCTCGAAGATGTTCGCGGGCTGCGGCAACGGAATTCCGCGCTTGCGTGGTTGCTGCTCCTGTTTCTCTTTTCGCTAGCTGGAGTGCCGCTGACCGCCGGCTTTGTGGCCAAATATCTCATCGTCAAAGGCGTGTTCGCGCGCCATCCGGAGCTCGCGATTTTTGCCGCCGCAAACGCGCTGTTCTCTGCGTACGTATACGTGCGCATTGCGGCGCAGGCTTTTCGCGCCCCCGCCGCGGCAGGCGCTGCTGCGCAACAGCAAACCGCATTCCCCGGCTCCCCGGCCGCTGCTGATGCAGCCCCGACATCATCGACGAAGCCGGTAGCGGATGCCGCGACGCCAGAATCCAACTCGATGCGCCCCCCGCTAACGCTCAGTAACCCCCAAGCCGTGGCCTTGACCATCGCCGCGTTTGTCTCGCTCGCGGCGGGATTGTATCCTGCTCCTTTCTTGCGCATCGCGAGCTACGTCTTTGGACCATAGCGACAATCAAAAGAACGCTCCCAGCCGGCCTGTTGGCAAGGCGAAGACCGCGGCCACGCAATTTGCCCTCGCGATGGAACTTCCGTTCGTGTTCGTAGGCGCCATCGGCATCGGCATTGTCTTCGGCTATTACCTCGACAAATGGCTGCACACCAAGATGCTTTTCATTTTCATTCTGGGAGCCCTCGGATTTGTGGCCGGCCTTCGCGACGTCTTGCACCGCCTGCCGGCGGACGGCAATGGAAAGTGAACCCACGCCGGAGTGGAGCCCGGGTGGAGCAGACAGTCCCGCGCAGCTAGCTGCTTACTCCCAGACCGAGCGGCGCATCAGTTGGCTGACCCTCGCCATCGGCTTAACCGCGGCTTTTGTTGTCGCGGCCTTGCGCTACCGCGAATGGGCCGCCGGTTTGGCCATCGGCGCGGTACTCGCCTGGCTGAATTTTCGCTGGCTCCGCCGCGGATTGGATGCTCTGATCGCCGTGGCCACCGCCCAACAAGGCGCTGCGCGCCCCCATATCCCCACCGGAACCTGGTTTCGCCTGCTCTTCCGCTACGGCTTGCTAGCTCTTTGTGTGTATGTTATTTTTGAAGTTCTGAGAATTCCCCTCGTGAGCATGGTGGTGGGGTTGTGTGCGTTGGGAGCCGCGACAATCGCGGCGAGTGTGTTCGAAATCCTGCGGCCGACGGAATAGGGAATGGAAGAAGCCAACTGGCTGACACAAGTTGTCAATCACTACCTCGGGCCGCTGGCCCTTTCGCTGCTTTCGGCTTTGCACCTCCAGCCTAGCCACCCGGAAACGCCGATTCCTCAATACGTGGTCATGTCCTTCGTTGTGCTGGTTATCGGCCTCGTCCTGGCCTTGCTGCTACGACCGCGCTTATCCGTCGAGCGCCCTGGCGCCGCGCAGCAAATCGCTGAATATCTGCTCACCAATCCACTGCAATTCGGCATTAACGACGTGCTGGAAGAAAACGCCGGCCACCATTGGGAACGCTATGTGCCCATGGTTGGCAGCGTTGCGCTGTTTGTTTTGCTTGCCAATCTGCTGGGCGTGTTCCCCGCGTTCTCCTCGCCCACCGCGATTTATACCGTTCCGCTGTCCTGCGCGATTTTCGCGTTTCTCTATTTCAACTGGCAGGGTCTGCGCCACCATGGGCCGCTCGGCTACCTGAAGACTTTTACCGGCGGCGTCCACTGGTCGCTTTGGCCGCTTATCTTTCCCGTCGAGATTCTCAGCGCCTCCGCGCGTCTGCTGTCGCTTTCCGTCCGCCTCTGGGCCAACATTTTCGCCAGCGACATGATCTACATGCTGTTCCTGGGACTGTTCGCCAGTGCCGCCAGTGCGGGCTGGGCCAAGTCGCCGGCGCTGGGCGTCATCTTGGGAGTCTTTCCGGCACTCGTGCCGCTGCTGTTTGTCGGTCTGCACATCTTTGTGTCCATAGTGCAGACCTACGTCTTCGCGATTCTCCCGGCCGTCTACATCGGCCTGGCCACCGCGGACGAGCATTAGTCCGCCGCAAAAGGTTTGTACCGCCGCTCCAGAGTGAGGCCGGCTGCACGGTGTCCGGCAACCACCTCCTGGCGGCAATCTGATGAGGAGGCAGTTATGAAAAGAGCAGCAGCAGTATTGCTTGCGCTCGTCGTGGTGATGCTGATCACTCCGGCGGCGTTTGCGCAGGGAGCGGCGGAAGCAGCCAAGCCGCCGATCAACCCGACCACCATCGTGCTCGCCATTGGCTTTGGCGTGGCCGTGGCCGCGTTTGGCGGAGGATTGGGACAGGGACGCATCGCGGCAGCCGCCTGCGAAGGTATCGCCCGCAATCCGGGAGCCGCCGGCGGGGTTCGCGCGGCCATGATTCTCGGTCTGGTGTTCGTGGAGACCCTCACGCTCTTCACCTTCGCGCTGGGATTCCTCCTCTACCTCAAACTCTAGCAAGAGAATCTGGGGTAGTTAGAGCTTCAGCGCTTAAAGTTCTAGCCGAAATTGCCAAAGCCCGGAAGCAATTCGCTTCCGGGCTTTTCCTTTGATCCTGCGCGGGAGGCGATTGGGCGGATGAAGATCAAGCTTGATTTGGCGACGGCTAAGGACGTGGCGGATTTGGTGGCGCTGCGCAACGCGGTGAGCGAGCACCTGGTTTCCACATATGGGGAAGGCTACTGGGCAGGTAAAGCGACGGAGAAGGGCACCTTGTTCGGAATGCGCAGATCCAGCGTCTATGTGGCCCGCAGCGGCGGACGGCTGATCGCGACACTGGCGCTCTCGACGCGTAAGCCCTGGGCGATCGATACGAAATACTTCGGCAAAAGCGAGCGGCCCCTGTACCTGACGGGTATGGCGGTCGCTCCTGACTTGCAGCGGAAAGGGCTGGGCAAGCTCTGTCTGGAAGAAGCGATCCGTGTCGCCAGGAGCCTTCCGAGCGATGCGATCCGGCTGGACGCGTACGATGCACCGGCGGGCGCGAGCGAGTTTTATAGAAAGTGTGGCTTCCGCGAAGTCGGGAGGGCCTCTACCGGAAGGCTCCGCTGATTTATTTTGAGTTGTCGCTCTAACGATAAGGGCCAAGACGAACTAGTGGCTATTAAGCAGGCCGGATTGCAGGAGGTAGGAGAAGAGCGCTTTGTTGGGGAACACGCCGAAATAGACAGCGCCAACGGCAGTGGCCACGATGACGAAGTACACGGCCTTCGGGAATCGCCCGGCGGGAACGACCGCGGTTTCCGCGCTGGGTTCGCGCATATACATCACGACGATGAGACGGATGTAGTAGTACGCGCCGATGATGCTGTTGACCGCCATCAGCACCGCGAGCCAGATCAGCCCGGAGTCCACGGCGGCCTTGAAGATGTAGAACTTGCCGAGGAAGCCCGCAGTGACCGGCAAGCCCAGCAGCGAAAGCAGGAAGAGCGAGAGCATCGCGGCGACAAACGGCTGGCGTTCCCCGAGCCCGGCGTAGTCGTCAATGGTGAGATACTTTTCGCCGGCGCCGCCCAGTTGCGAAACAATCGTGAATGCGCCCACTTTCACCAGTGCGTAGGTCAGCAGATAAAAGAGCACGGCGGCATAAGCGGTGCTCGCGCCGGTGGAACTGCTCGCTGCGAGATGCGTGACCGCAGCGAAAGCCACCAGGATGTACCCAGCGTGAGCGATGGAGCTGTAGGCGAGCAGCCGTTTGACGTTGTTCTGCAGCAGCGCGCCGAGATTGCCGGCAAACATCGTGAGCACCGCGAGAATCCAGAACGCCCAGAACCAGAACTGCGTTGCAGCGGGAACATCTGCAAAAATGCGGAGCAACAGCGCGAACGTGCCGGCCTTGGGACCGGCGGAAAAAAGGGCGGTAACCGGAGTGGGCGCGCCCTCATAAACGTCCGGCGTCCAGATCTGGAAGGGAGCGGCGGCCACTTTGAAGCCGAGGCCGATCAGAATTAGCGCGAGGCCCAGCTTCAGGAGATTGCTCGAAGGATTTGCGGAATCCATTTTCAGAAGGAACGTGGTCCCGGTCGCTCCGTATACCAGCGAGATGCCGTAAAGAAAGAATGCCGTAGCGAAAGAGCCGAGCAGAAAGTATTTCATCGCGGACTCGCCGGACTTCAGCGTGTCGCGCCGATAGCCGGCCAGCACATAGCTCGAGATGGAAGACATTTCCAGGCCGATAAATGCGGTGAGCAGTTCCTGCGCGGAAGCCAGCACGCCCATACCGGCGGTGGCGAAGAGCACCAGTGCGTAAAATTCGGCGGGCGCCAGGTTTTCGCGGTCGAGGTAGGAATCCGCGGCGAGAATCACCAGCAAAGTGACAAAGCCAAGCAAGTGGTGAAAGAAAACGCTGAATGGATCGGTGGCGACGAGCCCGGAAAATCCGCCGGCGCCGGGATTGTGGACGTTGTAGAAATTTCCGGCGATACCGAGGACGGCGCCGATGCCGGCGACCCAGGTAAATACGGAGCGCCTGCGCGTGAGCGGCTGCAAGACCATGAGCAGCGCGCCAGTGACGCACCAGATCAGCTCCGGCAGTACGGCGAGCAAGTCGGTCGTGCTGGGAAACGGTGACATTTAGCGGATTCCGACCCTTTCGATGGGATTGCGTGGCGCGGCGCTCACAGCGCCGGATGTGCCCGCGGAAGGAGCGGCAACGTTCCGCGGAGCGGGCTTGGCGGGCGCTTTCACTTCGTAAGCCTGGTTGGGGCGCGGCATTTGATCGAGCACGGCTTGGCTGGCGGCGGCGGTGCGCGAAGTGATGGAGACCGAACCGATGCCCATCCACAGGATAATGACGGCGAGAGTCACCAGAAGCCAACGCTCGCGCGCGGAAACGTCCGGAAGTGTCTTGTTCTTTTCGACCGTCACATCGCCGAAGAAGACGCGCTGATAGGACCACAGCAAATAACAGGCGGAGAGAATGACGCCAGTAGCGGCCCACGCGGCCCAATTCCAATGCGCCTGGTAGGTGCCGAGCAGGATCAGAAATTCGCCGACGAAGCCGTTGAGCATCGGCAGGCCGAGCGAAGAGAGCGCGATGAACAGGAAGAACGCGGCGAGCTTCGGCATTGGTGTCGAAAGGCCGCCGTACTGTGCGATTTCGAAGGTGTGCCGGCGGTCGTACAACATGCCGACGAGCAGGAAGAGGCCGCCGGTGGAGACGCCGTGTGCGAGCATCTGGAAGACCGCGCCCTGCATGCTAATGTGCTGGAACGCAAAAATGCCGAGAACAACGAAGCCCAGGTGGCTGACCGAGGAGTACGCGACGAGTTTCTTGAGGTTAGGCTGCACGAGCGCCACGAGCGCGCCGTAAATGATGCCGACGATGGCTAGCGTAGCGATGGCTGGTGCGAATTTTTTCGAAGCATCCGGAAAAAGCGGAAGGCAGAAGCGAATCATGCCGTAAGTGCCCATTTTGAGGAGGACGCCAGCCAGCATGATGGAGCCAGCGGTGGGTGCTTCCACGTGTGCGTCCGGCAGCCAGGTGTGGAACGGGAAGAGCGGCACCTTGATGGCGAAGGCCACGAAGAACGCGAGAAAGAGCAAAGTCTCGACGGTTGAAGGTAGAACCAGAGCGCCCTTTTGCAGCGCATCCTGAATGAGCGGCAGATCGAACGTGCCGGTCGCGTTATAGAGCCACAAGATGCCGACCAGCATGAGGATCGAGCCAGCCATCGTATAGAGAACAAACTTCACAGCGGCGTAGATGCGGCGCTCATGGCCCCAGATGCCGATGAGGAAGTACATCGGGATGAGCATCACTTCCCAGAACAGGAAAA
>Ga0335073_10000339_pt1 | contig 61342 bp, 60 predicted proteins | sample Lox_Sample_22_FD_207093 | JGI IMG/M metagenome (GOLD analysis project Ga0335073, IMG submission 207093) | Soil microbial communities from Loxahatchee National Wildlife Refuge, Florida, United States - Lox_Sample_2.2 | ecosystem: Environmental > Terrestrial > Soil > Wetlands | place: USA... | reverse complement strand
GTGCAGCCCGGGGGCAATCAGATGAGGGTCAACGCCCAACTGATCGACGCCGACACCGGCGCCCACCTCTGGGCCGAACAATTCGACACCGCGCGCGCCGATTTGCTGCAAATGCAGGACGAGATCGTCACACATCTGGCGCGGGCGCTCACTCTCCAACTCCCGGAGGCGGAGCTCGCCGGTTCCAAACGGGCGCCGGTTACAAACCCCGACGCTCAGGACCTCGCCCTGCGGTGCGCAACAGCCGGGCAAAAAGCTGGGTTCATCGGCAAGGACGCGGATGCGGCTTTCCAGCTCTGCCAGCAGGCGCTGGACATCGATCCCAGCAACGTCCGCGCCTTGAGCTTCTTGTCCTTCAAGTTCTGGATGCCGGTCTTATCCGGCCTCCACAGCGCCGACCCCATGGCCGACCTCGCGCGTGGGGACGATTTGCTTTCGAAGGCGCTGGCCATCGATCCGGACTACGCCCCCGCGCACCTCTTCAAGTCCTATATCCTGAGGGCGCAGTCGCACCCGGAAGAGGCGATCGCGGAGGCCGAACGCGCGCTCGACTTGAACCCCACCCTCGTAAACGCCTACGAGAGCATCGCCGACGTCTATCTACAACGCGAGCAATTTGAAAAGAGCCTCCAATTCTTCGACAAAGCCATTCGGCTCAGTCCGCACGATCCGCTGCTCCTTTACTGGTATCAAGGCAAGGCGATCGGCTATTTCGCGCTGAAACAGTACGATCAGGCAATCGAATGGGCCCGCAAGTCGATCGCGATCAGCCCGAATAAAGTTCCCTGGGCGCATGGCGCCCTCATGGCGGCGCTCGCCTTCGCCGATCGTCAGGCCGAAGCGCAGGAAGCGCTTCAGAGTTACCTTGCGCTCCCTGGCCGCGGGCCGAAAACGCTGGCGGCATTCAAGGCGATGGCCGCCGCGACCGGCATGAGCACCCAATCGGGTGAGAACCCGCTCATCGTCGGCATGCGCAAGGCCGGGATGCCGGAGGAATGAATGCGACCCACAGGCTCGTTGTGATCCTCGCCGTTGCCGTCGTCGGCCGCTCCTCCTGACCGGCGAGGAGGAGGCAGGAATGGCGCGAGACCGCGGCAATTGAACCCCCTCGATGCCGCGCTCGCGAGCCCCAGTTCTCCGTCCCTGCGACATTGGCTGGCCGATTCTCGAATTGCCGTATCGGCCGGTCGAACTCTACTCTGCGCTCCTCGCCGACATAGAAATGGAGACACTATCTGGCCGCGTGAACGCTCGAAGGAGCGATCAGTCACGCAGGCATCCAGTCTGCATGACCAGGATCGTAAAATTCGCTGCGAAAGCCCTCGCGCCCTCCGCGATCGCCCGCACTCTCACTGCACGGTGATCGGGCTCGCGACGCGGGGGATCATGATGATCGAATCGTGCAGCGTCATCGTGCCGACGGAAAAATAGATTCCGGTCGGCTGGAACGGATACTGCACCTCGCCGAGAACGACGTAATTGGCGTTGCTGGCGCCACAGCTGGGATTGTTGTTGCCGCTGGAGCCGGAGAACGCGGAGACGATCGACGGATCGACCGACAATTGCTGGCCGGTCGCGCGCGGCGTTCCGTTGGCGTTCGCCCAGCTGCCGCAGACCGTGCCGGTCGCGGTTCCATTTGAGTTGGCGGCGACCAGCAATTGCGAGACTTCGACGGCGACGCCGGTCGCGTTATAGGGATAGAGGATCAGGTTCGGATAGGCGAGAATCTGGTTGAGCTCGGCCGCGGTGATCGTCGAGGTGTTGATGTTGTTCGCCTGGGCGAAGATGTTGGCGACCGTGGTCGCGGCCAGCGTCACCTTGCGCTGGACCCAATAGGCCTGGCCGCCATAGACGACGAGGCTCATCAGCATCGCGGCGAACGGCAGGATCAGCGCAAGCTCGATCGCCGCCAGGCCGCCGGCGTCGGCGAGGAATGCGCGCCCGCTCGGGCGGAGCTGTCCTGGACGGGGGACCATCACAGCGGCTCGATCCGGAACACCTGGGTCGACGTCATCAGCATCTTGCCGTTGCCAAGGTTCGCGAAATTGAGGCCGAGCGGACCGCCGTAGACCGGCCATGGGTACATGACCACCAGCAGCATGTCGGTTCCCGAGGAGCCGGCGTTGACGCCGACGTCGACCGGCGGCGTCCCGATCAGGGTCCCACTCGAGTTGAACTGCGGCAGAAGCGAGCTGAGATTGGTCGTGCCGGCCGGCAGAGGCTCGAGCTCGACGGTCACTTGCGCGCAGTTGAAGAGCGCGGTCAATTGATTGCAGACCTCGGTCTGGAACTGCGCCGCCGTCAGCGTTTCGGTTTGGTTGGTCAGAACGACCCTTGCCGCCTCCTCCGCCGCCGATTCGAAGAACGCCTTGACGAGGAAGATCGACGCCGCCTGGAGCGTGGCGAGGACAATGCCAATGAAGATCGGAAAGACGAGGGCGAATTCGACCGCGGGCGACCCGGTTTCGTCGCCGACGAGCTGGCGCCCCAGACGAATGAAGCCAGCGAAGACTTTGCCGATCGACCGCATTGGCGCCAGACCACAACCCGTTTCAGAGGCGAATCCTGCGCGCGGAGCCCTTACTCCGGTCTTATCTTCGACGCGGAATTTTGGTGAATATGCGAGCGAATCGACGCATAGGTCAGAAGGAATTCGGTCTTTCGCCGTTAAGGTTGTCGGCGCGTTACGACTGATGCGGAAGGCAGCTCAAATTCGCACGAGCGGCCGACCGGCGGCGCAACATTGCGCGGGGGCAGGGATGTATTTCGCCGTTGTCTTTTTCCTCATGCTGGCGGCGCCGGTCGGATCGATCGCGATCGAGCATTGGTTGCTTCATAGCGCTGCGCCAGTGATGTTGTTGATCGGCAAGTGGTTCGTCTTCTGGGCTGTCGGCGCTCGTCTCGCGCTTGCGGGCTTGAGGCAATATTTCGAGCCGCGGTTCACCGCCGAGCAGATTTTCGACATCCACGGCGACGACGCCCTGCCGGTCGTGCGCGAGCTCGGCATCGCCAATTTCGCCGCCGGGACGGTCGGGATTCTGTCGCTGCTCCGGCCGGACTTCATCCTGCCCTCCGCCATCGCCGCGACGATTTTCTACGGCCTCGCCGGCTTCCGCCACGCGGCGCAACCGGCGCGAAACGCCAAGGAAAGTTTGGCGATGGCGACCGATCTGTTTGCGTTCGCGGTCCTCGCCGCCTTTTCGGCCTTTGGGCTTTTGGCCTGATTGCCGATGCGGCGCGGCGGGTCTTGCGATCCGCCGCGGCTCAGCGGGACGGCGGGGCCCGAGGCCCGCCGCCGGGGTCGGTTCCCTCGCCCTCGCCGATGGCGCGGATCTGCGGCGCGGCCCAGGGCCCATCGATGTCAAGCGCTAAATGGGCGGCGTTTTGCGATTCTTCGCCCGCGGCGTCCGTCTGGACCGCGTTGAGGCGCAAAGCCCAGCTTTGGGCGACGAGATCGATGAGCCCCTCCATCTGGGCGCTGACGCCGCCGCTCATCATCGCGCCGCGCTCGATCCGGGCGCGGCCGTTGTCGAGGGTCACCGAAACGGCGAGCTTGTCGAACGCCGTCCCCCCGAGCCGCATATCGCGGGGAATGTCGACCGGCCGGCGCTGGCTGCGGCGCAGCGCCTCCTCCAGGTTGACGCCTGCGATGCCGCCGTCCGCCGCTTCCAGCGCCGCCGTCCCGGTCAGGGCGGCGACGGCGGCGAAGGGCGAAACGCCGGAGGTCTCAACCGAAAATCGCGCCGCGCCGCTCCCGTTCGCGATCGGCCGACCGAAATCGGCAAGCGCCGCGCCGAGGTCCGCGTCGGTCAGCTGGCCGCGGGCGCTGAGCTTGAGGTCCTGCCCGACGCAGCCGAGCGTGGCTTCGCCGTTGAGACGGCCGCCATACGCCGAGGCGTCGATCAGCGTCATGCTGACCTTGCCATCCTTGATGATGAGGGACGCGGCTGCGTCAGCGAGTTTCCGGCCATAGACGTTGAGGCGGCCGGCCGAAAGGCGCAAGTCGAGGTCGAAGGCCTCGGGCGGCGTAAGCGCAAACGGCTTCGCGCTCCACCCGCCGGACGGATCGAACAGCCGTTGCGGCGGTCCGAGCAGCGGCTCGAGCGCCAGCGTTTCTGCGGCGAGGGTGCCCGAAACGGCCGGCCGGTCGCCGAGGCGGGCGATCTCGATCGCCCCTACAACCGTCTGCTCGGCGCTGGTCACCGTCGCATCGCCGAGCGTGAGCGCGTCCGGCGCAGCCTTGACCTTTCCGGAGACGGCGATGTCGTTGGCGGCGAGGATGGGAGGCGGCGCAGCGTTGAGGAGAGTCGCGAGCGCGGCGATCGAGGGGATGGACACCGACATGTCGCCTTCCGCGCTCGGCCTTTCCCCGAGCGCGAGCGCGCCCTCGAAGGCGAATTTCGCCCTCGGCGAATCGAGGGCGAATTCGAACCGGCTTGGCGCGCCCTTCGCCGCCGCCTCGGGATCGCTCAGAGCGCCGGCGATCGCGAACGGCGCGTTCCGCCACTCCGCCGAGAGGTTGAAACGCAATTGATTGCCTGCCGTCAGTCCGTCAAGGCGGCCCTGGACGTTGGCGAGCAAGGTGTCGAGGCCCGGTCTGAGGCCGACGACCCGCAAGAAGCCGTTCGAGAGGCTCAGGCTCGTCAACGGCGCGAGCGCTCCGGCGACGCTCGCCGGAGTGGCCAAGGCCGCCCCCGCGACGGCGAAGGGCGCGCGATCGACATGGAGCGTCACGGTCGGGCTGACGAGAATGGCGCGCGTGGGGATGAAACGGCCGCGCGCCAGTTCGAGGAGGGAGAGGTCAAGCCGGGCGGTCGGCGCCGAAAGGAGGTTGACCCCGCCGGCGTCGTCGAGCCGCGCATCGACGATGCGCAGGCTGGGCCAGGGGAGGACGGAGAAGGTCGCGGCCTCAGGCGCGCTCCAATGCAGGCGCGGCGAAGCGCCGAAAGCGGCGTTCAGACTGTCGCCGACCTTCGTGGCCGACAGCGGCCAGCGGGCGAACCCGCACGCCGCGAGCGCGAGGATCGATGCGGCCGCGCAGCCCCACGCCACGGCTCGGCGCATGCTTCGAACGTCTCCTTCCGCCCCACGGCGAACCACCAGAGGCGCCGTCAACGACTCATGACCCGCGAAACGCAAATCAAGCCGAAAACGCCAAGGACTTCAATCATGGACTACAAGGGCTTCAGGCGAGGGGCCGGAGCGGCCGTAAGCGGCAGACAATCGAGCGCCATGGGCGGCGATCCCTCCGAGGGCGTCAATCTTGGCTTTTCCCTACGCCGGATCGGGGCAAGTGGCAATTCGGCTGCCAAGGGGGTGGATCACGATCGGGAGACGACGGGCGATCGGGGCGCCCGCCCCACGCGGCAATGCCTAGGCAAGGGCTAGGTGGGTCACATTCAGCGAGAGTGGGCGGGCTGGAAACCCAAAGCCAGTGATGTGCGCAGATTGGCATTGCGCTAAGGTCTCGGCGAGACGCAACGCACATTCCTTTCACCGCGTCGTGATTGGATTACTAATCAAGTTCGTGCTACACGTACGCCAAACCCGACGCTGGTCGGCGGGGAGGCCAGCGATGAAATGGTTTGCGGTGGCGGCAATCGCCGCGCTCGGCGCTTTCGGCGTGCCGCCTGGACACGCTCAGGTGCCGGTTGCTCGCAATGAGCGCGCATTTGTGTACAGTGACGGCGTATATACCACCCTTTACGGTCCGGGCCCTCCAGGAATCTACTCGACAACGGCGATTGGCGTTAACAATTCTGGCCAGATCATTGGGAGTTATTCAGATAGATATGGTAACACGTATGGATTTATATATAGTGACGGTACTTATACGGCGCTTGACGTACCCGGATCAGTCTATACTCAGCCGCTTGGCATAAACAGCTCCGGGCAAGTTGTCGGCCTTTACTACCGTAACGGCAGCAATAGTCCTTACGGCTTCTTATACACGGATGGAACGTATATAACCCTCAATCCCCCGGGTTCTGACGCCTCTGTGGCATTCTCGATTAACGCATCCGGAGACGTTGTCGGTGACTACGGTGTAGAGAATTCACAGGCTGTATTTCTATACAGCAGCGGCTCGTACACGACCCTTGCTATACTGGGAGCTACAGTAGCTGCACAACAAATAAACAATTCTGGGCAAATTGTTGGAGAATATGCGGCGAGCTCCTCATCCCAATTGAACGGTTACTTATACGCTAATGGTGGATACATTGCTCTAGCTCCGCCTAATTCAGCATTCTCTTTGGCTCTTGGTATCAACGAGTCCGGTCAGGTCGTCGGGTACTATGGGGTAAATGGAGTTCCTCCACCAGACTTCAGCTCAATCGAATATGGATTCTTATACGATAACGGTGCATACACGACGCTGGACTTCCCGGGGTCGGACGAATCATTCGCCTTGGCAATAAACGATTCCGGCCAGATTGTCGGCGATTGGGAATTAGGTCTTTCCGAGTACGGCTTCTTGTATAATGACGGCATATACACCATCCTCGACGTTCCAAATCAGTCCAACTATCCAACGACCTTCACTGAGCTGACGGACATTAATGACTCAGGCGAAATCGTCGGAATCTACGGGACTAGTTTTGCACCGGTTCCCGAACCCTCGACCTGGGCGATGATGCTGTTCGGCTTCGCCGGCCTCGGCTTTGCGGGCTATCGTCGGCGACAGAAAACTCTCGGGCGCAGCGAGCGTCTGAGGACGATCAGAGCAAAACGGGCGCCGAGTTACCCGACGGCCGTTCTTGCGCTGCGAGTGAAAAGGCTCGTCCCCGCCGGCCAATGGAGATGAGCCGGGGGGGGGGGCGTCGCTGCGGCATTCATGATGCTGTTCTTCGGGTGGACTTGAGCTGCCGGACGTTCCTGCGCAGCGCCTTCGCCCGAAGCGCACCCTCCGACCGGCATCGATCATAGAGGCGATGAGGTTCGCGCGCCCTAGACGCCCGCCGTGGCTGCATAACTGACCACCGGTGCGCCGCCTAGATCCGCGCTCTGCGGCCAAAACGCGGCGGCGGGGCGGCGGGGCCTGCGCAGAAATCCCGATTACGTCATTAATTCGCTGTTAACCCGATTCACTCAGCGTCATCCGAAGGACGCGCGCGTATCGCGCTCCGAGGCCTGCGAGCGAAGGCGGAGTTGAGCCCTCATGCGCAACGATTATCACATCATTCCCGACGCGGACGAAAAGCGCAGGGGCGGCAGCGTCCTTGCCGGGGTCTATCACGATATCGGGCTTGCCGCGGTCGCGCAGGCGTTGCGGCTGCCGCCGTCCGGCTTCGAGCCGGAGATGGTGGCCTCGCTCGAGCGCGGCGAGTTCTATCTGCTTCGTCCGCGACGCGAGCTTGCGCGAGCCGGCGCAGACGCGTAAGACGGCGGCGGGCGACGAGCGCCCGACGCGAGCGCAGCCGATGGTTTATCTGACCAGGCGCCGGTTTCTCGCCGGCGGCGTGGCGGCCGCTGCGACGCTGTCGCTATCCGGCTACGCGACGGCGTATGAGACCGGGTCGGCGCTTGCGCTCGCCCGATACGCGCCGCATCTTCCCAATTGGCCGGAAGACCTCGAGCTCAAAATCGGGGTGATCGCCGACATTCACGCCTGCTACCCCTGGATGTCGGAAGAGCGCGTCGGCGACATCGTCGATCTCGCCAACGCTGAGAAGCCGGATCTCACCGTGCTGCTCGGCGACTATGTCTGCACCCATCCGTTCGTTTCCGGCTATGTGCCTCCCGGGGCCTGGGCCGAGCAACTTGCCCGTCTCGAGGCGCCGCTCGGCGTCTACTCCATTCTCGGCAATCACGACTGGTGGTCGGCGGCCATTCCGTCCGACCCGCCGGACGGCTCGCGCAGCATCCGCCGGACGCTGGCCGCGGCCGGCGTGCCGCTGCTCGAAAATCAGTCGGTGCGATTGACCCAGCGCGGGCGGCCCTTCTGGCTGATCGGGCTGGGCGACCTGCTGGCGAGATCGCCGCACGGCCGGCGCGGCCATGGGGCTGACGACCTTCCGGCGGCGATGCGCGACATCGGCGACGACGCGCCGGCGATCCTTCTCGTTCACGAGCCTTATTTCTTTCCCTGGGTTCCCGACCGCATCGCCTTGACTCTCGCGGGCCACATGCACGGGGGGCAGGTCAATCTTCCGATCATCGGCTCCCCGGTGCATCTACTCAAAGCGCGCTCGGCGAAATACATCTACGGCGAATATACGCTCGGCCAGCGTCGGATGATCGTTTCGGGAGGGCTCGGAACGTCATACGCGCCGGTGCGCGTCCTGCGGCCGCCGGAAGTCGTGATGGTGAAGCTCGGCGGCGCGGGCTCGCCGACCTGAGCGGCGGCCAGATCCGGCCTACTCGAAGATCGCCGGCGCGATCGAAGCGACCAATAGCACGGCCATCGTCCAATTGAAGGGCCGCCCGACGCGCGGATCCCTCAAGAGACGGCTGAGCGAGGCGCCGAACAGCGTCCAGGCGAAGCAGCAGGGAACCGCGATCACGGCGCAAAGCGCAGCAATCAGGAGAACGCCGCCGGCGTAGCTGTCGACGACGCCGGCATAAGCGGCGAGCGCGCCGAGCGCCATCGCCCAGGCCTTGGGATTGACCCACTGAAAGCCCGCGGCGGCGACGAAGCCGATCGGTCGGCCGCCGGGCTCAACCTCGCCGAGCGGCTTGGCGAGCGCAATCTTCAGCGCCAGCCACACCATATAAAGCGAGCCGGCGATCCGCATGGCCGGGAAGATTTGCGGGTAGCGCTCGAAAACGACGCCGAGCCCGAGCCCGACGACGGCGATCATCAGGGCGAAGCCGAGGATCACGCCGACCAGATGGGGCAGGGTAGGGGCGAATCCGTATTTCACTCCCGAGGTCATCAACATCAGGTTGTTCGGCCCGGGCGTGATCGAGGCGACGAAGGCGAACGCCGCGAGCGCCCAAAGCGTTTCGGCATGGATTGTCAGCGTCAAGACCCCGCCCCGGAGTTCGCTGGCGTGTCAGAGCGGGGTCGCGTCGTCTTCGCCGTGGTCTTCCTTGCGCGCCGGGCGGGCGCCGCCGCGCCGCGCCTTGCGGCCCGCCTCGATGGCCGCCTGCGCAAGCGCAGCGAACGGGCTCGCCAGCGCGCTCAAGCGATCGACGCCAGCAGCCGCCCGCTCGCCCCGCGTCAGGATGCGGTCGAGTTCAGCCATAGTCTTGGAGAGAGCGGGCTCGTCGTCGTCGAGCCAAACATGGACCATGCGCGCCCAAGCGAGCGCGAGGCCCTGAAGCTTGATCGCCCCGCCTGCGCCGTGGGCTTCGATGCCGGCCGCCTCGAGCATGAAGCGCATCGAGTTCATCACCACCTGGTTCATCGCCAGCGCCGCGGCGGGCTCGCGCCGGAGCCACGCCGCCGCCTCGCGGACGCCTTCGCGATAGGGCGCCATTGCTTCCAGCCGGCGCATCAGGATGTCGAACAGCCGCTCGCGCGGGCTCTCGTCGGCCAGTTCCTCGCCCTGCTCGGCCAGGACCGCCCGGTCGATGCGGCGCGAAAAGCCGGCGAGCACCGCCCCCTTCGAGGGGAAGGCGTCGCGGAAGTCGGCGAGCGAGACGCCCGCCGTCTTGCAGATGTCGCGCACCGGGATGTCCTCGAACCGCCGCTCGGCCGCGAGCTCCATCAGCGCGTCGACGATCTTGCCGCGCGCATCGGCCGGGGGCGATTTGGCCTCGCTTTTCGGTTTGGTCGCCATCGCGCGCTCCTTTGTTCCTCATCTGCAATGTATGCGCTTGACCGCCCGCCGCCAAGGAAACTCGAGTCACCCCGCCATTTCGGCCGCCCGGGCGCGCGCCGCGGCGGTTGCCCGGATCATGAGATCCTCGAGGCCGCCCGGGCCCTGAAGCACCGCGAGCGCGGCGGCCGTCGTTCCGCCCGGGGACGTGACGTTGCGGCGCAGCGTCGCCGGCGAGGTCGCACCGTCGCGGCGCATGAGTTCGGCCGCGCCCTCGACCGTGCCGCGCGCGAGCCGCATCGAAAGCTCCGGCTCGAGGCCCAGTCTCTCCGCGGCCGCCGCGAGCGCCTCGGTCAGCGCGAACACATAGGCCGGACCGGAGCCTGAGATCGCGGTCACTGCGTCGATCCGGCTTTCGTCTTCGAGCCAATGGAACGCCCCGACCGCGCCGAGCAGGCGCTCGCACCAGCCGCGCTGCTCGCCGGTCACGTTCGCGTTGGCGAAGGCGGCGGTGACGCCCCTGCCGATCGCCGCCGGAAGATTGGGCATCGCCCGCACGACCGCCCGGGCCTCGGGCAGCCGCGCGGTAATATTGGCGATGGTCTTCCCGGCGAGGATCGACAGGATGAGCGTGCGCCCGGCCGCGAGCGTGGCGATCTGCGGGGCGGCCTTGTCGAGGCTCTGAGGCTTGATCGCGAGCACGAGCACGTCGGCCGGCGGGACCGTCCGAGGATTGAGGGCCAACCCCTGACCGGCCGCAAGCGAGGCGATCTCCGGCGACGGCTCGGGCTCGAGGATTGTCAGCGATGACGGGGCGAAGCCGGCTTCGAGCCAGCCCTTGGCCATCGCTCCGCCCATCTTGCCGGCCCCGACCAGGACCAGGCGCGCCGGCCAATGCGTCATTCTCAACTCCCGCATGCCGGCGAAACGCCGGAACAATGGTGACTCTGTTGCGTTTTTGCCGCAGTCCTCAGCATTCGGCAAACGAGTTCCGCCTAAACCGCTGCGGCGGCGACAGGGCTGAAAAAAGGCCTTGGACGGCGCGAATGTGTTCAGATAAAGAGGGTCTTGCGCGGACAAAGCCCATTGCGGCGATCCCGTGCTCGCGTTTTCGTGAAGGCCCGATGGCGAGTTTCCCCACGGTAACCTTCGCTAAACCGTTAAGTTTCATGGTAACCAAACGATTGGCGTTCTGACGGCGAGGGTGGGGATGAAGACGAGCGTCTTTTTTGTGGGAATTGCGCTGGCGGCGGCCGCGCTGGTCAGCGCCTGTACGCCGGTTGTCCAGGCGAGCCTTCCCGATCCGACGCTCACCGAGCGCGACAAGCAGATGATGGCGCTCGCCGAGCCCGACGAGTGGAAGATCCCTACCCATCGCAGCATCGTCCAGTATCAAACGCCCGAGAAGCCGGGCACCATCATCGTCGATACCGGCCAGAATTATCTCTATTTCGTTCTGCCTCACGGCCAGGCGGTCCAATATCGGATCGCGAGCGGCGCCGAGTATATGGGGTGGACCGGCCGCGCTGAGGTTGGCGCGATGAAGGAATGGCCGACCTGGATGCCGACCGAGTCGATCATGGAGCGCTGGCCGCAGTTCCAGGTCTACAAGCAGCATGGGCCGCTTCAAGGACAGTGGGACAATCCGCTCGGCGCACGCGCCCTCTATCTCTTTGTCGACAACAAGGACACGCTGATCCGCATTCACGGCACCAACGAGCCGTCGGAAATTGGCGGGCACGTCTCGTCGGGCTGCATCCGCATGCGCGACATGGATGCGATCGACCTCTACAACCGGGTGCATATCGGCACCCCGGTGGTGGTGATCAGCTGATCCCTCACCTGAACGGCGGCTCGTCGAAGCTCCTGAGCTTGCGCGAGTGCAGCGTGTCGTCCTGGCTTTGCAGAAGCCCAATCGCGGCGATGCCGATCTGAAGATGCTCGGCGATCGCCCGTTCGTAGAAGGCGTTGGCGGCGCCGGGCAGCTTGATCTCGCCGTGCAGCGGCTTGTCGGAGACGCATAGGAGCGTGCCGTAGGGCACCCGCATGCGGAAGCCCTGGGTGGCGATGGTCGCCGATTCCATGTCGACGGCGATCGCGCGCGAAATGTTGATGAGCCGCCGCTCCTTCGACCAGCGCAGCTCCCAGTTGCGGTCGTCGTTGGTGACGACAGTGCCGGTGCGCAGCCGCCGCTTCAACGCCTCGCCGCGATCGCCGGTGACTTTCGCCACCGCCTCCTGCAACGCCACCTGCACTTCGGCCAAAGCGGGGATCGGCGTCATCAGCGGCACCGCGTCGTCCAGGATATTGTCGCTGCGCAGATAGGCGTGCGCGAGCACATAGTCGCCGATGACCTGCGACTGTCTTAGGCCGGCGCAGTGGCCGACCATCAGCCAGCAATGCGGCCGCAAGACCGCGATATGGTCGGTGATGGTCTTGGCATTGGACGGTCCGACGCCGATGTTGACGAGGGTAATCCCGCGCCCGTCCGCGCGCACGCAATGATAGGCCGGCATCTGGAAGCGGTGCCAGGCGACGGCCGCGGCGCGCGCCTCCGCGTCCGCCGGCGCAACCGAAGAGTCGATGACCACGTTGCCTGGCAGCACGACTTTTTCGACGCCGGTTCCGGCATGCAGCTGTTTCAAGCCCCAGTGCACGAACTGGTCGACGTAGCGGTGATAGTTGGTGAGCAGGACCCAGGGCTGCATTGCCCGCCAGTCGGAGCCCGTATAGTGGACGAGGCGGCGCAGCGAGTAATCGACGCGCGGGGCGTCGAACAGGGCAAGCGGCCGCTCGGGACCGAAGTCGAATTCGCCGTCGGCGGTTTCGTCGCCGATCGTCGCCAGCGATGGGACGGGAAAGAAGCGCGCCATTTCGGCGGGGTCGGCGCCGCCGCGGGTCAATTCGTCGCCGCTCTCGATCACATAAGGATACGGGATCTCGGGCGCGCCGACGCCGACCTCGATCGCCGCGCCGTATTCGCTGACCAGCGGCTCGAGCTGCTCGAGCAGGTAGCCGCGAAATTCGTGCGGCTGGGTCACCGTGGTCGAGTAGACGCCGGCCTCGCTGAATTTCGCGAATGCGCGCGGGCTCGAGAGGGCCGGGCCGCTCGGCGCATAGGTCAGCCGCAATTCCGGGTAGCGGAACAACGCCCGGGTCGCCGCCGACGGCGGCTCGCCGTCCTTGAGAAAGCGCTCGACCGCGCCGCGCATCGCCTGTGTGGCCTCGTCGTACAGGCGAGCAAGACGGTCGACCGCCTCATCGGGGCTGGACGCCCGCTCGAACGGACCCCTCACGTTGTCGATCGATGGGACAAGCACCGAAGCAGTCTCCTCGACGATCAAGTCGGGTCGGCGGACCCGGCTGCGGCGCGAATCCTTCGCCTGGCCGCGATGCAGACGATCTCGACGGTATATTCGGGCGCGGCGAGCTTGGCCTCGACCGTCGCGCGCGCGGGCGCATGACCCGCCCCGATCCACCCCTCCCACACCGCATTCATCTCGGCGAATGTGGCGATGTCGGCAAGATACACCGTGGCCGAAAGGATTCTAGTCTTGTCCGATCCCGCTTCGCCGAGCAGGCGTTCGACCGTGGCGAGAATCTCCTTGGTCTGTTCGGTGACGCTTTTGCCTTTTGCCTGATCGGCGACTTGGCCGGCAAGATAGATCGTCGAGCCATGCAAGACGATCTGGGACATGCGCCGGCCGGTATGCAGTCTGGCAATGGTCATACTCGATGCTCCGGGAACGGCGCCCTCACGTCCGAACGAGGTTCGGGACCGCGCCCATGAAGTCGCGCTTGCCGATCTCGACGCCGCCGGCGCGGAGAATGTCGTAAGCCGTCGTCAAATGAAAGTAGAAGTTCGGCATGGCGAAATGGAGCAGGTAGTCGGCGCCGGGGAGCTTGAGCTTGTTGGCGCCAGCGGGAATGACGATCTCGCGCGTCTCGCCGCCCTCCATCGCCTTGGGGTCGATCGATTTCAGCATGTCGAGCGTTGCGTGGATGCGCTGGCGCAACTCGGCGACGGTCGTTTCCTTGTCCTCCTTGACCGGCGGCTGCTGGCCCGCAAGGCGGAACGAGGAGTTCTTGGCGTGATCGCAGAAGCTCTGGATCTGCCGGGCGAGCGGAAACATGTCAGGGCTCAGCCTGATCGCAAGAAAGTTCGCCGGGTCGAATTTGCGCGCCTGCGCATGCTCCTCCGCTTTGTCGAGGACGGCGAGGAACGCGTTGAGACCGCGCTCGTAAACCGGCACGCTGCATTGATAAAGCGAAAGTGACATAGGCTTCTCATTCCCTTCCCAAAATCCAGGCGCGCAGGCATGCACGCAAAACGTGACGATATCAACTAAGCCGGGTCTCCCCCGCGTGCGCTCAGGTCCTCGGCTCGGGGCCTTCGAGATAAGGCTCGACCGCCGCCCGGGTCTCGCCGCTCGTGACCACGGGGACGATTTCGAAAGTGACGCCCAAGCCCCGCCATTGAAGGATCCAGGTCTGAATAAGCCTGAGATCGTCGCAGCGCATGAGCTGGAAGCAGCGGGAGAAGTTGGGCTCGACCCAGCTGTCGACATAGGCGAGGCCCTCCGGCAATCCACGGCCGCCGTCGCGCAGGCACCGGTACACCGGGATCATGTCGTCGTCGCGGAATCGCTCAATCACCATGAACAGCATCGTCGTCGCTCGTCACGCCTTCAGCGGCGGCGGATGACCTTCGATCATCGGCAGGCTGGGATCGAAACAGGCCCATTTCGGCGCCGACCGGGTCCAGATGGTCGCCGTGGGCGTCGCCAGACTGGGATCGTCCAGGGCTCCCGCGCGCACGAAGATGAAGTCAGGCCGCTCTTCGGCCTCGCTGAAGACCTGCGTGCCGCACAAGGAGCAAAAACGCCGGTGCATGGTCGCGCCGCTGTCGGCCTTGCACACATAGTCGGTGAGCGGACCGGAAACGGCGACGTCCTCCTTTCGGAAGAGGGCGCTGACGGCGCCGGTTCCCGCGCCGAGATACTGGCAGACGCGGCACCAGCAATGGCGAGCGCCAAGCGCCGCCTCCGCGTTGATCTCGAACCGGACCGCCCGGCACAGACACCCGCCTGCAATCGTCAAATGAAAGCTTCCCGCGACGCGCCGGGCCGAACCATAGGAGAAACCGGAAGCGCCCGCCAGCGAGCGGGCCTTTTCAAGCGCGACGTCGCGCCGCAGCCTGCCCGGGCGGGTTGAGGTTGCGAACGAGCCCGAGCCGGATTAGAGATGGCGGCTCAATCAGGTTCACGATCGTCGGGCGGGCGCATTCATGCTCCCGCTGGGCGGCATGCGATGGCGATGGAAACCAAGGCCTCGACCCATTCCCAAGCCTGCACCGGGGTGCTCCTGCGGAAGCTCGCCGCTGCCGGGGTGCGGCCGACCCGGCAACGGCTCGACCTCGCCCGCGCGATCTTCGGCGCGGGGAACCGGCACTTCACCGCGGAAATGCTCTACCACGAGACCCGGTCGATCCGTTTCGCGCCGACGCTGGGCACGATCTACAACACACTCAACGAGTTCGCCCGCTGCGGCCTGCTCAGGGAAATTGCGATCTACGACGCCAAGCTCTGGTACGACACCAAGACCGGGCCGCATTACCACTTCTACCGCGAGGACACCGAGGAGCTGTCGGACATTCCCGAGGAATGGCTCCCGGAGTTCACGATCCCCGCTCCCGACGGCACGCTGATCAAGGCGATCGACGTGATCGTGCGGCTGAAGAAGATGTGACCCCTTCCAGATCTGATGCCCTCAAGCCGCCGCCTTGCTCCGCTCGGCGATGGCGTCGGCGATTGCGAGCGTGCGGCGAGCCATGTCGGCGTGCAGGAGTTCGACCATCTTCCCGTTGAGCTGAATCACGCCCTTTCCTGCGTTCTCGGGGAGCGCGAAGGCTTCGATGACGGCGCGGGCGCTTTCAACCTCGGCGGGAGCCGGGGCGAAGACTTCGTTGCAGATGTCGATCTGGCTCGGGTGGATGAGCGTCTTGCCGTCAAGGCCCATGTCGCGCCCTTGCAGGCATTCGAGCCGGAAGCCATCGAGATCCTTGATGTCATTGTAGACGCCGTCGATGATGTCGACGCCGTGGGCGCGCGCCGCCACCGCGCAGCTTGCGAGCCAGGCGGTCATCGTCGGGCGCCCGGGCGTCAGCCGCGCCCGCGTCTCCTTGGCGAGGTCGTTGAGCCCCATGACCATGACGGTCAAGCGCGAGGTCGAGTCGGCGGCGACGGCGGCGATCGAGCCGGCGTTCAGGACGGCGTTCGGCGTCTCCATCATCGCCCAGAGCCGGGTTCGCTCGGGCGCGCCGGTTTCGCGCAGCGCCCGCGCGGCGGCCATGATCGCTCCGGGGCCGTCGACTTTGGGCAAGAGGATCGCATCGGGCGCGGCGGCGGCGGCGACGGCGAGATCCCCATCTCCCCACGGCGTGTGCGGCCCGTTGACGCGGATAACCACCTCGCGGCCACCGAAGCTGCCCTTGCGCACGGCCTCGGCGACCTCTCCGCGCGCCGCGACCTTCTGGTCGGGGGCGACCGAATCCTCGAGATCGAGAATGAGGGCGTCGGCGGGCAGGGTCGAGGCCTTCGCCAGCGCCTTAGCGTTGGAGCCGGGCATGTAGAGGACGCTTCGGCGCGGACGGGCAAGCATGGCTGTCTCCGGACGTTCGGCTGGAATTTAGAGGCAAGCTTGCTGCGGCGCCAGAGGGCTTTTCGCCATAGCAATATTGTAGTTATGGCGCTCTTGCAGTCGCGGTCGATGACCGCGTCGGCCGCGCTCCTTAGGGCGTCCGGAAGGACGCCTGTTTTTCGACGGGCTATGCAGCGCGGCTACACCCGCCGTCACTGCTTCAGCCAGCGCGCCATTCGCCGGCTTGCGTCGCCGATCTGGTTCGGATCGCGCGCGAAACACAGCCGCAGATGGCCCTCGCCGCCGGGGCCAAAGGCGCCGCCGGGCGCCGCGCCCACGCCCGCTTCGTCGATAAGTTTCAGCGCCAGCGCGCGCGAATCGGCGAAGCCGTCGACCGAACAGAAGAGATAGAACGCCGCCTCGGGCTCGGAGAAGCGCACGCGTCCCGTCGCCTTCAGTCCCTCGCATAAGATATCGCGCGAGCGGCGGCAGCGCTCGATCTGCCAGGCGAGGAATTCTTCGCCCTGATCGAGCGCCGCGGTCGCGGCGCGCTGGGTGAAGACGGGCACGCCCGAGGTGGTGAACTGGATCAGGTTCTCGATCACCTCGCCGAGCGCCGCCGGAGCCTCGAGCCAGCCGACGCGGAACCCGGTCATCGCCCAGTTCTTGGACAGCGTCTGGACGAACAGGATCTTGTCGTCCGGCGCCATCACGTCGTGAAACGAGGGTGCGCGGGCGCCGTCGTAAGTGAGGCGACCGTAGATCTCGTCGGCGATGATCCATAAGCCATACCGGCGCGCGATCGCGAGCGTCGCGGCGATTTCCTCGCGGGTGGCGACGAAGCCCGTCGGGTTGGCGGGGGTGTTGAAAAAGATGAGCCGGGTCGCGGGCGTCACCGCCCGCGCGAGCCTGTCCGGATCGAGGCTCCAGCGGCTTGTCTCATCGAGTCGAACCGGCACGGCGCGGGCGCCGGAGATTTCGAGCGCGCCGACGAAATTGGGCCAGGCGGGGGAAGGGATCAACGCCTCGTCGCCGGGCCCGACGATGAGCCGGGTCGCAATCTCGATTGCGTGCATGCCGCCGATGGTGACGAAGAAATTCTCGGGCGAGAAAGCTCCGCCTCCGGGCGCCGCGCCATAGACGCGGGTCATATAGGCGGCGATCGCCTCGCGTAGCTCGGGCACGCCGCGCTGGGCGGTGTAGAAGGTCTCGCCGCGGTCGAGCGACGCCTTGGCCGCTTCGCTGATGAACGGCGTCGTCGGCAGGTCGCCCTCGCCGACCCATAGCGGGATGAGCCCCTGCCGGCCGCGGCCGTAGTTGAACACTTCGAGAATGCCGCTGGTGGCGACGGCGCGCATCGACGGGCGAATGAGATCGAGCCAATCTGAGCTCTGAGGGGACGAGGCGACCTTCATGTCCGCCTCATGGACGAGCGCGGAAGCGCGCGCAAGCGCTTCACCCGGCCGCAACGAAAATCCACGGGCTCAGGCGCCGTCGTCACTGGCTCGCGAGATCGTCGAGGATCGGGCAGTCCGGGCGATCGTCGCCGTGGCACGCCGCGACCAGTTCGCGAAGCGTCTTCGCCATCGCCTGCATGTCGGCGACCCGCGCCTCAAGCTCGCCGATATGCGCTTCCGCGATGCGCTTGACTTCGCGGCTCGGTCGCGCCCGATCGCGCCAAAGCGCGAGCAGCGCGCCGATTTCGGCAATCGAAAAGCCGAGCCGGCGCGCCCGGCGGATGAACCTGAGTTCGTGGATGTCGCGCGGCGCGTAGTCGCGGTAGGCGTTCGCGCCGCGCTCGGCCGGACGCAGGAGGCCGATCGCCTCGTAATGACGGATCATCTTGGCGGTGACGCCGCTCGCCGCCGCGGCCGCGCCGATCTTCATCGCCCAAAACCGCTTGACCTTCCCATGATGGGAAGGTTTAGACCGGCAAGCGTTTCAAGACAAGGAGGTGAAGTCCGCCGAATGACTGTCTTCGCTTATGTGAGCGCGCCCGCCAAAGACCCCGTTTGCGGCATGTGGGTCGATCCGGCGACGGCCAACCACAAGGCCGAGCACCGCGGCGCGACCTTTTACTTTTGCAGCGCGCGCTGCCGGGAGAGGTTCGTCGCCGAGCCGGCGCGATACCTGGGGGACTCGACGCACCCGCCCCCGAAGCCCGCCTCCTCCGGCGCGGTTTATACCTGCCCGATGCATCCGGAGATCCGACAGTCGGATCCCGGCCACTGCCCGATCTGCGGCATGGCGCTCGAGCCAGTAGCCGCGACCGCTACGGAAGGCCCGAGCGCCGAGCTCGTCGATATGACCCGGCGGTTTCGGATCGCGCTCTCGCTCTCCGTTCCCGTTGTGGCGCTTGAAATGGGCGGGCGTCTCGCCGATGTGCCGGAGGGGCTCTCCAACTGGGTTCAACTGGCCCTCGCCACCCCAGTGGTGGCGTGGGCGGGCTGGCCGTTTTTCGAACGCGCCTGGGCGTCGCTTAAAACCCGCAACCTCAACATGTTCACGCTGATCGCCATGGGCGTTGGCGTAGCCTGGGCCTTCAGCGTCGTCGCGGCCATTGCGCCCAACCTGTTCCCGCCGGCCTTCCGCAGCGCCGGCGGCTCGGCGCCGGTTTATTTCGAAGCCGCAGCCGTTATCACGACGCTCGCCCTGTTGGGACAGATGCTGGAACTCAGGGCGCGTGAGCGGACCGGCGGCGCGATCCGGGCGCTCATCGACCTTGCGCCGAAGACCGCTCGGCGCGTCCGCGCGGATGGCGCGGACGAGGAGGTGGCCCTCAACGCAGTCAAGATCGGCGACGCTTTACGCGTTCGGCCGGGCGAGAAGATTCCGGTGGATGGTAAAGTCATCGAGGGGCGCAGCGCGGTAGATGAATCGATGCTGACCGGCGAATCGACGCCGGTCATGAAGACCGTCGGCGACAGAGTGATCGGCGGCGCGATCATCCAGAGCGGCTCTTTCGTGATGCGCGCCGATAGGGTCGGCCGCGACACGACGCTGGCGCAGATCGTGCAAATGGTCGCCGACGCGCAGCGCAGCCGCGCCCCGATCCAACGGCTCGCTGATCAGGTTTCAGGCTGGTTCGTTCCGCTCGTCATCGCCGCAGCGATCGCCGCCTTCATCGTCTGGGCGACCTTCGGGCCAGAGCCGCGGATGGCCTTTGGCCTGATCGCAGCGGTGTCGGTGCTGATCATCGCCTGCCCGTGCGCGCTGGGCCTGGCCACGCCGATGTCGATCATGGTCGGCGTGGGGCGGGGCGCTCAGGCAGGAGTTTTGATCAAGAATGCGGAAGCGCTCGAGCGGCTCGAAAAGGTCGATACGCTGGTCGTCGACAAGACCGGCACGCTCACCGAAGGCAAGCCAAAGGTTGTGGCGCTAAGGCCCACGCCTGGGGTCAGTGAAGACGAGCTGCTCAAGTTCGCAGCCAGTCTCGAGCGCGGCAGCGAGCATCCTCTCGCGGCTGCGATCGTGCGCGCCGCGGCGGACTGCAATCTCGCGCTGGCGAAAGTCGAGGGCTTCGAGAGCGTCTCTGGCAAGGGGGTGGCCGGAACCATTGACGGGCGCAAAGTCGTCCTCGGCAACCAGCTCATGATGCAGGCGGCGCAGATCGACGTCGGCGCGCTCGAAGGCCTGGCGGACGAATTGCGCAGCGACGGCGCGACCGCGATTTTAGCCGCGCTCGACGGCAAGGCCAGCGGCGTGATCGCCATCGCCGATCCGGTCAAGGCGACGACGCTCAACGCAGTTCGCGCGCTCAAGGACGCGGGCGTCCATGTCGCAATGCTCACCGGCGACAACCGCGCGACCGCGGGCGCCGTAGCGCAGAAGCTCGGCATTGCGCAGGTCGAGGCGGAAATTCTGCCGCAGGACAAGGGCAAGGCCGTTGAACGCTTGCGCAAGGAGGGCCGGGTCGTCGCGATGGCGGGGGACGGAGTGAACGACGCCCCGGCGCTCGCGGCCGCCGACGTCGGGATCGCGATGGGGACGGGAACGGATGTCGCCATGGAATCCGCCGGCGTCACCCTGCTCGGCGGCGATCTTGGCGGCATCGTCGCTGCGCGCCGGCTGTCTCAGGCGACAATGCGCAACATCCGGCAGAACCTAGTCTTCGCTTTCGTTTATAACGCGGCCGGCGTGCCGATCGCCGCCGGCGTTCTCTATCCGGCCTTCGGCCTCCTGCTGTCGCCGACCGTGGCCGCCGCGGCGATGGCGCTGTCCTCGGTCAGCGTCATCGCCAACGCGCTGAGGCTGCGGCGTCTCCCTCTTTGAGATCAGATTAGAGTGAGGTCGAATCATGCGGTGCAGACGCGGTCGCTGACCGCGTCCCGCGCTCACCGAGCGCGGCTACAGGCGCGGCCGCCTCGGCCTCTAGCAACGCCGGGGTCAGCTCATCGCTTCGCGAGTTGGTCGCGGATCTGGGTCAGGAGAACGACTTCCTGGGTAGGCGGAGCCGGAGGCGGCGGTTCCTTGGCGGCCTGCCGGGTCAGCATGTTGATTCCCTTGATCGCGACGAATAGGGCGACAGCGACGATGGCGAAGTTGATCACGACCGTGATGAAGTCGCCGTAGGCGAACACGCCTCCCTGTTTTCTTGCGTCCTCGAGGTTGGTCGCGGTCACCCCGCTCGAGAGCGGGATGAAGTAGTTGGAGAAGTCTGCCTTTCCCGCGATGCCGATGATCGGCATGATGATGTCGTTGACCAAGGCGTCGACGATCTTGCCGAACGCCGCGCCGATGATCACGCCGATGGCAAGGCTTAAGGCATTGCCCTTCAGCGCGAATTCCTTGAATTCATTCCACATGGGCTATCGTCCTCGTGTGGCGTAAGCCGTCGATTCGGCCCTCGCAAAGGCTAGCCGAGCGCGGCAGCGAGATAAAGCCTTTGCATCCGCCACGCGCCTCGGGCTTCGCAGTCGCACGGCGGCCGCCTGCTTGGGAAAGCCTCGACTCGGCCATGAGCTAGGGTTGCCTCACGCCCTTCTTCGGCTTCGTCTTGGCTGGCTTTTCGCTCGCCGCCTTGCCCGCGGCCGCCGCGTCGAACTCGCTGAGCCGCGTCTCGAGCAGGGCCGCGCGCGCCTGGGTCAGGCGTAACGCGCAAAATCCATGGACGCTCTCCTTGTCGTAATCGCGGCAGACGTCGTCGCGCTGGCCGGCGAAGCCGTTCTGATCACGGACCAAGTCGGCCGCCTCAGGGCTGTCCTTGGCGCGATCCTCGATCGCGTGCAGAGCCTTGGCCATCGCCTCGTCCGCCTGGAGGCGTTCCTTCGCGAATTTGGCGGCGTCGCCGACCAACGAGGCGCCGTCGGGGCCCCAAAGCCCGCCGGGACTGGTCTGGCAATCGGCGGCCTTGAAGACGCATGCGGTAATCTGTGACGGCGCCAGCGCTGCCCCGTCGACGACGTCGAAGGAGAATGGGCAGGCCGGGACATCGGCCTCGAATCGCATGAGGCCGTCGGGGCGTCCGACGCTGGTCGCTTGAATCGGCTTCTCGCCGACAATATCGACGACGCAGCGCTGAGAAGGATCCGAAACGCTTTCGCCGGCCAGCTCCAGCTTGTCGATCGTCGCCGTCTTGTCGTCGCCGGAAACTTGCAACAGCCCCGACTTGCCGTTGAGCATGAGCGGGCGCCCGGCAAGGCCGGCGACGCCGGGCGCAGCGCCGGCCTTCACGCTCTTGGCGCCGGCCGCCGCTCCTTTGGCGCCGCCCCCGCTTCGGGGCTTGGCCGGCGAGACGGTCGCCCCTTGCGGCGCCGCTGGAGCCGCCCCTGGAAGCATCAATTGCGCGCGGGCCCCGCTCGCCGCGAGAACCGCGGCGATCAGGCCGCCAAAGAGGAGCCCAAACCGTCGAGTCATCGGCCGAGTCTAGAGGCGTTCAGGAGAAAGGGGAAGGCGCTTGGCCACCCGCGACAACCGAGCCCAAAGCTTGAAAGATCGGCCGCTTCCGCGCCTTGCGCCGCCAAATCGCCCCACCTATATACGCCCGGACTGGCAGGTTCGGGCGCGAATTCGCGCCGGACCAGCGGAAATCTGGCGATGAGAAACGGGGACCGGAAGAGCGAAGCCGACGGCTTGAAAGGCGCGGCGGAATCCTTCCTGAGAGCTCGGCCGCTTTGGGGCCGGGCGGTCCCGCGAAGGAACAGGGGAAAGATATGGCGAAGGTAATTGGCATCGACCTCGGCACGACCAACTCGTGCGTCGCTGTCATGGAGGGCTCGACCCCCAAGGTGATCGAAAATTCCGAGGGGGCGCGCACGACGCCGTCGATTGTCGCATTCACCGATGATGGCGAGCGTCTGGTCGGCCAGCCCGCCAAGCGGCAGGCGGTGACCAATCCCGAACGCACCATCTTCGCGATCAAGCGGTTGATCGGCCGGTCGTTCGACGATCCCATCAGCAAGAAGGATATGGGGCTCGTCCCTTACAAGATCATCCGCGGTCCCAACGCCGATGCGTGGGTCGCGGTCGACGGCAAGCAATATTCGCCTTCTCAGATCTCGGCCTTCATCCTGCAAAAGATGAAGGAGACTGCGGAAGCCTATCTCGGCGGTCCGGTGGCCCAGGCGGTCATCACGGTTCCGGCCTATTTCAACGACGCGCAGCGGCAGGCGACGAAGGACGCCGGCCGGATCGCCGGCCTTGAGGTCTTGCGCATCATCAACGAGCCAACCGCGGCGGCGCTCGCCTACGGCCTCGACAAGAAGAAATCCGGCACGATCGCCGTCTATGACCTCGGCGGCGGCACGTTCGACATTTCGATCCTCGAAATCGGCGACGGGGTGTTCGAGGTGAAGTCGACCAACGGCGACACCTTCCTCGGCGGCGAGGACTTCGACATGCGGCTGGTCGAATATCTGTCGGGCGAGTTCAAGAAGGAGCAGGGCATCGACCTGACCAAGGACAAGCTCGCGCTCCAGCGTCTGAAAGAGGCGGCCGAAAAGGCGAAGATCGAGCTGTCGTCGGCGACCCAGACCGAAATCAACCTGCCGTATATCACCGCCGATGCAACCGGGCCAAAGCATCTGGCGCTCAAGCTGACCCGGGCGAAATTCGAAGCGCTGGTCGACGACCTGATCCAGCGCACGGTCGAGCCTTGCCGCAAGGCGTTGAAGGACGCCGGCCTCGCGGCCGGACAGATCGACGAGGTGGTTCTGGTCGGGGGCATGACGCGCATGCCCAAGGTGCAGGAAGTCGTCAAGCAGTTCTTCGGCAAGGAGCCGCATAAGGGCGTCAATCCAGACGAAGTCGTCGCCGTGGGCGCCGCCATCCAGGCAGGCGTGCTGCAGGGCGACGTCAAGGACGTGCTGCTTTTGGACGTCACGCCGCTGTCGCTCGGCATTGAGACGCTGGGCGGCGTCTTTACGCGCCTCATCGAGCGCAACACGACCATCCCAACCAAGAAGAGCCAGGTGTTCTCGACTGCCGAGGACAACCAGACCGCGGTGACGATCCGGGTCTTCCAGGGCGAGCGCGAGATGGCGGCCGACAACAAGGCCCTCGGCCAGTTCGACCTGGTCGGGATTCCCTCCGCGCCGCGGGGCGTGCCGCAGATCGAGGTGACGTTCGACATCGACGCCAACGGCATCGTCAACGTCACCGCCAAGGACAAGGCGACCAACAAGGAGCAGCAGATCCGCATCCAGGCGTCGGGTGGCTTGAGCGAGGCCGACATCAACCGGATGGTCAAGGATGCCGAGGCCCACGCCGCCGAGGACAAGAAGCGGCGCGAGCTGGTCGACGCCAAGAATGGCGGCGAGGCGCTGGCCCATGACGCGGAGAAGGCGCTGAAGGACTATGGCGACAAGGTCGCCCAATCCGACCGAAGCGCCATCGAATCGGCGGTCGCTTCCCTGCGCACTGCGCTGCAGGGTGAGGACGTCGAGACGATCAAGGCGCGCACCAACGATCTGATGCAGGCGCAGATGAAGCTCGGGGAAGCGATGTACAAAGCTCAGCAGGCGGGCGGCGCGCCGGGCGATGGAGGCGCGGGCCCAGGCGACGGCGGGCAGGCCAAGGACGACGTCATCGATGCGGAGTTCCGTGAAGTCGACGACGACAAGAAGAAGCCGTCCTGATCCAATGAAACCGGCCGCTTCCAAGCGGTCGGCTCTGGTTTTCGGGGGCGCCGTGATGGCAGGTGAAGCTTTTCGGTCGTCGGGACTGCGCTCAAGCGCGCCGCGAACGCCAGGATCAAACCGGCCCATGCTCAGGCAAGCGGCGCAGGAGAAGCAGGTCTGAGGCATGCATAGGCTGCGGGCGCGCTAGAGAGATGGCCAAGCGCGATTTCTACGAAACCCTGGGCGTTTCCAAGACGGCGAGCGACGCTGAATTGAAGTCCGCCTTCCGCAAGGCGGCGATGCAATGTCATCCCGACCGGCATCCCGGCGACAAGCAGGCCGAGGCTCGATTCAAGGAACTGAACGAAGCCTACCAGCATCTGTCGGACGCCCAGAAGCGCGCCGCCTACGATCGCTATGGTCATGCCGCGTTCGATCAGAGCGGCATGAACGACGGCTTCGCCGCCTCGATGTCCGATATCTTCGACGATCTGTTCGGCGACATGATGGGCGGGCGGCGCGGCCGCCAGTCCTCGGGCCGGGAGCGCGGCGCGGACCTGCGCTATAATCTCGAGATCACGCTCGAAGAGGCGTTTCACGGCAAGACCGCCACGGTCCGGATGCCGACTTCGGTGGCTTGCGAAGCCTGCAGTGGGTCCGGCGCCCGAGCCGGCTCCAAGCCCGTAACCTGCAAGACATGCGGCGGCCATGGGCGCGTGCGCGCCCAACAGGGCTTCTTCGCCATCGAACGCACCTGCCCCTCCTGTCACGGCCGCGGGCAGACGATCGAGAATCCGTGTGACAAATGCTCTGGCTCAGGCCGGGTGACCAGGGAGCGCACGCTGTCGGTCAATGTTCCCGCCGGCGTCGAGGACGGCACCCGCATTCGTCTAACTGGCGAGGGCGAGGCGGGAATGCGGGGCGGCCCGCCGGGCGACCTCTACATTTTCCTCACCGTGAAGCCGCATGCGATCTTCCAGCGCGACGGCGCCGACCTTTATTGCCGGGTTCCGATCTCGATGGTGCAGGCGGCGCTCGGCGGCGAATTCACCGTCCGCACGCTCGACGGAGCCGAATCGAGGGTCAGCGTTCCCGAGGGCGCGCAGTCGGGGCGGCAATTGAGGTTGCGCGGCAAGGGCATGCCGGTCTTGCGTTCCCGCGATTCGGGCGACCTCTTCGTTCAGCTCAATGTCGAGACGCCGCAAAACCTGACGCGGCGCCAGCGCGAGCTTCTGACCGAGTTCGCCGCCGAGTCCTCGCACAAGACCCACCCCGAAAGCGCGGGCTTTTTCGCCAAGATGAAGGAGTTTTTCGAGGGCCGCGGGTAGCGTTTTTGCCAGCCGCCGCGCGCTCCCGTATAAGCGCGGCGCGGCGCTCTTCGGCTCGCCGTTCTCGTGGACGCCGGAATGCAGGGTCAAGCGCTGGACAAGCCTCACCGCCGAGGGCTCGCCGACAGCGCCCGTTTCCTCAAATCCCTCCTCGCCGCGCCGCGGCTCACCGGCGCGGTCGCGCCGTCCGGGCGCGCGCTGGCGCGTGCGATGGCCGCGGCGGCCGGCCCGCCGCCGAGCGGCCTCGTTGTCGAGCTCGGACCCGGCACCGGTCCGGTGACCCGGTCCCTGATCGAGGCGGGCGTTCAGCGCGAGCGGCTCGCGCTCATCGAATACGATCCCGGATTCTGCCGCCTGCTCAAGCAGCGCTTCGCGCCGGCCAAGGTCATCCATGGCGACGCCTATGACCTTCCCCGCGCGCTCGCGGAATTGGCCGGCGAGCCGATCGCCGCCGTCGTGTCCAGCCTGCCGCTGCTCAATCAGCCGCCGGAGCGGCGCGAAAAGCTCATCGGCGACGCCTTCGCGCTGATGCGACCTTCCGGCCTCTTCGTCCAGTTCACTTACGGCCTCGGTTCGCCCATTCCGCGCGCGGCCTGCGCCAACCGCTATTCTGCGGTTCGCTCAGCCCCGATCCTGCTCAATCTGCCGCCTGCCTTCGTGTGGACCTATCGGCTTAAGGCCAATGCAGCCAAAGGTTCGCAGAGTTGAGCGCTCTTCAACCACGCGAACGGCTGATCGTCGCGCTCGATACGCCGGATGTCGGCGAGGCGCGAGGCCTCGTCGAGCGGATCGCCGATGGCGCGAACTTCTATAAGATCGGCATGGAGCTCGCCTACAGCGGCGGGCTCAAGCTCGCGCCCGAGCTGGCTTTGGCCGGCAAGCTGGTTTTTCTCGATCTCAAGCTGCACGACATTCCGAACACCGTCGAGCGGGCGACGGCGCAGGCGGCCAAACTCGGCGCGGCGTTCCTGACCGTCCATGCCTATCCGCAGACGATGCGCGCCGCCGTCGCCGGAGCGAAAGGCACAGGCATGCGCATCCTCGCCGTCACGGTGCTGACCTCATACGATGACGCCGACCTCCTCGACGCCTGCTACCGGTTTGGGGTGGTCGAGACAGTCCGAAGGCGGGCGGAGCAGGCGCTCGCGCTTGGCGTCGACGGGCTGGTGGCGAGCGCCGCCGAGGCGGCAACGGCGCGCCAGACCGTCGGCCCTGGCGTCCTCATCGTTACGCCCGGCATCCGGCCCGCTGGCGCCGCGGCGGGCGACCAGAAGCGCGTCGCGACTCCCGCCGAGGCGATCCGCAACGGCGCCGACTACCTCGTCGTAGGCCGCCCGATCACCCAGGCGCCGGACCCGCGCGCGGCCGCGGAGGCGGTCGTGGCGGAGATCGCGGCGGCGTTGGTTTAATCGGCCGCGAAGCCGCGCTAGGCTCGCAAGCCCGCCGCAGAAGGAGCCGCCATGCCCAAAGGCTATGTCATTTCGCGCGTCGATGTCCTCGATCCGGAGGCCTATGCGCGCTACGCCGCGGCCGCGACCAAGGCGATCGCCGATCACGGCGGCGGGCCGCTCGCGCGCGGAGGGCGCAGCGAAGCGCTGGAGGGCAAGGCGCGGGCGCGCAATGTCGTGCTTGAATTCGACAGCTACGAGCAGGCCCGGCGCTACTTCTATTCGGAGCAGTATCAGGCCGCGCGGAAGCTGCGCGAAGGCGCGGCTGAAATGGAGATGGTTCTAGTCGAGGGAGTGTGAAGTGCCGAAGGGCTATTGGATCGCGCACGTCGACGTCACCGATCCCGAAGTCTATAAGAAATACCTTGCCGCAAACGGCGTCGCCTTCGCGAAATATGGCGGACGCTTCCTCGTCCGCGGCGGCAAGCACGTCGTGGCCAAGGGCTCGTCGAAATCGCGCCAGGTGGTGATCGAGTTTCCGGACTATTCCGCTGCGGTCGGCTGCCTCGAGTCCGAGGAATACAAACGTGCAATCGAATTCCGCGACAAGGCCTCGCTCATCGACCTCGTCGTCGCCGAAGGCTACGACGGGGCTCAGCCGGGCCGATCAAGGCTCAAGGGAACCGCAATGGCCGAGATGAGGCTGATCGTCAGCGGCGCCGCGGGCCGCATGGGGCGCATGGTCGTAAGAACGATCCATGAGTCGGACGGGCTCAAGCTCGTCGGCGCGATCGAGCGCGTCGATTCGCCCTGGCTTGGCGCCGATCCGATGGTTCTTGCCGGATGTCCTGCGAGCGGCCTTGCGATCGTCGCCGACCCGCTGCCGCTCCTCGGCGAGGCCGACGCGATCGTCGATTTCTCTTCGCCGGCTGCGAGCGTCGAGCTCGCCGGCCTCGCCGCGCAGGCGCGCATCGCCGATGTGATCGGCACGACCGGCTTGAGCGACGAGGATCTCGACAGGATCGATGCGGCTGCGCGCCACGCTCCGATCGTGCGGTCAGGCAACATGAGCGTTGGGGTCAACCTGCTAGCGGCGCTGACGCGGCGCGCGGCCTCGGCGCTGGGGGATGATTTCGACATTGAGATCGTCGAGACGCATCATCGGATGAAGGTCGACGCGCCCTCCGGCACCGCCCTTCTGCTCGGGCAAGCGGCGGCCGAAGCGCGAGGGCTTTCGCTGAAAGACCATTCGGCGCGCGGCCGTGACGGCCTGACCGGGCCGCGCCGCAAGGGCGATATCGGCTTTGCGTCGCTGCGGGGCGGAACCGTCGTCGGCGATCACAGCGTCATTTTCGCCGGCGAGGGCGAGCGGGTGGTCCTGAGCCACCACGCCGAGGACCGCGCGGTGTTCGCACGCGGCGCGCTGCACGCCGCGCTGTGGGCGAACGGGCGCAAGCCCGGGCTCTATTCGATGGCGGATGTGCTCGGCCTCGGCGACGGCTGAACTGGCCGCCTTCGCCTGCCTCACTTCTCGGCGCGCACTTCCGTGCATGAGAAGTCGAGCTTCGCCGTCTTCTGCGTCTTGCCGGCATGGACCTGGATCGCAAGCGGCATGCAGGTCGCGTTCTCCAAGAATACCACCTTGTGCTCGACGCCGTCGGGGCCGAAGATGAAATTGGTGAACGCCTTGTGGGTGACGACCTGCTGACCGGAATGGCCGGTCTGGGTCAGATCGATCACTGCGGTCGCGTATTTCGGCGAAGCGTTCTTGTCGCCCTCGAAGGTGAAGTCGATAAGAACGCCGGTCGCCGTATCGCCTCCGAGCGCGCCGCCCCGGGGCGCGTCGACTAAGGTCTGGGCGCCGCTTACGAGATCATCGTCGGACAGTTTGCCCGCCTGCTCGAGGAAGACGTAGGCCTTGATGTCGGTGATCTTGAGTTCGGCTGCCTGAACGCCCCCGGCAAGCGCCAAAATTGCTGTCGCCAACACAGTTCGACGCGCACTCATGACTCCCCCCTTAACGCTACGGAATAGAACTTTTTGCAAAATACCCTCGGCTCACAGGCGGCAAGCCGAGGGAAACTACATCGTCAAATTGACGACGATATGTCAGTTGTTGCGCTGCGATCCAGTCAGCATCAGGATGGCCTGGAACATGTTGATGAAGTCGAGATAGAGGCGAAGCGCGCCGTTAATCGACTTCTTGTGAGCCATCTCGTAGGTGTCGCCGGAGAAATACATCTCCTTGATCGCCTGGGTGTCCCAGGCGGTGAGGCCGGCGAAGATCACGACGCACAGGATCGAGAGCCCGAACTGAAGCCCGGTGCTGTGCAGCAGAAAGACGTTGAGCAGGCTCGCGACGATCAGGCCGACGACCCCCATCATCATGAACGAGCCCATTGCCGACAGGCTGCGCTGGGTCGTGTAGCCGTAGAGGCTGAGGCTGGCGAAGGCCGCGGCTGTGGCGAAGAACGCGCGCCCGAACGACGCGCCGGTGTAGACGACCAGCAACGCCGACATCGACAGCCCGATCAGCGCCGCGAAGGCGATGAACCAGTTGCGGGCGCTCGCCACTGACATCGAGTTGATGCGGGCGGAGAGATAGAACACAACCCCTAGCGGCGCGAGTACGATCACCCAGCGCAGCGGCGAGACATAAATCGCCCGGCCGAAGTCCGTCAGCATCAGCCGCCCCGCCTCCGTCTGGACCGTGCCCAACTGGAACGCCGCCCACGCGACGAGCCCGGTCACGCCGAGGCCGAGGGTCATGTAGTTGTAAACGCCGATCATATAGGCGCGGAGGCCCTGATCGACGGCGACGCCGGACCGGGCGAGCCCCGCGCCGTAACGCGTATTGGCGTAGCGGTCATAGTCGGACATGGAAGAAACCTCTTGGGTCAAGGGTCGGCGCTCGCCCGGTCTCCCAGGCGCGCGCCCGTCGCACATAATATGGCCGCACGGCGCCCCTCCGCAAGGGCGATCGACACGCGCCGGGTTGCCGCTTCATTACCGATTGGTAACCGCGCCGCCCTGCTTGGCCCGCTAGTGCCCGCCGCCTGGGCCCCCCGCGGCGACCGGGCGGCGCATCAGCGCGGCCAGGCCGACACAGCCGAGGAAGAGAACGGTCAGCGCCAGGAACACGTCGGCGAGCGCCAGCACCTCGGCCTGCCGGCGCACGATGAGCGCGAGCTGCCGGGTGGCGGCAAGCTGGGCGTCGGAGCCGCGCGCGGCCAACGCCGCGGCCATGTTCGCCAGCGTGTCCTCCGCCACCCGGCGCCCCCAGGTCACCGACTCGCGCAGCATTTCGAGATGAAGGTCCATCCGCTTGTCGAGCAGCGTGTTGATGAGCGCAAGGCCGACCGCGCCGCCGAGATTGCGCATCAGGTTGAAGAGGCCGGAGGCGTTCTTGATCTTCTGCGGCGGCATCGTGCCAAGCGCCAGATTGTTGATCGGCACCATCGACAGCATCAACCCAACGCCCCGGAAGATCTGCGGCCAGAGCAGCTCCCAGAAATCCCAGTCGACAGTGACGAACGAGGCCTGGTAGGTGCCGATGGCGAAGAAGATGAACCCGGTCGCGATCATGATTCGCGGGTCAACCCGCGTCATGAGCCGCCCGGCGAGCGGCGCGGTGAAGAACATGCATAGGCCGGTCACGAACATCGTCTTGCCGATCATCAGCGACGAATAGCCGCGCACCACCGCAAGATAGACCGGATAGATGTAGGTGAGGCCATAGAGGCCGATGCCGAGCACGAAGGCGAACATCGAGCCGGTCCAGAAATTGCGGTCGCGAAACGCGGTGAGGTCGACGATCGGCTGCCGGGCGGTCGCCATCCGCCAGAAGAAGGCGACGCCGCTCACCGCCGAGACGAGAATGGCGATCGTCACTGGCTGGCTCTCGAACCAATCCTTGGAGGGGCCCTCCTCGAGCGCATATTCCATCGCTCCGAGGAAGCCCGCCATAGTCGCGAGGCCGACGTAGTCGAAGTGGGTCAGAAGCGAATAGTCGGGTTCGTCGAAGTCGATCAACAGCCATGCGGCGGCGGTGACGATGACGCCGGGCCCGAGGTTGACCAGGAACAGCCAGTGCCAGGAAAACCAGTCGGTGAGATAGCCGCCGACCGTCGGCCCGATCGTGGGCGCAAGCGTGGCGACGAGGCCGATGATCGGGGCGATGATCGGCTGCTTGTCGCGCGGAAAGATGGTGAACGCCGAGGCGAAAACGGTCGGGATCATGCCGCCGCCGATGAAGCCCTGCAGCGCTCGCCACAGGATCATCTCCTCGATCGAATTGGCGTGGGCGCACATGAAGCTCATGAGCGTGAAGCCGCCCGCCGAAATGGTGAAGATGAGCCGCGTCGAAAACACCCGGGAAAGAAAGCCCGAGAGCGGGATCATGACCACTTCGGCGACGAGGTAGCTCGTCTGGACCCAGGTGATTTCGTCGGACGAGGCCGAGAGTCCCGCCTGGATCTCGGATAGCGAGGCCGAGACGATCTGGATGTCCAGGATCGCCATGAACATCCCGAACACCATAAAGATGAACGCCGCGACCCGCCGCACAGAGAAGTTTCGCGGCGCGACCGCCGCCGGGGCGACGACAAGGTCGGTGGCCGGCGCCGACCCGCCGGGCCGTATTGCGGCGAGCGTATCGCTCACGGCTTCTCGCTTTTGGCTCCGAGGGCTTCGAGGCCGAGCGCGCCGAGCAGCGTCGGCTTCGGCGCGTCGGGATCGCGGGTGTGGACGGTGGCGACGACCGAGAGGCCTGGCCGAAGCGGGACCTCCTTCAACACCTCCTCGGGAAAGGTGATGCGCACCGCAACGCGCTGGACTACCTTGGTGAAGTTGCCGGTCGCATTGTCAGGCGGCAGCAGCGAGAACTCGGCGCCCGAGGCCGGCGAAATCGACGAAACCACGCCCTCGACCACCTTGCCGTCGAGCGCATCGATGCCGACGTCGACCTTCTGACCGGGCTTGATGTTGGCGAGCTGGGTCTCCTTGAAGTTGGCGTCGACGTAAGAGGCGTCGAGAGGCACGAGCGCCATCATCCTCGTTCCCGGCTGCACGAAGTCGCCGACATGCGCGGCGACATTGCCGATCGTGCCGTCGAACGGCGCGACCACGCGGGTGAACGAAAGATTGCGCTCCGCCATATCAAGCGCGGTGACGAGTTCCGTACGCTGATGCGCAGCCTCCTCTTTCTGCGCCTTGAGCACGTCGAGATTGGCCTTCGCGCCGTCGAGCGCCGCGGCGGTCGAGGCCACGCTCGCCCTGGCGGCGGCGAGCGCGGCCACGGTGCGGTCGCGGTCGGCGGTCGCCTGTTCGAGGCGCTGCTGCGAGCCGAAATTGGTCTGCGCGAGCTTGTACGACCGGTCATATTCGAGCGCCGCCCGCTCGACGTCGGCCTCGGCGCTCTTTACCTGCGCGCCCGTCGCCTCCGCCTGGGCCGCGGCCTGGGCGATGATCGCGGCCTGCGCGTCAATCTGCCGGGCGAAGCGGGCGACCGTCGCGTCCTGGGTGCCGATGCGCGCCCGCGCCGAATCGACCGCGTTCTTGTAGTCGCCGTCGTCGATCGAGACCAAGAGGTCGCCCTTATGGACCACCTGGTTCTGGACGACCGGAACCTCGGTGATATGCCCGGTCGCCTTGGCGGCGATGATCGAGGTCAGGGCGCCGACATAGGCGTCGTCGGTCGAGACGAGGAACCGCCCCTCGACGAAATAGTCATAAGCCGTCTTGCCGCCATAGCCGAGCCCGGCGAGGATCAGGACTGGAACGACGAAACGCCGCAGGCCGGCGCGCTTGGCTGGCGCGGGCTTTGCGACCGCAGCTCCGCCCGCCGGCGGATGCGCGAGCGCGCCCTGCGAAGGCGTGGCGGGCGTGGGGAAACCGGGCGATGCGGGAGTCGTCATCGCCCGCGAAGGGGTCGCGGCCGCTGGCTCCGCGACCTTCGAAATGTCGTTCATGTGGAATATCCGCCCTCAAAAAATGTTGACCGAACGGTTCGGTCATTTTTTGTTGACTTAGCGCAAATCGAGGGGTATGGCAACAGAAATCGAACCGAACCGTTCGGTCAGTGATCGGCGGGTCGAAAAGGACGCGAAGGTTATGGATTTGGAAGCTCTGGACCAGGAGACGGGCGGTCGAACCGACGGCGGCGCCAAACGGCGTCAGATCATGGACGGAGCGCGCCAGGTTTTCCTGAGCGCCGGCTTCGACGGCGCGAGCATGAACGACATCGCGCGCGCCGCCGGCGTCTCCAAGGGCACGCTCTACGCCTATTTTGATTCAAAGGAGCAGTTGTTCGAGGCGATTATCCGCGGCGAATACGCCCAGTCGGCCGAGCGGCTCTGCACCTTCCGGCGCGAGGGCGACCCGCGTGAGATGCTGAAAGATTTTGGCGTCAGGCTCATCAGCAAGATGGCTGAGCCGTACACGCGTTCGCTCGCCAGGGTCGTCATCGCGGCGGCGGAAAAATTCCCCAACGTCGGCCGCGCCTTCTACGAGGCCGGTCCCCTCTATGGCGCGAACCGCCTCGCGGCCGAACTCGAAAGCCTCGAAAAGGCCGGCAAGCTCAGGGTTCCCGACCCAGAGCGCGCCGCCTGGCAGTTCGTCGATCTCTGCCAGAGCTATGTCTACAAGCGCCTTCTGTTCGGCGTCGTCGACTCGATCAGCCGCGAGGACATCGAGGCCTCGGTCGAGGCCGGAGTCGATGTGTTCATGAAGGCCTATGGCGTCTAGACCGGACCCCGGCAGGACGGAGGTTGTTCGCCTACCTTTTCTTCTCCGTTCGCAGCGGGTGAATCATGTCCGCGGGCCGGACCCATTCGTCGAACTCATCGGCGGTGACATAGCCGAGCGAAACCGCCGCTTCCTTGAGGCTCATGTCCTCATGATAGGCCTTGAGCGCAATCTTGGCCGCCTTTTCGTAGCCGATGTGCGGGTTGAGCGCGGTCACCAGCATCAGCGAATTGTCGAGGTGCTCCCTGATCCGCTTCTCGTTCGGCTCGATGCCGCGGGCGCAATTCAAGTCGAACGAGCGGCAGCCCTCGGAAAGCAGCTGGATCGACTCGAGCACGTTGTGCAGTGCGACGGGACGGTAGACGTTGAGCTGAAAATTGCCTTGCGAGCCGGCGAAAGCGACCGAGTGGTCGTTGCCGAACACCTGGACCGTGACCATGGTCAAGGCTTCCGACTGGGTCGGGTTGATCTTGCCCGGCATGATCGAGGAGCCGGGCTCGTTCTCGGGGATTTTCAATTCGCCGATGCCCGCCCGCGGCCCGCTGGCGTAAAGGCGGATGTCGTTGGCGATCTTCATCAGCGCGCCCGCCAGCGTCCGCAACGCCGCGCTCATGTTGACCATCGCGTCGTCCGCCGACAGCGCCGCGAATTTGTTAGCGGCCGAAGTGAAGGGCGCGCCGGTCTCCTCAGCGAGCTTGCGCGCGACCGTCGCGCCGAATCGCGCATCGGCGTTCAGTCCGGTGCCGACCGCGGTCCCGCCGATCGCGAGCGGCATGAGCCCTTCCAAGGCTCTTTCAACCGTGACGATCGCGTGGTCGAGCTGCGCGACCCAGCCGGAAATCGCCTGGCCGAGGGTGAGCGGCGTTGCGTCCTGCAGGTGGGTGCGGCCGACCATGACGATGGCGGAAAACGCCTTCGCCTTGGCGTCGAGCGTATCGCGCAGCCGCGCGACCGCCGGGAGCATGGATTGCTTGAGCTGATGCGCCGTCGCGACATGCATGACGGTCGGGAACACGTCGTTCGACGACTGGCTGTGATTGACGTCGTCGTTCGGATGGATCGGCGTCTTGGAGCCGACGACGCCGCCGGCGATCTCGATCGCCCGGTTGGCGATCACCTCGTTGGCGTTCATGTTTGACTGGGTGCCGGAGCCGGTCTGAAACACGACCAGGGGAAACTCGTGGTCGAGCTTGCCCGCGATCACGTCCTCGGCCGCGCGGACGATGAGGTCGACCTTCTCCCTGGGCAACTGGCCAAGCTCGAGATTCGCCAGCGCCGCGCATTTCTTCACCAGCCCGAAGGCGTGAACCACCGGCCGTCCCCATTTGTGCCGTTCGACGCCGATTGTGAAGTTTTGCCGGGAGCGTTCGGTCTGCGCGCCCCACAAATGCTCGGCTGGGACGCGCACCTCCCCGAGCGCGTCCTTCTCGACGCGAAATTGCTCGCTTTTCGCCGAAGCGCCCGTCATCATTCCGTTCTCCGCCGGATAGCAATGCGACGGGGGGCGCGCGAAAGCAAGACGCAGCCGGCGCTCTTGCTCTCCCGGCCTCGCTTCTCTATAAGCCCCGGCTTCGCGCCGACATCCGACACCCCTGGAGGCAACGGCGCGTTTAATTAACAGCAAGGACAATATCATGGCAGCGATCAAGCAACTCGCGGCCGTGACGCGCAGCGGGACAGGCAAGGGGGCCGCCCGCTCCGTTCGTCGCGAAGGCCGCGTTCCCGCCGTCATCTATGGCGGCGGCGTGAAGCCCCAGCCGATCTCGGTCGACTACAAGGACGTCAACAAGCTCATCTATTCGGGCCACTTCCTGACCTCGATCTTCGAGCTCGAGGTCGAAGGGCGCAAGGAGCGCGTCTTGCCGCGCGACTATCAGCTCGATGTCGTCACCGACCGGCCGCTCCATGTCGATTTTCTCCGGCTTGCGCCGGGATCGCGGGTTCGAATCGGCGTGCCGGTGCATGTCGTCAATCGCGAGGCCTCGCCGGGATTGAAGAAGGGCGGCGCGGTCAATCTCGTGCTCCACGCGGTCGAGGTGATGGCGCCGGCCGACGCGATTCCGGAATCGATCACCATCGACCTCACCGGCCTCGATTTTCACGATTCGATCCATGTCTCGGCGCTCACGCTGCCGGAAGGGTGCCGCCCGGTCAGCTCGAAGGCGGACCTGACGGTGGTGACCATCGTTCCGCCAACAATCATGGTCGAAGAAACGCCGGCCGCGCCCGCGGCGGCGACCGCTGCGGCCGCCGCTCCTGCCGCCGGCGCCGCGGGCGCTGCGGCGCCTGCGGCCGAGGCCGCCAAGGGGAGCGCCGCCGCCGCGGCTCCGGCGAAAGCCGCCCCCGCGCCCGCCCCCGCCGCCAAGAAGTAAGGCTTGCGCCCCGGAGGGGCGGCCTTCTGGCCCGAGGCCAGGTCCGCCCGCCTCGCTGATCGATCGAGGGCCACATGCTGGTCATCGCGGGACTCGGCAATCCGGGGGCGCGCCATGCGCGCAACCGCCACAACATCGGCTTCATGGCCGTCGACGCAATCGCCGAGGCGCGCCGTTTCGGCCCGTTTCGCGCCCGCTGGCAGGGGCTCATGGCCGAGGGGCCGATCGGGGACGAGCGGGTCATCCTGCTCAAGCCGCAGACCTACATGAACGATTCCGGACGCAGCGTCGGCGAAGCGCTGCGTTATCTGAAGCTCGACCTCGACGCGCTGATCGTCATCCACGACGAGCTTGACCTCGCGCCGGCCAAGGTGAGGGTCAAGGTCGGCGGCGGCGCCGCCGGTCATAACGGCTTGCGCTCGATCACCGCCCATGTCGGCAATGACTATAAGCGGGTGCGGATCGGCATCGGTCATCCCGGCGACAAGGCGCTGGTCTATCATTACGTGCTGAGCGACTTCTTCAAGTCGGAAGCCGGCTGGGTTGAGGCCGCCTGCCGGGCGATCGCCGACGCCGCGCCGCTCCTGGTCGCCGGGCGGGACGCGAGCTTCCAGAACAAGATCCATCTCGCGATTCAAGCCGCGGGCTTCGGCGAGGAGACGGACGGGTGAGTGGCAGAGCGCTGCGGGCGCTCGGCGAGATGTCGCGCGCGAAGGCTTACGGATTCGACGAGCACGCGAAGCCTCCGGGGCGGAGAAAAATGGATGTCGAATCCGGAATCCGGTGTATCCGGCTGAATCCGTGAATCCGGTGAATCCGTCCGTGAATCCCGTGAATCCCCGTGAATCCGGAATCCGGTGACACATGCACATTAGCAATTTTTCCCAGGTCCGAATGCGCCCCCATCTTTGGGGAAATATGCAAGTGTCACCGTATTGCGTATTGCCGGATCTTATTGCCCGTATTCCTATTGCCCGGCGTAAGCCCGAGACCGCACGCGCCCTCACGCCGCGTGGGCGGGGTCCGGCCGTTGGCGGCGGGCGCGTCGCCGGCGACGCTCCGGCGCCTCGCTCGTCGGCTCGGGATCGAGCGCGGGCAGGGCGTCCATCACCCGTTCGGGCGGGAAGATGACGATCGCCTCCGTGCCGAAGCGCAGCGTCGAGTTCAAACGGAATTCGCCGCCGTGCAGTTCGACCAGACCCTTGACGATCGGCAGCCCAAGGCCGGCGCCTTCCACAGTGTTCTTCTGCGCGAGCGCGCCGCGGCCGAACGACGACAGAACGATCGGGATTTCCTCCGGCGGAATTCCGGGCCCAGTATCGCGGATCGACAGATATTGGCCGCCGGCGCGGGTCCAGCCGACCTTGATGACGATCGCGCCGCCGGGCGGCGTGAACTTGATGGCGTTGGTGAGCAGGTTCAGCGTCACCTGGCGCACCGCGCGCTCGTCCGCCCAGATGCGCGGCAATCCGGCCTCCATCGCTTCGGTGATGTTGAGATGCCGCCGTTCGATTCGAATTGACATGAGGCGCAGACATTCCTCGACCACGCCGGCAAGTGAGACCGGCTCTTCCTTGAGCTCGTAGCGCCCGGCCTCGACCCGCGAGAGGTCGAGAATCTCGTTGATGAGCATGAGCAGGTGCTGGCCGCTCGAGTGGATGTCGGTCGAATATTCCTTGTAAGCCGGCGTCGAGTGCGGACCGAACAGCTCGGCCTTCATCACCTCGGAGAAGCCGAGGACGGCGTTGAGCGGCGTGCGCAATTCGTGGCTCATCGTCGCGAGGAAGCGCGACTTGGCGAGGTTGGCGCTCTCGGCGCGGCGGCGCGCCTCGTCCGAATTGAGCTTGGCCTGCTCGAGCTCGGCGATGAGCGAATCCTTTTCCGCCTGAAACGAAATGTTCTGCGCGGCGGCGCCGTGCAGGCGCCGGGCGACGACCAGGAAATAGCCGATCGCCCCGACCGCGAGCGCCGCCGTCGGCAGCGCCGCCCCATGCAGACGGGGGGCGTAAAGGATGATGACGCCGGTGATCATCGGCAGCATGCCGGCGACGAACGCCGCCGGAATGGCGGCCGCCAGCAGCGACATCACGGTCGAGACGAGCAGCAACACGACGATGGCGAACGCCTGCGCGTTGGGATCGCTCGAGCGGAGCAGCGCAACGATGAGGTAGGCCCAGGCCGAGCCGCAAAGCGCGGTGGACAGCACGAATTTGCGCCGCCACGCCCCGGCGGTCTTCTCCTTTTCGCTGCTGTCGAGAAACGCGATCGGCAGCGCATAGGCGATCGCGATCGCGCAGGCGATGAACGCAATCCAGGTCGCCAGCGGACCGGCGTCGACCCACGCCAGCGCTGTCGCGCAGACGCTGAGCGCGATGATCCCGAGCATCGGCGAAGCGCTGCGGTTGATCTCGGCGAACAGCCGCACCATCGCCGCCGAATGGCTCGGGATCGCGTCGGGCTCGGAAAGCGAGCGGCGCGCCTCCCGCAGCTGAACCGTTATCTTGCGCCGGCGCGCGGCGGCGTCGGGGTCGCTTCCCGGCCCGCTCCCCGCCAGATCGGCCTCGACGTCACTCATGAAAGCCCGACACGCACGCCTTACTCATGTCAATGATGCGGCCGAAATGCTTAACGAGCGACTGACGGCAGGACAACGAATTGAGAGATTGTTGAGGATATTTCGATTAACGTTGTTAAGGCCGCCCGCGCGAATATCCCGCCGGCCGAGTCGAGCTTAGGGATTTCTCAACCCGCTTAGTCTTGCGGGCGCTTGCGCCGATCAGGGAGGCGGCATGAAGCTCTACAATTCCAACCTCGCCCCGAACCCGCGCCGCGTCAGGATCTTCCTGGCCGAGAAGGGCGTCGCGATCCCGCGCGTTGAGGTCGACCTCGCCAAACTGGAGCACAAGACGCCGGAATTTTCCGCCGTCAATCCGTTCCGGACCATCCCCGTTCTCGAACTCGACGACGGGACGAGGATTGCCGAATCGATCGCTATCTGCCGCTACATCGAGGAATTGCATCCGGAGCCGAATCTGTTCGGCCTAACGCCGCTCGAGCGGGCGATGATCGAGATGTGGCAGCGCCAGCTCGAATTGCGCCTCCTCCTGCCGATCGCGCAGGTCTTGCGCCACAGCCATCCGCATATGGCGGAAATGGAGAAACCGCAGCTTCCCGACTGGGCGGCGGCCAATCGGCCACGGGCGCTCGGTGCGATGGCGATTATCGACGAGGCGCTCAGGGGCCGGCCGTTCATCGCCGGCGACCGCTTCACCGTCGCCGACATCACCGGGCTGGTCGCGCTCGATTTCGCCAGGCCGGCGCGGATCGCGATCCCGCCCGAACTCGCCAACCTCAATCGTTGGCGCGAAAACTTAAAGGCGCGGCCGAGCGCGGCGGCGTGAGGCGCCGGCCTGAAGGAAGGCGCCTCGGCCTCGCTCAGGCGCAGACCCGCACTCCGCCGCGCCACCAGCAGCGGCGCCCATAGGCGTAGGGGTGATAGCCGTAGGCGTACGGGCGATAGCCATAGGCATATGGGTGATAACCATAGTAGGCGCCGCCGTTCGGCCGGCACCCGCCATACGGTCCGCGATGGAAGCCGATGCCGCAGCCGCCCGCCGTCAGCGTAAACCCGGACGGCGTCTGATCGGCGAGGGATGGAAACGGCATGGCGTTCGCCGGAGCCGAGGCAAGGGCGAGAAGCGCCATAGCCGATCCGAAAAGCAGGGTTCGCATCCGTTCAGTTCTCCTCAGGTTGAATGGCGCGGCGCCTTTTCAGTGATGATGATGGCCGCCGCCGCCGTGGTGACCCCCGCCTCCGTGGTGATGACCTCCGCCGCCTCCGTGGTGATGGCCGCCGCCGTGGTAATGGCCGCCGCCATGATAATGCCCGCCGCCGTGATAATGCCCGCCGCCACCCGTATGGTGGTTATAATGGTAATGGTAGTGATAGTTGGCGCCGCCGTGGTAGCCGTAATGGTATCCGTAGTGGTAACCGGGACCGCCGCCATAGTAGCCCGGGGCGCCGTAAACGCCTGGGCCGTTCGGCGCGCATTGTCCGTCAGGGAGGCGATGCCACCCCTCGCCGCATCCGCCCGCGGTGAGCGTCAGCGCGGGGGGCGAGAGTTCGCTTAGCGGGGGAAATGGCATCGCCTTCGCCGGCGCGGCGGCAAGACCGGCGAGCGCGAACGTGGAAGCAATCAGGTGTATTCGCATAAGCGTACCCCCACTTCAGTTGTCTTCATCGGGCGAATTTCGTGCTGATGCGAGAACCGCCCACCGCGCATAGGCCTAGCGAGGCGTCGTTGAACGGCTGATGAATGTCGCCCGAGCGCTCCGGCGATTGCTGGGAATGGTTAGCGTCGCCAGAGCGAGCTCCCGCGCCTCGTGGCGTTCGTAAATCCGGCTGGCGCCGTCGTTGCTTTCAAACCCATCGCGCCGCCGTCCGGCTTGAAGTCGAGGTAGGCTCCGGGCGGGCTCAAGCGACGGGCGACCGAGCCGATGATCTCGACCGTTCTCTTCGACATGAACGACGTCCTCTGCCGCTACGACCGGGAGGCGCGGATCGCCCATCTCGCGCGCGCGAGCGGCAAGTCGCCTGCGTTTGTCGAGGCCGCGATCTGGGAGTCTGGCTATGAGGATCTTGGCGACATGGGCGCGATCGACGCCGAGGGTTACCTTGCCGGGTTCGCGGAGCGTCTCGGCGGCGGCTTGACGCTCGACGCATGGAGGGAGGCGCTCCGGGCCGCGTTGACGCCGCTGCCGAGGGCGCTCGAGCTTGCGGCGGCCGTCGCGCGCCGGGCGAGGGTCGCTGTTCTCACCAACAACAATCTCCTGGTCAAGCGCGAGATCGACTTGATCCTCCCCGAGCTCAGGCCGATCTTCGGCGCCAATATCTTCGTCTCGGCCGAATTCGGCGCCCGTAAGCCCGATCCGGAGGTCTATCGACGCTGTCTCGCCCGTCTTGGCGTGGCGCCGGAGACGGCGCTGTTCATCGACGACAGCGCAAGGAACGTGGCCGGCGCCGAGCGCGCGGGCATGAGCGGCTTTCTTTATGCGGACGCCGACGGGTTGGCCGAGCGGCTGAGGCGGGCGAGACTTTTGCCGCCGAGCGGATAGGCGCTTTTGTAGACGCGGTCGATAGCCCGGCGGTAGACGGGCGTCCTTCCGGACGCCCTATGGACCGCGTCGGCAGCGCTCAGCGAGCGCGGCTGCAGTTTTCAGCGCCGGGCGCGCGGCTTGCGGTTCGGCCATTTGACGATCCGGTCCGGCCAAAATTCGGGCGCGAGGTCGGTCTCGCTGGCGAAGACCCGGCCGCGCACCGAGACGCCGGCCTCATGCACGCTGTCGGGGGAGCCCGAAACGAGCGGATGCCAGTCGTAGAGATCCCGTCCCTCGCTGACCAGCCGATAGGCGCAGGTGACCGGGAGCCAGCTCAATTCGCGCACCGCCGCCGGAGTCAATTTCACGCAGTCGATGACCCGCCGGTGGCGCTGGCGATAGTCCAGGCAACGGCAGGTCTTGGCGTCGAGCAGCTTGCACCCGATGTCGGTGAAATGGATTTCGCCGTCATCTTCGTCCTCGAGCTTGACGAGGCAGCAGCGGCCGCAGCCGTCGCAGAGGCTTTCCCATTCCGCTGCGCTCATCTCGTCGAGCGTCTTTGTCCGCCAGAACGGCGGGGCTGGCTCATCTTTCGCCGTCATCGGATCGGCTTCAAGCCTCTCGTGCTGTTGACCCGCAAGGGCCCCAGACTAAAGCGGGCGCCGCTCCTGCACCAGCCCGGACATGATCGCGAATGGACTTTCCTTACCCGTTGGCGCAAGAGTGCGGCTCAAGCGGGGAAACGCAGATCGTCAGGCAGGACATCAAGCCCGTGACTACGCTCGTCATCAGTCACCCTGCCTGCCTGGCGCACGAGATGGGCGAGGGCCATCCCGAGCGGCCCGACCGGCTGCGGGCGATAGACCGCGCGCTCGAGAGCGAGGCGTTCCAGATGCTCGCGCGCGATCTCGCTCCGCGCGCCGACCTTGCCGCGATCGCCCGGGTCCATCCCAAGGACTATATGGAAGCGATCCGCGCCGCGACGCCGAAGCAGGGCCTGACTGCAGTCGATCCGGACACGTCGATGTCGCCGGGCAGCTACGAAGCCGCCCTGCGCTCGGCCGGCGGCGCGCTCTTCGCAGTCGATGAAGTGATGAGCGGCAAGGTTCATAACGCCTTCGTCGCCACCCGCCCTCCGGGCCATCACGCCGAGGTCGCGAATCCGATGGGGTTCTGCTTCTTCAACAATGCGGCGATCGCCGCCCGCCACGCCCAGGCGGCGCACGGCGCCGAGCGGGTCGCGATCGTCGATTTCGACGTCCATCACGGCAACGGCACGCAGCACATCTTCTGGGACGACCCGACCGTAACCTACGCTTCGACCCACGAGATGCCGCTCTATCCGGGAACCGGCGCGGTCGGCGAGCGCGGCGAGCACGACCAGATCGTCAACGCGCCGCTCAGGGCCGGCGACTCGGGCGAAACCTTCCGCGAGGCGATGGAGGCCGTGATCCTGCCGCGGGTCGAGGCGTTCTCGCCCGACCTCATCATCATTTCGGCGGGCTTTGACGCCCACCATCGCGATCCGCTTGGCAACCTCAACCTGGTCGAGGCCGACTACGGCTGGGTGACGCGGCGGCTGATGGAGATCGCCCGCGGGAAGTGCAGCGACCGTGTGGTGTCGGTGCTGGAAGGCGGCTACGATCTCAACGGGCTCGCGCGCTCAGTCGCAGTGCATGTGACGACGCTGATGGAGGGGTGAGGGTCGCTTTTCGACCCGGCCGCGCTTAAAGCGCGTTTACGCTAGAGTTCCGGCAGATACTCCCCGCTCGGCCAGCGAGAAGCCGCCCACGCGTTCGAAAGCCGCGTTTTTGCCTTCCAGGATTTGATCCTTGGTGATCAGTTTGTCCTTGATCCCGCGCATGATGATGTAGGGCCTCAAGATCGGGTTCGCGATGCGATAGCGCAGGCGGAACGATTCTCCCACACGCTGAAGAATTCGGCCTCGGGCCGGCTCGCTGAGCTCCTTCAGGTGACGGCCGTAATGGAATGAGTCGAAATCCCTGCCGGCGATCCTGGACAGCGGCCGCCTGACCGCCGCGGCCGTGAAGAAGCGAAGCTCGTCGATTTGCGCCAGCGCGCAGGCGAGCAGCACCTCCCGGTAGATGTGCCCCGGGCGCGGGCTTTGGATCGCCTCGTTGTAGAGCGCCTTGATCGATTGCTGCCACTGGTCGAGCGACCGGTTCATTCCCTGCTCGACGTGGGCGGCGTAGATCGTTTTTCTCCCCGTCGCCAGCGCGGCGCGGCAGGCATAGATGCAAAGCAGATGGGCGATATACGGCACGCCCTGCGAGAACAGCACCAGGTCTTCGCGCGCGGCGTCGTCGATCGCCATCGTCAATCGGCCGAGGCCCTTGTCGATGATCGTCCTGATCTCGTCGTCGGACATTCTCGGCATCGGAATCTGGACCAGCGCCCGTTCGATCGACTGGTGTTCGCGGATCAGCTCGTTGACCGAATCGGCGACGCCGATGATGAGGATGGTCGCGTTGACGGAGTTGTCGGATAGAGCCTTGATCGTGTCCGCCATCGCGGTGATGACTTCGAGATTCTTGATTCGATCAAACTCGTCGAAAATGACGATCAGCGACGCCATCGTCGACAGGTCCTGCAAGGCGCGCCGCACGCCGTCGGGCGTCAAGGCCTCGTAGGCGGGGGCGGTCAGCGGAGCCGCTTGCCGCGCCGGAAATCCGAGCTGGGGCTGACGTTTGGACGCCTCGATGTCCTTCAGCGCCTTGGCCCATAAGGAGGAATAACTGTCCGATATGTCGCAATTGGTTCGGGATATCACGAAAGACAGCCGATTTGCGAGAAACGCCGAAATCATGTTCGACAGGGACGTCTTGCCGACCCCGCGCTCGCCGTAGAGAATTGCGTGGCAGCCGCGTTGCGACACGGCGTCGATGATCTTCTCGACCTGTTCCGACCGTCCCGCGAACAGGTCCCTTTCATTGATCGGCGCGCCGGGGGTGAAGACCGATCCGGTCTGGAACGAGAGAGCCTGAAGTTCTGGCGGCATGGGAATTGTCACTCCGAAAGCGCACTATCCCTATCACTCTGGAAGTATCAGGACCTTAAAGAGCACGCCATGAAGGCGTTAACGGGCGACAGAAGAGATCGCTCATTTTCGCCGTTCAGGTATTTTGCTTATTCGTTGAAGCAGCAGCGAGTTTAGAGATAGACCACTTCGGGGACCACTGTCCACTCAAATCATGGTTTCAACGCCCGGCCGCAGGCGACCCGGTTTCGTCGGCCGCCATCGGCGCGCGCGCCGTTTCAGCCGTCGATCGGCTCAACGGCCGATATTTCGATGCCGAAGCCGGAAAGGCCCACATAAGTCCGTGGGTTGTCGGTGCGCAGCCTTATCGAGGTGACGCCGAGGTCGCGCAGGATCTGGGCGCCGAGGCCGATCTCGCGCCATTGGGTCGCGCGGACCTCGTCGGAGGCTGTCGCGTGGGCGCCGCTCAGGTTCGCCGGCACCCCCGCCGTCCCCTCGCGCAGGTAGACCAGAGCGCCACGCCCTTCGGCCTTGAAGCGGTTCAACACCCTGGGGATCGGGCCGGCCCCGAAAATGTCGCTCAGGATATCGGCCCGATGCAGGCGGGCCGGCACATTGCGCCCATCGCCAATGTCCCCGTGCACGAAAGCGAAATGCAAGACCGGGTCGAACGGGGTGCGGTAGGCGTAGCCTCGAAGCTCGCCGAACGGCGTCTTGATCGGAAATGAGGCGACCCGCTCGACCAGCTTTTCCCGCGCTTGGCGGTAGGCGATGAGGTCGGCGACCGAGATGCGCTTGAGCTTGTGCCTGTCGGCGAAGGCCTCGATCTCACGCCCGACCATCACCGTGCCGTCGTCGTTGGCGAGCTCGCAGATGACGGCGACCGGCGGCAGGCCGGCGAGCTTGCAGAGATCGACCGCAGCCTCGGTATGGCCGGAGCGCATGAGCACGCCGCCGTCCTTGGCGACGAGCGGAAACACGTGGCCGGGGCGGACGAAATCGCTCGCCCCCATATTGTGATTGGCGAGCGCGCGCACGGTATTGGTGCGCTGCTCGGCGGAAATGCCGGTGGTGAGCCCGTGGCGCACGTCGACCGAAACGGTGAAGGCGGTGCCGAGCGGGGCGTCGTTGACCGCCACCATGGGGCTAAGGTTCAGACGCCGCGCCTCGTCGCCGGTCAGCGGCGCGCAAACGATGCCGCAGCAGTTGCGGATGATGAACGCCATCTTCTCGGTGGTGCAGAGCGAAGCGGCGACGATGAGGTCGCCCTCGTTCTCGCGGTCGTCGTCGTCGGTGACGACGACGATCTCGCCGCGAGCAAAAGCCTGGATGGTGTCGGCGACCGGATTCAGCATGTCGAGCCCTATAGGCGCCGGCGGGCCGGCGGAGAGAAAATCGTTCGGCGTCACCGCGCCCAGCGTCTCGGCGACGATCCGCTCGGCGGTCTCGCGCGAGAGCCACGAGCCGTGCTCGCGGCAGATCAGGGTGACCGCGCCGGGAGACAAGCCGATGCGGCGGGCGAAATCCACCCGGGTCACACCGTTCCGCTTAAGCCAGTGGCCGAGCTTCATGGCTGGTAAATAGGGCGACCTCGTCTTTAGCACAACTCAACGCGCGGTCAGCCAGAATCTAGTTGACTAGGAAACTTTATCGCGATAGTTTCCAAGTCAATCAATGGGCCTCCCATGCGGCCGACCCAACCCGCCTCCGACCTGACCGACCATCTCGGCTATTGGCTGCGCTTCGTCTCCAATAACGTCTCGCAGGCCTTTGCTCGCAAGGTGGAGGCCCGTGGGGTGACGGTGGCGGAATGGGTGCTGATGCGCCAGCTCTTGGAAGATGAGGCTCTCGCTCCAAGCCGCCTCGCCGAGCGCATGGGCATGACGCGCGGCGCCATTTCCAAACTGGCCGACCGGCTGATCGCCAAGTCCATGCTGGCGCGCGCCGCCGACCCGGAAGACGGGCGGGGACAAAGGCTCTCTCTAACCCCGACTGGCTGCGCTCTCGTGCCCGAACTGGCGGCGCTGGCCGACGCCAACGACGCGGAATTCTTCGATCACCTGGCGCCCAAGGACCGCGCGGCGCTGCTCCGCATCCTGCGGGAGATTGTCGAGAAACGAGGTCTCAAATCCCTGCCGGTCGACTGACGGGCAGTTCTAAACCTCATGAAAGGAAACCGACATGAACGCGAATTGGCGGGATGTCGCCCGGGCCACTCTCAAAGGTTCCGAAACGGGCGCGATGACTTTCCCTCAGAGCGTCAAAATGCTGATGGAAGCCGGCTTCGACGGCTATGCGGTCGATTTCCGCCGTTCGACCCGCGCCTATTACATGCCCGGCGGCGAGTCGATCGAGCTCAAGACGGAGCGGACCGAACCGGTGGCTGAGCGCTTCGACGTCGCCGCGATCAAGGAGGCGCTCCGCGAGGCCCAGGCGCTAGTCCCCGGCTACACTTACAAGGGCTTCTGCGCCAAGGTCACAAGAGCTGGCTGCGCCGGCTATGTGGTCTCCCTGCTGGGCAAGCGGGTGCTCTACTACGGCCGCACCGGCGAAACTCATACCGAGTACTTCCCTGGCGCGCAGCCGGCGGCCAAACAATGATCGCCCCCGGCGTCCTGGCGGGCGGCGTTCCCCAGGGGGCGGGAGCGGAACCGGGACGGCGTGGGAGCGGGCGCTCAGTCGACCTTGACCAGCATCTTGCCGAAATTCCCGCCGCGCAGCAGGTCGACGAGCGCCTGCGGCGCGTTTTCGAGGCCATCGCGGATCGTCTCGCGCCAGGTCAGCTTCTTGGCGGCGGCGAGGGCGGCCAGTTCGCCGATCGACTTCGGCCAAAGCTCAAGATGGTCCCCGGCGATAAAGCCTTCCATCTTGAAGCGTTTGACGAGGAAAATGCGCATATCGGGCAGCGCGGTCAACGCGCCCTCGTAGGAGGCGATGAGGCCACAGATCGCGACTCGGGAAAAATCGTTGAGGCGCCGCAGCGCCTGCTGGAACGGTTCGCCGCCGACGTTCTCGAACAGTCCATCGACGCCGTTCGGGAGCGCCGCCTTCAGTTCCTCGGCGAAGTGGGGCGACTTGTGGTCGGCGCAGGCGTCATAGCCGAGCTCCCTGACCGCGTAGGCGCATTTCTCTGCGCCGCCCGCGATTCCGACTGCCCGCGCGCCGGCGAGCCTGGCGAGTTGGCCGACCACCGAGCCGACCGCTCCGGTCGCCGCGGAGACGAGCACGGTCTCGTTCTTCTCCGGCGCGATGATCCGGTTGAGGCCGTACCAGGCGGTGACGCCGGGCATGCCAAGCGCACCGAGATAGGCCTGGATCGGGACCAACTTCACGTCGACGACGCGCAAGCCCCTATCGTCGCTTACCGAATAGCGCTGCCATCCGCCCATGCCGACGACGGCGTCGCCGGCCTTGAAGCGCGGATTGTTGGAGGCCTCGACGATCCCGACCGTTCCTCCGCCCATCACTGCGCCGACCTCCTGCGGCTTGGCGTAGGACTTCGCGTCATTGAGACGGCCGCGCATATAAGGATCGAGCGACAGGAACGTATGCCGCACCAGCACCTGGCCGGGACCCGGCGCCGGGACCGGCGTCTCGACGATGCGGAAATTGGCCGGAGAGACCTTGTCGGTTGGACGGTGGTCGAGCAGGATCTGGGTGTTGGTCGGCATCGGCGTTCCCTCGAAGCTTGGGAAAAAGTCTAGAACAATTCCCTGGGGCGGGAAATCGCCCCCATTCGCAACGCGGCCGCCAGCGCCGCCGCGGGAGGAAACGGGGAGGAGCGCGGGTGAAGTACGATTATGTGATCGTTGGCGGGGGGTCTGCCGGCGCGACGCTCGCCGGCAGGCTCAGCGCAGACCCGAGCGTGACGGTCTGCCTTCTCGAAGCCGGCGGGCGCGGCGACGGCCTCGCGGTCCGGATGCCGGGGGCGACCATCCTTCAGGTTCCCGGCAAACCCTTCACGATCAACAACTGGGCCTTCTTCACCACGCCTCAAGCTGGACTGAAGGGGCGGCGGGGCTTTCAGCCGCGCGGCAAGGCGCTGGGCGGCTCGTCGGCGATCAACGCGATGCTCTATATCCGCGGACATCGCGCCGACTACGACCGTTGGGCCGAGCTCGGCTGCGATGGGTGGTCATGGGACGAGGTCTTGCCCTATTTCCGGCGCTCGGAGAACAACATCCGCGGCGAGGACGCGATCCACGGCGGCTCGGGTCCGCTGCAGGTGTCAGATCAGCTGAGCCCGCGCCCCATCACTCGCGCCTTCGTCGACGCGGCGACGCGACGGCAATATCGCCTCCGCGACGATTTCAACGACGGCGACACCGAAGGCGTCGGCCTATATCAGGTCACCCAGTTCCACGATCCGAAGAGGCGCGGCGAGCGCTGCTCTGCGGCCGCCGCATATTTGCATCCGGTCATGGGCGCGAGACCCAATCTCACGGTGTTGACCAACGCGCGGGCGACGAAAGTCCTGTTCGAGGGTAAGCGCGCGGTCGGCGTGACATATACCGGCGCGGGAAGCCTCAACCGGGTCGACGCCGCGCGCGAGGTCGTGCTGGCGGGGGGCGCCTTCGGCACGCCGCAGCTCTTGCAGCTCTCCGGCGTTGGCAGGCCGGAAGACTTTGTCCCGCTCGGGATTCCGGTCGTTCATGAGTTGCCGGGCGTCGGCCAGAACCTGCAGGACCATGTCGACTTCGTTCTCGCTTGGAAGACCCGCGACAAGGACAATTTTGGCGTCGGCCTGGTCGCGACGGCCAATCTCGTCAAGCACGCGCTGGCGTGGAAGCGCGACGGGAGCGGAATGCTTGCGACGCCGTTCGCCGAGGGCGCGGCCTTCCTCAGGACGGCGCCGTCGCTCGCTCGGCCGGACGTGCAGTTGCATTTCGTTATCGGCCTGGTCGACAACCACGCCCGCAACCTGCATCTGGGCTACGGTTTCTCGCTGCACGTCTGCGTTCTGCATCCTTATTCGCGCGGCCGAGTCTTCCTTGAGAGCGCCGATCCGACCGCCGATCTCGGAATCGATCCGCGCTATCTCTCCGACTCACGCGATCTCGACACGCTGATCCGCGGAGCGAAGGCTGCCCGCGACATCGTGAAGACGCCGCCGCTCGCCGACTATTGCGCGCGCGAAATGTTTGGCGTGACCGAGGGCATGGCCGATGCGCAATGGGAGGACCATATCCGTTCCCGCGCCGACACGATCTATCACCCGGTCGGCTCGTGCAGGATGGGATCGGACGCTGCGGCGGTCGTCGATCCCGAACTGCGGGTGCGCGGGCTCGAGGCCTTGCGGATCGTCGACGCTTCGATCATGCCGGCGCTGGTCGGCGGCAACACCAACGCCCCGACCATCATGATCGCCGAGAAGGCGGCGGACATGATTCGGGGCAGGAGCGCCTTGCCTCCTGGGCCGGGGCGCTGAGCAGCACGCGCGTCGCCGGGTCGCTCGGCTCGCTACGCTCACGATCCATTTCGTTCCGGCGCGAGGCCCGGGGACTGTCCCCATGACTTCAGGGAAAACAGCAGAAGCGAGGCCGAAACGATCGTGAGGCCAAGATAGAACATAAGGCTCACAGCAAAATGCAAATCGGCGATCCACCGCGATAGGGCGAGCGATATCAAAGCGGTCAGGGCCGGAATCAGGAGAAAGAACATTGTGACAAAGCCATTGTCGTTCCCGGTGACGCTCAGCGCGATTTGACAGAGAACGCGGCCGAACGACGCCGCGACGACGGTGCCGGTTATCATCAGGATGATTGGAATGGCCTGGCCGAAATGCAAATCCGAGCGCAGATACAAGATCAGACCGGCGGCGGGGGCGAGACGAAAACGGCCGGCGCGCGGTTCGGTTCCCTCGGGGGCGCAGGCTGGCGCTCGCTAGCTGCGCCGGGGACGTCGCTAGTGCGCCGCGGCCGCCGTCACCAGCACGAAGCCGCGACTCTTATTGTCATTGGCGGCGTCGGGCGTGTTCATGGCGGCGAAAAGGTCGGCCGTCTTGACCCAGACCGGCGGGTATTTGTAGCGCGCGACATCGAGGATGAGGAAACGGTCGGCTTTCGCGTCATACGCCGCGAGCGGCGAAATATGGCCGCCGAGTTGTTCGCCCATCGCCTTGCGCAGGTAGTTGACGAGCACGAAGTGGCCGGATTCGCCAAGATAAGCGCTCGCGAGCTTGCGGAACTCGTCGGCCGAGCTGTCCGCGGCGTGATGGACTTCCGCCTGGACCGGCTGCGTCGCGAGGATGCCGCCGATCTGGTCGAGCGTCATGCCCTGGCGCGCCAGCGTCTCGCGGGGAAGAACGGCGTCCGTTCGTTCGTCGAGCACGTTGTCCTGGGTGAACGTGCGATAGGGCGCATATTCGGGAACCGGGGGCGCGGGCACGCCGAGCGCGTTCAAGACCATCACGATGCTGGCGACGCCGCAATAAGCCTGGGTCTTTTGTGTCACGAATGCATCGGCGAGCGGGAAATAGGCTTCCCGCGCGTCGCTCTCGGCAAAATAGACCTCGCCGTCGTGGGTGCTGAAGCCGGTGAGGCTATCCGGCAGCGGCAGCGTGTCGGCATGCGCGCCGGCGACCGAGAGTCCGAGGATCAACGCCGCCCATGCGGCGCGCAGCTTCGCCATGAATTTCACCCGCCGACCTGCTCGGCCAACCCAAAGATTGACCTAACGACCCTCGATCGGCAACCCCGCTGCGCGCGCCGGGATGTTCACGGCCTCGCTCCGATAACCGGGGGCCGATTGACTTTGAGCGCCCCCGAGTGGATCGAAAGGGCGAGAGAGGGACAGAATGCTTCCTGGGTTGAATTCGCTCTGGATCGGCGACGAGCTTGGCTATCTCGAAAAGCTCACGCTGGCCTCGGCGCTGTCCGTCGGTCACTCGTTTGCGCTTTATTCGTATACGCCCGAGAGACTTCGCGGAGTTCCGGGCGGGGTAGAGGTTCGCGACGCGAACGAAGTCGCTCCCTATCAGGCGCTTGCCCATTATTTTGAGGGCGGCTCGGCCGCGCTCGGCACCGATTTCTTTCGCTACGCGATGCAAGCGAAGGGGATAGGCGCCTGGGTCGATCTCGATCTCTATTTCATTCGGCCGATCGACTTTGACGACGACTACCTGTTCGGGTGGGAGCACCGGACCTCGATCAACGGCGCCGTTTTGCGGCTTCCGGCAAACTCCGACATGGTTCGCGAGCTTTGCCAGATTCCGCAGGTGAACTGGCGCCCGCCCTTCTATGGGCCGAGAAAGACGGCGATCTTCTACTGGAGGAGGCTGACCGAAGGCGACCTCCGGCCGGAAGACTACCGGTGGGGCACATTCGGACCGATGTTCCTGACGTATCTGGCGAGGAAGTACGGCGTCGTGAAACGGGCAAAGAAACGCTCCGTCTTCTATCCTGTCACCCACCAGGATTGGAAATTGCTTTGCGGCCCGCCGGAACTCGTCAAAGCCGAACTGACCGGGGAAACGAGGACAGTCCACCTTTGGCGCTCGGTATTGAGCCGGAAAGTGGGAGGTGCGCCACCGCCTGGGTCCTACCTCGAGGCGATCTGTCGCGACCACGGCTTGAAGTTCGCGGCGTCGACCGAGGACGACGGTCGGATTGACGAAGCTCCCGCTCTGAGCGGCGCTCGCCATCAGGCGTGAAAGCCTGCCGCTCCGACCCCTCAGGATTCCGCTCCGAGCATTCCGCGGAGCTAGCCGGGAAAACCCTTGTCTCGTGACGAAGCAGCGTTCGGGATCGAAGCGGGCGGGATGGGCGCCCAGTCGGCGGCGGGGCCAAGCGCGCCGCGCGGCCCTGGGGTGGGCGCGGGTGGCGCGCTGGCTCGGGACGCGGCGCTCGGCTGTGCGCTGCCGCCTCGGCCGCCCGGAAGCGGCGCCGGCGCCTGCGCGCCGGTGAGGTCGAGCGGAGGCAGGAGCGGGGCGTCCGGGTTCGGCGCGTCGGCGTTGCGCCATGTCCCGAGCGGCAGGCCGGCGACCGGCACGCCCTCATGCGCCGCACGCATGAACCGGCTCCAGATTTCGACCGGCAGGTTGCCGCCCGAGACTTTCTTGGTCGGTGAGCCGTCGTCGTTGCCGAGCCAGACCCCGGCGACCAGATAGCTCGTGTAGCCAACGAACCAGGCGTCGCGCCAATCCTGGCTCGTTCCGGTCTTGCCGGCGGCCTGCCAGCCGGGCAGTTCCGCCTTGCGGGCGGTGCCGGTGAGCAGCGTCTCCTGCATCATCTGGTTCATCATCGCGACATATTGCGGGTCGATCACCCGGCCGAAACTGGCGTTGCGCCGGGCGTAGAGCTGCTTGCCGCCGACGGTGCGCACGCGCGCGATCACATGCGGCTGGACGCCGACGCCGCCGTTGGCGAACGCCGCGTACGCGGAAACCAATTCGAGCGGCGTGACTTCGGACGACCCGAGCGCGATCGAGGGGACCGGATCGAGATCGGAAGCGATGCCGAGCCGGTGGGCGACGGCGACCACCGCCTTCGGTCCGACTTCCAGCCCCAAGCGCACCGCGACGGTGTTGAGCGAGAGCGCGAGCGCCTTAGTCAGCGTCACCGGGCCGAAATACTCGCGCGAATAGTTCTCCGGGCTCCAGCCTTTGACCGTGATCGGCGCGTCCTCGCGCACGGTGTCGGGCGTGAGGCCCCTCTCCAGCGCCGCAAGATAGACGAACGGCTTGAACGACGATCCAGGCTGCCGCTTGGCCGCGACCGCGCGGTTGAACTGGCTCTCGGCATAATTGCGTCCGCCGACCATCGCCTTGACCGCGCCGCTCGGATCGAGCGCGACCAGCGCCCCCTGCTCGACGCCGAACTTCGCTCCCTTGGCGTTCAGCTCCTCGGTCACCGCCCGCTCGGCCTCCTCCTGCATCTTGAGGTTGATCGTGGTCGTCACCACGATGTCCTCGTCGATCGCGCCGATCGAGTCGTCGAGCGCGTCCATCACATAGTCGGCGACATAGTTGATCGAGCCCGCGCTCTTGTCGTGGACCACCTGCGCTGGATTGGCGAGCGCCGACTTGGCCATCGCCTCGGTGATGTGGCCCTGCTCGGCCATCGCGGTGATGACCTCGGCTGCGCGTTCGTTGGCGCCCTTGAGATTGCGATTCGGCGCGAGCTTGGTCGGCGACTTCATCAGCCCCGCGAGCAGGGCCGCTTCGGGCAGGGTCACGAAGCGCGCGCTCTTGCCGAAATATTTCTGCGCCGCCGCCTCGACTCCATAGGCGCCCGAACCGAAATAGACGCGGTTGAGATAGAGCTCGAGGATCTGATCCTTCGAATACCGCCGCTCGAGCCACAGCGCCAGGATCGCCTCCTGAATCTTGCGCGAGAGCGTGCGCTCCTGAGTCAGGAACAGGTTCTTGGCCAGTTGCTGGGTCAGCGTCGAGCCGCCCTCAACGCCTTTCCGCCCGGTCACGTCGCGAATGAACGCGCGCGAGACGCCAAGGGGATCGATGCCGACATGGTCGTAGAACCGCCGGTCCTCGATCGCGACGAAAGCCTTGGGCAGGTAGGGCGGCAGGTCGATCAGCCTGACCGCCGGGCCGCCGGTGTCGCCGCGGTTGGCGATGAGCGAGCCGTCGTCGGAGAGGATCGCGATGTTCGGCGGGCGCCGTGGCACCGCAAGCTGATCGATCGGCGGAAGCTGGCTTGCGTAAAAGATGACGAGCGCGGCGATCGAGATCAGGCCCCAGATCGAAAGCACGCCGCCCCAATAGACGATCCGGCCGAGCCAGGACCGGCGCCGCTTGGCGGCGCGGGCGGGCGGCGGCGAGAGCTTCCGCGCCCGGCGGCTGGTCGGCGGGCGATCGGCGGGGTCGGCGCGAAGGTCGTCCGGAGCGCTCTCGCCGCGCCAGCTGAGGCGCGGCTCGATCCGCCTGTGGGGTTTCTTGCCGCCTCGGCCGAACATCGCTGATCCCGCTCGCGGCGTCTCCGGTCTAAGGGAGTTCGGGCCAAACGCGCCCCGCCCGCTCCAGAAGCGTAAGGCGGCCGGTTTAAGGGCCGGTAAAGCTTGCGCCGAATTTGACGGAATGGCGAAAATCCTTGGGAGACGGACTCCTGCGCCCTTGCGCCGGGGGAAGCGCCTTGGCAGAGTCCGAGGCCCGTTTGGGGCGCGTAAATCTTGGGATTTCAGGCGATGAAGGTCACCATCGAGCGTTCGGTCTTGCTTAAGGCGCTTGGGCACGTCCATCGCATCGTCGAGCGGCGCAATACCATTCCGATCCTCGCCAATGTGCTGATCGAAGCGGAGAATGGGCGATTGGCGCTCAAGAGCACCGACCTCGACCTCGAGGCGTCCGAGCAGGTTCCCGCCGACGTCGCCCAGAACGGCGCGACCACCGTTCCGGCGCATGTGATCTACGACATCGTGCGCAAGCTGCCGGAAGGCGCGCAAGCGAGCCTCGAGACCGCCGGCGACACCGGCCAACTGATCCTGCGCTCCGGCCGTTCGCGCTTCACCCTCCAGGCCCTGCCGGCGTCGGACTTCCCCGATCTCACCTCGGGCGAGTTCTCGCACCGCTTCGCGCTTCCCGCCCTCGAGCTCAAACGCCTCATCGACAACACCCAGTTCGCGATCTCGACCGAGGAGACGCGCTACTATCTCAACGGCATCTTCCTCCACACCGTCGACGTCGACGGCAAGCCGATGCTGCGCGCCGTCGCGACCGACGGACATAGGCTCGCGCGGGTCGAGACGCCGGCGCCGGAAGGGTCGGTCGGCATCCCGGGCGTCATCGTGCCGCGCAAGGCCGTTAGCGAGGTGCAGAAGCTGCTCGAGGACTTGAGCCAGGACGTGTCGATCGAGATCTCAACCGCCAAGGCGCGCTTCCAGTTCGGCGAGGTCGTGCTGATCACCAAGCTCATCGACGGCACCTTCCCCGATTACGCCCGCGTCATTCCGACCGGCAACGACAAGCGCCTCGTCGTCGACAAGGAACCGTTCGAGAAGGCGATCGATCGGGTCTCGACGCTCTCCTCCGAGCGCGGCCGGGCGATCAAGCTCGCGATCGCAGAGGGCAGGATGACGCTCTCGGTCAACAATCCCGATTCTGGCTCGGCGACCGAGGAGATTGAGGCCGATTACGATTCCCAGCCGATCGACATTGGCTTCAACGCCCGCTACCTGCTCGACATCGTCGGCCAGCTCTCGTCCGACACCGCGCTCATCCGCCTCGCCGATCCCGGCTCGCCGACGCTGATCCAGGACCGCGACGGCGCCCCCGCGCTTTATGTGCTGATGCCGCTGAGGGTGTGAGGGGGACGAGGCGCTTCGTCGAACATGGCAAGCTTGAACGTTTTCCAGTGGCTGCGTTACGGCCCTTGGCTCGCCCAGGTCGTCGTGACGCGGCGGTGCAACCTGACTTGCGGCTACTGCACAGAGTACGACCGGACGTCCGATCCGGTGCCGTATGACGACCTCGCGTCACGCCTCGCCAAGCTCTCGGAGTTACGTACGTGGGCGGTCTGCCTGACAGGCGGCGAGCCTACGATGCACCCGCGCCTGCCGGATCTCCTGGCGGAGATGAAGAGGCTGGGTTTCAAGCGGCGGATGATGATCACGAACGGAACGCGCCTGACGCCCAAGCTGATCGGCGCCCTCAATGACGCCGGCCTCACCGACATGCAGATCAGCGTCGATGGGGTCAAGCCGAACGACGTCACCATCAAAACCCTGAAGCCATTGCGAAAGAAGCTGGAGCTCCTCGCAAAAAAGGCGACCTTCCGGGTGGTCATGAGCGGCGTCATCGGCAGCGCGCCGCCGGAAGAGGCCCTCGAGGTCGTGGACTTCGCCAAGGCCCACGGCTTCACGCCGCGCGTTCTGCTGCTTCATGACCAGGACGGGCAGTTGCGTCTGTCGCGCCAGGAACTGATCGCGTACGCCGAAGCGAAACGCCGCATAGGCGAGCGTGCGAACGAAGCGCGCGGATACCGGGGGAAGATGATCGAGTCGGGCAAAGCGTCCTTCAAGTGTCGCTCTGGCTCCCGCTATCTCTACGTGGATGAGTTCGGCAGCGTGCACTGGTGCTATCAGACGCGGGAGGCTTTCTCGAAGGATCTCCTCGCGTACACTTACGCGGACCTTCGAGAGCAGTTCGACACGAAGAAAGACTGCAGCACGCGCTGTACGATCGGCTGCGCCCGAACCGCCTCCGCGACCGATGAGTGGCGCCCACAGCGGGGCCTTTCAGCGGCTGCCGAAAAGCGACCGGCCCTACCGGAGCGGCCCCTCACGCTTGAATCAGAATCGCGCGGAAATCATCGACGTTGGTAAGAGTCGGGCCGGTGACCACGAGGTCGCCGAGAGCGGCGAACAGGGAATAGGAATCGTCGTCGTCCAGCATCGCGCGCGGGTTGAGGCCTTTCGCCCGGGCGCGAGCGAGCGTGTCCGGCGTGACGACCGCGCCGGCGGCGGCCTCGAAGCCGTCGATGCCGTCGGTGTCGGCGGCGAGCGCAAAAACGCCCTCCCGCGCGTCGAGCGCGATCGCGAGCGCAAGTGCAAACTCGCTGTTGCGGCCGCCACGGCCTTGGCCCCGCATCGTCACCGTTGTTTCGCCGCCGGAGAGGAGCACGCAAGGCGGGCGGATGGGCTCGCCGTGGCGCGCGGCCGAGAGCGCGATGCCGGCGTGGACGATTCCGCATTCGCGCGCCTCGCCTTCGATCGCGTCGCCGAGAATGAGCGGGGCGTAGCCGGCTTCGCGGGCTTTCGCCGCGGCGGCGAGGAGCGCGCCGCGCGGGGTCGCGATCAGGCGGTTCTCGACCCTCGCCAGCCGCGGGTCGCCCGGCTTCGGCGTCTCGTTCATTGGATCGGCGAGATGAGCGGCGACGCGCGGCGGGACGTCGATCTTGTAGCGCGCCAGCACTTCGCACGCGTCGGCGAGGGTGGCGCGGTCGCCGGTGGTCGGCCCGGATGCGATCACCGACAGGTCGTCGCCCGGCACGTCGGAAATGATGAGGCTGACGAGCCGCGCCGGCGCGGCGGCGAGCGCCAGCCTTCCGCCCTTGATCGCCGAGAGATGCTTGCGCACCGCGTTCATCTCGTCGATGCGCGCGCCGCTCTTGAGCAGCGCGCGGGTGACCGCCTGCTTGTCGGCGAGCGTCACCTCACCGGCCGGCAGCGCAAGCAACGCCGAGCCGCCGCCGGAAATGAGGGCGAGCACCAGATCGTCGCTGTTGAGGCCTTGAACGAGCGACAGGATCTCGCTTGCCGCCGCCATGCCGGCTGAATCCGGGTTTGGATGCCCGGCCTCGACGACGCGAATCCGCTTCGTCGGCGCGCCGTGGCCGACGCGAGTGACGACGAGGCCTTCGAGCGGCGCGCGCCAATGTTTCTCAACCGCCGCCGCCATCGCCGCCGCCGCCTTGCCCGCGCCGACCACGATCGTTCGCCCCTTGGGCGGCTCGGGCAGATGCTTGGGCACGATCAACGCCGGATCGGCCGCCGCCACGGCGGCGTCGAACAGCGAACGCAGCAGGACGCGGGGATCGGACGCTGCCATGCGCCCGATCGTTTCGCATTTGCGGCCGGGGGACAAGTCGGATCGGATCGATTGACGCCGATCAAGGACCGGCCCCGGAGTTGGGATAGATCGCCAGCAATACGCGGTTCACCTGGCAAGGGCGCCTGATGGGGGAAAGCGAATTCGACGCGGTTGTCATCGGCTCGGGTGTCGGCGGGCTCACCGCCGCAGCTCTGCTCGCCAAGCGGGGCCGCAAGGTTTGCGTGATCGAGCGCAATCACAGCGTCGGCGGGGCGGCGTCTGCCTTCAAGGCCGGCGAGCTGATGATCGAGCCGTCTCTGCATCAGACCGCCGATCCGCACGATCCCGCCGAGCCTAAACATGCGATTCTGACCGAGCTTGGCCTTCTCGACGAGATCGAGTGGGTTCCGGTTGCGCCGTTCTGTTCGGTGAAGGGCGGGCCGGTCGGCGAAATGTTCGAGCTGCCGGTCGGGTTCGACGCCGCGCATCAGGCGCTGAGCCGGCGATTCCCGGCGAGTCGGGGCGGCTTTGCCCGGATCATCGGAGCGATGGAAGAAATCCACTCCGGCGTCGCCGAGCTGACGATCGCAGGCGAGCGGCGCTCGCTCGGCAAGCTCATCCACGCTGCATTCAAGCTGCGCGGCCTCATTCACGATTGGCGCGCATCGACAGCCGACATCCTTCAGCGCTTCCTTGGCGACGACGAGGCGGCGAAATTCGGGATCGCCGCCACCATCGGCTACTACGCCGACGACCCCCGCCGCTTGGCGTGGCCGTTCTTCGCCATGGCGCAGGGCGGGTTCCTCAAATCGGGCGGCGTGTACATCAAGGGCGGATCGCGCGTCCTGTCGATGAAGCTCGCCAAGGCGGTGACGCGGGCAGGCGGATCGGTGCTGCTCGGCCGCGATGCCACGGCGATCGACCTCGACGGCTCGGGACGTCCGGCGTTCGTGCGTCACGTCGATACGCGCACGAGGACCGGAGAAGCGCGGGTCGGCGCGAAGCAGGCATTCGCCAATTGCGCGCCGCACGTTCTGGCGCACATGCTGGCGCCGGCCGAGAGGGCGGCGATCGAGGGTGCCTACGGGGGAAGGCCGCTCTCGACCTCGCTGTTCACCGCACATTTCGGCCTCAGCATCCCGCCTGCGCGAATGGGGCTCGACCGCTACGGCGTCAGCGTTTTCCCGAACTGGATGACCTCGCTCGACGAGATCAGCGAGGGAGGGCGGCTTTTGGCGGCCGATCCCGGCGCCAGGCTGCCGCCCTACGGGATCGCCAATTTCAGCGCGATCGACAGCGGGCTTGCGGGCGAGGGGCCGGTCCTCGTGTCGGTCGTCGGTCTCGATCGCTTCGACAATTGGGCGGCGCTTGCGCCCGAGGACGAGAAGAACCGGCGGGAGCGATGGCTGGACGCGTTCCAGGCCGCGCTCGACCGCGACTATCCGGGGTTCGGCGCGGCGGTGACCCAACGCATGTTCCTCAATGCGCGCTCGATGCACAATTTCCTCAATACGCCGGGCGGGGCGGTCTATGGCTTCGCGCCTCTGCCGTTCGAGCGCGGAATCTGGGCCGGCGCTCCGCGATCGCCGAGGACGCCGGTCCCCGGCCTTTATCTTGCCTCGTCCTTCGCGGAGAGCGGGGGTTTCAGCGGCGCGATGAAATCGGGCGCGGATGCGGCGCGGATGGCGATGAAGGACGAGGCGCGCCGGTGACTGCGGCTCAGGCGGCCGTTTCAACCTCATCCATTCGTCGCCCGCCGGCCCATACCTCGGCCACCCCAAGATCGTCAGTCAGATGCACGAGATCGGCGCGATAACCGGGCTTGAGCCGGCCGATCCGGTCGTCGAGGCCCAGCAGCCTTGCCGGCGTCAGCGTCGCCATCGTCAGCGCCTCGGCGAGCGGGATCCGAAGCGTATGGACGACGTAGGCGACCGCGTCGCGCATGGTGATCGCGGCGCCCGCCAGCGTTCCATCCTCAGCGACGAGCTTGTGTCCGACGCGCTTCATCCGCCGGCCCTGCAACTCGAACACATCGGGCCCGCCGGCGGCCGGCGGCATGGCGTCCGACACCAGCGCGACGCCCCGCGCCCCCTTGGCGGCGATCGCGGCGCGATAGGCTGCGGCATGGGCGTGCTCGCCATCGGCGATGAGGCCGCAAACGATGCGCGCTTCCGCGAGCGCAGCGCCCACGACCCCAGGCGCGCGCGAGGAAAGCTGGCTCATCGCATTGTAAAGGTGGGTGACCGCGCTCGCGCCGGCGTCGAAAACGCGCGCGGCTTCCTCCGCGGTTGCGTCCGAATGGCCGAGGCTGACGACGATCCCGGCCTTGGCCAGGCGGGCGATCCGCTCGAGCGGAACCGACGCAGGGGCGAGGGTCACGACCATGACGCCCGCGCGCGCGCCGATCAGCGCATCGGCGTCTTCTTCTCCCATCGGGCGGATGAATTCGGCCGGATGCACGCCCTTGCGCCTCAAGTCGATGAACGGCCCTTCGACGTGGACGCCGAGCGCCCCGGGAACGCGTCTCTCGGCCTCGCGCGCCGCCGCCAGCGCTTGCGTGAGCACGCGCGGCGCATCTGTCACGACGGTCGGCAGGAAGCCGGTGACGCCGGCGCGCCGATGGGCGGCGGCGATCGCGGCGATCCCCTCCACGGTCGGCTCGGCGTTGAACAAGACGCCGCCGCCGCCGTTGATCTGCCAGTCGATGAAGCCGGGGCTGAGAATCCCGCCACCGAGATCCTGCTGCTCGCCGCCGCGGGGGCGGTCTTCGAAGCGGACGAGCGCCGCGATCGAGGCGCCCTCGATGACGAGCGCGCAGTCGTCGTGCAGCCGCTCGCCGTCGAACATGCGCGCGCCGGCAAGAACCTTCATTGCGCGGCTTCCCTCTGCGGCGCGATGACGCCGCCGACCAGCAGGATCGCGCCATCGGCGGCGTCATGCAGCGGGCCCATGAGCAGCGCGGCGATTTCTGGCTCGAGATAGGGCCGCAGGGCCTCGCCCGCGCCTCCGACCAGCGCCACTCGCTCGGCCCCGAGCGCGACCGTGCCGCGCGCCAGCGCGCCGATCGCGCCCGCCGCCCGGAGCGCGATCTCGCGGGCGACCGGGTCGCCCTCGGCGGCGCGGCTGAAGACGCCGGGCGCAAAGGCGCCGAAGTCCCCCGGCGTAGCGTGGCGCGCCCAGCGCATCATCGCCACCGGATCGCCGCCGAACCGATCGATGATGTCGGCGGTGAGCGCGCTCGCTGGCCCGAGGCGATCGAAGGCGCGCATCGCCGCCCGCAGCGCGTCGAGGCCGATATGGGCGCCCGCGCCAGTGTCGCCGAGGGTGAAGCCCCGCCCGCCGATGATGGTTTCCTTTCCCCTCACCCGGGCGATCGCCGCCGATCCGGTGCCGGCGATCACGAGCCCGCCGTCGGCGCCGGCATGGGCGCCGATGCATGCGGTCACCGCGTCATTCGCCGCCCGCACCAGGCGAAAGCTCGGAAACGCCTCGACGACCCGCGCGGAGTCGCTCGCGTCCTCGATTCCGGCAA